>Ga0180434_10005811_pt1 | contig 14396 bp, 10 predicted proteins | sample SS_ome_7_FD_132453 | JGI IMG/M metagenome (GOLD analysis project Ga0180434, IMG submission 132453) | Hypersaline lake sediment archaeal communities from the Salton Sea, California, USA - SS_1_D_2 metaG | ecosystem: Environmental > Aquatic > Non-marine Saline and Alkaline > Hypersaline >... | reverse complement strand
GGTGGTTTTCCCGAAGTCGGATATTCCCGGTTTTTCACTACATCAAGGCGGATAAAATGGTCCCTGTATTTTAAGGTGAGAAGCACGTCAATTTTTTCAACAAAATTTTTCAGTGCCGCAGGATACCCCTTTTTGTCAAAAAGAGGTTTTTTGTCTTTTAGTGAGGCACTGAACCAGATCTCAACACCGGCTTTTTGGGCAAAATCTTTGAATCTGCCAAAGTCTTCAGGAGCTGATTTAGAAAAATCAAATCCGTCCACAATCAGGGTATCGGCTGCAAAATCTCCCTGCCTGATCAACGCTTCTATACTTTTTAAGACCTGTTCCGTACGCGTCCCCTGCTGATTGAAATTCATTATGACACGGTTCTTTATGATTTCATTATGCACTTCGAGTGATGGCTCGATTTTTTGTTTTTTTGCGATCTCCTTGAATATATCCTCATACCAGTTGATGATATAGTCGACTCTGCTGGCATAGGAGACGTGAATCACATATTTTCCCTGGAAAAGTCTGTCTGCGGCAATATGGACCAGGCAGGCGGTCTTCCCGACACCTTTTTTTGAAGCGAGCACACCGATTTCCCCTTTTTTAAGCCCCCCCTGAAGTGATTTTTCCAGTATCCTCAAAGGGCTCTTTTTTATAATCTCGGATTTAACCATTCTTTTTCACTCCGTTTCTTTATTTGTTCCTTTTCTTTTCTTCATATTCTGAGATCAACTCTTCAGCAATGTTTTTAGGAACTTTAGCGTATCTAAGGAACTCCATTGTAAATTCTGCCTTACCTTGGGTCAATGAGCGAAGAGCCGTGGAATAACCAAACATTTCTTTTAGGGGAACTTCTGCATCCACTCTCACGAATGTGCCGTCCTCCACTGAACTGATGATAATCCCCCTTCTTTTGGTAAGAGAGGAGAAAATATTTCCTGCAAATTCAGAAGGGCCGTCTACGGACACTTTCATCACAGGTTCCAAAATTTGAGGATTGGCTTTTTTATAGGCTTGCCTGAACGCCTCCCTGGCAGCGGCACGGAAAGCGACATCTGAAGAATCCACAGCATGGGAACGTCCGTCAGTGAGGACAACTCTGATACCGGTTATAGGATGCTCTATAAGAGAGCCTTTTGCCATGGCTGATTTGAATCCTTCATCACAGGAAGGGATAAATTCTTTGGGAATATTTCCCCCTTTGACCTCGTTTTCGAACTCATATTTACCTTCCGTAAAAGGTTCGATATATCCTATGACCTGACCGAACTGACCCGCTCCTCCGGTCTGTTTTTTATGGATGTAGCTGAAAGGAGCTTTTTGCTGAATGCTTTCTCTGTAGGCGACTTCGGGCTGGCCTGCTTCCACTTCGATGTTGTATTCCCGCCTCATTCTTTCAATATACACATCAAGGTGCAGTTCTCCCATTCCCTCGATGATGGTCTGATTGGATTCGTGGTCAACATAGGTCTTGAAAGTCGGGTCTTCTTTGACAAAACGGTTTAATGCTTTGGCCATTTTTTCAGAGGTATTTTTGTTTTTCTGATTGATGGCGAGGGAGATGACGGGATCAGGCACGTGTATGGAGGTCATGACGTAGTTCAGGCCTGGTTTGACAAAGGTATCCCCGGAGACACAGTCTATGCCGAAAAGGGCAGTGATATCCCCGCACACGGCCTCGTCTATGTCTTCCATGGTGTCCGCATGCATGCGGATAAGCCGTCCCACTTTAAATGTGTTTTTTGTCCGCGTGTTGGTAAGCGTATCTCCTTTTCTGATTCTTCCCTGATAGAGGCGGATATATGTCAATTGACCGTAAGGGCCTTCTTCCAGCTTAAAAGCAAGGGCCACTGCCGGGGCATTAGAATCCGGTTCCAGTTTTACGGGTTTTTCTTCATTATCCAGATCGATGGCATGATTTGTGACCTCAGAGGGATTTGGCAAATAATCGACCACGGCATCGAGAATGAGATGCACTCCTTTGTTTTTGTATGCCGAGCCCATAAACACAGGAGTTATCTCACGCGCAATGGTCCCTTTTCTGACCGCCCTGTAAATTTGCTCTTCGGTTTCTTCGCCTTCCAATACAGCTTCCATGAGCTCATCAGAGAACATGGAGGCGGCATCCAGCATTTCCTCCCTCTTGGATTCGGCTTCTTTCTTAAGTTCTTCCGGAATATCTCTGACAAGGACTTCGGCACCTTCCGGCCCTTCAAAGTAAATGGCCTTCATTTTAACCAGATCAATGACCCCTTTGTGGTTGTCCTCCAGCCCGATAGGGATCTGCATAAGCACGGCATTTTGGCCCAGCTTCTCTATGATTTGGTTTTTTACTTTATAAGGATCCGCACCCACTCGGTCACATTTGTTGACAAAGGCTATGGTAGGGATCCTGTACCGTTTTAACTGGCGGTCAACAGTAATGGACTGAGACTGGACTCCGCCCACGGAACAGAGTATTAAAATGGCTCCGTCAAGCACCCTCAGGGCTCTTTCGACCTCAATAGTGAAATCAACATGTCCGGGGGTATCAATGATATTGATGGAGTGGTCTTTCCATTTCACATTTGTTGCAGCGGATGTGATGGTTATGCCTCTTTCTTTTTCCAATGGCATGAAATCCATGGTGGCGCCCACTCCGTCCTTACCCTTCACTTCATGGATTTTATGGATTTTTTTGCAGTAGAACAGAATCCGTTCGGTTAGAGTGGTCTTGCCGGAGTCAATATGAGCGCTGATTCCGATGTTTCTCATTTGAGCGGTACGTGTATTCATTAGAAATTCGACCTCTTAAAAAAAATTAGAATTTTTAGGGAAATAATCTATCGATTTATAAGGCTAGTACAACCTAATTTTCCGATTTATCCGTTAAATATTATAATCGTTTTTTTGTCTGCAGTCTATACCAGGAACGAAATTTTTTCTTAGTGAAGCCTTCCGTCTTTGCTTTCATCTCCCCATTTTGGCAGTTTGAATTGGTCGGGGTTTGATTCTATTACTTTTTTGAGCCATTCTATGGGGTATCCGAGCCCTCTTGGACGTCCGTTTTCGTCTTTGACATACCCGTCATTGTACTTGGTGAGAAGGGATTCTCCCAGTTCGATCCACTTCTTGACCACTTCTTCACCCTGAGAAACAGAATAATTTGTGAGGTAGCTTGTGAGCAGTTCCGGGTTTGTATTGTACAGCTCGACCGCTGTTTTTTCTATGATGGGTTGAAGAGACAAGAATTGACCTTCCAGTTTGGATTGTACTTTTTGGATATCTTTAACCATATCTGAATAGCGGAGGTTGGCGTAGTTAGAGACAAAATTGAACACCCACCAAGCAGAATCCCATGAGAAATCCTGGAGATCTCCTTTGGTGAACGGATCGGGAAGGTCGTTGATCGAGCAGTAGAGAGGCACATAACAGGTGGTGTAGGTATCATCCACTCCGTACCAATAAACGCCTCCTATGGGATTGGGAAGCCAGCTTCTGGACTGAGAGATAAAAGAGAAACCGGTTTGCTGTGTGGAAATAGGCCGTTCCCAGGAGTATTCTACGTCATCGACTTTCCATGTCAGGTCCCTGTAGCGGACAGGGCACCCGAACGGTCCCGCATCAATCCCTTTGGTCATATCATAGTCAGTGCCTTCGTAGTGGTCCCGCATGATGTTCATCACGTCCTGGAGAGAGAGCTTTTTGTCCGGTTTTATCCAGAGAGGATAGCGTTCGGCGCCTTTGACGCCTCTTTGAAAATCCGGGGAAAGATTCAGCGAAGGGGCGGATCTGCGGAACATACTCCAGACTCTGGCAGCACAGGTCCTTAAAGAGGACGGTTTCAATGGATCATAGGCTTTTCTGAAGCTGAACGGCTCTCCGGAGCTTTCATCGTAAAATCCTTTTTCTTTGGCGAAAGATATCACGTTCTCGGAATACAGGCAGTTCTCTTTGTCATTTAAAGGGAAGGTTCCAATCCGTGCCTGGTTTGCATGACCTGAAATATATCCGTCTGGTATCCGGAGGGCCACCCAGATAGCTCCTTTCCCTCCTTTTCCCGGTCCTATCATTTCCATGATCCATGCTTCATGAGGGTCTGCGATGGAAAAAGATTCACCTGTGCTCGCATAGCCGTATTCAGCGACCAGGTCAGTCATGACCGTGACAGCTTCCCTGGCTGTTTTGGCCCTCTGCAGGGCAAGGTTCATGAGAGTGAAGTAGTGGAGAAGGCCTTTGGGATTTCTCAGTTCCATTCTTCCACCGAATGTGGTCTCTCCGATGGCTACCTGATGCTCGTTCATCAGCCCCACCACAGCATAGGTATGGGGTACCTGTTTGACCTTACCCATGACTTCTCCCCTCCAGCCTCTTATTTCTATGACTTCATCTTTTTTATGGTCTTGTGCGGAAATGTACTCAAGATGGGGAAGAAATTCTCCGTCACACGTGTAGGTGATCATTACAGAGCCGTCCTTAGAGGCTCCTTTCGTGACCAGGAAGCTGGAACATTTATCTTCCGCCCAACCAGGGGATAGGCTGAAGAAAATAAATATAACAGTGAATAAAATAAAAAAAACGCGTTTCATGACAAGTTCTCCTTTTTTCATTTTGCCTGACCTATTCATAAAAAAATGGCGATGTTTTTATTATTCATTTTGTTTTAGCGATATACAAGATATTTTTTAGAACCATTATCTGAACATTTTTCTTGTTATGATTTTTAATATTAATCGCCATTTTTTTACCTTACAGGCAAGCCGATCTTATTGCATCTGCTTTGTTACAGGGCATTCGTAGTGAAAGACCACGACTTCATGCCCTGTGCCTTGCATCTACAACAACCTCGACTTGTGAATAAATCAGGTTAGTTTGTATTAAAATCTTAACATATATCAGGAAGAGGGCTGAAATCAAGCGCCTTGTAATAAAATCTATGACAGAAATAGATAGGATTCTTTTAGATGCATGGAAATCTGTTTCAAAGAGAGGTAAAATGTGCATGAAACCGGTAATTTTGTTATCATGGGGAAATAATGAAAAAGCCTTTTCTTGATTTCATAAAGGGAAACATCGTTCTTATGGACGGAGCCATGGGAACAGAGATCTATGCCCGGGGGGTTTTTATTAACACCTGCTACGATGAGCTGAATCTCACCAATCCTAAGATGATCAAGGAAATACACAGGTCCTATGTAGAAGCCGGTGCTGATATCATTGAGACAAACACTTTTGGTGCCAACAGGATCAAGCTGAAGAAACATTCGCTGGAAGACAAGATACACGCCATCAATTATCAGGGTGCGGAGATAGCCAGGGAAATGGCAGGGGACAAGGTATATGTGGCTGGTTCCATAGGGCCTTTAGGCGAACGATTGGAGCCGTGGGGCATACTTTCAGAGCAGGAGGCACGGGAGATCTATCAGGAACAGGCAAAGCCTCTTTTGGACGGAGGAGTGGATATTATTTCTCTGGAGACTTTTTCAGACCTTCATCTTATCCAGCAGGCTATTGTAGGCATAAAGGAAAAGTTCGATGTCCCCATAATGGCTCATATGACCATCGGTGATGACGGGAATTCGCTGTTTGGGACTCCCCCCGGTAGGTTGGGGAGAAAGATGAAGGAATTCGGCGCTGATATTGTGGGGCTAAACTGCAGTGTCGGGCCGAAGATAATGCTGGATTCGATCATAAAGATGATAGCCGCTGTTGATATTCCCGTAAGTGTCATGCCTAATGCAGGTATCCCCCAGAATGTGGATGGCCGGAACATCTATCTTGCCACAGCTGAATATTTTGGAGAATATGCCAGACGTTTCGCTCAAGCTGGGGTGCAGATCATAGGGAGCTGCTGCGGCACCAATGCTGGATTTACCAGAGAGATGCAGAAAGCCATCCAGTCTATAAGGCCCAGAAAAAGGATAAAAGCCCGCACGCAGACTGTTGCTGAGAGAGAATTAAAACCGGAAATACCTGCCCGCGAGATGTCCGAAACGGCGAGGAAGATATATGATAACGAATTTATAACATCGGTAGAGATCATACCGCCAAGAGGCATTGATTATTCAAAAGCATTGGAAAAAGCAAAAACCCTCAAGCAGGCTGGCGTGGATGCGGTGAACATCCCTGACGGTCCCCGAGCCCTATCCCGAATGAGTTCCAGCTATCTTTCCCTTGTTATTCAGGAGAAAACCGGGATGGAAGTCATCCAGCACTATGCCTGCAGAGACAGGAACCTGCTTGGCATGGTGGGAGACCTTCTTGGAGCCTATAGTGCCGGGATCAAGAATATCCTGCTTATTACTGGAGATCCTCCCAAGATGGGCACTTATCCGGACGCGACAGCGGTTTTTGATGTGGACTCGATCGGTCTCACAAATGTGGTGTACAGCTTAAACCGCGGTATGGACCTGGGCGGAAATCCTATGAAAAACCCGACAGGATTTTTCATAGGGGTGGGAGTCAATCCAAGTGCGGTCGACCTTGATTATGAGATCAGCCGGTTCGAGTGGAAAGTCAAAGCCGGGGCCCAATTCGCTGTCACACAGCCTGTTTTTGATGCAGAGCAGTTCATTGAATTCTTAAAAAGGATCGAGAATGTAAGGATTCCTATTGTTGCCGGCATATGGCCTTTGGTCAGTGTCCAAAATGCTGAGTTTTTAAATAATGAGATGCCCGGGGCTTTTGTTCCCGAGGAGATCATCAAACGCATGAAGGCAGCAAAGAATAAGGAAGAAGCACAAAAAGCCGGCATTCAGATAGCCCGAGAGCTTCTCGATGAATTGAAGGAGCATCTGGCAGGAGCACAGGTCTCCATGCCCTTTGGCAAAGTCGAAGCGCCTCTGGATGTGCTCAAAGAAGTATTGTGAATGCCGGACGGATGATATCAAGAAATTCAGCAAGAATCATGGCAGTGGCTCCCCAGATTTTGTGGTTTTTGTAAAAATAGAAAGGGACTGTAACGCTTCTGCCGTGTAACGGCCAGATTTCTTTGAGTAGATTTTTATTATCAAGAAGGTGAGTCAAGGGGGTTTCAATGACCTCTGCCACCTCTTTTGATCTGGGATTATACGCTGAGGGTTGAACCATGATGCCAACTGCCGGATAAACGCAGTAGTCACTAGGGGGAATATAAAGAGGAGTGAGTTCGCCGAGGATCCTTATTTTTTCAGGGTCAATCCCCAGCTCTTCATGCGTTTCCCTTAAAGCGGCATCCAGGGGGTTCTCGTCTGGTTCACACTGTCCTCCGGGAAAGGATATCTGGTTGGGGTGAAACTGTACTTTGTCCGTCCTTCGGGTAAGGATAAGATAAGGTGTGTTTTTTCGCAGAAAACAAAGGATGAGAACACCGGCTTTTTTACATTTTTCCTTCATCTCTGAGTAGGTTTTATGCCCCGGTCGTGGGTCCGTGATCATAGTCAGCTGGCTTTTAAGACCGGGCTTGGCTGAGTTTACGGCCTCTTTGATAAGGGTGACTCTTGTTTTCCACTCCATAGCTTTTTTGTAAAAGTTTATTATAGGACGTACTTATTCAAGCAAATGCCTTCGGGTATATCCGCTTCTCCTTTATAGATATTCCAGTAATGGGACCGGGCCTCTCCCAATGCTTTATAAAGCCTGTGGTTCTGGTCAGGCTTATGTACGGCCAGAGGCTTTCCTTGAGCATCCACTAATGTTAATTTGCTGCATCGATTGAGTATTCCTGCTGTCCCTACACTGCAGATGGCCACGAGCTTTTCTGATGCCACATCCTCGATCATCTCATGGTAGGAAATGTATTTTTCCTTCACGTCTATCCCCATTTTCTTTAAAATCCGGACTATTCCCTGTATGGTCACAGAGGGAAGGATGAGCTCATTTTCCGGGATTTTGATCACTGTATTGTCGCGCAGGGCAAAAAGACAGCAGGAGGAATCCCATTCTGTAATGAGCCGTTTCCCAATTTCTTCGTCCGGTTTATCATCAAGAAAAAGCGCGGAAGCTGCCTTAGGGTCTATTTGTTTGGCGGCATCAATAGCTTTTACACTGATCAAATAGTTTATTCCTAATTTAAGGCATCCGGTTTTATTGATTCCCACAGCCCGTACGAGATGTGGAACAACCACTCCGCTGAAGGGCTCCCCCAGGTAGCGGTCATAGCGGCAGGTCACAGCTCTGATGGATGGTTTTCCGGGAAAGGTGACCCCGATGGATTGTTCCTCGTCAACGGTAAAGGGACGCAGGTAACCCTGAGCCTTTTTTTCGGCCATCTCTTCCAGGAACCGCTTCATGTCCGGCTGTTGGAAATAGTGATGGATAAAGATATTTTCCAGTTCCTCGGTTTTCGGGACAAATTTTTGCTGTTTTCTGCTCAGATTAAAGGCTATTCCCCGCTGAAAACGTTTGAGATTATCATTCCAGTTTAAAAAAGTGACTTCAATACGGCCTTTTTTGTTTTTCCTGCAGAAAAAACGGATTCCTTCAAAGGAAAGAAATTGACCATAATGAATAGAGCGGGATACCGCATAGACTTTGGCACTGCCGTCTAGAATTTCAAATTCCCTTTTGTCCAGCAGATACCTCATTTGCTTGGAAGCCCATTTGACACCTTCGAATCCAGCCATTCATAATCTCCTTTTAAAAATAATTAACCTATATGATGAACAAGTCGAGGTTGTGTAAACCTTATGAAATTCAGGTGTGGCCGTAGCGACATTGAAGATGTCCTTGCGAACGACCGTCAGGGAGTGCGGCAATCTCATTGTGAAACGGAGCATCATGAGATCACCACGTCGCTCCGCTCCTCGTGATGACATGAAGGGAGCACAGACCATATCTGAATTTCATATCGGCTTGCCTTAATGGTAAAAAAATAGCGATTAAAATGAAAGTAAAAACAAACAAAAATATTTCATTTGTTATTTTGCTAAAAGCATGCATATCCCTTAAATCAAAACAAAAAAATACTCATCGTCATTTTTTTTATGAATAATATAGGTTAATGAAGATAACACTATACAATATTGAAAAAAAAATGCCAAAACCATTCTTTCCATCGGTTGACATTCTGTTTCTTATCAGATAAAAGTAGTTATCAAGAACAAACGAGGGAAGTATGACGAGAAGCAAGTATTTCTTCTTTTTTTTTGTACTTTTTTCTGTATTGCTTTTTCCTTTGTCCCATGGAGAGGCTTGTGTCATGAGGCCTGAAAAGATAAATTTTCCGGATACCATTGATGGATGGAGGCTGGAGGGAGAGCCAAAGCGGATAGACAAGGCAAATATATTTGATTATATGAATGGTGCTGGAGAGCTTTATCTCAGCTATCATTTTGATCACCTGTTGGTTTATAAGTACAAGAACAAAAGCGGCAATGATATCGTTGTGGAGCTGTACACCATGAAGAGCCCACAGGATGCTTTTGGGTTATTATCCCTGGATTGGGGCGGTGAACCTGTGAACCTGGGGCAACCTGAGGACGGAAAATTTATGAAAGCTATTATCCCTCAGAACAGGGCCTTATATGGAAAAGGACTGCTGCGGGTATGGTCGGATAATCTCTATATTCGGATCATGGCGTTTAGGGATGTGCCGGGTGTTAAGAAAGTCATCCTTCGACTTGGGGAAATCATCACCGCCGGCCGAAGTCATCCTTTGCCGCCGGAAATGCTGCGCAGCGTTAAGATTTCAACGGATTCTCCATGGACTCTGATGAAAGACAGAACCGCTTATTTCCGTTCTTATCTGGTTCTGAATTCATTGTTTTACATCAGCCATGAAAACATTTTAAACCTGGACCTCTCCACCGAAGCTGTGATTGTCACCTATGAAAGGGAACTGGAGACAAGGGAAAAGCAGACGGCGAGACTTGTAGTTATCAAATATCCTGATCAAGAGAGGGCGGTAACAGCCCTGGATAGTTTTTTCAAAGCGTATCTTCCGGATCAGAAGAGTCAAGTGACTCCGGATAGAGAGAGGGAAAGCCAGGGTTTTTTTCATATTGAAGATGGCTGGATGGGATTTAGATTGAGCGGCCGGGAGCTGGCTCTTGTATTTGAATGTCCTGATAAGCAGTCAGCTCAGGAGATGACAGAACAGGTTTTATTAGATTCGCTTTCAAATTAAAGGAGGGTGTAATGAAAAAAGAAAAAATTACGGTTACAAGAAGGGATTTCATCCGGGGATCTGTAGGAGCCACGCTTGGGTTTACCCTGTTGGGGCCGGAATGGCTCAAAGGGGCCGTGAGCAGTGACAGCCGGAGTTCGGTTGTCATCGTCAGGGATAAAAACGTTATGGACACAGCTTTGAATGCGGATAAAGAAGTACTGGAAAACATGCTTGAACAGACACTCCTTCATGTAACCGGAAAGAAGAACAGGAACGAGGCCTGGCTTACACTGGTCAGCCCTCAGGATATCATAGGCCTGGTGCCCACTCCCCTTATGAATCCCACTCACGATGAGTTGATCGATGTGGTAAAGGAATCTCTGGTCTCCGCAGGTATTCCTGCAGAAAACATCAGAGATGCCCAGGGCCGATCCGTGGACCTTGAACCCATTACCGCCCTTATTTCACTCCCTGGATTGAAAGCCCACTGGCTGACAGGGATCGGGACTGTGATAAAAAATTACATTCTTTATTCCGGAGCCCCCCGGAATTACCATCACCAGAACAGCACTAAATTGGGAGAAATCTGGAATCTCCCACAGGTCAAAGGGAAAACTAAGCTGATTCTGGTGGATGCGCTGCATCCGGTGTGCGATAAAGGCCCCCAGGTGGACCCCCGGTACAGGTGGCCTTACAACGGATTGATAGCCGGGACGGACCCGGTGGCAGTGGAGGCTGTCTGTTTAAAGATCATTATGGCAAAAAGAGAAGAACTCAGAGGGGAACCCTGGCCTCTCTCACCTCCTCCGATCTGTGTCGAAGCCGCGGATAAGATCTATAAACTGGGAAACAGCGACCTTAACACAATTGATATTGAGACCATTGGGTGGGCTGAGGATTTATTGGTTTGATTACTGTTTTACCCCTCAATTGTCCCAGCGAAAATGATTGATTCATTCGGATGGGTATCCGTACTTCCTCCTTTGATCGCCATATTTCTGGCTATAAAAACCAAACAGGTTTATCTTTCATTAACGCTGGGCATCTGGATAGGTTGGACTGCTGCCAGCAGCTGGGATCCGTTTAAAGGGATTGTGAGCACGGTCAATTCACTGATTCATGTGTTTTCGAGTGCGGATAATACTCAAGTTATACTGTTCAGCTGTATGATCGGAGCAGTCATCACCTTTACGCAGTATTCAGGAGGGATGAAGGGATTTGTCAATTGGATCGTGGGCAAAGGGCTGGTGAAAAAAAGGAAATCCGCAGGTTTGCTGGCTTGGTTTTTAGGGATTGTTATTTTTATAGAATCAAGTATCTGTATTCTGATCTCAGGGGCCGTGACCCGTCCCATTTTTGATAAGCTGAAGATTTCCAGAGAGAAGTTAAGCTATATCTTGGATTCGACATCAGCCCCAAAATGCGTGTTGGTTCCTTTCAATGCATGGGGCGCTTTAGTCTTAGGCCTTCTGGCCCGCCAGGGAGTCGCAAATCCGGTAAAAGTATTCGTCTCTTCTATACCTTTGAATTTTTATGCTATCTTGGCGTTGATGATTGTTTTGCTTGTCATCCTCACGGGAAAAGATATCGGGCCTATGAAGAAAGCAGAAATGAGAGTGAGAGATCAGGGCAAGCTGCTGCGTGAGGGTGCCGAGCCTTTGATCTCGGAAGAAGTCGTGATGATGAAGGAAAAGCCGGACATCCCGCACAGGCCGGTGAATATGCTCATCCCGGTGGGAGTTATGATATTCATGATGCCTGTAGCTCTTTTCATTTCAGGAAAAGGCCATATTATGGAAGGCTCTGGCTCTGTGGCTGTGCTGTGGTCTGTGATATCAGCACTTGTGGTGGCGGCAGTGGCATACAGGGCACAGGGAATCATGAGCACCAAAGAGCTGACAGATACGTTTATGAAGGGAGTGGGAGGAATGATTCCCCTGGCTGTTCTGATGATGCTCGCTTTTGCCATCGGAGACATTTGCGATGTTCTGGGAACCGGAGCTTATTTAGCCCAGGCAGTCAAATCCACTCTTCCTGCAGCGATCATACCGGCCCTTGTTTTTGCTGTGTCAGCACTGATCGCTTTTTCTACGGGAACATCCTGGGGAACTTTTGCCATAATGATGCCTATTGGGATACCTATGGTCTCTCTGATCGGACTTAATCCTGCTCTGGTCACAGCCGCGGTTTTAGGAGGAGGTGTGTTCGGGGATCACTGCTCACCCATATCTGATACCACCATCATTTCTTCCATGGCCTCTGCCACGGATCATATAGACCATGTGCGGACCCAAATCCCCTATGCCTTGATTGCTGGAGGAGGAGCCGTGATTTTTTTCTTGATATTTGGGATTTTACTTTAGGATTTTTTTGGCTCAGGTTGACTCTTCTCAGTTTCAGGTTGTTCCGATTTTATAAGACCTACTTTTTTTCTGATAGCCCTGTCGATTTCGTCCGCAAGTTCTTTTTTTTCTTTGAACAGTTTTTTCACGTTATCTTTTCCCTGGCCCAATCTCTCGTCTTTATAAGAATACCAGGTTCCCGCCCTTTCAATAATGCCGGATTCCACACCGCAGTCGATCAGGTCAGATTCTCTGGAGATCCCTTCTCCGTAAATTATGTCAAACTGGGCTTTTTTAAACGGGGGGGCCAGTTTGTTTTTCACGATTTTTACTTTCACCCGGTTTCCGACAAAATCGTCTCCTTCCTTTAATGAGGCTATCCTTCTTATATCGATACGGAGAGACGAGTAGAATTTGAGGGCTCTTCCCCCGCTGGTGGTCTCGGGATTCCCTAAAAAGAAACCTATTTTCTCTCTGATCTGGTTGATAAAGATGAAACATGTTTTGGACCGGCTGACAATGGCGGTGAGTTTGCGGAGGGCTTGGGACATGAGCCGGGCCTGGAGTCCGACATGCGCATCCCCCATTTCACCTTCCAGCTCTGCTTTTGGTACCAGGGCAGCTACGGAGTCGACTACAATGACATCCACGGCGCCGCTTCTGACCAGGACTTCTGCGATCTCAAGGGCCTGTTCTCCGTAGTCCGGCTGGGATATCAAAAGGTCATCGATATTGACACCTATGCTTGCGGCATAATTGGGGTCCATGGCGTGTTCGGCATCAATAAAAGCAGCCTGTCCTCCCTGTTTCTGTGCTTCGGCGATGACGTGGATTCCTAATGTGGTCTTTCCTGTGGCTTCAGGGCCGAATACTTCGACCACCCGTCCCCTTGGAAATCCTCCGATCCCAAGAGCCAGGTCAAAAGCAATGGATCCTGTTGGGATGGAGGGGACTTTGACCGCAGCTTCCTTCTGCCCCATTCTCATGACAGCCCCTTTTCCGAACTGCTTTTCTATCTGGGAAAGAGCGGCATCTATAGCCTTTTCTCTCTGATTGTTGTTTTTTGATTTTGCCTGTTGGTTCATTTCCTTCTCCTCATTCTCTTATGATTATATAAAATCTGTCGCCACAAAATAAAGCCCTAACACAGAGCTGCCGGGGATTGTGATAGTCCTTTTCTATTTGGTGTAGTCGTAGAATCCTTTCCCTGTTTTTCTTCCGAGATAACCGGCATCGACCATTTTTTTCAGCAGAGGACAGGGTCTGTATTTCGGATCTTTAAATCCGTCGTAAAGGACCTCTATGATATAGAGGCACACATCTAATCCGATAAGGTCAGCAAGAGCTAACGGTCCCATGGGATGGTTCATTCCCAATTTCATGACCTGGTCAATGGCTTCTTTTGTTCCTACGCCTTCCATAAGGGCAAAAACCGCCTCGTTGATCATAGGCATAAGAATCCTGTTGGCAATAAATCCCGGATAATCGTTTGATTCCACCGGGACTTTCCCCATTTGCTCCGATAGAGACTTGACAAGGTCATAGGTTTCCTGATTCGTATCCATGCCTTTTATCAGTTCCACAAGGACCATTAAAGGAACAGGGTTCATAAAGTGCATTCCCATGAATTTACCGGACCGCTTTGTCAGTGCACCCAGCTTTGTTATGGAAATGGAAGAAGTGTTTGATGTCACTGTTATTTCCGGAGGAAGCATTTCGTCCAGTTTAAGCAGCACTTCCTTTTTTACGTCAAAGTTTTCAAATACGGCCTCGATGACAAAATCACAATCCTTGAGATCCTGGATGGAGGTAGTGGTCTGTATCCTTGCTTTTATTTTTTCTTTGTCTTCTTTGAGTTTTCCCTTTTCCTGGAACCTGGTCAGGCTTTTGTCTATTCTTTTCAGAGAATTTTGAAGAAGGTCCTCTTTAATATCATTAAGAGTCACGTCAAATCCCGATGCAGCTGCAGTCTGCGTGATTCCTGTGCCCATTGTTCCAGC
>Ga0180434_10005810_pt1 | contig 14397 bp, 9 predicted proteins | sample SS_ome_7_FD_132453 | JGI IMG/M metagenome (GOLD analysis project Ga0180434, IMG submission 132453) | Hypersaline lake sediment archaeal communities from the Salton Sea, California, USA - SS_1_D_2 metaG | ecosystem: Environmental > Aquatic > Non-marine Saline and Alkaline > Hypersaline > Sediment... | reverse complement strand
TGTAACCGACGGCCAACTGGCGGCGCTGCACGGCCCCCTCCATGATGCTCGAGCCGCCGCAGTTCGTGGCCTGGTGGTTCGGGCCGAGCAGAGTGCGGTCGGCATCCTCGGTCTTCGTTGCGAGGTTATCGCCGCGGGCCCAGCTCGGATCCATACCGAGCGAGTTCATCCCGCCGTTGCGGGTGCCGGAGCCCGCATCGCGCGTCGCCGCGACGAGGTTCTCGCCGGTCGGCATGCGCCCGGTGAGGAAGAGATGGCGCAGCTCGCTGACCTCGACGTTCTCCAGATCGGCGCCGCGGTTGCTGATGATCGCGATCGGCACCCAGGCAATCTGGGTATCGAAGATCGTGTTCCGGTCGGGACTCTCGATGTTGGTGTTCATCGAGATGGTCGCGTTGGGATCGCCGGGGTCCTCGCGGTCCAGCGACTTGAGCGAGTTCTTGTAGCTGGTATCCCACGACCGGAACGGACAGGAGCCGTAACCCGGCGCGCCCGGATCGAGATCCCAGGCCGGCGTGCCCGCCTGCTGCACAAACCAGCGCACCGGAACGTCGAGGACCGCCAGGTCGACGCGGGAAGGCGCGTACGGCGTGCCGCTGGGCCAGTCCATGCCACATCCGGTTGGGACGATCGACCCGCCTTGGGCCCAGAGGACCCGGTTGATCAATCCGACCTCCGCGGGAATCTCTTCGGAGATCTCGCCCAGCAGGTGGTAGTCAACGAGCTCGGCGAGACCGTTCCCGGAGCCCACGCCGCGATACTGCACCAGCCACCATCCGGTCCAATTGCAGGTGAAGGTGGGGGCAAGCTGATCCACCAGCCAGGTGTCCGGGTCAAAGCCCCAGATGCCGTCGCCATCCACGTCGATCCAGTCGTTGGTGGAAGCCGGCGACTCGAAGAAATTCCTGAAAAGTGTCGCGCCGCTGATGTTGATCTCGTCTCCCTGGATGTTGACGTCGGCGGAGACAAAGGCATTTCCCAACAACGCCACAGTGATGAGCGTTAGGCAGAGCGTCTTCTTCATTTTCTTTACCCTCCGAGAGTACCGAGGTAGGACCCTCGTTCGTGGTTTCCGTTCAGCGTTCGTCATGACTCGTACAAAGCTATCAAGTGTCCCGTGAGTTCCTGCCAAGCGCATACCTTCCCTGCCGCCGCACCTCCCTTCCGACCGCTCTCGTGCGAGAGACGAACGCCTCCCGCGCTACTTGCTGCTGCAGTCTTGCGTCAGTATCCCCTCACTTCGTTCATTCCCGTGAGGCTGTAGAAACGGTCGCCCCACTCCTGGTTTCGCATCGTGTGTAGAATGGTCTTACGCGCGACGCTGCCATCCACGTAGAGGAAGTTCGTAGTGCCGCCGAACTCATCCCCGCTGGGGTGATGCCGTCCGACCGCCTGAATCTCGGGACCGAGGTTGCCCAGGAGCAACCCAGGCGTTTCGTTCACCTCAGCCTCGGGCCTCAGGCCGTAAGTGCAGTCCTCCGGCGAGGCTGGGTCACCATAAAGAAAGCCCGGCGTGTTCAGCGGTGCGTGGTAGATGTTGTTTCCGGCCCCGTACCCCATGTGGTAGAAGGCACTGATCGGGCGGTGACTCTTGCTCTTGTAGGTGTCCGCGCTGAGGATCTCGGCGGCCGTGATCCAGTTGCGGTTGAACTCGGTGACGAGAATCACGGGGCGGCGCGTGTTGATCTCGCTCTCCCGCACGAGCTTGTTGGTGCGGGGCCCGCCATCGGCGAGCTCGATCGTGAATTTGTTCCGGGGCACGACTGCCGCGTTGGCGGTGTATGCCATCCAGGGAGCCTGCTTGTCCTTGATCGTGCCGCCGCTGGGTGGATTTCCACGATCATCGCGCTGCTCATCGCCTATCCACTCCGCCGAGTCGCGGCCCGGGTTGGTGCGGGGACAACCACGCGTCTCGAACTCGGGGCACTGAAAAGCCTCCTCCTCCACCTCGCCGCGCCCGTAGAGAAACCATGACCAGTGCAGATAGCCAAACTCCTTGTCGAGCGGCTGGTCACGCAAGTCATACTCACCGTTCAGCCCGTTCGCATAGATGTACGAGCACGGGTAGACGGCGTTGTTCTCGGCCAGGTAAATGCCAAAGCCTTGGCCAACGTGATGCAGATTCGCCGCGCACATCGCGGCCTTGGCGTTGCGCCGTGCGCTTTGCAGACTCGGCAACAAAATCGCGATCAGCATGGCGATGATCGCGACCACCACCAGAAGTTCGATCAGGGTGAAAGCGAGTGACTTCTTGCGGGAGCTGTTGGACATGGCTGTTCCTCTCTCAACCTGTGCTTCGGATACCCGTAGGACGCCGTGACGCCGGCCACGACACGCGAAAGGGTAGGTGGACCGTGTGAGGGCCGTGTGTGTCCAAGATGAAAAAGGGGTGAAATCGGCAGGGCTCTGCCGTCGTCAGCTCGACGTCCGCAGCTCCCCCACGGTCCCGCTGCCGATGGGGCTGCGGTCCGGCAGGATCATCTGTGGTAGGATGCGCCCCGCTGCAGGCGCTGCGGGAGCTTGACAGTCACACGCGTGCCCTCCCCGGGTTTGCTCTTGAGCGTCACGGTCCCGTTCATGGCCGCCGCTGCGTGCCGGACGATCGACAGGCCCAACCCGGTGCCGCGCTCCCGGCCCGAGCGTGCTCGCTCAACCTGATAGAACCGCTCGAAGACACGCTCCTGCTCGGCTTCCGGGATGCCGCAGCCGTCGTCGATCACTTCCAATGTGGTCCACCCTTCGCCGGCGGTGCAGACCACACGCACGTGCCCCCCGGGGTCGGTGAACTTGATCGCGTTGTCCACGAGGTTGTCCAGGACAAGCCGGAGCAGATGCGGGTGGGCGACGACCGTTGGGACGGCGCCGCTCAGTGCTTGCGTCTCCCACGCGATCTCCCGGGACTCCAGGCGTTGTGCGAAGCGCGCGTGCAACTCATCGAGCTCTTTCTGGATGCTGACGGTTTGCAGCTCAAACCGCGCTGTGGGCGATTCCAGACGCGACAAGTCGAGCAGATCCGAGACCATCGCTTCCAGCCGCTGGCTCTGTCGATCCACCGTATCGAGGAAGCGCCGCGCGGCCGCAGCCTCCGCGGCCGGGTCCATTTGCAGCAGCGTTTCCACGGCCGCACGGATAGCGGCCAATGGCGTGCGCAGTTCATGCGAGGCATTGGCAACGAAATCGGTCTTGATGCGAATGATGCGCGTCAGTTCCGTGATGTTGGTCAGCACGAGCATTCGCCCAGGCAGAGACTCCTCTGAGATGCCAGTGTGGCTGGGCAACGCGATGTCCGAGACACGAGCGAGTAAATGAACTTCGCCGCCGGCTCCATCGACCTGAATACGGATCTCCTGTTCCGGCTTACGAGCCGCGAGCGCATCGCTCCCGGGACCTGTTGCCCCATCGTCGTCGGCGGCCCACGGACTTGCTGGATGCTCGCCACGCAGCATTTGCTGCAAGTCGTAATGTGGAATGACGTGCTCCAATGGACGCCCGATCATCTCCTCGTGATCGCCAGCCCCGGTGGTGGTCAGGTTGAGAAGCTGGATCGCCGCGGGGTTGATCAGCGCGATGTGCCCATCCGATCCCGCAACGACAACGCCCTCGTGGAGCTGATCCACCAGCGCCTGTAGCGTCAGCCGTTGCCGGTCGATCGTCTCGACCTGTTGAGCCAGGCGTTTGCGAGTCTGGTTGAGTGCGGCGGACAGCGTCGCGTATTCGTCGGAACCGGCGATGTCAGCCTTCGCCGAGAGGTCACCCGCCGAGAGACTCTGAGCGGTTTCAGCCAGCCGACGCAGCAAGCGTGCCCGCAAGCGCGTGAGCACCACTGCCAGCGTCAGGCTGCTCAGCAGGGCGATCGCGCCGATGGCCGCGACGAGCTTGCCCAGCGAGTGCCACCCGGTACCGATCGTCCACGTCGGCCGGGCCAGCCAGACCACGCCGAGCGTCGACGCATCGTCGCCGGCACGCACCGCCACAATCTTGCTCTGGTACGGGTCATCGGGCAGACGCCGCGTGCTCTCACCCCAGCCGACCAACAGGGCTTGCCGCGCTTCCGGCTGCTGGAGCAGACTGTCCGTGATTCCGGGGACGCCGGTGGTGTCGATCAGGACGTGGCCATCCGTCGAGATGATTATGACCGAAGCCCCGTCGGTGCGGAGCGTATGCACGAGTCCGGCGACAGTGCCGGCGTCAGACGATTCCCAGCCCTCACGCAGCGCCTCACGCAGCATTCGAGCAGCGGTGAGCAACTGGCGCGCCAGATCCTCGTTGTAACGCCTTTGCCGGTCCTGCGTGATCAGCCAGAATGAGGTCCCGAGCGCAGCAACGATCAGCAGCCCACTGGCCAGCAGTGCTTTCCAGCCTGCGCCGCGTACGCTCATCGCTGGTTCAGTCCTGTGTCATCTCGTCGACGGGGACCCGGAACGTGTAACCGACGCCGCGGATCGTCTGAATCCACGCGGCCGCCGTCCCGAGTTTCTTACGCAGGGCGGCGATGTGCACGTCCATCGTCCGATCCGTCACGGCTACATTCTGGCCGAGCACGGCATCTATCAGCTGCCCCCGGTCGAGCACGCGACCACCAGCGACCATCAGCGCAGCGAGAATTCGAAACTCGGTAGCGGTGAGCGTTACCGACCGTCCCTCGACCGTAACTTCGTGCCGCCCGCGGTCCAGCACCACGGGACCGGCTGAAAGCACTTCAGATTCCTGCTGGGCGGCGCGGTCGCGTCGAAGCATAGCGGCAACCCGCGCCAGCAGCAGCTTGATCGAGAACGGTTTGCGCACGTAGTCATCAGCCCCCAGTGCAAAGCCAACCAGTTCATCGGCGTCCTCAGCCTTTGCCGTCAGCATGATGATGGGGATGTCGGCGGTGTGCGGATCGCGCCGCAAGCGCGTAGCCACCTCGTCTCCGGAGAGCTTCGGCAACATGCGGTCGAGCACTATTAAGTCAGGTCGGGAGCGGCTGACCTCGGCCAAGGCCGCCTCCCCATCACGTGCCCGGCGACACTTGTACCCCTCGCGCTCCAGATGATAGGACAAGGCGTCCGCCAGGTCGCTCTCGTCCTCAACGATCAAGATCGCCTTGCCGGAATCCATGTGTCGCCTGCGGATCGGAGACTCGAAAACCTATAGATCCTGGCGCAGCGCCAAGTCCGCCGCGGCCAGCCGAACGTACCGCCGCGCGGTCACAACAACCGTTGTGTTGGCTGCGGCGTAACTACCTCATACATGTTAAGCGTTCGTACAGTTCGGGTTAAGAGGCGGTGAGGGTGGTTCGAGACCGGGCAGACGCTGAGGAAGCGTCGCTGCCTGGAAATACGATGGCCCGCGGTCCCTTCGCGCTCGCCGTGAACCATGGTGAGGGCGATATCGACGACAGTGGCCGGTTCTGCGACCGGTCGGCGGTGGAGGACTGGCAGGCGGTTGTGGTTGAAGCAGGCGTTCAGGTGTTGATCACGGATCGGCAGTCATCTTTCGACGGTTGCGATCGCACCCGGCTGACCCTGCTTGCGAGACCACGTGGACAGGCCCGGCTTCACAGAAAGGATCCGCGTGTTACTAGCGGGCGAGCCACCGGGGCATCGTCGTACTCAAGATCGGGATGTACGTGATGAGTAGTACGGCGACAAATCGCACGATCAGGAACGGCACGATCGACTGCCAGACCGTGGCCATCGGCTTGTCGAAGCGATAGGAAGCCAGAAACAGATTCATTCCGACCGGCGGGGTAAGGTACCCGAGCTCCAGGTTGACCAGAAAGATAATCCCTAGATGAAGCGGGTCGACGCCGAAGGCCGCGCCGATCGGGACGATCAGCGGCACGACGATCACGATGGCGGAATAAACGTCCATCAAGCAGCCGACCACGATCAGAAAGACGTTGAGCAACAGGAGGAACAGGTACTTCGACTCGACCGACGCCACGACCCAGTCGACCGCCTGGTCGGGGACCTGCGCGAAGACCAGATAGTTGGTAAAGCCCTGGGCCACGCCGAGTATCAGCAATACCCCGCCGACCACCAGCCCGCATTCGGTCATCACCCGCGGGACGCCTTTGATCAGCCCCAGGTCGCGGTGGATAACCGTCTGGGTGATGCACGCGTACAGCGCCGTGACTGCCGCGGCTTCGACCGGCGTCGCGAACCCGGCGAACAGGCTGACCAGGCAGACCACCGGCAGGAGCAACTCCCACTTGGCCTGCCAGATGGCTTTCACGGCTTCGGCCGCACTGAATCCGGAGCGCGCCGCTTGTCCTTTCGGGCCCAGCCAGATACTCAGCGCCACCGTCATAAGCACCAGCAGCACGCCCGGCACGATGGCGGCGAGGAAAATCTCTTTGATCGGCTGCTCGGCGATAATGGCGTAGAGTATGAGCGGCAGGCACGGAGGGAAAAGCATGCCCAACGATCCCGCACTGGTCAGAATCCCCAGCGCGGTGCGCTCGCGGTAGCGTGCCGCCAGCAAGATCGGCAACAGCAACCCGCCCAGCGCCAGTATGGTCACGCCCGACGCGCCGGTAAACGTGGTGAAGAACGCGCACACGACCACGGCGACGACGGCCGGCCCGCCACGGAAGTTACCGAACAGCGTGGTGAAGACGCGGATCAGCCGCTGCGAAGCGCCGCCCTCGGCCAGGAAGTAACCCGCCAGTGTGAAAAGCGGAATCGCCGGCAAAGACGGATTCGTCACCAGCCGGTAATGGTCCACGGGAATCGAGGCGATCGGCGAATGCTCACCCCAAAACAGAATCAGCGCCGCCCCTCCCAGCGCGGCGAAGATGGGCGCACCCAACACTGTTGCCAGCAGAAGCAGGACGAATGCGGGCACGACCAGATTCTCGGGCGGAATCGGTGACCAGATGCACGCGCACGCCGCTGCGGCGGCCAGGACGCTGGCGATCAGCCGTGTGGACCAGCGCTCGGCGCCGTGCCACAGGATCCGCGCCGTGATCAGGGCGAATCCGACCGGCATCATCAGTTGCAGCGTCCAGACCGGAATTCCGTAGGCGAGAATCTTTCCCACCTCGCGTTCCGCAAGTACGAGCTGCACGCCGGCGACACAGAGCATCGTGCTGATCACCGCGGCCGTGATTCCGGAGAAAGCTCTCGCGAGCGCGGAGGGCCAACCGCGCGGCAGCAACTGCGCGGCCGACAGCGAAAGCAGCCGCCCCTGGCGGGCGGCGATCGCGCCGCCGATCAGACCCACCACCAGGCTGCCGTGCTGGACGAAGGAGCTCGAGCCGGAGATGCCGGTCTGCCAGGCCTTGCGCAGGACGATCTCGAGCAGCGGCAGCAGCACCATTACGGCCAGCGCCAGCACCACCACTCCGTCTTCGATTCCGTGGAGAATTCGGATGAATGTCGAGGGCGGCCGATCCGGCAACCGTTCAGCGCGGACGGGCTCGGCTTGACTCGCGTCACTCATGGCTTGTTCTGTTCGTTCGCCGAGCGGTATTGCCTGAGCAGTTCCTGGACCTCGTCGAACATTTGAGCCGGAACGATGCTGCCGCGAATATCGGGGTAGACCTTCTCCACCGTTCGGCGCCAGACCTCCTCGATCTCCGGGGTCGCCGTATGCACGATCAGGCCTCGTTTCTGCATGGCCTCGATCGATTCGGCACCCTCGTCGCGTAAACGGGCCTGCATCCGCACACCGGCCTCGGCCGCAGCTGTCATGACTGCTTCCTGCGTCTCGGGGGCGAGCCCATCCCAGGCCTTCTTCGTCATGACGGCCCCGCCAACCAGCGGCGCCCAGTGCAGGGCAAGCATGTGCGGCACGACGGTGTAGAACTGCCCGGACAGGGCGTACGACGGTGTTATGCAGACCGTATCGATCAATCCGGTCTGCAACCCGGTCAGAATATCGTTGACCTCGAGCGGCACCGGCCGGTAGCCGGCGGTTTTCCACAAGTCGTTCGTCTTGGTGTCGCCGACCAGGGCAAACATCTTCATCTTCTTGTAGTCATCTGGCAGCAGGGCCCGCTCGCGCGAGAAGAAATGAACCCAGCCCGCGTCGGCCCAGAAGAGCACGATGAAGCCCTTTTCTCTGAAGCGCTGCTCGAGACCCCCGCGCAGCTTCTCGCGGACGAAGACCACCTCGTCCAGCGAGCGAAACATCATCGGCATGTTTTGCAGGGCCGTGACCGAGTCGTCGATCTGGGCCAGACCGGTGATGGTCAGCAAGGCGGCCTGAATCTGTCCCACGCGCATGCGCCGAACCATGTCGGCCTCGCCGCCCATCGTCCCGTCCGTGTACACGGTCAGCGCCACGCCCCCGCCCGGTGCCCGTCGCCATTCCTCGCCCATGGCCAACAGGACGTGGTGAAACGACGTGTGTTTGGGTGCCAGCGTGGCCAGCTTGATGCGCTTGGTGGTCGGCGTGGCTGCGCCCGCTAACGTCGGCAATGCCAGCAGAAGCGCGCTCGCCACGATGGTCGCCCGTCTCGCCCGGTAACGACGCACTGCCGGGGAATCGTTGTGCCGCAACGACATATCTATCCTCACTCCACAAACAATTCGTCGGCCCGCGAAAGCAGCCAGCGCGCCCGACGCTGCATGATCAGGTTCTTCAGACGGCACGGCGGGCGGGCGTTGACATCGACGGCGAGCGCTGCGTGCAGAAGATGCTCGAACTCGGAACGCTCCTGTTCCTGAACGCAAACCGTCTCCGCGAGCGCAACCAGCGCAGCTGCCGAGCATCCGTTAGACAGCTCCACGGCCCGCTCGAAGTGCCGCCGCGCGCGTACCTCCGGGGCAGTTGGCGCGCCTTGCCGGACCATTTCGTATGTGATCAGAAACGTATGTATTGCCCCATCTTCAAACGACTCGTCCAGTTCGAGCGCGCGATCGATCAGGGCCTCCACGATCGGTTGGTCGGCGATCAGATCGGGCGTGTCCTTGGAGATCGAAATCGCGGCCCCCCAACTTGCCGCGGTCCAATAGAGCAGCGGCACATCCGCCCGACGCGCGCTCCGCACAGCCCACCTCGGATCCTTGCGCAACTCCGCGGCGAAGCCCGGATGAGCGCTGTCCAGCCCGCGCAGCCCGTAGTCCCGGGCACGCAGATAGAGCTTGCGCGCCCGATCCCACAGGACCGTGGCCGCGGCCAAGTTCCGCGTTCCCAGCTCGTCGGCATCCTGCTGAACAAACGCATGCGCGTATTGCGTAAATCCGCTGCACGCGGCCAGCAGAAGCCCGCGGTGCCGCGGCGTTTCTTCCAGGAGACTCTCGATCAGCTTCAGGCTGAACGGCAGGGCCTGGCGAATCAGTTCCGGATCGTCATCTGACGCAAACGTCGTCCCACCGCTCGAAAGCACATCCGCCAGGTTGCGGATCGCATACTCCCGGATGCTGCATCCGCTCAGCAACACCACGCCCAGCCCGATCGACAGGCTCAACGCGCGGTAGCGGCGTACAGTAGCACCCGCCCGACCGTGTAGCACAGAACCAGCGAACGCGATCGATCTGTCCTCCGAGAGCCTCGCGGGCACCTGATTGTCCGCCTTCGGCACAATCGGCCAACGAAACGCAGCCCTCATCACTCTACGGGCGGCTGCGGACCTGGGCAAGGCCAACCGGCACCAACGGGCACGCCGGGCCGGCCTTGCGATCGGCGTGCGGTCGGAAGCCAGAGCCCGCTTGCCAAACGGATCGGAGCCTGCACAATCGCCGCTGTGAACGATAAGAACACCGCAGGCCGGATCGAATTGATCCACGGTTCGATGTTCGCCGGCAAGACCGAGCTCCTGATCGCCCGGTTACGTCAGGAGCAATCGCGGGGCAAGACCGTCGTCGCGTTCAAACACGCCATCGACGACCGCTACGATCCGGACCATCTGGTCACGCACCGCCACGATCACTTCGACGCCTTGCGCGTCTCGAACGCCGCGGCGATTCTGGAGCTGTGCGGAGAAGCCGACGTGGTCGCGGTCGACGAGGGGCATTTCTTCAGGATGGCCCTGATCCCGGTCGTCCAGGAGCTGACGGAACGGGGCGTTACGGTGCTCGTGGCGGGGATCACGCACGACTGCTGGGGTCGCGATTTCGAGCCGATCCCGCAACTGGCCGAGTTGGCGGATGAAGAGGTCGTGCTACAGGCTCCCTGCCGGGTGTGCGGCAAGCCCGCCCCGTTCACGCAGCGCATGACCGCGGTGAATACGCTGCACATGGTCGGCGGCCTCGACGACTACGAGCCACGCTGCGCGGAACATTTCACTCCGTTTCCAGGCCCCCCGGAGCAACGTTGAGATGCCAGTGGCGCGCGGACTCCTGGGCATCGCCGTCCTGATCGGCCTGGCTTGGCTGCTCTCCTCGGATCGGCGACGGTTCCCGTGGAAACTCGTGATCGGCGGCTTGGTTCTGCAATGGGTGCTGGCCTGGATCGTTCTCAGAACCGCGACGGGAGAAGCCATCTTTGACGGCATCGGCCGGATCGTCACCACCATCCTCTACGGCGCCGACGAAGGAGCCAGATTCGTCTTCGGGCCCCTGGCAGGCGACCACCCGGACGTGGCCTGGACCGCCATCGTCGGAATCAAGATCATGACCACGATCATCATCGTGGCCACGCTGTCGGCGGTCGGCTATCACTATGGCATCCTGCAACGCGCCGTGGCCGGCATGGCCTGGGTCATGAAGCGGACGATGGGCGTCAGCGGCGCCGAAAGCCTGGCCGGCGCCGCCAACGTGTTCTTCGGCCAGACCGAAGCGCCGCTGCTGGTCCGACCATACATCTCCCACATGACGCAATCGGAGCTGATGGCCCTGATGACCGGCGGCTTCGCGACGGTGGCGGCGGGCGTGATGGCCGTCTACGTCAGCATCCTCTCGGGAGACAATGCCGAGCTGGCCGTCAGAACGGCGCGGCATCTGCTGACGGCATGCCTGATGTCCGCGCCGGCGGCGTTCGTTATGGCCAAGGTCATGATCCCCGAACGCCAGACCCCGCTGACTGCCGGCACCGCCCGGGTCGGCCTCGAGCGCGAAACCAAGAGCCTGGTGGATGCGATCACTCACGGTGCCTCGCAGGGCATGAAGCTCGCGATCAACGTGCTCGCGATGCTGATCGCCTTCATCGCGCTGATCGCGATCCTGGACGCCGCCCTGATCGCTTTGGGGAACTGGTCCGTGGTCGCTCCGGCAGTGCACTGGCTGGGTCTGGAGCAGCTCGATCTGGACGGCATTCTTGGCCTGCTCTTCTCGCCCATCGCCTGGCTGATCGGCGTCGATGGATCGGACTGCCGCACCTTTGGCAGTCTGCTCGGCAAGGCCATGGCGGCCAACGAGCTGATCGCCTATGGCCAACTGGGTGAAGTGGTCAAGTCCGGGGCGATGTCTGAGCGCTCCATCCTGCTGGCAACCTACTCCCTCTGCGGGTTCGCGAACCTCAGTTCGATCGGAATTCAGATCGGCGGCATCGGCGGCCTGGCTCCGGACCGCCGTGATGACCTGGTCCGCCTCGGCCCACGTGCCATGCTCGGCGGAGCGATGGCCTGCTGGACCACCGGCTGCATCGCCGGCGTCCTGGCCCGGTAGAACCGCAGTAAGACTACCGCCCCAACGCCGGCCGAGAGCTATTGTCAATACTCGTTGATCACTCCGTGATCAGGCCCCGCAACCGAACTTTCGGGAGCTGCCGGAGAACGACTGCTCTCGCACCGCTGCGGCCTTGGCAGTAGAATAGTCCGAACCGACGGCATGGGTTCGAGCTCGTGACGACCAGTTCCGAGGTCATTGTCCAGCGAGTTGGCGCCAGGGAGGGACCAGAACCAGCCAGAACGATGGATCGACACGACGCCGGCAAGGCATTCTCCGGCTCCTGGCAGACGACAGCGATCGCTCACGCGGCCACGGAGCTGATCAGAGAGACCATCGATGAAAACGTGTCCGTTCTGCGCCGAAGAGATCCGCGACGAAGCCATCAAGTGCAAATACTGCGGTTCGAAGGTCGGCAGCCAACGCACGCCGTTCGGTGACGACGACACGCTGGACGGGGCCCAGACGCTCTCCGCCCTCGGGCTGTCTCCTGGCAAGCTGCTCGCCGAGCGCTATCGCATCGAGGAATACCTCGACAGCGGCGGGATGGGCGATGTCTGGCGAGCGACGGACACCGAGCTCCACGACCTGCCCGTCGCGATCAAGGTCTTGCCGCCGATCCTGGCCGGAAACCAGCGCTGCATCGACGGGCTGAAGCGCGAGGCGGCGATCGCACTGCGGCTGACGCACACCAACATCTGCCGACTGCACAATTTCCATTCCGACGGCGAGATCAAGTTCCTGGTCATGGAGTTCATCGAGGGGCAAACGCTCGAGGCTCTCCTGGACAGCCGCTCTGACCGCCGCATGACCGTCGACGAACTCCTGCCGATCGCTCGGGACGTGGCCGCGGCCCTCGACTATGCTCACGCCCGCTCGCCGGCCGTCCTGCACCGTGACGTCAAGCCGTCAAACATCATGGTGACGCTGGACAACCACGCCAAAATGCTCGATTTCGGCATTGCCCGCGAGCTCAAGGACTCGATGACCCGCATCGGGCGACGCGAGACCTCCGGCACGCTGGTGTACATGTCGCCCGAGCAGCTCAGCGGGCAGGCCCCCACCCCGGCGTCGGACGTGTATTCCTGTGCAGCGACGGTCTACGAGTGTCTGGCAGGGCACGCGCCCTTCTATCGCGGTGCGATCGAGCACCAGATACTTCGGGAACGCCCGCCGGACGTTCCCGGCGTCCCCCAGGATGTCAACGCCGTCTTGCAGGCCGGCCTGGCGAAGCATCAGGCCGACCGGCCCGCCAGTGCGACTGCATTTATAGACATGCTCGCGGCACACACGGGAGCGGCGGACTCCTCCGGCGCCCGACCGAAGCACCCCCTGCCCCAATCGGAGGGCGTGGGACTGCTGGACGAGGCCCGCCGCATCGCGGAAGAGGCCGCCCTCGACCTGACCGTGGCACCGGACCGGCTGGTTCCCCGGGAAAAGCGCGAAGCGGCGCGACGCGCCCTGAAACGGGTACGGCGGGCCTTGGTCTTGGATCCCCAGAACAGCGCCGCGGTGATGCTGCGCGACCAGCTCACGGCCTGGCGCAGGCTCCCGGCCAAGCTGAGCATCAAGCTTGCCAACAACGTGAAGCTCAGCTTCGTGCTGATCAAGGCCGGCGAGTTCCTGATGGGGACGGCCCCGTCGGACGCACACTGGGAGCGCGAGGAAGGTTCGCAGCGCCTCGTGCGCATCACCATGCCCTTCTACATGGGCGTATGGCCAATTACGCAGGAGCAGTGGCAGGCGGTGACCGGCGAGAATCCCAGTTTCTTCCACCATCCTCAGTCTCCGGTCGAGTGCGTGACTTGGGAGGACTGCCAGGAGTTCTGCCAAAAGCTCAGTGACACCTCGCACCACTCCCTCCGGCTTCCGACCGAGGCGGAGTGGGAATGCGCCTGTCGGGCGGGGAGTGCCGGCCGGTGGTCGTTCGGCGACGACCAGGCCCAGCTCGACGCCCACGCGTGGTACCAGGGCAACAGCGGGGGCCAGACCTATCCGTGCGGTCAGAAGCAACCCAATCAATGGGGGCTGTATGACATGCACGGCAACGTCTGGGAGTGGTGCGCCGACTGGTTCGAGGTGCGCTCTGACTCCGGCTCGTCGCTGGCCGATCCGCACGGGCCGACCTTCGGCACGGCCCGAGTCTTGCGGGGCGGCTCCTGGGCCGCCAGCCCGCGTACCTGTCGCTGTGCCTTTCGCGGCAAGAGCGATCCGCGCAGTCGCATCTACGTCAACGGCTGCCGCCTGGTGATCGAGACCGGCTGAGCGCGGCTATGTCTCGGGGGCCGAATCGCCGTGGTTTACGTTTGAGACGGGTAAGGGACACAGTTCGGGCGAGTCGCGCAACGAGCGCTCGGCCGCGTTGACGCCGGTCGACAAAAAGCATAGCCTGCCACCCGAGCGAGAGGGTGGTCAGTGCGGTGCGCTGATCGTCTTCTGGGCACGTCAGTCTGATTGCAGGATAAAGGAGCAACACGTGAGTAGGTCAGGAATCTTGGCCGGTGATTCTCCGCCAGCCGACATCGTTCTGGCGGTTCGGCCCAGAGGGTGGGTAGTCCGGTGGGCGCGTTTGCTGGGGGTTTCCGTCAGCCTGTGCGGGCTGCTCGCGAATACGGGCTGCCAACCCACCAGTGACATGGTGATGCGGAAAGACTTCGACGACTATAAGTCCAACCAGAAGACCAACCAGAACAAACAGAACGAGGAGATCGCACGTCTGCGCAGCAGGCTCGAATCTCTTGAGAAAAAATCCGTCGACGACGATGCGACGATCCAGGGTAAGCTGGATACCGAAAGCGCGGACCGCCGGAACGCTATGCGGAAAGCGAGCGAGCGGATCGACGAGGTCGCGCAGACCATTGAG
>Ga0180434_10005809_pt1 | contig 14398 bp, 7 predicted proteins | sample SS_ome_7_FD_132453 | JGI IMG/M metagenome (GOLD analysis project Ga0180434, IMG submission 132453) | Hypersaline lake sediment archaeal communities from the Salton Sea, California, USA - SS_1_D_2 metaG | ecosystem: Environmental > Aquatic > Non-marine Saline and Alkaline > Hypersaline > Sediment... | reverse complement strand
TTGATTCCTTCGGTGCTCGACTATCTGGTCCGGCTCACCGAAGGAGAACGTGTGCAAACAAACGGCAATGGCTGGGTCCGCCTCTACCGGGCGACGGTTGGGAGCCGCCCCCCACTGACCCTTTCCGGTCCCTTCTTGGGAGCCCCCCATGCAGTCATCGGCATGGAAAAACTGATTGTGCTGGGGGCAAAAAGAATTTGGGTCCTGGGGTGGTGCGGAGCCTTGCAGGCGGACCTAAAGATCGGTCAATTATTGATTCCGACCGGTGCGATTTCCGAGGAGGGCACTTCGGCTCACTACCCCATCTCCGGTCGACCCATTGAGTCGACAGCAACCCTGAATCTGATGTTGGAGGAGACGCTGAAACAAAAGCAACTGCCGTTTTCCAAAGGAAGGGTTTGGACTACCGACGCGCTTTATCGCGAAACCCCTGAAAAAGTAAAGGCCCATAAGAAATCGGGAGTCTTGGCTGTGGAAATGGAAATGTCCGCCCTGATGACCGTTGCAATTTTCCGATCCATTGCAATGGCAGGTCTGTTGGTGGTATCCGATCAACTCGTTGATCTTACGTGGCGGCCGGGCTTTTCCAAGCCCGCCCTCCGGAAGCACTCCCGAGACGCGGGAGAAGTCCTCTTGCGCCTCGCAGGCTCATTATAACGCGTTGACTTTCAAATGGTAAAATCCTCTAAAGCACGCATGCGAGTGAAACATCAACAACCGATGCCAGGCATAGAGAACGCGTTCCGTGATGAAGACATCTTGGACTTTGATTCGCGGATAAAAAAAGCGCTTGGAACCCGCTTTTCCTTTGATTACACGGTAGAACCCTGGATAGACGGCGCAGACGTAGCGCTGATTTATGAAAAGGGGAAGCTAACCATGGCCTCCACGATAGGGGATGGATGCGCGGGAGAAGATGTCACTGCGAATATCAAGACCATCCTCACGGTTCCATTGGTCCTCGTGGCACCCATGGACGGAAGGCCCCTACCGAATCTTCTGGAGATAATGGGGATGGTCTATATCGAGTCGGAGCCCTTTGAAGCATTGAATCTGAATCGAATCGAGAAGGGCCTGCCGCCCTTTTCAAATCCCCAAAGCGCGGCGATTGCCTCACTCAGGGAACCCAATCTAAGAATCACGGCGAAACGTCCGCTCAATATGTTCTGCTGCGGTGTAAGGCAGGGGAGAGAACCGGCTTTCGACACGCAGTATGAACTGATGTTGTCTTTGCAGCGGTGGGGCCTCCGAGTGAACAGGCCCCACATCCGGGTATGCCGCGCTATCGGTGAGGTTCTGGACGCCTGTCATCGCATTGGACGAAACGGGTCGCAATTTCCGTTCCGAATCGTCGGCGCCCTGATAACGGTCAATCAACTTCACTTACAGGCGCGGCTGGGGCGAAAATCGAACACACCGAGATGGGCAATTGCCTTCAATATGAGCGCCCTGCAAAGAGGGAAGCATTTGCAGCCTTCTCAAAGAGATCCCAACGGCCCCCCTTTCCCATATTGAGGATTTTCAAAACGCTGAAGTGATACAAGAAACCAAATTTCAGAGACCTCAGGGGCTGACGAATCCGAAAGGAATATGGGACTTGGCTGACGGAGGAGCACCATGAGCAATGTACGCGTTCATCTTATCATTGAAGGCCGGGTTCAAGGCGTATGGTTCCGCGACTCCACCCGCAGAGAAGCCGTCGCACTCGGCATCACAGGCTGGGTGAAAAATCGGCGCGATGGGGGAGTTGAACTTGTTGCCGAAGGTCCTGAAGACCGCATAAAGAAGTTGGTTGCCTGGTGTCGGCACGGACCTCCTGCGGCGCAGGTCTCTCAAGTCACGGAAACCTCGGAGGAATGGCGGAACGCGTATGGTTCTTTTGATATCGTATTTTAACACCGAGAACCCCCGTGGGGCCATCCGAGGAGTGGATTCCGGACATTCCAGGCTGAACTCCTTGTAAAATAAATGGAAATTTGCTAAATTTATACAAATTAAGGAATTGATAACATGCAAAACGCAGCACTTCGCAGCCGAGTTTTTACCTTGTCACTATTGCTTTTGGCGGCAATTTTCGGGTGCAGCACCACAAAGTCCGTGGTAACGAAAATCACCCCTGCCAAGGACAGCATTAAGAAGCAAGTAATGATCATCCCGCTGGTCGACCAGGCAGGTCTGGGCCCGACGAGAACGGCTCAAGTTCACACGAGGTTTGTCGAACTCCTGCAGAAATCTTCTCAACACGTGGTATTTCAGGATACCCCGGGTATTCGTTTGCCGAAGGGGCCCGAGCCAATTGCATCCGGCATTCGCCCGAATCCCGACCTCATCAAAAAGGCCTTGGATTCGGGAATGAATGCCATCCTCATCGGGATTCTGAATCCTTTGGAAGTAACCACAGGTAAGCGGGGAATTTGGCCGTTTCGAGACGTGTCAACGATTGTTGAACTGTCCATGTTGGTAAACGTGTTTGATACGGCCAGCGGATGCCTTTACATGACGCAGATGGAATCCGAGGAAATGTCCTTCTTATTTGATGAACTGCAAGGTCGAGATGAAAATGAGATTATCGATCAAATACTGCAGGCAAAAATACTCCCCATCTTGAAACGACAAGTTGCTGCGGTCATCGACAATCTCACAAAAGCGACTTGGACCGGAAAAATCTTAGCGGTAGAAAACGGCACGGTTAAAATTAACGGGGGAAAAAACGTGGGGATTCACCCGGGTCAGGTTTTCGCAGTCTACGCGCTGGGAGAATCGATTCGTTGTGGAACGGGAAAATCTCTTTCCCTCATGGGGGAAAAAATTGGTGAAATCAGAGCAACCCGGATCATGGAGAACCATTCTTTGGCTGTATCGCTGGCTGAAACGCCTCTCCTGGCGGGGCAAATTGTGAAGTCAACGCATTAGCCAAGCATCTCCCTCGCGTGTGCCACCGCTCGGAGGGTGATCTCTTTTCCACCCAAAAGGCGCGCAATTTCCTGAACCCGCGCCTCGGGTTCCAATCCTGAAATCCGGGTTTGAGTTCTCCCTTTCACAACCTCCTTCCTGACCAGAAAATGGTTTTCTCCTTGGCTTGCAATTTGAGGCAGGTGCGTGATGCACACGATTTGATGGTACTCGGCTAGAGAGGAAAGTTTCTCTCCAATTACCTCGGCGGTTGCACCACTGATACCAGAATCAACTTCATCGAAAATAATGGTCTCTACTGAGGCTCGCCTCGCCAAAATCGTTTTGAGCGCCAACATAATTCTTGAGAGTTCTCCGCCGGAGGCAATCCTACCCAGAGGCTTCAAATCCTCTCCAATGTTCGGTGAAATCATAAATTCCACCCGGTCAATGCCATCGTCATGCACCGCATCGATATGGATCTCCCTCGGCTCCGCAACCGACTTACCCGCCTCCCCAAAATGCACCTGGAATCGAGTTTCCGCCATATGAAGCTCAAAAAGCTCCGTTTCAACGGCTCTCTCCAGCACTTTCGCCGCGGCTTTCCGTTTCTCGGAGAGCTCACCCGCCCGTTTGCATAGCAACGCTTCCGACTCCGCTTGCTTTTTGCGCAACTGATCAAGCGTATTCTTTTTCTCGCCCATGTCGTAAATCATGGAAGCGAGTTTATTTCTGTACCGTAAGACATCTTCCAGCGTCGGGCCGTATTTACGTTTGATGCCGTTCAGGACTTCGAGTCGATCTTCAACCCGCTCCAGGCTGAGCGGGTCCATGTGTATCTGCTTTTCATAGTCCCTCAGGGCAAACGCCGCGTCTTCAAGCTTTAACTCAATCTCAGCGAGCGCCTCTTTGATAAAACCAAGACCCGGGTCTATTTCAGCACCCTTCGTCACCCGTTTAAGACATTGAGAGACGGAGGAAAGCGCCGAGTCGTTTCTTTCATAAAGACCCTGATACCCTTCCGTAACGACCGCCAATAACTCGACCGCATGCTGCAGTCGCCGCTTCTCCTCGGCCAACCGATCATCTTCACCCAGGTCGATTTGGGCGCTTTCGATCTCCCGGATCTGAAATTCGGTTAAATCCCGTCTCTCCCCTATCCTCCCAATCACATCCTCCAGGGCATTGATTTCCTCCCGCACGGTTTGGTGTTGGTTGAATACTTCAGTAAGCTTTTGCCGTTCATCGGAAAGCCCCCCAAAATCGTCCAATAGAACCAGATGGTTATCCTGCTTAAGGAGAAGCTGATGCTCATGTTGGCCCGATATGCTGATCAACAAGGTGCCCACACGGTTTAACATCTGCAACGTTGCCATGGACCCGTTGATAAAAATCTTATTTCGCCCCTCGCGAAATAGAGTCCTGTTGATCAAAAGCTCCCCGTCGAAGGGAACCCCGAGATCCATTAACACAAGGCTCAGCATCTCATTTTCCGGAAAGCTGAAAAGGGCGTCCACTTTGGCTTCTTTGGACCCACTCCGGATAAGATCGGCAGATGCCCTTCCGCCCAGAATCAAATTCATGGCATTAATGATAATTGACTTCCCAGCGCCTGTCTCCCCTGACAGAATGTTGAGCCCTGGTTTTAGATCAATCTCAAGGTGCCTTATGATGGCAAAATTAGAAATGCTGAGATGAACGAGCATGGAGAATCAGGTTTGCTCCCAGGTTACTCTCAAAACTTCTTCGTAAGTCGTTTCTCCCCCCAGGAGTTTTTTTGTGGCGTTTTCCCTCAGGGTGGCCATTCCCTCTTTTTTGGCCTGGGCACGAAGGACTTCCAGGTCCGTCTCAGTGGTCGTTATCTTTTTGATGGATTCCGTGATGGGGAGTACTTCAAAGATTCCATTCCTGCCCAGATATCCGGTCCCCCGACACTTCAGGCAGCCTTTTCCCCGATAGAGTTTGACCGGCCCCGGTTTCGATAATTTCAGCCCCAGGTTGCTTAGTTCAACGCTGTCCAGCTCAAAAGATTCCTTACAATGGGGACAAATCTTTCGGGCCAGCCGTTGGGAAACAATGCCGATGAGGGTAGACTGAATCAGAAAAGCGGGGATACCCAGGTCGAGAAGCCGTGTGATCGCAGATGGGGCGTCATTGGTATGTAAAGTAGACAGCACCAGGTGACCGGTCAATGCGGCCTGAATTGCATTCTGCGCCGTCTCAAGATCCCGCATCTCCCCGATCATGATGATATCCGGGTCCTGCCGAAGAATGTTCCTCAAAATGGAGCCAAAAGTCACACCGAGCACCGGTTGGACCGCTATCTGGTTGAAGTCTTCGTGCACCATCTCTATGGGATCTTCGATGGTGGTGATGTTGATTTCCGGAGAGGAAAGATACCGTAGCGTTGAATAAAGTGTCGTGGATTTTCCACTTCCGGTAGGACCGCACACCAGCACGATCCCATGGGGCATGCTGATAAACTGCTGATAGCGGATAAGATCTGCAGAAGTAAATCCCAGGGCCTCATGGTCCTGGAACAGAATATCCGGGTCCATGATTCTCATGACCACCTTCTCCCCAAAAGCCACCGGAATCGTAGACACCCTTATCTCAGCTTCCGCTTCGCCTTTATCCGTCTTGATTCGTCCGTCTTGGGGTCGCCTTTTTTCAGCCATATCCAACCGGGAAAGATTCTTTATACGGCTCAGAATAGCAGAATGTACGTTCTTGGGAAGCCTATAGACGGGATGTAAAACACCGTCGATACGCATCCTCACAACGCTGACTTCCCGTTTGGGCTCAATATGGACATCACTCGCCCTTTGGTCAAACGCATATGTCAGCAGATGATTTACCGCATTGACGATGTGCTGATCAGTCGAAGGAAGCTCGTCCGCACTCTTCAGCCGAACATATTGCTCTAGGTTGCCCAAGTCCACGGATGGTCCGGCAAATTGATTCTCCGCGGCCGCAATGGATCGCTTAAAGCCGAAAAACTCGTTCATCAGCTTGACGATGTCTGACTTTGTGCTGACGACGGGCTTTACCTTCATATGGCAGACCCGGGAAATGTCTTCCATCGCTTCCACATTGAACGGATCGGGGGTCGCAACGGACATACACCCATCCTCCACCGCAATGGGAAGCACGAGGTGTTTCATTGCAAAGGAACGGGGGATGGTATCGGTCACCAGATTGAGGTCCAACTGCAGGGGGTCGATTTTCTTATAAGGAATATTCCATTCTTGCGCCAGAACCTGATAGATGATCTCTTCGTCCAGGGGTCGGGCGGGATCATCCGCTCGCTCCAGATCCAGGGATACGATCACATCAACAATGGTGACGGGGTTGTTGAACCGGCTCGTCGAAGACCGGGTGCCTCGCCCGATGACTTGGGTCTTTTCAAGTTTTCTGCGAATTCCATCCTGCTTTTGGAGTATTTCCCGGCCTTGATCCACCGAGATGAGCCTTTTCTTGAAAAGAGACTTGCAAACAGCTTTTGCGGAAAACGCATCTCCCGAATTATTCGGCATTTTAACAGTCCCGTATGTGAGTGATCAAAATATGCGCACGACCTCATCGCCCGGGGGCGAAAGCCGTCAGAACGATCACGATCCATAACAAAATTCTGGTTCTTTATTTTATCACTATCACAACAGCGATCAAAGGCTTTTTTTGAATTCACGGTCAAACCCCTGCTTTCGGGGTTTTATCTGTTTACAGCGCTGTGGTATAGGTGGAAAGTAATCGGATAAGGTATGTATTCTGCTTGGCAGACGGAACTTCTCGATGAATCTGTGGCGCAATCCATGAATTTAGGAGATACTTTTTATGGGTCTGACTGAAGCGATTAAAAAATTCTATCTCAAACAGGTCCAAGAGGCGCGCGTGGAAGGAAACTTCCTCAAGGCACCGTGCCCGATCTGTTCGTCCAACCCAAAAGGTAAACCCGGAACCATGGCCGTCTATATCAATCCTGAAAGCCGTTTTTTCGGGTATTTCAGATGCTCAAACCGGTGCGTACCCGGCGGATATCACGCGTATTTCGGAAAAATTATGGGCATCGAACCCAAAGAAATCCCCGGGTACGATCCGGATTCCGAACGTGCGGTTCGCGATATCGCCTACCCTGCCAGGAATCTAAGTGCTGAAATTAAAAAATTCGTATCTTTCATGACCGAAGATCAGTACGCCCATTTCAATCGTTTCGGGGTATCGAGGGCGGTGGTCGATGAAATGAAAATCGGGTATAACGGCCGATACCTTGTCTATCCCTACTTTTTGGAGGACGGAAATTGCTATGCCGCCCGATGTGTCTTGCCGGATCGTACCGAGGACAGTTTTTGGCATGGGGATGAAACGTTTTTCGCCGAGCCGTTTCGAATTTTCAACGTGCAAGACATCGATCGATGTGAGGGTGGCGCACTTTTTGTTACGGACGGCGAGCACAATCTCCTGCCCCTGAAGGAGCTTGGCTATCCCGGGATTGCGGTTCCGACAGCTTCTGACATGGAAACCTTGACCCCGGAAAGCCTTGCGTTTGTAAAATATGTTTTTTTGGCAATGACGAACTCGCCTGAAGTCCGGATCGCGGCGCGCTCTTTGGCCGCGCGGCTGGGGTTTAAGGCAAGAATTCTCAAATGGCCATCACACATCAAACGAGGGTACGGCCTCTGTGATCTCGCGCGGGAAAAGGGAGACGAATTCAGGCGAGCCGTCTCCTCCATGATACAGGCCTCCAAATCATTCTCCCCCTTTTCTTCACCGGAGAAGGAATACCATAGCATCTTCGAGCTTATTGAACGGGAAAAAGGCAAGGAACTTCTGGGGTTCACTTCCGGCTTTGACAAAATGGACCATGCCCTGGACGGAATTCGGGGTATCAATATCATGGGCGGCCCGCCGAAGGCGGGAAAATCCTGTTTCTTCATGCAGATTTCATCGGATGTGGCCACACGGAAAAACCCGGTCATCTACTATGACTTTGAGAACGGCCGCCGCAAGATCTACTTGCGGACCCTCTGCCGTCTCAGTCGACTCTCAGAAAAAGAGATTCGGATGAGAGATCTGAAAGGGGACGCACTGGCAAGGCATAAGGCGGGCTACACGCGATTGAAGGACATGCTCCGTTATTTCCGTGTGGTTACAGACCGGAAATTGAACCCTGACATCATGAGACGGCAAATTGATTTTCTTCAACACGAAACACGAATGGATTCAGCCCTTGTGGTCCTTGACAGCCTCCACAAGCTCCCTTTCAAGAATCTTACGGAACGTCGGACCGGTATCGATGCCTGGCTGCGTCACATGGAGGCCATTCGGGATGAACAGAACGTGTCCTTCCTCGTGGTTTCTGAACTATCCCGGGGGGAAGGAGGGCGCTACAGTGAAAAACCGGACCTGGGTTCATTTAAGGAATCAGGCGACATCGAATACAGCGCCGATAACGCGATGATTCTTCTCCCGGATTGGGACCTTTTGGATCCCATTTCCACAAAAGAGAGAAAAACCACCTTATGGATGGTCGCAAGCCGGGAGAACAGTCCCGGCAAGATTGCCTCCTATGCGCTTGAATACCCTTTCTGGGGGTTCAAAGAAGAATAGTCTTCACATCGGCTCAATGGCGTCGATGCCAGAAAACAGAGGCCCGGGCAACGCTTCACCCAGGCCCCGGATTATCTGATTAGGCCTTTCGGCATGAATTCAGCCTTCATGACCGCTAGGGCTTTGGCTTTTCGATCAGGTATAAAGCCGAAATACGATTGCCGGCATCTTTCACAAATCCGGCCCGGCTTCCAACCTTGAACCACGCCCGGGAGGCATTTTCGGTGGCTTTGGTGTGGTATTTCACATCCGGTGAGAACTTCCAAAAAATATCATCGATCACAACCTCTTCCACCGCAATCCTGTCAATACGTCCCTGTCCGTCGAAACCAGGAGGGTAATGGGTGGGGAAGCCGTACTCTCCCTCCGCGCCCGCGAAAGTTACAAGCAAAAGGATGCTTCCAAGGAGCAGGGCCACTGCCGCGCCGATCGAACTTCTTTTTACCCGTCGAGATCGTGTTTTGTTTTTACCTTTCATGGTCTGTGCGCCTCCTTCATCGTTTGCGAATGCGCCTTCTTTTAGGTCCGCCTCTTTCATAAGCGGAGCCTCGTTATTCCCGGTTTTTCAAGAAGGCCGCCATGCTTGCCCGGAGAGCCCTTAAGGTCATCCTACTTACTCGAATTCCCTCCAATGGCTGATTCCCAACCGGGCCGCTTTTTCCGTCACCTTTTCAATATCCCCTGTCGATGAACTGAAGTATTTGATTTCCACGCCGCTTGCCCCATCGATCAGGATGGCAGGGGGTTGGAGCTGTCCTGCCTTTCGAACACCCGTTGCCGTTACCCAAATGGGCTCTTTGGTTGGATCCGTTTGGATATTGATCATATCGTTGCTGTCGATAACCCCGTCCCCATTGATGTCAAACTGCGGGGAAATGAGACGTGCGCCGGATTGGGCACTCATTTCGTGTACGACTGAAAACCCTCCCGTACTGCAGGGCGTGTCATCAGGGCTATAGGATATTGCGATGAAATTTCCGTCTCTGATCATGGCATCCACGATCGCCTTCTCTCCTGCCACCGGGAGATCAAAGTGCCATCCCGCATGATTGTCACTCACATTGGACAGGTCCTCCAAAGGTTCGGTCGCGGGAATGCCGTTAATGTCGTTCACTGTTTCCCACACAATGGCATTTCTGGTCGTGAGACGGAGTAGTAGATCATACGGATTTCCTGCCTCATCCGTCAGGCTGACGGTCCAGAAGTGCGGCGCATTCGGCCCGGAGGGCGCCGGGATGATTTCCTGCGTCAACAGCGTCACCGTATCCGGCTGATTGGAAAGCTTTTGATGGCTTTCTCGCTGGAATGCGCCGAGGTACTCACCGTCATCCGCGTCATCCCCGTAATCCCATATCCCGTACAAGGATTGGAGGGTCTCATCCTCAATATCGCTTAGCCCGAGGAACCGACCCGTTCCGAATAGAACCATATACCCGTGTTTTAAGGGGTGATACATCACATCGGGCTTCGCGGTGACGGGCTGTGTCGTGCCACCGGGTCCTCGAGCCGTAAAAAGCGGTCGATCTATCCCATCATTGAAGGCGATTTCCCAGTTCGTATGGTCCGGATCGGTCAGATCAAATTTCCAAAGGTTACCCCTTAAATCACCGACGTACACATAATCAACCTTGTCGTCGTAGTTCACATCCACAGGCACAGGGGTCGAGAGCCCATTGCAGCCGGACACGCCGGTGTTGATCTTTCTTATGATGTTTCCGTTTTGAGGGTTCAGGATGTAGAGCACCGCGTTCCCGTTGGGGCTGTTATACCCGTTTCCGAAAATGACGACCCAGCCGTTGCTGCCGGCTAAGGAATCGTTTGATTGAACAATCGCGGATTTACTGAAACTGTAGCCCATGTCATCATCGACACCGCCGGGAAACTCCCACATCACCCTGCCGGCCAGCGTCGCCTCCGTGGCAATAGCGGCGGGATCCGTCACATCCAGGGCAAAATAGCCCCTTCCACCCTTCCCCAATCCGCCGACGAGCAGGGTCGTGGCGACAGGGGTTACGAGATTCCCATATATATTCACACCGCTTTTCACGGTCGCTGTAAGGTCTACATAGTATTTGTGTGTATAGTTCGGGTCCGTCAAATTATTCAGATGATCGAACACCAGGTTCGGGACATATGCGAAGAGCTCTTCGCCTCCCACCGCACCCAAATAGGGTTCATCGTCGGCCGCCGCAAAGGCATGGAGCATCCCGTCATTTCCACCCGTATAGAGCACACCGTTTTCAAATATCGGTGAGGAATGAACGATGTCGCCCAGCTTGCTGTAACGATCCCGGTACGCGCCGCCATTCAACACCTCGTTGCCGTCGTCCCCTCTCAGGTAATTCAACACATCCTCATTCCCCAGCAGGGCCTGCTGGGAACCCACCCCGGTCGTCAGGGAGGGCCACCGGAATGGGATGCCGTTTCCGGTTGAAGGATTATAGGTGGCGATGATGCGGCTGTTCGGGGTCCTGGCATTGAGTCTCTCGGCCGCCGACCACACGTGGGAGGATGTGATGATGTCGCCGATCGACCTGCCGGCGCAATCACCTTCGTAATCGGTACACACCTTATAGGCTTTCACATCTCCCGTCCACCCGTCGGTGGTATCGTAGCTGGATTGAAACATGAGGATATTTCCGCTCAGTTTCGTATAGAGTTCATCCCCGTTCACGGACACAGACGAAGCCGACCCCGCCCGTTGCCCGATATTTGACATGATGGCCAGCAATGAATTCACCAGCTCTACCGGATTGGAAGCGCTCAGGAAAAATCCTCTGCCGTTGACAGACGCGTGCCACAAATCATCAATTCTCGTCGGATCATTGTCCAGAGGCTGAGGCCACGTGGGGTAAGGGCCATTTTCCAGATCAAAGTCGGCTGGATTTAGACTGCCGGTTACCCCGAAAGATACACCGTAGGTCACCAGATGCTGATGCGTTGCAGCATCCCAAGGGTTTTTCGGGACGAGGTTATTCATCGCTGAAAGATCCCTCTCATAATAATACATGGCAACATCCGCCAGTGTATTCCAATAGGTATCCGCATAGGGCGCCCCCTTAGTTCCATCCACATTTCCGACATTTGGGTTGTCACCATTCCAGAATCCGTCGGTCATGACGATGGCGAATGCCTGCTGGCACTCCCCGCCGTCGGCGACACCGGCCCACGGGTTGGGACCGATATCGCCATCTGACCCGTCCGTCTGATCAAAATACTGTCCTACGCGCTGCAAGCCGGTCCGGAGCGGTGTACCCTGAGCCCACAGATTCAGCCCGTACAGGCTGGTCAGCAACGTATTCGTTTCATCCACTGCGCCGACTTTCACCTTCAGTACGGGTTGAACCACGTTCCCGTTGATCGTTCGGATGCCGATCTGCACGCCTTGCATGTTGGCGATGACATTGGAAACAGCGGCGGTCGCAGTCAGCTCCCGCTTCCTGTAAAATGAGTACCAGTTGGCAAAGTTCTGCTGCTCCCCCTCCGGCGTACGGCCGGTTACCACATCTGCAGGGGGCATGAAGGATTGCGTGAGTTCGCCGTCCTCCACCACATCATTTCCATTGCCGTCGTCAAACGCATAGTATTCCAGGGACCCACCGTTGATATCGATGTTCACCAAATACGGTTTGGCGTCGATCGCCGAATATACGAAATAATGGGCATTATTGATGGTTACGCTGGAAGCGGTGGGAACGAACTTGACCGCATCGGCCACGGTGCTTGACCCGTTGCTGCCTGCATGCCGTGTGACCGTAACGCTTCCGGACGTACCGGACAAGAAGTCATAGGTTCCAAGTAGCACCCATCCACCGCAGACACCGCTTCCGTCTCTCTGATTTTGCTCGACAACGTCCGTACCGCCGTCGTAGTCGATGGTGAACTGAGCGTGTTCATCCCGATTGGTAAAGCAATTCCACCATGCATGAACCTCGTAAGTCCCTGCCGCCGGCAGATTCGGTGTAAAGGTCGCCGAATCCCCTACATTCCCTGTATACAATGAACTGCCGTCGTACTCAGGGGTTGAGCCGGACTCGCTCCAAGACCCCTTCGTGGTAAATGCGGGAGATCCATCCTGATTATCTACGATAATAGCAGGGCCGATGGTCTCATAAACACCTCGCAAATCAAATGTGTTTCCCGCAATCATCGGGTGGGATCTCGGATTCAGCGGGTCGGCATCCGTAAGCGTCGGCCACGGTTGATAATCCGCCGCAGGGTCATAATACATTCGGTTATAGCCCGAATAATGTGCCCGATAATCCATCCGGTACACACCCGATAAAATGTATGTATTACTGTAAACATTATCACCGGGGTTATTGAACACATATTCATACCGCGTTCCGCCCGGATTGAACAGCCCGCTGTCTTCCGTCGTCATAAACTCCCAGTCCATACTTCCGGAGTCATCCAGCACGAACATAATATTGGCGGGCGCCGACCGTGCCAGCGTGTTCAACGGGATATCCGAAATATCCAGACATGACGCGGCCGGTCTGGTGAATTTTGCTACAATGTAATGCACGCAGGAATTCCCCGGCTCATCCTCAGGCGGGTTTTTCTTAACGTTTGTAAACGTGTAAGAAGCGACAGGTCCTAACGAGATACCGTCGACCAATACATCTTCTATCGCATTTCCCGCGCCCGGCGTGACGGTAAAGGTTCGGCTCTCACCGCAAGGAATATCGACCACTACCCCGCTGGGGGTGATGGTTCCGCCGATTTCCGCGGTTGCGGTGATGCTGCAGAAATACGGTTGAAACATCACCTCAATCGTGTGGTCAGCGGTCACGTTCAAAAATGTGTATTCCGTCACAACCGGATCTATCGACAGTCCATCCACCGCCACATCAAATATTTCATAACAAGAGTTTGGGTCGATGGAAAAAGTCACATTCGATCCTTCATCTACTTGTATATTTCCTGAAGGGGAAATGGTTCCATTCGCACCTGCAGTTGCTGTAATCGTATAAAACCGGATAAAATTCGCGTTGATGGTCATATCCCCTGTTACGGAGGCAATGGTCAACGGGTCGTCATTTCCCACATGGTCCCCTGTCCAGCCTAAGAAACGATGGTCTGGATCCGGAATGGGTGTAATGGTAATCGAATCACCATGATTCACGATATTGTCACCATCCATATCCGTGGTCCCGCCGCTGCCGGCCCCGGGAGAGGTTACCGTCACCGTATATTGGTTGATTTCGAAATTCGCCTGGATCATCATGTCACCGGTCACCAATACGATCAGTGGATTCCCGTTGGTCGTCACATCGCCGGTCCATAGAGGATCTGCGAAGTGGTAGCCCACATCCGGTATGGCGGTAATGGTCAGGGTATCTCCGTGATTCACGATGTTCGCCCCATCCATATCCGTATATCCCCCACTGCCGGCACCCGGAGAGGTTACTGTCACCGTATACTGATTGATCGCAAAGGTTACATGAATCGTTGAGTTTTCCGTTACACTCGGGATCGTGTATGTCGTGGCCGGTGCCGTCCCCGTAGACATGCCATTTACTAACACGTCATCCACATGGTAACCAACGTCCGGCGTAAACGTGTACATCGAACTCGCAGATCCATGATTCACCGTCTCAGCCACTGCCGGCGAAATAATTCCGTTAGCCCCCGCACTCGGCGTCACCGTGTACGTGTCTATCGCAAACGTCGCTGCGATCGTATGCGGCGCCGTAACTGCTGCAAACGTGTAACTGCCGATCGCACCCTGAGACGCTCCGTCCACCGTCACATCCACAATGTGGTGGTTCGCCGCCGGGGTGATCGTGTAGGTCGGCGTTGATCCATCATTCACATCCCCGGTCCCCGGACTGATGCTGCCGTTGGCTCCCGCATTCACCGTGATCGTGTATGTGTCTATCGCAAACGTCGCTGC
>Ga0180434_10005807_pt1 | contig 14404 bp, 12 predicted proteins | sample SS_ome_7_FD_132453 | JGI IMG/M metagenome (GOLD analysis project Ga0180434, IMG submission 132453) | Hypersaline lake sediment archaeal communities from the Salton Sea, California, USA - SS_1_D_2 metaG | ecosystem: Environmental > Aquatic > Non-marine Saline and Alkaline > Hypersaline >... | reverse complement strand
GATGGTCCAAGGGCCACCTTAAGAAATTTGCCGAGAATCTGGATACGGCAACCGATGGGGCCGAATTGGCGGATGGAACCCTATTTCATCCCCCGTATGTGGTCGTCTGCCATGATACGCGCTATAAAGAAAACAGCTTGACAGGATTGATTCGAATATTGGGCATCGGTCGGTTCGGCGAATTCAGTACCTTCACGTTCGAGCGCCTGAACAACCAGCTTATGGGCGAATTGAAACGCAAGAACCTCGATTATGGTCCGGAACACGTCTTCGCAAACTACGCCGGTGTAAGCGCACTGGGCATACTGAGGACCTACGCCCCGACGAATCCCGGTAAACGCTCGTTGAAATATCGAATGGATGTGCTCTCGCCTGAAAAGGATCTTGATTTAGACCTGAATATGATCGCAGAACGTGCCAAAGAGCGGTATCGGATTGAAGGCGGTTAGATTGAAAACCGAGGATGATCCGTCCACAAGCCGGAGCGTCCCGGATCATCGGGGTGCTTTTCTGAAATGGTTTCTTCAACCTTGATCATTTTGACTTCCCTTGTTATCAATTTGCCGATACGATGCCTACGGAGATGCCGGTGCTTCAAGGATCATCGGCCGCCTTTCCCATTCAGGGCAGCGGTTTACAGCGGCTAAAAACTTCTTAAGCTTAAGCATCAGCTCGTTGACTGAAGGCACACCGCCCGGGCGGTGTTTTTTTACTACGCGACGGTGTCGCTGAATATCGGACGCTGTTGAATAACGTCAGGAGGAAATCTAATGTCCAAAGCAAGTGCACGACACATCCTGGTGGACAGCCAGGCCAAGTGTGAAGAACTGAAAAATGAAATCGAGGCGGGGGCCGATTTTGCCGACGTCGCCAAACAGCATTCCACCTGCCCGTCAGGCCGCCAAGGGGGCGATCTGGGCGAATTCGGCCCCGGTCAGATGGTCAAGGAATTCGATGAGGTGGTGTTCAGCGGTGCCCTGAATACGGTCCACGGGCCGGTTCAGACCCAGTTCGGCTACCATCTGCTGGAGATCACGAGCCGCACGGACTAACGGAATCAATTGATCGAAGGTTGCCGAGGCGGTGCATCGGGTGATGATTGCGCCGCCTCCGGCTTTTCTGTCGAAGGCTTATCTTTCGTTTCACGCTTTCCGCAGGCGGTTGACGGCTTCAACGATGACCGCTACGGCGCGCTCGATTTCTTCCTCTGTGGTGGTCTTCCCCACGCTGAAGCGGATGGTGCCACGCGCCCAATCGTCCGGGACCCGCATGGCCCTTAGCACGTGGGAAATCGTGACGGTGTCGGCGTGGCAGGCCGCGCCCGCCGATGCGGCGATGTCATCGCCGATGGCGGCCAGCAGCCGGTCGGCGGCGATCCCATGGAAGGACAGACTGAGTGTGTTGGGCAGTCGTTTTTCAGGGTGGCTGTTCAGGCGCAGGCCCGCCATCCCGGCCGCCAGTCCCTGGTGCAGCCGATCCCGCATCTCCCGCATCCGTGCCGTGTTTTGATCGAGATCCCGTGCGGCAATTTCACAGGCTTTCCCCAGCGCCACGATCAACGCCACATTCTCGGTTCCGGCGCGGCGCCCGGCTTCCTGTCCGGCACCGTGGCAGAAATTTTCCAGCGTCAGCCCGGGCCGCACGTAGAGCGCCCCGACGCCCTTGGGGGCATAGAGTTTATGGCCGGCGATGGACAGCAGATCCACCCCCAGATCATCCACGCGCGTCGGTATCTTGCCCACGGACTGGGCCGCATCCGTGTGAAAGGGGATCGCGTGGGCGCGCGCAATGGCGCCAATGGCGGCAAGCGGTTGAAGCGTGCCGACTTCGTTGTTGGCATGCATGATGGAGATGAGAAGCGTGTCCGGCCGGATGGCGGCTCTTACCGCATCGGGGTTTACCTGCCCCATGTCATCAACAGGCAGGCAGGTGGTCTCGATGCCGAAACGCTCCAGGAAGCGGCACACTTCCAGGATGGCCGGATGCTCGATGGCACTCGTTATCAGGTGGCCGCCGCGGTGCGCTGCCATGACGATGCCTTTCAGGGCATGGTTGTTGGCCTCCGTACCGCCGCTCGTAAAGATGATCGCCTCCGGCGGACATCCCAGGAGTTCGGCGACCTGCCGGCGGGCGGTGGCCACGGCCTCCCGGGGGGCGCGGCCATAGGCATGGCTGCTGGAGGGGTTGCCGAAGGCGGATTCCCAGAAGGGCTGCATGGCGTCGGCCACTTCGGGTGAAATGGGTGTCGTACCGTTGAAGTCTAGATAGATCGGTGGTTTCATGGCGGTGTATCAAAGCCTCCGTTTTGGCGATGCATGCGCGGACCGTATCGGTTGTTCTGCCGAGAGAACAGGATCATAGCGGTTTTGCGGTCCTCTGATGCGTGGGGGCAGACCTTTTCGCTCGGGCAATTGTTCTATTTACGCATTTCGGCATCCGGCGTCAAATCCGGATCGTGATGTCGCACCATCCACGACAGCCATTCGATCCGCAGTGTTTCTTGACAACTTTCAGAGGATGCCATACGGTCTCAATTAGGGTTGCCTCGCCGTATAATGCTTGTCTGCAAGCATTTCACAGATTTGTAAATGGTTATTCCCCAGACTTTTACTTGGTTTTTCAGGGTCAGGCGTTCGATGCCTGAACAGGGTGTTCATCTGCAGGGCATCAGGACGACTGCTTATGCCAGGAAAGTCAAAACCACCGAAGACCGAGAAGACCGCCAAACGCAGCCGCCACGATCGTCGAACAACCGCGATCGGCCCGCCCGGCATCGAGCGCCGCTCCGGCCATGACCGGCGCACCGTTCTCAAAGTTCCGATTTTCATCAAGTTCATTACGCTGTCCACCCTCCTGACCATCACGGTCAGCACCATCATCAGTGTGGCGATGCTGCAGAGGCAAGTCGAAGGATTCCGGGAGCAGTTGATTTCGTTAGGGGAAAGCCTGGTGCGCATCACGGCCGAGAACGCCCCGGATAAGCTGCTGACGGAAGAGGATCTGGCCTTGTTCCAATTGGTCCGGGACGTGGCGGCGCTGGACCAGGTGTATTTCGCCTTGATCGCCGATGCCGACGGTGTCATCAAAGCCCACAGCATCAGCGAAAAAAACAATACCCGCATGGCGCCGCCCGCGGGATACGTATTGCTGAACGACACCGGGCCGATCCGCATCGGGCGGTTTTCCGAAGAAGACAAGGAATATCTGTATTTCGAGAAAAACCTGACCTATCAAACGCTTCAGGTCGGCATGGTGGCCCTGGCCATATCCCAACAAAAGATTCTCGAAGCGGTTGCCAGCGCCAAACAGTATATCTATCTTCTGACCGGTATCATCATCCTTTTCGGCGTGGTGATGAGCCTGTTGGTTAGTCTCTATTTTTCGCGTCCGATCAAGCGGCTGCAGGAGGGGACTCGCGCCATCCGGTCGGGTGATTTCGACCACCGGGTCTGGATTCGCCGCAACGACGAGTTGGGCGATCTGGGGCATGCCTTCAACCAGATGTCCGAAGGCTTGAAAGAGCGCAACGTGATGCGGCGCTCGCTCGAACTGGCCATGGAGGTGCAGCGCAGTCTGCTGCCCATGCGGGATCCCAATCTGGCGGGTCTCGACATCGCCGGGCGCAGTCTCTACTGCGACGAAACCGGGGGCGATTACTACGATTACATTCAATCCGCCCGGCAGAGTCCCGGAACGATCGGGTTGGTCCTGGGAGATGTTTCGGGGCACGGCATCCCTTCGGCCCTGCTGATGGCCACGGCCCGGGCCTTTATCCGTCAGCGTTCGAATTGGCGTGGGTCGCTGGGAGACATCGTTCAGGATGTGAATCGGCTGCTGGCCCATGATGTGGAAGATTCAAGCAGTTTCATGACGCTTTTCTATTTGATGATCGACCGCCCGAACCAGACGCTCAATTGGGTCCGTGCCGGCCATGATCCGGCCATCCTCTACGATCCGGTCGAAGACCGATTCGAAGAGTTGATGGGCGACGGCATCCCTCTGGGGATCGATGCGGATTGGCCTTACACGGTCAATGAACGGCGGGAGTTGCGGGAAGGCCAGATCATCGTTCTGGGCACCGATGGCACTTGGGAAGCCCATAACGCGGAAGGCGAAATGTTCGGCAAACAACCGTTGCTGGACGTTATTCGCGAACGGCGGGATCATTCGGCCCGCAATATTCTGGATGCGGCCGTCGAGGCCCTGAATCGATTTCGTGGCAATCACGAATTGGAAGACGACGTCACCCTGGTGGTGGCCAAAGTGGTACCGATGGATTCTGCATCACCATCGGCCAATAAAGGACAATCGCCATGACAACGAACGATAAGCTGAGCTTTCATTTACGCCGGCCCATCCTGTGGGTGGGGATGGCCGCCGCCATTTGGCTGGTGGTGGGATGTGCATCGCTGGGTCATCGCGGCACTTACCAGTCCGAGGACTACATTATCTATCAACTCCAAAAAGAGACCACCTCCGCGGCGCTTGCGGAACGGTTTCTGAAAGACCCCCGGCGGGCCTGGGTGATCGAAGAAGCCAACCCGGGCATCACCTTTCAGAAAGGCAAAACGGTGATCATTCCCCTGAGGGACGATAACCGGGCCGGTTTGTTTCGTGAAGGCTATCAGGTGGTGCCGATCCTGTGTTATCATCGTTTCGGAGCGAACTGCCGCTCGGCGCTCTGTGTTTCGGAAGCGTCTTTCCGGGCCCAACTGGATTACCTGAAAGATAACGGGTATCGGACGATCAGCCTTGCCGAATTGGTCGACTTCATGACTTATCAGCGTGCGATTCCACTGCGGTCAGTCGTCATCACCATCGATGACGGCTACCGGTCCATCTACGACATCGCCTATCCGTTGCTGAAGGAATACGGCTTTACGGCGACGCTCTTCGTTTACCCGGACTTTATCGGGGCGACGTCCATGGCTGCTACATGGGATCAACTGCGGGAAATGAAAGCGGCCGGTTTCGAAATTGAATCCCACAGTGTCACCCACAGCGATCTGACCCTCAAGCGGGAAGGCGAAAGCGATGCCGCCTATCGTGACCGGATCACCATGGAGCTGGCTCAGTCCAAGGCGATCATTGACCGGGAGCTTGACCAGAACACGCAATTTTTTGCTTATCCCTACAGTAAATACAACCGTTGGGTCCTGGCCCAGACCGAAGCGGCCGGCTACCGCCTGGGGTTGACCGTGGAGCGGGGCGCCAATCCGTTCTTCATGGATGCCATGGTTCTGAAGCGCAACCAGGTTTTGAAAGAAGATCTCGATTATTTCAGCAGCCGGATTACAACCCTGCACCCCGTCACACTGGACTGAATCTATGAAAACGACTCTGCCTATCATTTTCTTCTGTTTGATGATCGCGGCGCTGGCCGGCTGTGCCACCGGTGGCGGGAAGGCCACGACGGATAACCGTTCGGTTCCCGCGCAGGCCTATTATAATGAAGGCTTGGCCCAGGAGCAGGCCGGCCGCGTGGTGGAGGCCACGCGCATGTACAAGCTGGCCCTCACGCTGACGCCGGAGAACACCGAGATTGCTGCTGCCCTGGCGCGTGTCGAAGCTACGCGGAAAAGCATGGCGGAAGAGCGTTTCCAGCAGGGCGAGCGGGATTACGCCAGCGGGAAATATCAGGACAGCAAAATCGCCTATCTGTCCGCGTTGCGTTTGTGGCCGGAGCACACCGGCGCCTTGGAGCGGTTGCGTGCTCGTGAGAAGATAACGGCCACCCATGAGGGCAAGCATGTCGTGCAAAAAGGCGAAACCCTCGCGATCATTGCCAAGAAGTATTACGGGGATTACAAGAAGTTCAACATGATCGCGCAGTACAATCGGCTTGCCGATGCCACCCAGATCGAAGTCGGCCAGGTGATCATGATCCCCGAGATCGGGATGGGCGCGCCACCGGCCGCGACAAGCGATACGGCGAACAAGGACGATCAGCGTCTGGCGGAAGCGGCGGAAGCGACCATTTCCGAAGCCGTGGCGATCCAGGTGGACAACTACCGTGACGCCGGCAAAGAAATGCTGCAGGCCGGGGATTATGGGGCGGCCATCGTCGAGTACCGTAAAGTCCTGAACGTGATCCCCGACGACCCGGAGGCCCGGCAGGATATCGCCGCGGCGCACAATGCCTATGCCCGTCAGCTGTGGGACCGCCAGGAGATCGATCCGGCCCGCCAACAGTTTGAGGCCTGCATCGCTTTCCGGGACGACTGCCAACCATGCCGCGACGTGGTGGCGGACTGCGAAAAAACATACAAGGAGCGCCTCTACAATCGTGGCATTGCGTTTTTCCAGGACGAAAAACCCGAGGCGGCGCTCAGCGAATGGCAGATCGTCCAGGCGTTGGATCCAGACTACCGCAATGTTGCGGATTACATCCAGAAAGCCAAGAAAATATCGGAGCAGCTGGGAAAACTGAAACAAGGCCAACGTTTGCCCTAGTCGCTTGAACGACGTTTGTTAATCCAATCCTTGCACCGGCCGATAACCGGACGCCGGCCTAATCCTTATCAGCGATAGGACTATTTCCCGATGTCGACGATTGATGTCCTTGTCATCGGCCGCAGCTGCGTGGACCATATTGCGGTGGTGGCGGCCTACCCCCGTGAAAACACGAAGGTGGCCTTGAGGCAACGGCTGGTGGAGGGCGGTGGACAGGGAGGTACGGCGGCCGCCTGCATCGCCCGCCTGGGGGGGCGGGTCTGCTATGTCGGTCGCGTCGGGGACGACGATGCCGGCCGGATTTGCCTCGATCGCCTGTCCGCCTTCAATGTGGATACGCGTCACGTCCAGGTGTTTCCCGGCGGGCGGACGCCGGAAGCGTTTATCGTTGTCACAGCGTCAACGGGCGCGCGGACTATCTTTTACGAACCCAGCACCTTGCCGCGCCTGGCCGCCGAAGATCTGTCCGCCGCATTGATCGCATCGGCCCAGGTGCTGCTGCTCGACCCCGAGACCACCTATCTGGCGGGCCTGCTGCCGAAGCCGGGCGGCCCCCGGGTGGTGTACGATGCGGAAAGATGGCGGGACGGCATGAAGGCCATGATGCAGGTTGCGGATTATTTCATCCCCAGCCGTGATTTTCTGGATGACGAACGTGCCGGCGGCACCGGCCCAACCCTGGTCGCAAAAATGAACCGGCTGCAGGCCCGGATTCGTGGCCGTTTGATCGTCACCGACGGCCGGCAGGGCGCTTATTACATTGACGACGGGCAGCTGATCCAAGTTCCGGCGCCCCGTGTGGCGGTTCGCGACACCACGGGCGCGGGGGATAATTTCCACGCTGCTTTTGCCCTGGCCATCGGTTGGGGCGCGCGCCTACCGGAGGCGGTTCGCCTGGCCGTGGCCGTAGCCTCCCTGTCCTGCCGGGACTATGGCGGCCGAAAGGGCGTTCCTTCCCTGGAAAAGGCTCGCGCGCTGGCGGCGACCCTGACGCCCCGCCACCGGCCCACCGACGCTCCGCTCCGCGTGTCTTGATATGCCCATCCTTTTCCCACCATCGACATCCCCATCACATCCATACGGATGGCGTATGGACGCGTTTCGCAACCCGTGATCTCTTGGGATCCGCCGCCGCGATTCATCTGACATAGGACCTAAGGTTTTTCCTCAAAACGCCGAAGAAAGGTAAGACAGACCGGTACACCGGCCGGCGATGATGGCTCGGTGGGAGGATGGGTTTCAATCGGCCCAGCGGTTGCCATAAGGGCAACGATGGTGGGCGAAACGGAGATTCGGGGATACAAAACCATGATCACCGAGCGCAAGCACCTGGAAGCGCAGCTGGCCCAGTCCCGGAAAATGGAAGCCATCGGGCATCTGGCCTCCGGCATTGCCCATGAAATCAGTACACCGGCTCAATTCGTGGGCGACAACACCCACTTTTTGCGGGAAGCCTTTTCAGATCTTCGGCAGATCCTGGGATGTTTTCAAGCCCTGGCCTCGGCGGTCCGCACGGGAGACAATGTTTCCGGCCGGCTCCATGCCGTCGATGCGACCATACAGGATCTGGACCTTGATTATCTGGAGGGGGAAATCCCGCTGGCGATCGATCACATTCTGGACGGTGTCGGGCGCATTTCGAAAATCGTGCGTTCCATGAAGTTTTTCGCCCATCCCGGCGGGTTGGAAAAGACGCCTCTGGATCTCAATCAGGCCGTCGAAAGTACGATCACCCTATCCCGCAATGAATGGAAATACGTGGCGGAAGTTGTCACGGATCTGGATGACGCCATGCCCCCGGTGCCGGGGCAGCGCGGCGAGATCAACCAGGTGATCCTCAATCTGATAACGAACGCCGCGCACGCCATTGCCGAGAAGGGCGGGCTGGGCCAGACGGTCAAAGGCCGCATCACCATCACCACCCGCTACCGGGACGGCTGGGCCGAGGTTCGGATCCAGGATACGGGGGCCGGCATCCCGGAGGCCATCCGCCATAAGGTGTTCGACCTGTTTTTCACCACCAAGGAAGAGGGCATCGGCTCGGGCCAGGGCTTGGCCATCGCCCATTCCGTCATCGTCGACAACCACGGCGGCCGTTTGACCGTTGATAGCGCACCGGGGGAGGGGACCACGTTTGTCATCCGGCTGCCGGTGGATGGGGAGGCCTGAGGCCATGGCGAAGCGGCATCTGCTCTTTGTCGATGATGAGCCCATGGTTTTGAAGGGCCTCCAGCGCACCTTGCGCAGCATGCGGCATGAGTGGGAGATCCTCTACGCCGAGGGCGGGGAGGCGGCACTGGCGTTGCTGGCATCCCACCCCGTGGACGTCGTGATTACGGATATGCGCATGCCGGGCATGGATGGCGCGCAGCTGCTCGAAGCGGTCAAAGCGCGCTTCCCCCAGGTGGTGCGCATGATGTTGAGCGGTCAGCTGGACCGGGACATGACGCTCCAATCCGTCAAGGTGGCCCATCAATTGCTGGCCAAACCCTGTGACGTGGACGTCCTTCGCGAGGCCCTGCAAAAGACGGTTGCCCTCAACCAGCTGCTGACGGATCAAGCCATCCGGCGGGTGGTGGCGCGCATCGACACCCTGCCCAGCATGCCCGCCAGCTGTGTCGCCATCATGGAAGAGCTCCAATCGGAGGACGCCTCGATCCGGAAGGTGGCCGGTCTGATCGCATCGGATCTGGGTATGACGGCCAAGATGCTGCAGATGGTCAACTCGGCTTTTTTCGGGCTCTACCGGCAGGTGACCGATGTGCAGGACGCCGTCATGCTGCTGGGGTTGGACGCCATCAAGGCCCTGGTGCTGTCGGTCAACGTGTTTGCGGCCTTCGACGCCCGCCGGATTCCATTCTTCGATTTGGACGGCCTGTGGCAGCACAGCCTGGCCGTGGGGGGGTATGCCCAAAAGATCATGACAACCGCCACACGAGATCGTGAACAGGCGGCCGCCGCTTTCCTGGCCGGCATGCTCCACGACATCGGCAAGTTGATCCTGGCTGTCAATTTCAGTGATGCCTACCGGGCGCTGCACAAGGCGGTGTCGGAAGGACCTGTCGAACGCCTGGCAAAAGAACGGGAAATGATCGGTACGACCCATGCCGAGATCGGTGCCTACCTCATGGGGCTGTGGGGGATGGAGCCCTCCATTCTGATGGCCATCGCCTTTCACCACACGCCGCTGGAAAGCCGGGAGACGGCAGTCGGTCCGCTGGCGGCAGTGCATCTTGCCAATGGGTTCGGCCATTGTTTGGCGCAGTCCCGGGAGGGCGGCAGCGGTGGGGCAGAGAATGTCGATGCGGATTTCATCGCCGCTCTGGGACTTACCGAAAAAGTCGAAAGTCTGCGGCAGATCTGTGTCGATAGCGAAGAGGGCGCACCATGAAACCCTGCATCCTGTTGGTGGATGACGACCCCCAGCTGCTGGCCGGCCTGAGCCGCCAGCTGAGACGCCATTTTCAGATCGAAACCGCCCCGGGAGGTGCGGAAGCATTGCAGATGGTGGCAATGCAGGACCCTCCTTTCATGGTGGTGGTGTCGGATTATCGGATGCCGGGAATGAACGGCATCGACCTGCTGGCCAGGATCAAGACGCTTTGGCCCGATACGGTTCGCATGATGTTGACCGGTTCGACCGATCTGGGTACCGCCGTCCAGGCCGTCAATGAGGGCCATATCTTCCAGTTTCACGTGAAGCCCTGCCCGGCGGCATCGTTGATCCGCGCGATTCATGAGGGGGTGACCCATTTTCGTCAGGCGTCCGCCCGAACCTCCCAGCTTCAGGATATGGAAAAATCCATGGCACTCGCCAGTGAAGTGCAGCGCAACCTGATGCCCAAAGACCACTTGGTAGCGGATGGTCTGGAAATCGCCGGAAAGAGCCAGTGGTGTGATGAGACCGGGGGAGACTATTACGATTTTTTTATCCGTCAGGTTGGCGGGCAGCCGCATACGGGTATCGTCATCGGCGATGTGACCGGCCATGGGATCCCCTCGGCGCTTCTGATGACCACCGCGCGCGGGTTTTTGCGAGAGCGGATAACGGCCCCGGGGTCCACCGCGGCCATCATGACGGACGTCAACCGGCACCTGGCCCGCGACGTGGACGGCACGAACCGCTTCATGAGCATGTTTTACGGCGAGATCGATGCGGCGCGTCGCCGTATCTGCTGGACCCGGGCCGGGCACGATCCGGCCCTGATTTTCACCCCGGGAGCGGATACGGTGGAAGAACTTGCCGGTCCGGGATTCCCCCTGCCCCTGGGGGTGATGAAGACGGCCCCTTACGAAGAAAGCGGGTGTGCCATAGCGCCCGGCCAGGTGATTGTGATCGGTACCGATGGCATCTGGGAGGCTCGCAATCCGCAAGGCGACTATTTCGGCAAAAACCGATTGATGGCGCTTGTGAAAGCGCAGGCCGATCAACCTGCTGCCACGATAGCCGGTTCGATCATCAACGCCTTGGACGATTTCAGGCAGTCCCGACCACCGGAAGACGATGCCACCCTGGTCGTGATCAGGATAACTGGCTAATCGATAGGCGGCGATGACGTCAAGTTGGTTGACACGCGGGGGTTGCTTCCCGGCCTTGACGGAACCTCAGGCCTGCTGGATCAGGGGCAGGGCCCGCCGCATCTGGCGCAGCGCCTGGCGGATGCGGTGCTCGTTTTCAACCAGGGCCAGCCGCAAATATCCTTCGCCTTCTTCACCGAATCCTATCCCCGGTGCCACGGCCACGTTGCCTTCCGCCATCAGGCGCAGGGCAAATTCCATGGACCCCATGCGATCGTAGGGCGCCGGCAGCTTGGCCCACACGAACATGCCGGCTTTGGGGCGGTTGATGTCCCAGCCCATCCGTTCGAGCCCTTCGCAGAGGATATCCCGGCGCAACTGGTATTTTTCGACCTGCTCGGCAACTTCGGTGTCGCAGTGGCGCAGGGCCATGATGCCGGAGACCTGAATAGCCGAGAAGATGCCATAATCGTAATAGCCCTTGATTTTGGCCAACCCTTCGATAATGCGGCGCTGTCCCACGCAATAGCCGAGGCGCCAGCCGGCCATGTTGTAGGTTTTGGAAAAACTGCCGAATTCGACCCCCACCTCCCGGGCACCGGGGACTTCCAGAAAGCTGGGGGGGTGATAGCCGTCAAAAGCGATCTTGGCGTAGGCAAAGTCATGGATCACCATGAAATCGTAGCGCTTGGCCAGCCGCACGATTTCCCGAAACAGGTCCAGGCTGCCCAGGGCCGCCGTCGGGTTGTGGGGGTAGTTGAGGATCAACAGCTTGGGGCACGGCGAGACATTGCTGCACATGTCGGCGATACGGCGTACAAAGGACTCGTCCTCGTCCAGGTTGATGCGGATGACGCTGCCGCCGGCAATGATGGCGGCATAGATGTGGACCGGAAAAGCCGGGGCCGGCACCAGCACCGTGTCACCCGGGCCCACCAGGGCCAGGCAGAGATGCGAGATGCCCTCCTTGGAGCCGATGGTGCAGATGACCTCGGCATCGCTGTCCAGTGCCACGCTGTAGTCCTGCTGATAGCGGTTGGCGATTTCGCGGCGCAGGCTGCGCAGGCCGTCGGCCGTCGGATAGCGGTGGGTCTTGGGGTCGCGCGCCACTTCGCTCAGTTTTTCACTGACGGCGGTGGGGGCCGGATCGATGGGGTTGCCCATGCCGAGGTCGATGACATCGTCTCCGCCGCGTCGTTTTTCCATTTTCGATTTGTTGATCATACCGAACAGGTAGGGCGGGAGCTGGTTCATGCGCTGCGCAAAACGAATGGTCGGTTGATGGTCGTTCATGGCAAGTCCCCTTTCAAATAAAAACCCCCGGGTCGATGTGTTCGACCCGGGGGTTAAAAAAACGCCATGGGCCGAATGGCCAGCCCATGGCGACGGTTACAGCACGTAAGTGGTGTTAGCTGCTGTTGACCGCTTCAAGGGCTGGCACCCTGGCTGCGGCCGCGGCAGCTGATTTAAAGCTCAGCATGATGACTGCGTTTCCTCTGTTGGTGTAATGACGTGACCATAAGTGATTTAGATGACGGTGTCAAATGCATAGCTTGCGCCAGCCGTCAGGCAAACGGGACGACGCCAGCCCGACGGCTTCGGCAAATGCTTCCAACGCGCTTGCCGAACAATTGACACAGGATTCTTTTTGTCCGGAGGTGACCTCGGTGGTTTCGATCGCGAGAAACGCCAGTAGGGCTGCGGCGGCATCCTTGCGGTGACCGGCGATAGCGCGGTTTTCGTGATGGCAGAAGCGCTCCAGGCGCTGCCAGTTGGCGATGGCCCGGGTCAGGCCGCGGTAAATCGATCGGCCCCGGTAGCGCGGGTTGAGATCCCGCATGAGAATGCGCTGGTAGCGGTTTTCAACGGCATCTTTCAGCAGGCGCAGGTTTTCCGGGGAAATCGTTATCCGGGGACCATCGGGATCTTCCTGGAGATAGTAAAGCGCAGTATGCAGGGCCACTTCGGGCATCTCGCCCGACTGGCGAATGGCGAACACTTCTTCTTCGATCAGATGCTGCATCTCCGTCATCGTATGACCACCGTTCCAGCCTGTTCTGCGCTAGCGCTGCACCGCGAGCAGAGAATAGGGATTTTCCGGTTTTTTGACAATGCCATTGTATTCACCAACCCCTATGTTGTCCTGTGTCGATACCGTCCGGTGATAATCCAAAAAAATGGCCTGGGATTTGCAGAATATGTCGGAAGTCAAGGGTTATTGCAAGCCCATAAGGCATAAAAAAGGCTGTATTTTCAAATCTATGTCTTTACTGAAGGTATGGCTGAGCCGAACAATGGGCAACAATGATTAAACGATTCGTATCTTTTTGAATACGATCAGCTGGTTTTGATTCCTATCCTAAGGTGTGACCGCATGGCCATTCGGTGATGGGATGGGGTGCAAGGGTAACGAACAACAGGAGGTCTGCAAATCGTGTTGGTCAACGCCATCGGGAATGCCCCGCAAGCACAATTGCTCACGCCGCCGGAGGAAACGTCGTCCTCGCCGGTCCTGCGTGAAAAAGTGTTCGGCCTGCCGGTGGATCGCGAGATCCTTTATACGGACCACCGGAATGCCTATCAGGCCGAGATTGAAAAACGGCAGCGAAAGTGGATCATAAAACTGTCTTTTCTCAAACCATTTTTGCTTTCCGGTGAGCGTATCCTGCGCATCGCCCCGGCCCGCTCGCCCATCCGCTGGTATGAGCAGCTTTGCACCGGCGGGCTTTTCCTGGGGCTGGAAAAGGCTTTTCTGGTCTTCACCAGTTATCGCATTTTGCACATTCCCACCGATAGCGGCTACACCTACCGTCAGTGCATCGCTCAGGTTCGTTACCGCGATATCCGCAGCATTGGTCTGCGTCGGGGGAGCCTTATCATCGCTTATAAAAACGGCCGGACGGAAAGCTTCGGCGGGGTTGCTTTTCGTGAACGCAAGAAAATCCGGCAGCTGCTGCCCGCCCTGCCCCTGATGAAGCAAGTGCTTCAGCCGGTGGGACGCCGCCATTTATGTCCGCGGTGCACGACCGTCCTGTCGGAACGGACGATGTGCTGCCGGCGTTGCGAACTTGCCTTCAAATCCAAGCGAATGGCCGGGGCAATGGCCCTGCTGTTTCCCGGCGGCGCCTATTTTTATGCGCGCCTTTTCTACCCTGGCGCTGTCTTTCTTACGCTCGAGGCGCTTCTGCTGGGCACGATCATTGCGATTGGGTCTTCTCTCATTCCGTCCGGGGCGGAACAACCGTTTCTTTTAGGGGGGCTCGTCCTGATCTGGGCCGGGATCAAAGCGGCCGGATGGCTGCACGTGGGCCATTTTTTAAGGCAGTATATTCCACGCAAGTCCCGGCTGGGACAATGGTCGCCGTCCCTCGCGAGCCAAAAAGCGTTCTCATAGGCGGTTCAGTCCGATTGATTTATCGCCTCAAGTTCGATG
>Ga0180434_10005806_pt1 | contig 14404 bp, 13 predicted proteins | sample SS_ome_7_FD_132453 | JGI IMG/M metagenome (GOLD analysis project Ga0180434, IMG submission 132453) | Hypersaline lake sediment archaeal communities from the Salton Sea, California, USA - SS_1_D_2 metaG | ecosystem: Environmental > Aquatic > Non-marine Saline and Alkaline > Hypersaline >... | reverse complement strand
GTCCAGGCCCAACATTATCCTCTGCATGACCGATGACCAGGGCTGGGGCGACACGGGCTACAACGCCCATCCGCACCTCAAGACACCGAACCTTGATGCTATGGCGGCAGCCGGTATCCGCTTCGACCGCTTCTATTCGGCCCACCCGCTCTGCTCGCCCACGCGGGCGAGTTGTCTTAGCGGGCGGAGCCCGGTGCGTTACCGCTGCATGTCCTGGGGGCACGACCTTCCGCTGCGCGAGGTGACCATCGCCGAGGCCGTCCGGACGGCTGGGTACGCCACGGGCCATTTCGGAAAGTGGCACGTCGGTGGTATTCCTGACGCCGCGGGCGGTACGGGGCGCGGACTGCCCGATAGCTTTTGCCCCAAACCGAGACACCCCGGAAACCAGGGCTTCGACGAGTGGTTTTCGGCGGGAAACTGGTACGATATCGGTCACGAGCATATCTACCACAACGGTAAGAAGGTCCCTCCGCGCAAAGGCGATACGTCAGACGTATTGATGGACGTTGCGATGGAATGGATCGGTCGCCAGGCGGCTGGTAAAAAACCGTTCCTGGCGGCGATCTGGTTCCCCTCTCCTCACGGGCCGCACAAGGCAACGCCCGAAGACGCGGCGCCTTACGCCAAGTACGGCGACAAAAAGGCCAACTACTACGGCGAACTTTCCGCGGTGGATCGCAATATGGGGCGCCTTCGCAAGAAGCTGCGAGAGATGAAGATCGCCGACGACACGATGCTGTGGTTCTGCTCGGACAACGGCGGGGCCTTTCCGCTGTCGACCGGCGGGCTGCCCGGAGGAAAGAAGTGGTTGACCGAGGGCGGGACGCGCGTACCCGGCGTCCTCGAATGGCCCGCCCGGGTTCCCAAACCGTTTGTCACCCGCGTGCCGGCCTGCACCATGGACTTCTACCCGACCGCTCTCGACCTTCTGGGCATCAAGATGCCCGATCAGATCGAACCGATCGACGGTATCAGCCTGCTTCCGCTGATCGACGGTAAGATGGACCGCCGACCGAAACCGATTCCGCTGGTCTCAGGCCAGGCGGTGCGGCTCGTTGACAATGACTACATCCTGCAGAAGCGCCGGCTCTTCCGTTTTGACGAAGATCAGAAAAAGGACATCGACATCACCGACAAGGAGCCGAAGGTCTTCGAGCGGCTGACCGCATGGGAAAAAGCGTGGCGGGCGACGGTCAAGAAGGACCAGGCCGCCTACTCCGTCAAACGCACCAAACGCCGTTGATGCGCCCGTCGGGTCAACCCCGCGGGGCAGCGTCCCGTTTTGTAGACAGTGGTGAACAGGCCCCCCGGATAGATGATTCGATCTACGCCGACATCCCGCGCGGCGGAAGCGAAGTCTACTGTTTTGAAGTCCTTTCGGATGAGCCTCTTCTTTGCTGGCCTGCGTTTCGGCGGAATTCCGCCCTTGGCCGGTTTCGTCGCGGGAATAACCCGGTTTCCAGTTTTGTTCTGCATGAGTTTCTTGAGTGTCGGACGCATTTTTCTGGCCCAGATCTCGTAGCCCTTTTCGGTCAAGTGGCCCACGCGGTCGGCAATGACCTTCTCCTTAACCAGCGTGTCGTTGATATCCATGAAGAATATCCGCTTACCGTCGGCCAGCTTGGCGATGAGGTTGTTGGCAACCTCATGCCTGATGGCCCCAAATCTCTTGGGGAAGATGGCCATAAGGAGAATCCTGGCTTGCGGTGCTTTCTGCTTCAACCTTTTGCAGATCGCCTCGACACCCTTGGCAATATCCTCGGGCGGATCTCGCGTGATGCCCACGTTATTGGTGCCGATTTCGATGACGGCCACCTTGAGCTTCGGCAGTCCATCGATTTCGCCGTGATCCAGACGCCACAGCGCGTGTTGCGTGCTGTCGCAGTTGATCCCCAGATTCAACGCCCCGAGCGGCACGTATTCCCTGTCCCATACTTTTTTCCCTCCCTTTTCGGCGTCCCAGCCGTCCGTGATGGAGTCGCCAATGAAGACAATCTGGCATTCTTTCCGTCCAGGCGCGGCCAGAATGTTCTCGTGCCTCTTCATCCACCAGCCCTTGGGACATCTTTTTGTCCACGGGTTCGGGACCGGGTTCGCAGCCTTGCAGGGCTTCGTTTTTCCGTCAGCCGATTTTTCAACGGCAAGACATGGAGTATGAAGCAACCACGGTAAGAGGGAAACAGCAAGGCCCACGAGGAAAATACTGAATTTGCGCATTTTAACTATCCCTTCGCTCAAGGCCTCCTGACAATGTCAGGCCCACGACCACCACCGCGGGCATTTTGGGCCTTTTCAAGGATTCTATCGGTGTTTCAAGGCGAGGTCAATGCGGTGTCTTGTCGTCTCAATCCCGCTGTCGCCAGGATGGATTGTCGGGTTTTGGCTGAAGCGAAGACGCCAGGCGCTGCCCAAACCCCCGAATTCAGCTTACCCAACGCACCGCATCTGATACAATCACTGCAAATACCCTGCGACGGTTGCGGGGAGAGAAGCTGTCCGGGAAACGTCGGTTAACTGGAGGTAACCTATGAAACGGAACATGGTGTTTCCGGCCGCGGGGGTCTGGTTGATATTGGCGATGGGAGCGTCTGCGGAATCCAAACCGCTCGATTTCAAACCACGCGACCTGACGCCCGTGACCTGGAAGAAGGCAAACGTCCACCCATCCGTCAAAATCGTGTGCCGCCAGCAGGCTCAAGCGGTGATCTATTTGGCCGATCACAAGCCAAGCGCTACGCTCAAGCGACTCGTTGGCGAAATGGTGGAAGTCATCCGCCTGAGTACAGGCACAACGCTGAAACTCGCTACCGAGGCCCCGCCGGACGACAGGCCCGCGATTGTGATCGGCGACTGCACCGAAACTCGCAAGGCCGGGATCGCGGCTGCGAAGATTCCGATCGAAGGCTTTGTCGTCAAGACTGCCCCGAACCGCGTCTATCTCGTAGGCAGCACGCAGAAGCTGCCTGCCGGGAGCACGCGGTGGGCGTCCTGGAGCAACGAATCTGCTGCTTGGGCCGTGGCGGATTTCCTCGAGCGATTCGTCTCCGTGCGCTGGTATTGGCCGACCGAACTCGGTGGGCGGACCATCACCCCCACCAAAACGCTGGTCATACCCCCGGTCCACTACAGCGACCGCCCTGTATTCCGATTGCGGGAGTATCACCCGCCGCACGGCTGGAAGCTTCCGACCAAGGCGCGCTCTTGCGACAAGAAACCGCTTGCATTCGCACCGGGCGCTATCCCCAGGGGCGTCACAAAGATCCCAATGGAAAATTATCTGCCGCTGGTGCGCCGCGGGTGCAGTTGGCCCTACAAGATTAAAGTCCACCAGCCCCAAAGACCACCACCGCGCCCCCCTGAGAACTGGACCGAAGCCGCCCGCAGGCAACTGCTCGCACTCAAAAAGGACGGCACCCGGGACCCCAGGATGTTCTGTTACAGTTCACCGAAGACACTTGAGTTTCTACTCGCCGGCTGCCAAAGGGTCTGGGACAAGGGACAGGGGTGTCCCTGGGTAACTTCCACCTGCGTAACCGTTTCCCCTCCGGATCGACCGGTGGACTGTCACTGCCCCGCCTGCCGGGAAACGCTTGCCAAGGCCGGCGATTACTTCGGTAAGGACAGCGTGCGCTGGTTCAGGGGCCCTTCGCTGACCATGGCGTTGTTTGCCAAACGCATGTGCCAGGCCGTCAAGAAACGCTGGCCCGACAAGAAGGTGATCTACCTGCCTTACTGGAACTACCAGGAATGTCCCACGAAACTGGATTTCCCGGATAATCTCGTTATTCAGGTCGCCATGACGACCTGGCCGATGCCCTTGCGAGCCCAAGACGAGATTCGCCGGGGCGCTATAGGAACCCTGCGGGCATGGAGGTCCAAGGCGTGCATGCCGATCACAGTTTGGGACTACTGTGTCGGCTGGACATATGGTCCACACCAATACCCGCACATCGTGCGCGATTTCTACCCGGAGGTTAAGGAAATAGTGGCCGGAACGTTCATCAACGGCGAGAACCTGGGCGAGTGGACCAACACGGCCCCCACGCTCTATATCTGGATGAAGGCGCTGTGGAACCCCAGGCTGGATGTGGACGCGGTGCTCGACGAGATGTGCCGGCGCCTCTTCGGAAAGGCCGCCCCCACGGCGCGTGAACTCGTTCGCCTGGAGTGCGACCTTTGGGAGAAAGGCCAATGGAGGGCAAACCACGTCAAAGTCCCGGGCGGATGGTTCGTACCTAAGCGGCTGTTCGGTATGGCTTGGACCCCGGATCACGTTCAGCGGATGAAGGCGCTTCGCAACAAGGCTCTGGACGAGATGGAAGGCGACGCGGTCGCGAAACAACGCTTCGCCTATTGGACCTGGACTTTCGACGCCTTCTGCAAGGACGCCGCGGCGACCGGTAAGGCCAAACGCTCCCGATGAAGCGGGCACTCATTAAAGCAAGGAACCTGTCATGAAATTGCTTCCAACCCTCGTGATTGTCAGCCTGTTGCTCACCGCCAATCTGCTCTCTGCTGAAACCGTGACCGTGAAACCCGGACGAAGCCTGCAGGAAGCTGCAGACAGGCTCAAACCGGGAGATACACTACTGCTGGCCGACGGGACCTACCACCAGAGCCTCAAACTGGCGCGAAGCGGAACGGCGGGCAATCCGATCACTATCAAGGCCAAGTCGCCAGGCAAGGCCATCATAACCGGAGCGATGAAGACCGCGCCGAAGTTCGAGAAGGTCAAAGGCGATATCTACAAAACAAAGTGGGATGCGAAGAAATGGCGAGGCGGAGGGACCGGGCAGGCCTGGATGATTGCCGACAACCGGAATCTATACAACTACAAAAACGCCGGTGAACTCCGAATCAGGAGGAAGACTCCGCTCGAGGGTTTTTTCCGCCAGGGCCGGGAACTGCATATCCGCCTTCTCGACGGCGCCGATCCCAACAAGGCGAATATCGCCATAAGCAGACCGGATGTCCGGGTGCTGCTGGACATCGCCGGGCAGCAGCACATTGTGATCGAAGGGCTGCGGTTTCGCGCGGCGCCGGAGGCCGCGGTGCGGCTGGGACCGTCGCGCAAATCCGAGGTCTGCAGGCATATCGTGATCCGGGACTGCTATTTCTTCGGTTTCTACCGGGCGATAGTCGGACGGCGAGCCCGGAAGGACAATCAGGAGTTCGCACCGTCCGATGTCACCATCGAATATTGCCAGTTCAACAACTACCCGGCCTATGAATGGGTGCGTTACGGACAGCTTACGGGCAACGATACATGGAAGGCGATATATTCCAGCGTCCTGGGCGGGACGGGGATTTTCCCCGGAGGCCGGGCGCAGGGGTGGAAGATACGCCACTGCTACCTCCACGACTGCTACGACGGGATCGGAAACGCCGCGACAGTCTCGAAGGACCCGGCGCTGGTCAACGAGTATTCTTACAATCTACTGCACAATTGCGCCGACGATTCCATTGAATTCGACACCGTGGAGTACGCGGGCGTGCGCGTGGACCACAACGTCTTTCTGGACGGATTCTGCATGCTGGGCCTCTCGCCGGTCCAGGGAGGCGGCGTGACCATCGAGAACAACATCGTATACGTCTCTCCCGAATATGGTTTACCCTGGGGGGTAATCTTCAAGTTTTCGAATCCCTGGAAATTCCGCCCGCTTACCGGAATGACCATAAGTAACAATACGCTGGTTCACACAAAGTGCGGCGTCCAGTGGGGCGCCAACCCGAAGCATAATCCGTATTTCAAGGACAACACGGTCGAGAACAATATAATCTACGCTCGCGACTGGAAGAGTTGGGGCGGTTTCCCGTACAAACTGGGTTTGAAAATAGAGAAGAACAATCTGTGCTGCGGTCCGTCAATCGTCGCCGGAAAAGATGTGCCCCAGCAGATTCTCTGCACTCGCAATACAGAGCCCTTTGTCAAGCGAGACACCGATCGTTCAGACGCCATGCCGCCTGGACTTCCCGGTCTTGCGGCGAAGGGCAAACTCGACGCGGAAAAGGAAATCAACACGGTGAACTTCTCCGTCAGCAAGGATTTCGTTCGGGCGATTATCAAGAACTGCGGTCTGCCCGCCGCTGAGTACAAGGAAGCACACAAACACCTCGGGGCGATTCCACCGGGGGCGAAATGGAAGTTTCCACGTCCGGGTCCACGATGGTCCGTCGGCCGGTCAACCCTGTTCCATCCTCCGTTTCCACGGTCCCTGGACCCATGGTGGGTGGGATTCTCAAACAAGCCGAACGCCGCAAAGACAGTGAAATTCAAACCCTGGCGCGGTAAATTCTGAAGAGACTAAGTCCAATAGTCGAATCGCCGCAGCGCGCCTGGATATTCTGTAACCAGACATTACCTGTGACTGCGAAAAGCGATACTTAAATCGGGAGCATATGGTTCCGGGCGGACAGGAGTCGATTTTCAGATATCTCTCTAACTGCCGCAGATGAGTTCCCGGCACGCGGACCCAACCATCAGCGTTTTGCCCGTGGTTGCTTCACGGGCTTCACAGGCTTCCTGAGCGGTTTGACGGGTCTTGAAGGCTTGGCCCGCGGCGTCCGATGCGGCTTGGTGGGCCTAAGCCCCAGCGATTTACGCTGTACTTCAGTAAGAACTTGGGCTTTGATCTCGTCCCGGAGTTTCTTCTGGGCTACAACCATTTTGAGTGAGGTCTTCAGCGCATCGTCGCCCAACTCCACAGCCGCGTCGTCGCAGAGTCCTCGGATGGTGGTTTTCTGGTCGTCGGTCAGACGTACTCTAGACAGCGGCTTACAGATCAATCTATAGAGGACGAACCCTGCCCACTTGTCCTTCTGTTCGGGTGTCAGGAGTTCCATGGCCCTTTTCGCGAAGGCCTTTTTCGCTTTGGTTTCAGCCGCTTTTATCCGCATTATGTGCTGTAAGATATTGGAGATTGCATCTATGTTCTTTGCCTTTCTGGCATCGGCAAGGTCCTTCTGCAATTTCTCGAGTTTTTCCTGGTTGACGGCCTGCATGCGAGTTTCGGCGTCGAGTTCTTCGATCACTATTGTCTTGAGTTGAGTCTTCTGTTTGTCTGTTAGTCGAACTTCGGCGGCCATCAGAGCATACTCACCGCTAAGCCTCGGCTGAGGCCGGGGTGCGGAAATGTCAGAGGGCCTGGTGGCAGGGAGATGGGCTTTGTCGTTCCCTTCGGCCGCCACGGGTTCAGCATGCAGCACAAGGACTGCCGACATACATAGAAGGCCAGTGAGTCTGATCATGGTTAACTACCTCCGGGGCGTCTCAAATTCCGTCCGATCAGGCGCCCCGCACCGTTCGGACACATTTTGGTTTAACAGACAACATACTACTGTTCCCGGGATTCACGGACAGTCACTGCTGTGTGTATGCGATGATTTTGTACGCCAGTTTGGCGGCTATGAATTCAGTGATATGATTGGGGGGGATCGGTCTGGTCTCGACGATATCGGCAGCGACAACCTGGCGTTCATAGCACAATGTCCGCAGCAGTTCGGTGGTTTCTTCCCACGTCAAACCGCCCGGTTCCGGCGTGCCCACTCCAGGAGCAATGGAGGGATCCAGTCCGTCCATGTCAATCGTCACGTAAACCATATCGTCCAGCATGGCCAACGCCATGTTAATCCAATCGGGATCATTTCGGATGATTTTCGGAGTTATCAGGTTTTCGATCTGTTCGCTGCAGGCCCGGTACTCCTCTTGTGAGTAGCTGCGAACCCCCACCTGGCAGATTGAGTCGGTGGTTTCCAATACGCGTCGCATGACACACGCGTGAGACATTCTGCTTCCACCGTAAGAGTCCCGCAGATCGGCGTGCGCGTCTATCTGGAGGACGCTGACGGGACCGTGGACCCGCGAGACGGCCTCTACGAGAGGTATCGTTATGCTGTGTTCTCCGCCGATAGTCAAAAGGAATTCGTGTGACTCCAGGATTTCCAGAGCGGCGGTTTCCACGCGTTTCATCTGCTCGTCATGGTTGTCGGATGGTTCAACCGGGCGATAGGTGACGATTCCGGCCTCTGAGAAATCGCCGCAGAGTTCTTCATCGAAAAGTTCGACGTGCTGCGAAGCTCTGATAACGGCAGCGGGCCCCGCCGCCGTGCCTGGTTTGTAGGTGACCGTGCCTTCATACGGTACGGGCAGCAACCCATAGCGGACAGAGCCTTGTTTGTCATGTTCTGTCGACAGGTCAAGAAAACCACCGTTGGTGGAATGCGTCATGCTATGTTCGGGTCTGGTCACAGGTGTACTTGACGTGTTTCTCCGCTTCTTCGGGCGTCAAGAGAACAGAATCTCTGAGAATCATATTGACCGGGTACTTGCACCACTGGCCTAACTTGCTCATCACTTCACCGCCAACGAATTCTCCGGTCACGGCATCATACGAGACGCGCCCCACCTCATTATTCTCGAGGAGGTAGTAGTCCACATAAACATCCTTGTCCCATTTGTCTGTTGCTTTCATAACAAATCCTCATCCTGTCCACCCGGCGAGTTTGTTAGTTTTCAGGCGGCTGTGGTATATATGTGTCACAACGGAAATCCTACAAACCATCACCGAAAAGACGCTCCAATTCCATCACCTCTTTTGACGTGATGTGATTGTCGTCCATGAACTCTTCATCGTTGCAGTCATACCATTCGTTGTCGTCGGGCAGATCTTCCGATAACTCATGGTCATCAACATCCCAGTCAACCGGCGCTTCAGTTCCTTCTTCTCCTTCCACACGGTCAGTCCTGGGGTCCTTATCCTTAGTATTTTCTGGGGTTAATTCGTCCATAGTTAATACCTTTCTCGATCAAGTTTCCGCGACGATCCACATTGACAATTTCCTGTTCTCAGAACCGGTTATACCTTTGTTCTACCTGCGTACTGCGGTTCCTGAATGTCCGCGCAGAGAGTATGTCCGCTCTCGCGTGTCATCCCGGTATTCCGGGTGATCTACCAGTCGCCGCCGAAACCATCCACCATCTCCATAGCCTCTTCCTCGCTGATGGGGCGGCCTTCGGCCAGTACAAGGTCAACGTTACAATCAAACCAAACGCCTTCAGGCCCCATGGCCTCCGATATCGTGTACTCCTCAAGTTCTTCGTCATAGACGATTCGGACCACCTTATTCGGGTGAAGGAAGTAGTACTCCGGATCCCAATCCCAATCCCAATCCCAGTCTTCTTCAGGACTTACGTCGTTCATGATAAACCTCTCTGCTTGTCAGTGTTTCGACCTGGGCGACAGAACCGGTCGGCGATCGGCAAAGCTATCCAATATCCTGACCCGTGACTTGGGGCTCGGATTTACAGATGCAGTCCGGACTTTTTGGCGCATTTCTTTGCCTCCGAACGGCTGACCAGGTCGCCATTTCCGATGATGGCTGACGTCGGGTATTCCTCCCAGCGTCTGTTGCCAACAAGTATCTCCCCGCCCAAGCTGTCTCCGGTTACGGTGTCATAACTGATCCTGGCTACCTCCAGGCTATCCAGGATGTAGTAATCTACGTCAAATTCCTGCCGGTCTTCTTCGTACTCGTTCATCTGAAAGCTCCCAACTCTGCCTTTCGGTTGTCAAGGTCACCGGATTTCTGACTCGCCGTATCGCAGATTTCAGACTGCTTATGTGTTTCGCAATCAACCGCTGTAGGTTTCAAAGGTCTTCTTACCGAAGATAGCGCCACCCCGCTCTTCACAGCGGCCAGGGCACCTGCCGCTTCAAGGTAGTTATCCACGATGGTGAGCATGCCTTCGGAGAAGGGCAGTAATCGAAGGTCGTTGCGCATACAGTTACGGTTCTCCCGCACGGCGATGACCGGGATACCCTGCTTGATAGCGGCCAGTGTCGGAAGGCCCGCGCATCCGTCCGGTATGACGAGGCAAGAGACATCGGCTGCACTCAATACTCCCGGTCGCCGGAAGTCATCGGGGTCGGTGACAATGCGCGGGCTTCTGTGAAGTCCCTTCAATACGCAGTGGATGAAGCATCTCGAAACGGCTTCGGCGGACATCCTTGGATCAACCACTCCGAAAGTCCTGCCCAGCAATTCCAGCGATTCCATCATTGGCGCGTGGGCTGAGGGTACGTCGAACAGCGAAGAAACCGCGTGGGTCAGCATGGCTTCGACACCGCCCCATGGATTGACCATGCTGCCGTCTGAACCGAAGTATTGCTCGTGAATGCCTTCGGAGACTTCTATCAGTGTGGAAAGAGCAACGGCATCGTATTCATTGCGATATCTGGTCAGAACATCGCAAAGACGATGGAGTCCTTCAACCCGTCCAACTGCGCTTCCTGACGACGAAAACTCAGCCCGCATGTCTATCGGAGGGTCCATTCTGACTACGCGTGGACAGTCCATACCGAGCGTCGCCCTAGCCGCCGATACGGAGTTGATCACCAGTTCAGTAATATCCTTCTGCGGGTGCTCATCCATTACCAGGAGGACGCGATTGGAGCGGACCTTCTGCAGCGCGGCGGTGCCCATGAGCATTCGACAGATCACGCTGCCCTCAACATACAGACCGTTTTCTGGCAGTTCATTGATGTCCGAGGCGTTGACGACGTTGGGATGCGTTACCAGGGTGTCGCACAGGGACGCCAGGAGCCTCGCCACCGGACCGGCATCGCCCGCATGTCCGCCAATCTCAGCGCCGATCCCAGTGGGGACCAGCATTACCACATTGAACTGCTCGGCATTCTCAGCATCTCTCGCGACAAAATCGAATATCTGGCCTGATCCGGCATAAGGGCAATCCTGCATGCCTTTGAGAATGCCCAACTCGCAGTCGTAACCCTCTGGTCCGGATTTCGTAATGGCAAAACGCACAGGAATTTCGTCGATATTCAGGGACTTTTTGATGAAGTACTCAAAGTACTCGATCAGACTGCCGTCATCCGCCATTGGCGGAACTCTGATTTCCCGTTCATAAAGCAACATATTGGTCGATTCCGCAATGGTTTGCGAAGTCCTCGTAGGCATACTGTTTTTGCAGGGCTATCTTTCCAACCCTCGTAAGGCTGTAGATGGCAGGCAGGTTTACACCATTGAACCAGTGCCACTTGACCATGGTGTAAGCGCCCATGTCGGTGAACACGACGCGAGAACCTACCTCAAGCGGTTCGGAGAAAGCGTATTCACCGAATAGATCGCCGGCCAGGCACGTGCAGCCGACCAGCAAATACCGGTGAGGCCCATTGTCTATATGTCCAACAACATCCGGGCGAAACTGGTATTCCAGGACCTCCGGCATGTGGTTTACCGTGGTGTCCAGTACGGCGATCGTTTTTCCTTCGCTGTTAAAGATATCAATCACGGTGGACACGACGACGGCAGAGTCTCGGACAATCCCTGCACCCGGCTCGATGAACACTTGCACGGAGTACTTCTCCCACAGGAGATCTACTGCTTCTGCAAGGCGCTCTCGATTACCGATCCCGGGAAATGCGTACCCGCCCCCAAGGTTCACCCACTGGGCTTCTTCCCGCAGATCGGGCAGTGTCTCATCAAGATGGCGCACGGTTGCCAGGAGCGGCTTGAAGGTCGTGGAATCGCAGTTCGTATGAAAATGCACTCCCTCTACACCACGCAGCAACTTGTCCCGTCGCTTGGCCAGGGCAGTCAGTTGTACCAATGGCACACCGAGTTTGGAGTGTTCTCGACACGGATCGTAACGATCATCTTTAACGAATGATAGTTGGGGATTAACTCGCAAACCACAACTGACCTTCCAGCGAACGGCGACGTCCCTCATCGCGGTCCATTGTGACAGCGAGTTGAAAGATATGTAGTCGCAGGTCCGTGCAATCCTGTCAATCTGGTCGGGCCGAAGGCCCGGTGTCGTGATATGGAGTGGCCCCGGAACATCAAGGATATCTTGCACGAATAGCGCCTCAAACAGAGAACTGACGGCAAAACCGTCAAGATACGGCGACAAAAGCTTTAGAATGGGGGGAAACGTCAAAGGCTTTAGCGTGAACAGAATACTGCAACCGACTCGATCGGCCAGATTGTTGACATATTGGATGACATCCAGAAGCCGGGTTTCGTCATAAACGAAGGCCGGCGTCTTGATTGACGCGCTGCTGAGTATGCTTTCGACAATTCCAAGTGTCATCTTGTCACCCTTTGTCTACAGCAACAGCACGGCTGCGGAAAGCACGGTCGTCCACAAGCCTTCTTTGTCGCCTTCGGTGGTTTGCACGCAATGTCGTCCGAGAATGATTTTTCCGGACATCCGGTAGATCTCTCGCCGCTCGTCCCACGCCGTCTCAGGGTCGAACTCAATGCCCAGAGTGGTTGCCAGCATCGTAGCGGCCATGTCTTCGACAAGGTTGGCGATTGTCTTATAGCGAGCGCCGAACTCATGGTGTTCGCTGATATACCCGTAATGATTGTCGTCGGACGGTCTGGCCAGACCCACACCGGCGCCGATCATCCGGGACGGTTCGTTGGTTGCGGCTTCGGACAGCACCACGAAGACCACCTGCCCTGGATGCAGTTGCCCCAGGCCCTTATTGCGTGAAATGATCCGGCAGTTTGGTGGGAGAATGCTCGAAACGCGCACCAGGTTACACTGCTCGATACCGGCTTTTCTAAGGGCCAATTCAAAGCTCTGAAGCTTGTTCCCGTGCTTGCCAACTCCCTTGGTGAAAAATACCTGTTGGGGCACTAGTGGCAATCGATCCTTTCTGAGCATTTCTTCCGTATCTCCATTTCCGTGTGCAATGTTTTGCGTAATTACGATCCGGTTCACACTACAGTCCTTGACCATTGATTCAAATCCCGGTGCGTGTTACTGACGACCGGAACGTTGGTGTACTCGCTTAGTTCCTGAATCGCCAGCGGAGAGACCGAGCACAGCCCGGAGATAACATCCGGCTTGAGTTCGAAACGTTCTCTGAGAATCCGGACGCCGGCGATCGCGCCGAGCGCATCGTGGGCGGCGAAGACCAACCGGTGGATCCGCCCAGTGACCTCCGGGCATTCCAGCAGCATGGCCGTCTCGCGCTGAAGAATGCCGTCGGCGATTTCAACGACCCAGTACTTGTTAGGGTTGTTGGCATACTTGAGATCCAGTTTGTTGAAAATCTCCAATAGTTGTTCGCGTCTCAGGAGGTAAGTCGAGGGATACCCAAAGTGCGTGAAGTCCGCTACGGGCGAGGCCCCCGCATCCTCCATCTGAAGGATATCTTTCAGGCTCGCCGTTCCGGTTACCTTCGAGCCTCGAACCTTGTGTCCCATTTTAGACAGAGCCCAGCAGATCGACGCGGCCGTAACGCTCTTGCCGCTGTTCATCGACGTGCCCACAACCAGGATGAGCTTGGCGCGGCGCTCGGATTTACTGCGGTTTTTAGGATCCTTAACAAGCGGAAAGTCACGCGTGTTGAGCACCTTGCCTTCGGCGTCGCAGATGTATCCGAGCACTTCCACCCGTGTGGGGTCCTTGATGTTGGCATTCTTCCGCCTCATCAGGCCGATCATCCCACTGCGGGCAAGCATGTCCGCTTCCCACGGCAAGTCGTCGGGCACGATGCCCTCAAACGCGTCGGGGGCATACCGGGCGCCGAAGACGAACACGGCTCGGCTGCCGTCGTTGATCACATGGATGCGGCCCTGCTTGTTTTCCAGGGTTGAGTGGAAGCCCAGGTATCGGACCTTCCCATAAACCAGGTCGCCCGCCTCAGGCCTCTTGTCCATCCGCTCGTAGTATCGTAGTTGCCTCCGTGAGATGCACAGCGCCGCACTGGGCAGGATTGGTACGGACCGAATGCGCTTCCCGCTCTTTTTTTCCGCCTGGATTCCCATCATTACGTTTCTTTCATAAAACAGGCCGACGTCCAGCCTGTCGGTGTGTCCGAACGATTATCCGGAAGGAGCAGCTTAATGCGCACCCTTGTCAACAGCACGCGAATTGCAGATTCCGTACCAATGCGCAAGAAACAGTTCGTAAAAAATGTAAGTCATTTTTCTGAAAGAAGAAAAGAGTGGAGCATGACAGGCAGACCAGGGACGATCTGACAAGAATCGGCATTTTAACCCCGAATATTATCGGAAACCGCCACCCGATTCATAAAAGTCTCGATCACCCGGTTTCGCAAATGTCTATCGTGCTTGACCGGTTTGGTCCTCCGGTGTACACTCCCGCTCACAGACAGCATATTGGGAGACGAATTATGCTCCTTCGAGTAGTCCTGGCCGTTGACGACGCGACCATAAGGAAGCGTATCCGCCATATTCTCCGAAACATGGACGTCAGCGTGGACGTTCTGAAAGGCAGAAAGAACGTGTGGTTTCGTGCCCTTGCCAAGGGTGGGGATGTGCTTCTGATCGACCAGGATGTCGTGGAAAAGACCATCGAAGGCGGGGTGGAGATAGATCCCAGTCTGCTGACCATGCCGGCGGT
>Ga0180434_10005805_pt1 | contig 14405 bp, 8 predicted proteins | sample SS_ome_7_FD_132453 | JGI IMG/M metagenome (GOLD analysis project Ga0180434, IMG submission 132453) | Hypersaline lake sediment archaeal communities from the Salton Sea, California, USA - SS_1_D_2 metaG | ecosystem: Environmental > Aquatic > Non-marine Saline and Alkaline > Hypersaline > Sediment... | reverse complement strand
GTTGGTAGAGTTCCATACAAGGTTGATTATGAAAACATTAAAAAGTATTTAAAGGCACTGAAATTCTTTATTGGATATTTAATTGAGGGAGGTTACGAATTACCTTTGGAATTACAAGAACTTGAGTCAGTCTTGGAATTACAAGAACTTGAGTCAGTCATTCCAAGTCAACCCACAATGATCGCCTACAGACAAATACGATTCAATTGGGATCAAAATCATATCATGCGATATTTTAGTTTTGATTGTCAAACCAAATATTTTGAACAACAAGGTCGTCTGTTTAATTCAACACACTTACCTTACAGGAAAGAATTGCAATGGATAGATATGATGATCAAATTTTTATTTCTCATGCCATCAGGCCCGTACCAACAATTTTTATTTAAATCTCTCAAAGATCGAGAGTTTCGCGTTCAAGGTTACGTTTTCAGATTACTCAATCGACAATGGACAAAGTATAGGAACTGGCCTGGTGACGAAAGTCTATTGTTCGATTTTATGGAATATTGGTTACGTAGTATAAATTTTTTACAATGCGGAGATGATGGCAAACCCGCAATATATATAGATCAAAAAATATGGCTTAAATTGCGCGTGTTAGAATCTGACGATAAAGCTATTGAAAGTTTGTTATTGAAAGATGTAGCATGCATAAAAAATATGTTGCAATTCCCCGAAGATGAATTTAAGTTTTTATTAAACAAAGGGTCGCTCGATCAATCTCGTATAAATCAAAAAGATCCGTTGCCATATCGTACAGTAATTGGACAAAATCCCAAGACTCATAAATTGGCACAAATCATAGGATACAATGAAAACACAGCGAAATCGTTGGTGGTAAAACAACATGTAGCTAGACGTGTTTATAAGAAAGACGACCAGATGTATTACAATGAACAACTAGTGTACGACGCTAAGAGCAAACCCATTAATATTCGTGACATTGTTATGAATCCATATGGCTATGATTTAAACCATGAGATCTATAAACTGGTGTCTGGCATTACTCGTGTTTACAACACATCCCGATATATATTATATGTGTTGGATATTGCAACCAATATATGGTGGCGATTTGAATCCACCACAAACGAGGGAAGGCCATTAGTGTGGCAAGAATTGTATTTCTCAAACGATACAAACGAATGGCTTCCAAAGGTGTTTTGTGTTGGATCATTTTGGTATCCGCAAGACCTATCTGATGGTGCACCGCAGTTGTCTGACGATCAAGCGGATAGACCATCCGAAATTCCGTTTTGTTTACAATTCTACCACCGTGACAATGTTGTGAATCCTATATTATACAAGTTTAAGAGTGAGTTGATTTTACAAACACGTAGATATGAAATGAAGCAATTAGACCTACAAAGAACCTTTTATGAATCTCAAAAGATATTGAAACCAGAAGAAACAGCAACGTATAAGAAACTTAGCGTGGATTTTATTAAACAAATTAAGTTGAATAACACACAACGTATGAGAAACATTCGTTCAATCAAAGTCAATGTTGAAAAATTTGAAAAACAAATTAAAAAAAACACAAAGTCGTACCTTTCTGTCTTCTTAGACTTACCTAAGCAAATGTATAGTTGGTTTGTCAGGGATGCTAAAAAACAAATCACGTTTAAGGACCCGGACATTTCAAACAATAGACTTATTACGTGGTTTCCGTCTCAATATGACAATGGTAACAACACAGTAAAAGAATGGTGGGTCATGTACCAAAAGGCGTCTGAATCAAACTGGGACCAAACATGGAATCAACTTATACAATCAATTAAACAAGAATTAAAAAACATCTCATCACCAGAATTGAAGACCTTTATCAACCTTACGAAAATATTACAATACAAGAAGCCCTTTTTTAATCGTGCATTTGTATTTGGGGCATGTATTATTCAACAGTATAAGAATGCAAACATGCCATATGCACAGAAATTGAATTTGGGAAGAGCTATTTCATATATAAAAATTTGATGTTACTAAAATAGATAAATAAAAGTATCAAAGTATTTATTTTGTATAATTCTAATTTAGATGATTATAAGTAAAACAATATGAGCTGGCCGTTTGGGTGGTTCAGCAGTGACACGGTAAAAAGGGGACAACCTCTTCCAACAAAAATAATAACCGATGCAAAGAATGTGACAGATTTAAAATTAGTTTACAATCCAAACAAACTTTATCTATCTTTTGATTGTAGAATCAATGGAAAGTCTTATCGAATGTCGTTTTATGAACCATTTAAGCCACATGCAGCACGTCGTGAAATAAAAATGTATTCATATGTAAACGAGTTTACTTGCGGAACGTTTAAACCATCAGATAACAATCAAGAAGAAGAACAATTAAAGCCGTGTGGCCATTATTATACATATGGGAGTATTGATATCAAACAAAAAAAAAGCGTTGATGCATATTATATTGCTATCGAAAATAGCGAACTTTCTAAATCATATAAAAATCAATGTCTTGAGTTTCACCAACGTGTATTAGCGAAAACGAGTGAGTCGTATTATGTTTTGGTACAGGAATGGGACACTACGTATGTTAGCATGCTGGAGTACGTTCAACGAGATAACACAAAAGCGTTTAAGTCCTATGAATTGAAACGACTGTGGTTCCAACTGTTAATGATCATATATAGTATGCGATACCAATTTGGATTTTTACACAGGGATTTAGCGGAACAAAACATACTTTTAATTCCATCACAAAAAAAAGGACACATTGAATATAACGTGGGAGGAGTACTATATCAAGTACCTATTGAAAAAGGAGATTATATCCCTTATATTATGGGATTATACGAATCGCGATTGTATAAGCCTGAACAAGAAATTGATGACAAAGACAATGATTTAATATTTAGACCTTTGCATTACTTTATAAACACCGACTCAATCGCCATCACCTTACATTTTGAATATATGCCTGTTGAGAATATACCAAGAACACGACTTGAAAATGGCGAAAGCCAGGATATATATGCATTGGGAAATATATTTCTTTCCATGTTAGCATACAAACGTTTTAAAGGTTTCGAGTACAAGGAAGAGGATAAAGTGGATGGATCAACAATTCCGTCTTTTATCACATATGGTAAACAAAGAGTACTAGACCAAATAGGCTTTAGCACAAATGTTGTGCCAGAACAAATCGCCGAATATATCATTCGTGCTGGACTAATTCGAAAAGCGCTTTTCCCTCGTAGTAAAGAGTTCTTATTTGATCAAAACACCAACACTGAATTCAATCATATTTACCAATACTGGCAGAATCAAACCGAGAAAAATACAAAATATCAAACATATAAGAATTACGATGGCTTGCTAAACATATGTAATGATAGAATTCAATTGAAAGGTAGACGGGTTTTATCGTGCCTATTAGGATATACAGAAGCGTTTAGATTAAATTACCGTTCAAACAAAGGATGGGGTCTATTTAATGTCATTAACATGTCCTATTTTGAAGAATACTTTGATCGGCAAGATGATAATTTGGTACGACAACAATATCCTCTCGAACATGGACCGTTGGTGCACAGACCTCCATCTTCTAACCCAAATCCGAATTTAACACTTAAAAAGCATAGAAAAATACAGCTCAAACCTATCGTGCGTGGAACTTTTTACATGGACGGAGTGTTCCCAAAAGACATGCAACGTTTTTTTATTAACAAAGGATACATAGAAACCGAAAGCAAATCTGAGGCTGAATACGTATTGTTTAAGTTACATAATTTCAAAAGTGTCGAGGACGCCACACTGAAATTTCGAGATCGTTGGTATTATAACACACACTTTGATACTTATGTACAAAAGGTGTTACTTTTTTATTACATAGAGAAAGAAACAGAGCCACAACTCGACCAAATTGAAAACAATCGTGTATATTTCCTAAAATACCATAACAATAAATTATCATTCAAAGGTGTTGTACCCAAAATATTACCAGTGAAAAGAGAACAGAAAAAAAGGACAGAAGAGAATAGGCGGAGAATATCACAACAAAGACAAAGGAAAGAAGAAGAGAATAGGAGAATGTTGCAATTCGAGAGACAAAGGGAAGAAGAAGAGAATAGGAGAATATTACAACAGAGACAAAGGGAAGAGAGACAAAGGAAAGAAGAAGAGAATAGGAGAATGTTGCGATTCGAGAGACAAAGGAAAGAAGAAGAGAATAGGAGAATATTGCAAGAGAGACAAAGGGAAGAGAGACAAAGGAAAGAGAGACAAAGGAAAGAGAGACAAAGGGAAGAGAGACAAAGGAAAGAAGAAGAGAATAGGAGAATATTACAACAGAGACAAAGGGAAGAGAGACAAAGGAAAGAGAGACAAAGGGAAGAGAGACAAAGGAAAGAAGAAGAGAATAGGAGAATGTTGCAACAGAGACAAAGGAAAGAAGAGAGACAAAGGAGAGAACAACAGAGACAAAGAGAAAAGAAATTTCTTACAGACAAACAGATTAATTCCATAATAGATACAGCTTTACGTCGGATAGAAAAAACACGAGAGAAATCGGAACGTATTTTACCATATTTGAGAGACCGGCGGGACATAAAAGCTAAGAATGACGAGCTTTTTGGTGACATAAGGCTGTGGCAAAACGATTGGTTAAACGTCAAAGAGTATTTCAAAAATACACACGTTGACGAGTTAAATGCTGGGTTTATAAACTTTATAGATGAACCTAAAAACGATGAGAACAACCCACCAGAGGACCCGTTTTATACTCAAAACACAAAATTTTCTGACATAAAACGTGACGGATGGACACCAATCACATGGCTTTTAGCTCTTTTAAACGGTGATACAGGAAGACGAACCCTTGTGATTGATCTAGATAACCCTAATGGTCAAATTCCTAAGTACAATTTAAATGAAATATTACTACCACTTGAAGAAATTGGTTTACATTTGGGTGTATTTAAACGTGTAAATAATAACAAGTGGGTTATATCGGATGCTTGGACAAATGACCCAACCCACAAAGACACAAAGAATGAAGTAAAAACGTATGTACCTATAAAGGAATCACTTGGTGAGGATGATTGGGAGCAATTCCAAAATTATGGAACCGCATATGCTCATTTTCTCACACTGCTACACATTGTGATGAAACCTGTACGATATGTTGATGCAAAGGGGAACAAATCACTAAAAAGAAAGATGAGAAAAAATGTTAAGATGAAGGATTACGAAGAACGTATACCATTAACAGAAGACGAAAAAACATTGTTTAGAAATGCTGCAAGACAAATTTTGTTATTCAACGCCAACACAGGATCTTATAGATCAAATGATGACATGGAAATATATACATCAAACGCATAGCCTCGATTGTTACAACGTCGTGTGTTCGTCACTCTTAAAAACAGACAATAAAAATTACATGTTATTAATTGAAGATCATATACCGTTTTAGTAAACCAAACACATAAGATGGTACAATTAAATCATCAAACGTTGTTTGAAAACTATGGGCATGCATACCCTCTGCTTTTTATGCACGATCTTTATCAAGATCGGTTAAACTCACAAGTGTTTCAATACATTAAAAATGATCAACCGCCGCAGTTGACTGAGTCTTTGTTGGAGCGCATATGGCAATCCATTGGGAAATATGCTCGGGATATGTTTCGGGCAACCGTTGACATGGTAGGCAAATTGGCATGGCCAGTGCTTTTAAAATTACAAGAGGTTCCCAAATACTTGGATTCCATGACCAATGCGCTCAAAAAAATTGGCACGGCGACTGGAAAAAAACTCATCAATTATGTAACTGCGTTTTTGGTGGGGGCACGTCAATTGTGGAAAGACGTCAAAGCGTTGTTTCGTTCTGCTGGACAGCCAATAGTTACTTCGGACGCATTTAAAAGTGTACGCGCGATGACAAAAGAATTACTCTCTTTATTGCAATCAGTGGGATCAGGATTTGTGTCGGCCATGCACTTTTTGTTTAAACGCATTGGTGATGCAGTCACCGCCGTAAAAACCATGTTTTCGATTGCAGTGGAGAATTTAGCAGACCTTTCCCGAGATTTTGGTACCTCATTGCTGCGTATTCCGAACATGGTTGGAAGTGGTGTACATTCCTTGCACAAAAAAGGTGTGCAGATGGTCATTTTTGCATTCACTGCAGTGTCTGATATACTCTTGTATGGGAAACACTTGAAACAATTGACCATAGATTATGTGACTAAATTTGTAAAGGAATCACATTCATTTTGTGTACAATTGCAACAGTTGACACAACGAATGAACTTAAAAACGGTATTGCAATCGATGTTTGATGCATTGATGAAAACGCCCGTAGTAAAACAAATTCTGGAATGGATTCCCACTTTGACCAACATAACCAATATGTTTGTTCGAGTCTTTCGTTTTATACGTCAATCACTCGCACGCATTGCAATGACCGCTATGGGCTATATGAACGGGTTTACCACTATATTGCGAAACACGGTGACCAATATTTTGTCATTTGCGCTCAAACACGATCGAAATACTCCAGACTTGATTAAACAATTACAAAAGACAAAACAAGCATGCCAACAATTGGCCAAACACCCGCACATTACCAATAAGAAACGAACGCGATTGTATCAAGCAGTGCGTGCATATGATAATTTTGAGGCTCAGTTGGAAGAACATCGCCGTAATTATGCAGAAAATGTGTTGTTACGTGAACGCAGCAAAGCACTCGAACATGCGCGATTAACATCAGAGTTATTTACACAGTTGTATTTTGAAAGAGAACTGCAAGATGCAAAGCAAGTAGATCGTTTGATTCGCATCCGTTTTGGCATGTCTTTGAATGAGTTAGTAGAACGTGCGTCAGACATTCAATTGCTTTTAGATATGCGCTTACAAGACGCCATGTTTGATTTATGGGAAGAAGATGAGTCCGGCGCATATCTTTTACAAGAACAAAACAAAATAGGTGGATTAGCAGATCTAGTATGGACCAAAGAAGAGCGTACAAAAGAATTAGAACGTCTAAAAGAAGAGTTAAACGAGAAACAACAAGCCTTAAATGACGCAAGACTGGACCCGGATTACCAAAAAGTATTGAGGTATCAAACAGAGATAATCTTGAGGAATCAACAGTCGTTGCTTGAAGGACATGTGGAAGATATAGCTCCTGATGCATTTAACAGCATGAATGAAATTAATACAAAAGCCCTCAAAGTCTTGGATGAAAAGTATCCGATCGGCGCACCGAAATCGATTTTTGAATTGAAACAAGACATTCAAGATTTAAAAGATCAAATTAAAGCAATCAACGAAGGAGGAAAATGGAAACGCGTCGCCAAAGGCGTGTTAAGTTATGGAATCTCACTGTTGTTCTTTGGTGTAGCCGGATATTACATGTTGCATTATTCATGGCAAACCTTTGTAAGATGGAATCGTGAAAAACTCATGCAAAGTTTTACACCTTTATTGGAAAAAGCACAATACGATCCCTTTTTGTTAAAATTAGTCAACATTTATATTGAAAAGGGAAATATACAACCTGATACAACATCTGTCTTGGCAGACTTTCAATTGTTTGTCACCAATATTGAACAACAGTTGCGCCATGGTGGAATAACATATAAAGACCTTTATAGCACAGGAGGTAGATACAACGATCTCTTGACTGGATTGTTGACCTCTATGCAAGAGCATATTTCGCGCAGAATTACAGGAACACAAATAAGTGCAAGTAAAGAAAAGACAACAACCGAAGCTGTAATGGATACATTTTGGTCTATTGTAGAAACTCCTATCAAATTGTTATCGGCAGCAGAAGAACCAGAGCCCACGAAAGAAATCGCGATAGCAAAGACACCGTCAGATTACGTTGCTCTGACACAAAATGCCATGGTCAATGGATTAGATTTCTCTGCTCGAATTGCCATGAGCCAGTCTAATTTGATAGGCGCATTAAAACGCGGAGCGTCAGCCATGAAAGGTGCCACAATAGAAGAACGAGAGCATCGTGCCATTTCCACGTTTGCAGACACGTTATCAATGTTTAGTGTAGGGTTGACCCCCTTAATCGTTATAAAAAAAGATGTTGCTGTAACCATTCAACAAGGACAGCGAAGCTTTTTAGCTTCAATGGTACACTCAATCGGCTATATTTGGGAAGCCACTGGCGCCGGAGGCGTTTCTAAAGAGGCGAATGTCGACACATACATGAGCCATTTAAAAAAAGGACACGCCCCATATTTTGCACAATTGTTAGGATTTTACAATATCACTGCTACAACCTTGTTAGGCTGCATGCAAATTGGATTTCTTGTAATTGCGGGATTATCCGAGTTTCTTGCCCTTATATTAATTGGAGAATTGGGTCAAGCAAAAACCCGTCTTGCAGCCCTAATTATTGATGTAGGTTCTGCCTTTACTATATTAACAACAGGGTTGTACACAAAACTGGTAGCTCAGTTTTTTGGACGATTTACCATTCTCGGATACGTCATACAATTTGCACTCAACATTTTGAGTATTTGGTTTGGCGGTCTCATGTTACCGTTTTTAAAGAAATTATTTGGTGCTGCCGTATATACCGCCAGCGGCGCGTTTGGCTTTATGCAACAAATCATTTATAAAGTCGCGAATAAAAATCTTTCTCCGCGGCAACACACAACCGAATATGTCAAAACAGTTGAGAAAACTGGAACCCAAACAAACAAAAGAGTTCAATCCGCATATCAAACACACCAGAGAAAACTCAAGTCGGCTCGTAAAAAACGCACATATGTGATACAATCTGGTACAGAAAAAGACGTAAAAGGGTATTTGTGCAACGTATGTGAAACATTGCAATCTCAGTATCAATGTGCGCATTGTACAAAGACCTATTGTTCAAACGGTTGTCAATTCCTAGATTGGGATACGAGCCGAGCTAACCATATCATTATACAATAAAGATCTCTCGTTTATTTAATCAAACTCGTCCAAGCCTTCGTGCAACACCGTGTGGTTTCCCCAATCGCTCTCCAATTCTATCATTTCTTCTTCCTCTTTTTCATTCTGTTCCTCCGTCTCTTCCGTTTGATAAATGTTGGGCACCAACCACGCCGCAGGAATGCTCACCAACAACATAAGTGTAATGTGACCTCCCAAAATGAGCCACGGCAGCGGATCCCAGTGGCATTCGCCCGTCGTTTTGATCCCAGACCATCGAATCAATTGAGCACCCGCCAACGTACTCACCATGCGTCCATAATTGCTAATGCCTGCCAAAAACGAAAAAATACCCGCTTCCATCCCCTTGGGACACACCTTGGCAATGATCGACGAGGAGGGAATCCTGGCACATGCCACGTGAGTGTTTCAAACAAGGAATACAAACACACTCACCAATACAACATGTCCACCATATCGTGAATGATTCCATCACCCAAAATGTAAAAATAATGATCGGGAATGCCCCATTTCACATTCCAACGCATGGTCATGATGAAATCAAAGAGTCCGCCTGATGCACTCAGCACAGTGGTGAGAATCAATACGGTGCGATAACGCCATCGATTAAACAACAGCTGATAAATAAAGACGGTCAAGAGAGACATGGCGGCTCCCAAAATGCCAGTCCAAGTCACATAAAAGGTGTAGTTAAAGGCGGGTCCATTTGGCAAACATTGGGCATCTGCGGTAAAGAAATAATCCAGTGCAGATCCCACACTCAAGCGGGACACTTGCGTCAAAATTTGATACAAGGCTACATTGGCAATTACCCGAGGAAAACAATAATAACTACACACGCTAATGATTACGAGGGTGATGCACGCCGCCACCAACCCCACAATTTCATTGGCCCACGCCGTCAGCGCACCCAAAATGGGACCTGCCAACCCTGTGCAAGCCACCAACAATAGAATGCGCCACTCACTCCGAATACGACTGTAATCCATGAGAAAAAAGGATCGATGACACACCCGACGCAATCCATCTTCCCACAATTGTCGACGTCGTTCCGGCAACCACCCGCTCAACACGGGAATCACCGGTGTGACAATGCATGCCAGGGCAATTCCATACGCAATGACAAAGAGACCGTGATCAGACAACACACCCATAAACGACAGGGCAATCAAAAACCCAATTTGTTGAAATCCTTGCACCAATGTCACAATGGAACTTCCCGTGCTGGGATTTTCACGCATTTTACGTGCATACGCCGCTTCAGTCAACAAATCGCCCACACTGATGCCAATGTGACTGAAAAACACAAAGAGCACCACCAACGATGGAATTGTTAAGCCGCTGACCATACACCCGATTCCCAGAGCACCAATCAAGAGAGCAAACAACAAATAGTACCGTTTGTGGTAACCACCAAAGGGGAACAAATCACTGAGTAACCCAATGGCAGGTTTGAGCGTCCTATCGGTGATACGTGAGTGCCAAACCACAGCTTAACAAGAAACTCACCAAGGCGACATGGCAATGGCCGCGTACATTTGCAAATGAACCGCGTCAATGCCCAACGATTTAAAGAGTGGCAACATGCCCGTGGTCATAATGACAAAGACCATTCCTTTCAACAAACATTGAATCAAAAAGAGTAAAATGAGAAATCGTGTGCCAAACGCATGTTGCATTTGAACCACATAATTCTTAACAGGGGTCGTAATACGTTTAATCATTTTGACTCTCCCATATGGAAGAAAATAGTCTGGCACTTTCGCAAGTGTCGCACCGACAAAGTATGACCATTTCATTTGCGGCATTCATCATGTGCATGAAAGAACACCACATTACATTGTGCACTGGATTCAAGAACAAGTTGTGGGAAACCTACTACGATGTGTGCATGCAAGATCGGATGCTCTATGTCTTGGATCACAGGATTTATCCCGTGTACAAGGCATTGTACAAGCGTGTGTGTCACATTTTTCCAAAACACATGCGAAAAGACATCATTATGCACATGAGCCGCATGGACGATTTAATTAAAATGAATTTTGAAGGTCCCATCTTTGAAACCTTGTTGGCATATCTGTGGAAAGAGTACTCAACCACATCGGTGTGTCAAATCACACACACGGACTTTAGACGCTGGTTGACTTTTATATGGAATGAATTTATTCATCAAATCTTTGATATTGTTGAAGACATTTGATCAACGATAATGAATCCGCTTGCGCGGATAATGAATCCGCTTGCGCGACTTTGCAAAGAAATCCATAGGCATGGTGGTGCTTGGTGCCGTCAAACGATGCACAAATTGACTCATGGCATCAAAATAGTGCTTTTCACGCTTGCTTTGCAATACATATTGCGTCACAAAATAACACACCGTCACAATGGTAAAGAGCACAATGCCCAGAACCATGTACCATGTGCCAGCCACACGATGATAAAGGGCCACATACTCGCTGGTACGCCACCATTGTTGGTATGCGCGATGTTTGGGATCGAGACGATTTTCACGCTCAGCGCGTTCACACAAGTCGGATACTTTTTTTCCATGATGCAAACGTTGCACGGCATTGTAACACAAATCGTTGTGTAGAATGCGATGGTTCTGGTTCCATTCAATGCGTGTCTGTTGGTACAATTCGTGGAATCGATTCCATTCGTAACGAAAGAGTGGAAATGCACACGCCAGTACACATACAACTAAAAATAATTTCCCCATGCCATATGGTTCTTTTTTTTATTGTCATGTATTTTCCACTTTATATTATAGAGGAGTTCCATTAATAGCTACAACTGTGAATGGCCACCAAAGCTTGATCAAAATCACTGTTGCGACACTTTAATCCGCGTGGACGTTTTCTCTTCTTGCCATCGTCAATCACCTCCTGCTCTGGCAATCGGCCCGAGGCAATGGCGCTGGCCGTATCAATGATGCGATTGGTGTACTGGTCGAGTGCCGCACGAATGGTATCCACGTAATCGGTCCAAATGTAGCGTCGAGAATACTCAAAGTCGGGTCCCAATTGATCTTTGAGTTCTTCCAGTGCCAATGCGATACAATATTCAATGTTGCGTCGCGTGCGTGTAAACGGAATGCCAATGCCTTGTTGGCCCTGTCCTTCAGTGTAGTGTCGTGTGCGTCGGTGGCTCAGTGTGTGATTCTTGATGCGCATGGATCGTTTGCTTTCTTGATCCTCGGATTGGTTCAGTTTGCGCGCGGTTCGACGTGCGTGACGACTCTTGTCGTAGGATACAGGTTCTTTCCAGCGTGCAGTAGATACCTTTTTGACACTGGTGCGAGACCGAAGTTTGCGAATGGTATCGTCTTTTTTGTTTTGCATGGCCTTTTCAGCAGAGGTCAGCTCCAAACGGAGAGGTGTCTCATCGTCTTGTTTTGCGGTTGTTGTACTCAACGTCACAACTTGACTCATTCTTTTTTTTTTACTCTGAGGTAAAAAAGAGTTATTGCATTAAGATAAATAAATGAAACGAGTCGATGAATTGGGCATTCCCACCATAGGATATTTCTCACGCCCATTGCCGCCTTTGAGACGTCGAACACCCGCGTTCAAACAACTCAAACACATTTTGGATGCAGAACCCGCGTGGACCGACGAAGACGTGCGACCCAAAAAACGAGTGAAACACGACAAAGAGGCCGTATCCAGCAATTTAAAACGACTCATGTGGGATCTACACGTGGGCATGCACATCAAGAGCGTTTCGTGTTTTGGATGTGGACGAAAAACACTCTACTTTGACAAACGTGCCGATTGGGAAGCCAGTCACGTAGTGGCACGCCATTGGTTCAAAAAGAATCAAGACACGTGCGGAGCACTCACAAAGTACGACTTGGTCCCATTGTGTCGAGCGTGCAACCTCAGCATGCGTACACAATGCTTGTGGGAATGGCTCTATGAGCATGGGCGCATCAAACAACTCAAACGATTGTGCCACAACATTTACAAGATCTACACGGAAGAACACGCACAAGAAACCTATACCTACAAAGAGGTGTGCTGGCGCTTGATTCTCGAACACTTGCATGGTCAGCGACGCTTTCCAAACGGAGGCGTCATATCGCAAGACAATTATGGTGCCATACGAGACATTTTGAAACTGCATCAACAACAACAACTGGAACACGACATGAAGGAGTTGATCCAACACTTGGGACAAAAACGACGATTGATGCAAACATTGTTGGAAAATCGATAATACTAATCCAATAAAAAACACATACTATTTATGGTGTGATTCACAACACGCCCACATAAGACCACAATGTACCGAGTGGTTGGTCAGAGTACCAGACGATGGTGGATTGCAGAATTTGCCGTGGTGCTGTCAACCATTGCCATCATTGCCATTACGGTGACCCAACCCATCATTTTTAAACAACAGAGCGATTTGAGTCATCGTGTGTCTAGACTCAAAATGTCAGATTTAACCGACGCAGACACCGAAACCATTATGCCGGTCGGAGGTAACTTTTTAGGATACCAAAGCAGCACACAGGAATGGGTGCCCATGTCTGGGTTCAACATGTCCCAATTGAATGATATAGGGGACGTCAATGCACCCATGCCATCGGGAGGAGACGTGTTAAAGTTTATGGGCGCCTTTTGGGAAAACGGAAAGGTAGGCACCACCAGCATCGATAGCATGCAGGTGCAACGACGTGTGTTGGGAACATGTCCCGCACAATCCCAAATTCGAGTCATTGACGAAGATGGTACAGTCACGTGCGATGCCACAGTGGGTAATAACCAAGTGGGATCGTCCCAAATCATTGATGGCAGTGTCACCAACGTAGACATTGACAGTGCCACGGTGCAAGAACGTGTTACAGGTACCTGTACATTGGGTGCACAAATCACCAGCATTGACATGTCAGGAAATGTGGTATGTGACGCCACTGTGGCACCCAACCAAGTGGGATCCATGCAAATCATTGACGGATCCATTGTGGCAGACGATGTGGATTCCACTTCCATTCAAGAACGTGTCACGGGTACGTGCAGCGTGAGTGGAGAACAAATGACTGGCATCAACCAGGATGGTACCGTGGTATGTTCGGCGACTGTGGGTGCCAATCAAGTGGATACCACTCAATTGGTGGATGGAGCCGTGACCAATGTCAAAGTGGCCAACAACGCCATTGGCTCCGGCAATGTGATTGATGGCTCCTTGGTGGCAGCCGATGTGGATTCCACCTCCATTCAAGAACGTGTCACGGGCACATGCAGCGTGAGTGGAGAACAAATGACTGGCATCAACCAAGATGGTACCGTGGTGTGTTCGGCGGCTGTGGGTGCCAATCAAGTGGATACTGCCCAATTGGTAGATGGAGCCGTGACCAATGCCAAGATTGGGATGGGCGCTGTGAATTCAGCTTCCATTTTAGACAACAGCATCGCTGAAATTGACATGAGTGCAGCATACAAACGCGGAGTGGCCAATGGCGTAGCCACCCTG
>Ga0180434_10005804_pt1 | contig 14405 bp, 22 predicted proteins | sample SS_ome_7_FD_132453 | JGI IMG/M metagenome (GOLD analysis project Ga0180434, IMG submission 132453) | Hypersaline lake sediment archaeal communities from the Salton Sea, California, USA - SS_1_D_2 metaG | ecosystem: Environmental > Aquatic > Non-marine Saline and Alkaline > Hypersaline >... | reverse complement strand
GGAGGTCCGGGCCCGGCTCTCCGCACTGCGTGCAGCGGTGGCCGTCGCGGTCCAGGATGCGCCTGCGCAGGACCGCCCATGCGCGTCCCGCGCCGCTGTCGATCAGGCTGCCGCCGCCGTACCTGCGGCGGTTGGCCGGAGTCCCTCTGGGCACGGCACCATCATGCCCTGCGCGCCTGGTCCCGGTCCTCCCCCTCCCGGTCGGTCCCTCCACCGCGCGCCACCGGCGCGCTGTTCCACGAGCAGGCGCCGGCCATGTGGTTCAGGGTAGCCGCCGGTGGCAGGGGCAGCCGCAGGTGTCGTGGTCGGGGCAGGCGGTGTGCCACCCTTCGGCGCATTCGTCTGTGACTGCCACCAGGCCGTCGTGGCTGCGTGCTGCGGCTGCTGCGTGGCTGTAGGCGCGGTGGGTGTGGGAGTGCCAGCCGCAGGGTTTGCACCAGGCGGTGTACCCGTCGTCTGGGTTGCCGGTGACGAGGGGGTGGTGGCGCAGGGTCATGGGGTGTGCCAGTGGCTGCGGTCGGCGAGCTGCGCTTCGCAGTGGCCGCAGATGTGGATGTATCTGCCGTTGATGCCGAGGCGGGTTTCGGCTTCGTGCTTGTGGCAGCGTTCGCAGAGCATCAGATGACCTCCCCGGTGTCGCCGTCGATGATGATGCCGGGCTCGAGCTCGTCGGGTGTGTGGGTGATGCCTGCGAGGGCTTCGGGGCAGGCGGCGCGGATGATGCCGGAGGTGGCGCGGGCGCGGAGCATGGCCTGCGGGTACTTCTGCCAGTTGGTGCTGCTGGTGAGGCCGGCGCGTTCGGCGTCGGCCATGTCGAACGTGAACACGTGTTCGTAGTCGGGGTCGTCGGCTCGGATGAGTTTGGCGATGGCGGTCTGGTTGTCGGCTTCGACGCGGAGTTTGTGGCCGCGTGCCCGGGCGAGGCCGGCCATGAGTTGGGCGGACAGTGTGGGTTTGCCGTTGATGATGGCGATGCCCTGGATGGCGGCGGTTGGGTGGATGCCGAGTGCTTGGGCGTGGCCGAGGATGAGGAGGAGGTTGGCGGGTTGGTCGCGGAGGTCTTTGGGGAGCAGGTTGGATGCTGCGAGGTATTTGGCGTAGGTGATCTGTTCGGCGAGTGCGCCGGGGGGTGGTGCCTGCTCGAGGTCGCTGCCCATGCCGTGTTGTGTACGTCGGGGGTGCGGCACCGGGGGTCAGACGGCCTTGCCGGCGGTGAGGTTGTGGATGAGTTCAGCCACGTGTTCGCCCCTTTCTAATTCTTTTGTCCCTACAGCATGTCCCTCAGGGGGACCTACCTGAGCGTGGGTAGGTCCCTGTGAGGGACTCTGGTAGGTCCCTGTGGGGGACTTACCTCCGCAGCCCGACCGGTGGTTTTCCACAGGCTGGACGAGGACGTACAGGTTCACGCCGCGGCCGTATTTGCCGCGGGTGCTGGAGCGGACGATGAGCCATCCGAGGGCGCGCAGCCGTGCGGTGGAGCGCATCACGGATTTGCGGTCGCAGCGGGCGGTGTCGGCGATCTGCTGCACTGTGCTGCGTGCGGTGCTGGTGTCCACCGCCGCCCACCTGACCAGCGCCCCGGCGACGGCCATGTCGATGGTGGTCAGACCTTCGTGGTGGTCGCAGCCGGTGCACGGCTGCTGCACGGCCCGCAACCAGGACAGGGGGTTGTGTGGCATGTGCCACACCCTACACGTTCGTTTGCCGCATCTGTCTCATGCGTGGTGTATGGTGACTCCATGAATAAGCCACTGGGCCATGTGTTGAGGGTTGCGGCTGTTGATGCGGGGATGACGCAGCAACAGCTCGCGGACGCCGTCGGGTTGAACCTGCGGACTGTGAACAGGCACATGACTGGAAAGTCGCCGGTGACTGTTGACCAGCTGCTGCGCTACTCGGAGGTGCTGTGGGCGCAGTTCGTGGTGGAGCCTGCAGCCGGTGGGGCTCCCGCGGTTGGATTCGAACCAACAACCTACCGGTTCCGTGACGGCGGTGAAGCGGCATGAGCGGCGCGGACCTGAGCGGCGCGAACCTGCCCGACGCGGACCTGCGCTACGCGGACCTGACCGGCGCGAACCTGAGCGGCACGAACCTGAGCGGCGCGAACCTGAGCGGCACGGACCTGCGCGGCACGGACCTGCGCGGCGCGAACCTGGGCGGTACGGACCTGCGCGGCGCGAACCTGCCCGACGCGGACCTGCGCTACGCGGACCTGGGCGGCACGGACCTGCGCGGCGCGAACCTGAGCGGCGCGAACCTGAGCGGCACGGACCTGCGCGGCACGGACCTGCGCGGCACGGACCTGCGCGGCACGGACCTGAGCGGCGCGTACCTGCGCGGCACGGACCTGCGCGACGCCACCGGGCGTGACGACTGGGACACCCTCGTAGCCGCAGGAGCGATCCGGTGAGCGGCGCGAACCTGCGCGGCACGTACCCGGCCGGGATGCTGCTGGACTACCCGCCGGGGACGCAGGCCCGCGGCGGGCCGCCGCGCGCCGACGAGCTGCTCGACGACGACCAGTTGGACGCATGACCCATCCCGTGGACTACGAGGACTTCGCGGACTGGCCGCGGTCGGTGCAGTCCGGCTACCTGCGCACCCGACGTGGCGCAGGCGCTGCCACTGCGGCGTGTACGGGCTGCCCTGGGCCGATGTGGAGGCGGTGTGCGCGGACGACCGGGTCAGGCACGACCCCGACCGCTGCCAGCCGTTCGCCGAGGTGGTGTGGTGATGCACGCCGCGCAGCGCCAGTACCACCGGATCGCACTGATGCGGGACCTCGCGATGGCGCAGGCGCTGCTGTGGGCGGTGGACCATTCGCTGCGCGGCTACCCGGGCACAGACCAGGCGTGGCATGTGTCGCTGGGCAAGATCATCGCCCGGCTGGACGAGATCCGCGGGCTGCTGTGAAGCCGATAACCCACTGGTTACCGGCCGTGTCGGGGGGCGGTGGCACACCGGGCCCATGAGCAGCGGCGGTTGGGATCTCGACGGGTTCGCCACGGACCTGGCGGCGCGCAAGCAGTCGCCGGGCACGGTCCGGCTGCGGCTGGCGCACCTGCGCCGGTTCGCGGCCGGGCATCCCGATCCGTGGGCGGTGACCGGCGGGGATGTGGCCGCGCATGTGGCCGGGTGCCGGTCCCCGGAGTACGCGAAGTCTGTGCGGTCGTCGCTGTCGGCCTATTTCACGTGGGCGGTGCGGCGGGGGGCGACCGAGCACGACCCGACGCAGCGCACCGAACGGGTGCGGGTGCCCAGGCCGCAGGCGCGGCCGTGCCCGGAGGGCGTGTACAAGCGGGCGCTGCTGGCCGCCGACGGGCAGGTGGCGCTGATGCTGCTGCTGATGGGCCAGTCGGGGCTGCGGTGCATGGAGGTGGCGCGGCTGCACACCCGCGACGCGGACGGGGACCGGCTGCTGGTGGCGGGGAAGGGCGGGCACGCCCGGTGGGTGGCGCTGTCGCCGGAGGTGCGCCGGCGGCTGGCGCTGGTGCCGGCCGGGTGGGTGTTCCCCGGACGGGACGGCGGGCCGATGCGGGCCGGGTCCGTGGGCCGGAAGGTGGCGGCGGCGCTGGGCGGCGGGTGGACGGCGCACACGCTGCGGCACCGGTGCGGGACGACGGCGTATGCGGCGACCGGCGACCTGATCGCGGTGCAGCAGCTGCTGGGGCACGCATCGGTGGCCACGACGCAGCGGTACATCGGGTCGGGGTTCGACCCGGTGCGGGCCGCGGTGGCCGCCTGCTCCTAGTCGATGCGGACCCCGAAGGCGTGCAGGTTGTCCACGTCCTGGTCCGACCACTCCATACGTTGCACGTCGGCGCGGTCCAGGACGGTTTTTATGTCCTTCTCGGTCTGCGGGTTCGGGATGCCCCGGTACACGCCCGCCAGCGGGTAGGAGATGTAGCGGGTGCCGCCCTTCTTGATGAAGATCGCGCCGATCATGTCGTCCTCCTGCGGTGGTTGCGGTGGTGGCCCTGACGTGTCCGGCTGCGCGGCGGTCCACGGCTGCGGGTGGATACCGCCGCCGCACTTCCAATGCATCGACGGCTGGACCTCGAAATGCAGATGGGGGCCGGTGCTGTTCCCGGTGGAACCGACCCGCCCGACCAGTTGCCCCGCCTGAACCCGCCTGCCGGCCGGGACCAGTTTCTCCGACAGGTGCGCGTACAGCGCCCAGTAGCCGGGGGAGCCGTCGGGCAGCGGGTCGTGGTCGATGATGACCTGAGTGCCGAACGACGGACCCCATGTGTAGCCGGTGACCACGCCCGACCAGGCGGCCACCACATCGGCGCCGGTCGGCGCCGCGTAGTCGTAGGCCCGGTGGGAGCCGCCGCACCAGGAGCCGGGCACGCCGTAGCCGGTGGTCACGCTGTAGCCGGGCGCGGGCGAAACCATCAGCGCCGCCCTTTCACTGGTCGGTGCGCCTGGATGAGCAGGTGCTGGATCTCCCGCAGCGCCGCCTCCGGGTCGTCGCGGTGCTTCATCAGCGACCTCCGGGCGGTCTCCAGACCGGCCTTCCAGCCCAGCGCGTACAGGTCCGGCTGCGGCCCCATCTTCCGGTCACGGGTGCCTGTCACCGCCGTCCTCCTCCCGCTCGCGCCTGAGGCGCAGCCGCTCGTACCAGGCGATGCACTCCAGCGCCAGGTACGCGCCGATGACCACCGCGCCGATGGCGAACAGCGCGCCGCCCTCCTGACCGCCCTCCTCGTAGTCGTAGGCGGCCAGGACGAACATGCCCGCCACGATCACCAGCAGCGGGATGCGCGCCCAGTCGAACTTCACCCGTTCAACGGTTGGATGAGCGGCTGCACGGTGGCCAGGATCATCTGATCGGAGATGACGCCCTGGTTCTCCGCCCAGTCGTCGGCGTCGTCCACCGACCGCGCCGGGTTGCCCGCGTGCCAGGAGTCCACGGCCTCGGCCCATCCGGGGCTCGACGCGATGGTGTAGCGGCGCTCGTAGGTCCACTGCCACGGCTCGCCGGGCGCGCCCTGCTGGGCGGCGCAGGCCGTCACCCGCTCCATGAAGCGGTCGGTCCGGGCGATCTCCGCGATGGTGCTGTAGGTGTCCATTGTGCTCCTCCTCTATGCCGGTGTTCCGGCGACCAGGTAGACGATGCGGAAGTTGCCGGTGGTGACGTTGCCGCCGCTGGCGTTGTAGTGCGCCACCGAGCAACTGCTGGCCGTGATGGTCGAGTAGGCGGGCGCGACCGTCTTGCAGGTGCTGGCCGCGTCGCCCAGTTGCACCAGGAAGATCGGCGGGCTGGCGAAGATGCCCGCGCCCCATGTCACCGTCGCCTGCCCGGATGCGTTGGGCGAGGTGATCTGGTAGCCCATCCGCCACGCGCGGTCCTCCATCCGGCCCTCCAGGACCGTGATGGCGTCGGCGGCCTCCTTGGCGGTGGCGTCGGCGTCGGTGCCGAGGTTGGAGAGGTCCGTCACCACGTCCGGGATGTCCGTGGGCACCGGCAGTCGCCAGCCGAAGTTCGGGGTAGGCATTTGGATCAGCCCTCCTGTTCTGCGTTGTTGGAGTAGGGCAGCGGGCTGCTCATCTGGTACATGTCGGTCCGCAGGACGGTGACCTGCTCCTCGCCGGTGACCATCGGGATCTCCACCCGCTCGATGACCTGGTCCTCCACCGGTCCGCCCAGGTACGCGATGCTCACGGTCTCGCCGGGCTGGAGCCACGGGCGCTGCGGGTGGACCAGGTTGGCGCGGCGCATCATGGACGACTCCCGCCGCAGCAGCGCCAGGGCTGCCAGGTCGGCGTCGGCCTGGCCCGGTGCCTGCTTGACCCGCGCCTGCTCGGTCGTGACGATGTAGGTCCCGACCCGCTGGTAGGCCACCGGGGACGTGGGGCTGGTGTCGATCGCCTGCCCGGTCCGCACCACGCTGTTGCTGTCGGCGTCCACATACTCCATGATCGCCATGTTCGGACCCATCTCGTGCTGGATGGTGTAGCGCGTCAGGGAACCGCCGTCGCCCACCACCAGGCTGTCCACCGGGTCGTCCAGGTCCGGCGCGTTCTCGACCACGAAGACGCTCCGGGCGCAGTCCTCGTAGACGATGGCACCAGCTGCGGCGGCCAACTCCTTGCACAGCGCCCACGGGTCGCCCTGGGTGATGTCCAGGTCGTCGGGCGTCGGGAACTCCATGGTGGTCGCGCGGCCGGTGGCCTCCACGTTGATGCCCGGGAAGGTCCGCCGGATGATGTTGGCGATGTTCTCGGCGATCGGAGCCTTGCGCAGGATCATCCTGCTGCGCTTCAGGTCGTCCTTGGCGATGCGCCGCCCGCGATCCACGCAGGACAGCACCCAGGTGGACTCCGGCCTGGCGATGGCGCCGGACACGATGTCGCAGCGGGCGATCCGGAGCCACGGCGTCGCGTTGCGGATGCGGTACTCCGCGCTGATGGAGCTCCCGGCAGGGAGGTAGTCCTGGTCCAGCAGGCCCGGCTCCAGGCCGGTCGGGATCTCCACGTTGATGGTGGTGGTGCTGTCGAGGTCCTTGATGACGGCCCCGTACTTGACCGGCAGCAGTCGGGTGGTGCCGTTGCGCAGCCAGAGCCGGACCCGCCACTCGGGCCGGTGGCTCCGGCTGGCGGCCTCCCTGGCTCCCTCGGGCGCGATCACGCTAGACACCCGCCAGCAGGGACACATAGTCCGCGTAGGCCGCCTCGACGGCCCGGTAGTCCGGCCAGGAGCTCTTCAGCGCCTCGTAGGTCCACGACGCCGGGACGACCTGGTCGCGGATCGCCGCCACGGCCTGGAACTCCACCTGGAGCCTGGTCTCGCCCTCGCGCATGGTCTCCCGCACGAACGGGTCCGACAGGTTCGTCATGACGAAGGTGAGCGTGTCCAGCCGGTCGGGCTCGGTGGTGCGCAGCAGCAGCGGGTCTCCGGCCGTCAGCATGCCCACCAGCAGGTAGCGCTCGGCGCGGTCGCGCGCCCGCAGCACCAGCGTGCCGGAGGGGTCGATGGCCGGTGCGGCCGTGACGAACGGCTTGCGGGAGCCCAGGACGCGGTGGTACGTCGAGGTCGCCTCCCACGACAGCGGCCGGTAGGAGACCACCTGGACCTGCCTGGCGACCGGGATGAGCCCGTTGCCCAGCACCGGGTGGTCGGAGTCCACCCGGACGATCCCGGTGTTGACGGAGGCGGTGTCGTCCACGGCGGTGTAGACCAGCGGGATGTTCAGGCCGCAGGTCCGGTCGATGATCTCCTCGCCGGTGCCCACGAGGATCTGATCGCCGCCCTCGTCGTCGCGGTACCAGTCCACGTCGCCGGTGGCACCGGACGCGGTGAGGCGGACGCCCCACAGCGAGGCCACCACCTCTGCCGCGACAGTCATCGCCATTGCCGGCCCCTATCCGTTCGGATTGCGCTGGTAGTAGTTGTCGATGGCCACATAGGCCGGGCTGTAGTTGCTCCCGCCCTGCGTGACGTAGGCGGCGGCATTGCCGGTGGCGCGGAACTCGATCCACTTCGTGGCGCGCTCCCGCACCAGTTTCTGGATCTCCTCGCGGCTGCGGCCCAATGCGTCGGCCGCCCGCTCCGACTCGTTGGCGACGGTGCCCATGTTGTCGGCGGCGGTGGCGGTGTTGCCCGCGATCTTGTCCGTGTCGTCGATGATGCCGTCGCCGTTGGTGTCCACCAGGCCCAGGGCTCGGGCGGTGGCGTCGGCCGCTGCGGCGATGCCCTCCTGCTCGGTGCGGACACCGGCGGACTCGTCGTGCCAGCCCTGCGCCTGCACCACGAGGTCGGCGATCTGCCTGTAGTCCTCGCTGTAGATGCCCGAGGTGGCCTCGACGTTGTTCAGGATGTTGTAGAGGATCTGCTCCTGCTCGGCCCATGCGTCGCCGCCGAGGACGGCTGCCGCTGCCACGTCGTTGGCGTCCACGCCCCACTTCGCGAACCCGTCGCGGGCCTTGTCGATGAGCGGCGTCATCTCCTTCAGCGCGTCCACGGTGGCCTGGTAGATCTCGGTCCTCGTGGCGGTGAGGATGCCCTGCGTGTACAGCGACTCGATGCTGGAAGCCACGCCCTCCCAGATCGCCTTGATCTCGGCGGCCTCCTCCTCGGACTTCTCGCGGAACGTGGCGAAGGCGAAGCCGATGACACCGGCGACGGCTGCGGCGGCCAGGCCGACAGGTCCCTTCAGCGCGGCGGTGAGGCCGCCGAGGGTGTCCTGCACGATCCCGGAGAGGTCGCCCTGCGCGATGGATTCGCCGAGGTTCTGCTGGAACTCCTCGCCAGCCTCTTTTCCGATGTCGGCGATGTCGTCACCGGCGCGCTCGAAATCCCGGCCGATCTTCCTGCTCGATGAATCGGCGGCGCGCTCCGCCTTGTCCATCGACCGCCGGAACTCGCGGCTGAAGTCCTCGCTGGAGCGCTCCGCCTTCTGCAACTCGTCGGCGATATCCTCGGTGGACTTCTCGACCTTCTTACTCCCGCGCAGGAACGAGGCGACATCGGCGGCGAAGGAAATGACTACTGGTCGTCCGCTCCTAGCCATGGGTCACCGCCCCTCACCGCGTGCGGCCTCCGCGTAGATCGCCATCACTACCCTCACCCATGCGCCGACGATCTCGGGAGCCACCTCGGCCAGCGCCGGGTAGATCATGCGGCCCTTGGGCGTGCGCCACGGGATCTGCCGCTGGGTGTGCCTGCGGACCTTGTAGGCGGTGCCCCGAGGGCTGCGGTTGGTGTACTCCACGACCGCCTCCCGGTACCCGCCGAACTCGTAGATGCGGGCGGCGTTCTGCTTGACGGACAGGCCGCCGGAGAACCGGCCGCCCGGCACCACGACGGCGGGGTTGCTTCCGGAGCGGACGCGGGCGCTGGCGGCGATGGTGCGGTCCTGGCCCATGCGCGCCCTCCGGGCGATGGAGGACTTCAGCAGCGGTCCCACGGTGCGGTTGGCGGTGGTGCGGATGGCGCGCTGCATGTCGCGGTCGGCGCGCCGGAAGGCGTCGGCCGCCAGCAGCACGGGCTCGAACTCGACGGTCAATCCCGATGCCATGCGGCCACCTCATCTCCGTCCATCGCGCCGCCGTTGTGCTCAAGGACTGCCACTCCAATGCATTGGAGGACGGTGCCCCACCTACGCCGGGCGGGCGTACTCCGCTGTCTGCACCACGAGGCCCAGCGAATGGCGGGCGTAGCCGGGCTTGCTCCAGGGCAGGACGAACGACCCGACGGTGCATTCTCCGGTGACGGTGAACGCCACGGTGCTCGCCGCGTCGGCGTAGAACGTGAGGACGTAGGCCAGGGTGGCCTGCTGCTGCTGCGCCTGGAGCAGGACCCAGGTGATGCCCTCGTCCGTGGAATCGGCGTAGACCTCGCCGGTGATGGAGCCGTCGGTCCGGTCGCCGGGCTCCACGACCACGCCGTCCGGGCAGGCGACCTCGACGGTCTCGCCAGCGGCGTAGCCGGGCGCGGTGTACTCCAGATTGATGACCTGGCACTCATGGCTGGTGCCGTCCAGGGTGAGCGTCAGGCTGTTCTGGCGCTGGGTGACGGTGGGCATGCGATGGCCTCCTAGCCCTCGGTCTGGGTGACTGCGGTGATGACGATGGCGGGCGAATCCTCGACCGATCCGGGCTCCCACTGCTGCGGGCTCCACCCGGCCTCCCGGACGAGGTCCGCCACCGCGTCCAGGTGGGTGAGCAGGTCGGCGACGCCCCGCTCTCCCGTCATGGCCGCCAGGAGGGTGACGGTGGCGGTGAGGTCCATGGGAGAGGGGCTGCACGAGGTGTCGATGTACTCGCCCCGCTCGGGCTCCACCACGGCGGTGACGCCCAGCCGGTTGGCGCGGTCGGACAGTTTGGCCGGGTAGGTGGCGGCCAGGGCCGACACCAGGTCCGCCAGGGCCCGGGCGGCGCTCATGCGAATCCGCCCTTCAGGTAGCCGGACACCAGCCGGTTGAGCTCGGTGTCGTAGCGGAGCATCGGCGAGAGCCCGAACGTGCCGCCGTCCAGCATGCCCAGCGGCGCGCCCCGGGCGGTGAGGATGGCCTGGGAGCGCCGCAGCACGGCCTCCCGCAGCGGTGCCTCGAACGGGTCGGTGACGCACAGCGACTCCACCTCGGTCATGGCGGCGTCCAGGGCGGCCTGCGCCTCCTCCGACGGGTACTGCGCTCCCGACAGGCCGAGGTACGCGAGGAGGTCGTCCACGGTCGGCGGCTGCACCACCACTGCCATGACGACCTCCTCGCGCTGCGTACCCGTACCTGCTCCCGCATTCATCCGATGAATGGCGGGCTACTTCTTCGCGCCCGCTCCGGCTACTGGGGCGTCGTACTTGAGGATGCCGTCCGGGATGCGGGGCACCGGCATGATCGCGCCGAGGATGCCGTAGTCCTGCCCTGCCAGCGGCACGTTGACGCTGGTCAGCGACATGGGCGGCTTCTCGGCCACCAGGAGGCTGGTGCTGTTGAACTGCACCGCCTCCGTGCTGCGCGGAGACCGGAACACCGTGACGCCGCCGATGTTGACGGCGGAGGCGGTCAGGGACGCGGAGCCGTCGGCGTTGGACGCCCCGGTACCGGCGAACACCCGCCGCCCGTCGCCGTCCAGCAGGCCCAGGATCTCGGCCCACTGCGCGGCGGTGACGGCCAGCATGTCGCCGAACGCGCCGGTCGCGTCCTCGATGGCGACGCCGCTGCCGATGATGTCGTCGATGAGGTTGCCGTAGGTGTCGGTCCGCAGCGCCGCGCCGGTCGCGGTGGCGGCGGCCTCGGTGCTGGTCGCGTGCGCGGTCTCCGACGCGATGGCGTACTGCGCCAGCAGGTCCGACGCCACCAGCAGCGCGACGCTCGGATCGGACTGGGCGATCAACTCGATGGCCACGTCCACGGCTCCGGCCAGCCACTGCGCGGTGTACACGTCGCTGCCGGTGGTGAGCGCCGAGGACGGGACCTGGGTCTTCTCGGTGCCGCGCGCTCCGACGGTGGTGTGCGTGAGCACCTTCGGGAACGTCTTGGTCACGCCGGTGGACGGGAACCCGGTGCTGCCGGACGCCCCGATGAGCGGGCGGCGGGTGTCCAGCACCGACAGGACGCTGCGGTCCCACTCGGGCGGGAGGATGCCCGCGTTGCCGCTGGAGACCACGTCCGCCAGGGCACGGCGCTGCCCGGTGCGGGCGTAGTCCAGGATGCCGGCGGCGAATGCGTCGCGGACGGACACGGTGCGGGCCCGGTCGGTGCGCCCGGACTCCGAGGCGCGGGCCTCGATGGCGTCCAGCCGCTCGGTGATGGTCGTGAGGTCCACCGTGGCGTCCCTCGTCTCGGTGTCAGCCATGTCGGCCGCCTCCCTCTCGTTGGTTGCCCCGGTGGCGGGGTCCTCCACCTGGCGCACGGCCAGGACTGCTGCTTCCCCGTAGGCGGGCAGAGGGGTCACGGAGCCCTCCACCGGTGCCGCCCTGAGGTAGGTGATGCCGCCGGCGCCGTCCTGCTGCACCTCGACGGGGTCGAACCCGATGCTCATCCCGCCGATGGCCTCCGCGCGGAGCAGGGCGATGGCGTCCCGGCCCCGGGAGGTGGGCACGATCTCGGCGGTGAACTCCAGGCCGGACTCGGCGTCGCGGGCGTCGGTGAACCGGCCGATGGGCTCGGCCCGGTCGTGCGCCCAGAGCAGCGGCATGCCGATGACGGCGTCCGGCGCGACGGAGCCGCGCGCGAACCGCTCGCTGACGCCGCCGTACTCGATGGGGCTGTCCCAGGGCACGAGGACGCCGCTGATGGTGAGGCCCTCGCCGGTGCGCCCGGCCTCTGCGGCGGCCTCCGGCGGCGCTGCGGCGATGGTGCGGGTGAGCATGGCTATCCCTCCTCCGGAGCGGCGGCGTCCGTCCCGTCCGGGACGGTGCCGGTCGTGGGCTGCTCTCCGGCCCACCGGGTGTAATCGAAAACCAGGCGGGTCTCCTCGGCCGGATTCCGGCCGGGCGGCAGCAGCAGCGAGACCGCGTTGGCGATCTGGTTGGTGGCGGGTGCCACGGCCGCCCGACGGTACTGGCGGTCGGAATCTTGGGCGTTGCTGTACGACAGACTCGATTGTCCGCCGATCAGGGAAAGGCCCAGGTAACTCGGCGGAATGCCGAAAGCCGCAGCGACAATAGCGGTGGAATAGGCTCTGCTCTCCAGCCATTGGGCGTCGCTGGGCTTCAGCCCGATGGCGGAGTCGTAGCGCAGGCCGGACCCGAGGACCGGGATCTTGCCCAACTTCCGGTTGGACTCCCAGCGGTCCTGGTAGCGCTCGGCGGTGGTGGCGCTGATCTCCTGGTCGGTGGTGAGGATGCCGCCCTGGTAGGCCTTGCCGCCGTCCAGCAGGTTGGCCGCCTCGGACTCCGCCTTGGCGTAGCCCTCCAGCGCCTGGCGCATGGCCTGCACCGGGCCGATGCCCTCGGGATGGTCGGGCACCACCAGGTACGGGATCGGCAGGATGCACGGCTGGCCCTCGCGCCACTGCGCGGCGATGGCAGGGACGTGCTCCATCTCCTCGCCGTCCACCAGGTAGCGCAGGGACACGACGCCGGAGGTGGACCGCTGGACCTGCACGGAGTCGTTGTGCAGCACGTCCAGCCGCCACGACTCTCCGACGCGGATGCACCGCAGGTAGGCGGCTCCCCGGAGCAACTGCGCGGTCACGATGTACTGCACCAGGTCGCCCAGGTCCAGGGCGGAGCCGTAGCGGCGCGGGAACCGCAGCCACGACGGTGCGGCGATGGTGGCCGGGCGGTCGCCCAGCTGGACCCGCACCTCCAACTGGTCCACGGTGGCGGCGATGAGCCGGACGCAGGACCACACGGCGGGCAGCGCCAGGCCGTGGGAGGCGGAGCCGGACTCGTACCAGGAGACGTAGCCCGGGATCACCTGGGCGAGGTCGCGCTGCTGGAACCCGGTCATCCGGACCGGCTCGGAGCGCGCGGCGTCGTTGATGCGGGTAGCCAACTCGCCCCATGACACACTGCGAACGTAGCAGCGGGATTCCTGAATGCCCAGGCTTGGAAGCAGATACGGGCGATCTAAGGCCCTGTTGCCCTCCGGTGGCACCCTCAGACCAGGACCGGCTCCGGGTCGGCCCTGGCCGCCTGCACGGCCCACAGCGCGGCGCGCAGGACGTTGGTCTGTCCCGGCCGCAGCGACAGGATGCCTCCGGCGTCCTCGCGCACCGCCGAGGCGGTGATCTGGTCCAGCAGGTCGTCGCCGTCCCAGCGGACCTCCCGGTCGGACACCAGCCGCCGGAACAGCGCCAGCGCGGCGGGCACCTCGCGGCGGCCCACGCCCCTGGCCCCCAGCGCCCGCGCCTCGGGCTCCCGCAGCAGCGTGACGCCCGCCAGGCGGCGCTCCGCCCTCGCGGCGGCCACCCAGGCCGCGCGCAGGTCGGGCACGGTCCCTGCGGTCACGCACAGGCCGTCGATGTCCTCCCAGGCGAACGCCACCGCCGGACCGCCCTGGCCCAGGCCGCCGTCCTCCACCACGGCCACCGCAGGGCGGTCGGGCACCTCCGGCGCGGTGCGCCGGGACAGCAGGGCGGACAGGTCCAGCCACGGCTCGTCGCCGGTGCCCACGCTCTGGCAGAGGTACTCCGACCTGATGTATGCGATGGCGTGGATCCTGGACTCCCGGCGGATGTGCGCCAGGCGCTGCGGGCTCCAGCGGGGCGACGCCCGCCGCCAGGTCTCCTCGTCCAGCGGATCGGCGTCCGGCGGTGCCGACCACTCGATGTGCAGCACCCCGCCGCCCTCCGCACCGGCGGTGCGCAGCCTGGTCAGCAACTCGCTGGGCCCTCTGGGCGCGGTGCCCAGCGCCACGATCTGCGGGTTGGGGACCTCCACCATGGCCGGTGCCAGCGACTCGTAGGCCTCGATGCGCTGGTCCTGGACCTCGTCCATGACGGCGATGCCGTCGATGGTCAGGCCTCGGCCCAGCAGCGGGCTGGAGGCCTGGCCGATCCAGCGCCCGCCTCCCGGCCAGGTGATCTCCGGCTGATCGCGCAGGCGGCGCACCCTGAAGCCGGGCTCGTCGCGGTAGCGCGCCATGCTCGGCCGGAACACGTCCTCCAGCGAGGTCAGCCGCATGCTGCTCAGCAGCGCCAGGCGCCCCTGCTCGGCGTGGTACTCCAGCAGGGCCCTGGACAGGGTGCTCTTGCCGGACTGCCTGCTCACCAGGATGAGGACCTGCGGCCAGCACCACCGGCCGTCGGCGTCCACCTCCAGCACCCGGTCCAGCACCCGCTCCTGCCACGGCAGCAGTGCCGTGCCGTGCCGGTCCAGCAGCAGATCGGCCACCCCTCCCAGCATGGTCCCGGCGCGGTCCGGGTGGGCTGGCGGGAAGAACCTGGGCTCTCCGGGCGGCTCGTGCCCGGTCAGGGCCGTTCCGGCCCCCGTCGCGGAGCGAACGGGACCG
>Ga0180434_10005799_pt1 | contig 14412 bp, 21 predicted proteins | sample SS_ome_7_FD_132453 | JGI IMG/M metagenome (GOLD analysis project Ga0180434, IMG submission 132453) | Hypersaline lake sediment archaeal communities from the Salton Sea, California, USA - SS_1_D_2 metaG | ecosystem: Environmental > Aquatic > Non-marine Saline and Alkaline > Hypersaline >... | reverse complement strand
TACCTGTGTTTTCTTCGTAGTATTGTGACTGTTGAAGCTGATTGATTGCTCCTACAAAAGATGATCCGCTAACAATTACTTGCGTACCAAATACAGTATTAGAAGCATCGCCAATATTAATAGCAACAGGGACGTTTGCATCTGTCAATCCCCCATTGATTTGCCATATTCCAGAAGTGACTAGAGTACCACCGGAGTCGTTTATTGCACCGCTTGCACCAAGTGTTGTGGTTGCAAATGTTGCTGAATCAGCCCATACCTTTAGGTATCTCTCTGAAGTTGTCCCAAGTGAATATGTTGAGCCAAGTTGTGGCCTGACGTTATCGCCATGCTGAACGTATCCTGTAGAAGCTCCTACACCATCGCCTGAATTTGCTTTAAGGGTCAAATGAGTGTTGGCAGTAGCACCACCGTAAATGGTCTGACCCGCATCAACTCCGGTCTTATCTACTCCATCACCATCTTTTTCATCGTAACCATAACGGTAAACACATACGTCCATAGTCTTGTTTAGAACGCCCGATACAACCGTTGATTCTCCCCAATCGAGTCGATATACTAGATTCCATCCTGCGGCTACAGCGCCTTCAAGCTGTTCATATCGATAGGCAGTCATCACGCCACCCTGTTCTTCATCAGCCATAACTATTCGATAGTCATTGATCGAAGAACCAACCAAGGCATCAAGTGCTGCTTTAGTAGCTACTGAATCCGTTGCGTGTGGATACAATACAGCAAAAATCCAATCTAAGGCTTCTTCTGCGTTTGTAACGGCCGTTCCCAAGCTAGAATTACTGTATGAAAATTCAGAGATAGGGTGAATATAAGGGTGTTGGTGTTTTGATATAACCTTGTGTCGTGTATGTTCAAATCCACTCATTTGTTATTCCTCGCTTATGTGATGTCCCAAGTGGAATTCCAAGTGGATGATGATTCTTTAGCGTTTTCAATTCTTGTCGTTGAACCTACATATGAATACTGAGTAACCATACATGGATCACCGTTTGAAGCGTCAGTGTGAACTTCATAAATGTACTGAGGTCTTAGCAATATATCATAGACATAATGCCATTTCATGAATTCGCCATGCGCCGTTTGAATATGACTTCTCTTATTTTCAGTAGCCATTATGCACTCCGAAGAACTAGGGGGGCTGAAGCCCCCCGCTTAGTTGTTAGGTTGTGGTTACATCCACGACTTCCCAATTAGTTAGGTATGCCGCTTCTGTTAAGTCACCATGTTGTGTCAAGTGAATGAATGGAAGAATCGTATCACCTGTGTCGAAGTTGTAGGCTACGGCAACGGTTGGAACCGCTAATGCACCGTTAATTCCGAGTAGACAATGTGTGTTTGCCGCTTGAGGAATTCCAGCAGTAACAAGACCAGAATCGCCATCTGTATGGGCAGTATCATCAGCAACATGCAAATCAAGCTTAGTTCGTAGATCGTTCAATCTTGTTACGCATTCAGCAAGAGTTGTTGGAGCTACTTCAGAAGCCAGCGAATCATCATCGCTTGTTTGTGCAATGTGATATACCCAACTATCAGCAAGAACAGCGTCAGCTTCATGAGTAACGTATGCAGCAATTGCTTCTGTGATTGCAGTAATCAGGGTAGCTACTGTTGTTGGTGCTGCTTCGACAAGTGCTGTCTGTTGACCTGCGGTATGCTCCGTAGCATCAGCAAAGTGGGTGTTCATAGTAGCTTTTACGCCTGCCATCAATTCGATACAGCTTAGAAGTCTCGCTTCGTCACCTTGCCAAATTTTGACATCAAGATATTCACCATCAGAAATTGTATCTGTGGTGTCTGTGTCTACAGATGCAGCGCCATTTAGATCAGAAATCAATCTGACCGCAGGTGTCGCAGCATTAAGATTCCATCCACCCGCATAAAAATCGGTGTACGATGCAGCAGTATTTTCGTGTGCTGCTGCCTTACGAAGACCGATGTAAAACAAGTCCGATCCACTGACATCAGCCATCGAGACTTTTGCCCTGAAATAGAAGTTATCTGTATCAACTACTTTTTCGACTAACGAAGTAGTAGAGCCACAGTTAACTTCAACACCATCGTTATCAGTCTGATCACCAGCAATGTTTAAACCACTGCTAGGAACATAGTTGACACCGATATCTTGTTGATTGATGTTGGTCCAGTAAAGTGTATGAGGTCCACAGATGATTGCATTTACTGCATTGTCTGTTACCGCAGGTACACCGAGACTTCCAGACCCACTGAATGAGCAAGCTTGTGTTGTGAAGTCAAGAACCATTTGTGATGGATCGACCCAAACACCTGCTGCGAGTTTTGAAGATGTTACTGCTGCATCGAGAATCTTTGCACTAGTAACTGCATCGTCAATGATCTTGACTGTAGTAATTGCATCGTCCTCAATTGTAACTGTTCCATCTGCTACAATTGTTACGTCACCACTAAGTGCGACTGCGACACCTACACCGCTCGCGTTTCCAACAAGGACATAAGTATTTGCTATTGGTAATTCGCTGACTGCTGTGGACATGGCATCTTCCATAAGATCACCAAGACCAGCTTTACGGCCAGCATAACCAAAATATCTATTTAAGATATATTTGTTTTCTGCTGATAAAGTAGCCATTATTTAATCCTCCAATGGATTTTAAGGCTTGGGGGTATTTCTACCCCCAATAATTGTTTAGTACGAAATTGAATGAAGGATACCATTGTTGGTTGGTTTGAAATGAGCCAGATCGCCTCTGAACACGATGTCGATGATGTACTGATATCCAGTAGTATTTCTTACGACATAGTAGATGTTATTGTCAGGAGACTTGTGCTTAACGATGCCGCCATTGGAATAAATCTTCATGGATGCAGGGTCAATAGCTTCGATAACATCATCGTCATGCTCTTGGATTGCTACGATATCAAGCGTATCGCCTGTTTTTGTGGAAGCAATCGACATCTCATGCCAACCATAGTTAGAATGGCTTGAATCACTAACAACCTTGAAACCGCCTTTTTCAAGCTGTTGCGACTTCATGCAAGAACCCCAGTTCTTATATGACATCAAGAATTTGTTGGCCTTGCCTCTGCCCTTACGCCGTACATCAACATAAAAGTCAAAGAGTTCTTCAACGATGTTTGATGCTGTAATTGCAGCGCCCGAAGCATTTATTGCTTGAGTATGAGGATAGGATGTTTTTGTTATATTGTGCAGCGTAGCTGACCCGCCGTTTGTTGCAGAAAGCAATGCACTCTTGATTGAAGTGAATGTCGAAGTCTCTCCTCCTGGATGATAGAACTTGGCATTCTGTGCAATTGTGTATGCACTTACGTTAGCAGCAACACCACCACGAGTAGCAGAAAGAGTGATTGCACCTGTGTTGAGGTTGACCGCAGTTACATAGTAACTTGCTGCCGATGAGTTATCATCATCAAGGCTGACTTTTTGGCCAATGACAAATCTCTCAACTCTATCAACAACCAAGACGCCTGTTGCTGCGTCTGTTTCGTCTGTGACTGTTGCAAAGGAAGGACCGGCAAGCATTTGAAACGAAAGTTGTTCGGAAAAGTAATCCATTCCACGATCAACAACATCACGCATGATATTGAGGAAAGTTGATTCAGGCATTTTTCCGTCATGCTCTTGAAGGTCACGCTGATTTAGAATAAGGGAAAACCAAGCTTCAGGTTGGGTAGATATGTATCCACGAACAGGGTTTGCTTCCGCAATATCTGTACTTCCTGTCAAAGAACCAAAGCTTACACTTGATGCGCCATTGCCCATAAATGGGATGATTAGGTTTGAGGATTTCCAGTCTTTCTTGTGAGCAAGAGTAGACATCGCCCAATTGCGTTTACACATTTCTTCGAAAAGTAATTCGTCAGTGAGATACTCATTGAGCATCGCATTAAATGATCTAGTAGTCGCCATGATTGGCCTCCAAAAAAATCTAAAAGTTAAACAAAAGAATACATCGACTCATTTTGGATAACCTTGGCAGGGTTGGTTCCAAGCCCTTTAGATTTTCTTGGAGTGTTCTGTTCTCACAAGTAGTATGTCGTATTAATCCAACTCGGCGATCTTCTTGTCCCAATCAGCGAGTGACTTCATCTTCTTCTTTGCAGGTGAAGTGCCTCTACTCTGAATATTGGTTATAACCGGTGGATTTGCAGCAGTAGCTTGCGTTTGCATCTGCGGCGATTGATTCATTTGAGGGTTGACAGGAACTTGTTGCTGCATCTGAGCTTGTTGATTTTGCACATATGCAGGACCGAAAAGCTTAACACATTCCATGACAACTTGCTCTGCTGGTGCATCAACCCTATGCGTGTTCTGTAACATAATACCACGATTGATGACTTCGTTTTTAAATGCACCTTGCCCATTCTGAGCGTCAAATGCTTGCTGAACAGTTGAAACGTCAGGTCTTTGCATGATCCAATCCACTTCCTTGTGGCGATATTCAACCAACTGCTGTTGCTGCTGATAATTTTGGTCAGTTTGTTGAAAATTCTGCTGAACAGTATTTATGTTATTCATGGCGTTTTGATCTGCGCCAATTCTCTGTTCAGGTGGTAACTTAGCATACCCAATCGACCATTTTAAGACTTCTTGAGGTTTCAAACCTGCATAATGAAAGAAAGAACCAAGATCACCATTTTGAAGGAAGTGATTCATCGCTTGTGTCTGTTGGACTGCTGGCTTGTAGTTTTCCTCAATCTCTTGACTGAGCTTCATGTTTGACTCTTTGTAAAGTTGGCGATCCTTCTTTACATGGTCAATGCCTCTAGCCTTTTCATACAGTTCACGTACTTTCTTTTCAGTTTCTTCATCCTTGATTAAAGGAACAACCCAATCGTCAAAATTGTGTTCTTCGTTCCTCACATTAAACTTTGTGTTCGGTGCATATTCTACGGGTGCCGATGCAGGTATTTCATCACCATTATCGTCAAGCGTAGGTTCAGGATCGACCGGTTCAGGGTCGGGTGTTGGTGTTGGCTCAACAGGTTCATGTGTTGGCGCTGGTTCAGGGCTTGTGTCTACAATCATTTCTTGCTCAACTGACATAAAATCTCCAAATATTACATCGGTGGACCGGACATCGGCATTTGAGGCATACCCATTCCATTAGGCATACCCATTCCACCTTGAGGTACTAACTGACCTGCCATTTCCGCTAATGTTGATGCGTGAAGGCTCTCTAGGCGATCTTGCGAATTACCCTGATCCTCAAGCGTTTCAATCAACCATTCAAGTGCCTTCTGTGGCAATTTTGCACGTTTTGCAGGTTTTGTTGGATCATTCTCGTCTTCAATATAAATGTCAACAGTAGAAAGAGGACCATCAGAAGGAATGTACTCATTCTTCATAGCCATTACTTTTCTTTCATTCTCTGCGATCATTTCTTCGTAAACAGCCACACGCTCGTCATAAGCTTGCTGTATCTGTGGGTCTAGGTATTCATAATCAGGCTTACGCATCCTTGTCTTAAGATGCTGAACCATGAATGTCGGGTCATCGTTTCTGCTGATCAGAGGCTTCTTGCCACGCTCTAACGCAAGCATGTCGTTCTTAACATTGTCAGATTCCATCGTGAAATGACCAAAAGCTTCTTTGGTATTTCCAAATGGCATTTGCTGCATCACTGTACCAATGTCTTCTCTAGTGAGTTGACTGCCAGCGTATTGAAGCAAGTTTTGGAATTGAAGGGTTTTTCCAAGCATTGTTTCCAAGGTTTCGTCCCTTGGCTCACCCTTGATTTGGTAATTTTGGGGTTGAGAATTGCGGAATTCTTCTACGTTCCCAATGTCTTCTCGCCCAACACATTCAAGTAGTTCTTCGTCAGAAAGATACTTCTTGGCAAGTGCAAGGTATGTCATGGCTACGTCAACCAAGAATAGTTCAAACTTCTCGGCGTAACCTGAAAACTTTCGGTGTTGATTTGCTGCACGATAGAGTAAAGCCATTGGGTCTTGCTGACCTGCTTTTTCTTGATTGATCTCGTCAAGCATTACCGCTTGTTCCATCTCCTGAATTTGGGTCTGAATGTATCCGAGATATTGCGAACCATCTCTACCGGCAAGAACAGTTGGCTCACGACCTTGGAATGTAATCCCCCTAACTCCTGGTAGCAAACCGCCTTGTTCTAATTTTGTTCCCTTCTGATAGAGAACCTTGTCATCTCCGATAGTTACTTGATGTAATGCCATCTGACTAGACGCTCTATTTACTTCTGCCACGTAAGGTCTAGCGACCTTAATTATCGATCTTCCCCTTGGCGTAGTGATGTATTCATCGAATCCGGTGAGTACAATCGGGAAGATTCCAAATGGCAATTCATCTTCCTCAAGAATGCCTGAAGAAGTGCATATTACATAATATCCATTGGGATACTCGTAACATGGTCTGAAATAGAACTCTCGAATTGATGTTTGCTCGGTAGTGTTTGTATATGAGCTACGGTTGGCATCGAAGACAATATATTCATCGTTTGCAGTCTCGGAAATCATCTTAATCTTATCTTCTTCACCTGCGTAGACTTCTTTGAGATGTTTAACGTCTACCATTTTGGTGTAAATAAGATATCTAGCTGTTTTCATTTCCTTGGCTTCAGGCGCACGTTTCAAGTTTGCAGCAAATATGCGCTCAAACTCAAAGGCACCACTAAATACAGGTCTTGACTCGTCAGCAATGGGTTGCATCATTTCATCAAATAGCGGGGTTCCATCTTCATCTATTTTTTGTTCGTAACCCGTCAACTTCCCTTTGTTGGGATCACGAAACATCTTAACCGCTACTTCACCGACACCACAAAAATCATTGCACCAAGTTCTGATCTTCGCTTTGATGTCGTAATCAGATTTACCCTTTTCCCATACCTTTTGATTTAACTGTGCGCTTTTTTGATCTTGCATACTTGATTCGTCTTGAGGGACGATCTGTACACCTGGAGAATAGGCTAGGATTGAGGTAACGTAGTGTCGTATGATTCTATGGATATGGTTCTTGACTATTCGAAGCTTTAACCGAGATTTGTTCTTTGCGCCTTCCCTTCTCGATTCTTCCGGTCCTTTATTATAATGTTCACCAGCCATTAAGAGTACGTTGCTTCTATACTCACTGAAAACATTCTTGTCACACGTATCGGCTTCTTCATAATAAGTGTTTAACTCATTAATAGTTAGCTTCTTGGCCATTCGGTGGGTTCCCGTTCATCAGGCGATCGATTTGTGCTTCCTCGAACGCAGCGTGATCTTCAATTATCTGCTGAGTTTCATGGTATTCCTCAAGAATCTCCTTACTCGCAGGACTGATTTTATCATCGCCAATTTCTGTAGGCAGCACTTCAAACTCTTTATCGTAAGAAGCAATCGTAGGTTCGAGCCTTGAACCACCAAAAGAAATGTGCAGTTCACCATAGGAAAATTCACTAACTCCCGATTTACTGCACGTTTCTATTATTCCACAAATATCGTTAAGTGGAAATGTTTGCAAGTTATTTTCCTTCTCGGCACAGGCGCATGGTTTCTTTAGCGTCTTTCTTTTTTTCTTAGTATTGGCTGTTCCAGTAGGCGATGTCATCTTCAAGTTCTCCCCATCCTTCTCTTGATTCTTGATTATTAAATCTGTTTCTTCGTTCATCTAATTCAATCTCCAAAAGTTCTGCTGCGGTGAAAACGGTTTTGACTTTCTTCTTTTTTTCTCTGGGGTTGCCTTTGATTTCAACCCAATTCCAAGGCACCAATGTTGACGCAAATCTTAAAGCATCACAGGCATCATCTTTGGCCTTGCTTTTATCTGTGTTCTTCATTAACATTAATAACTCACCACCTAATTTGGCAAGTTCAGGGTCATCATCAAAGATGAACATCATATCATTGTCAAATAATGTATTTATTATCTCTTGTCCAAAATCTTGGGACTTTTCTGCCTTCATAAATGCTTCACCATCTCGCTCGGCAATTATTGCAAAATCTTTTGCTTGCCAATCGTAAGTTTGAAGCGTAACATTCATGTTTCCTCTGAGCTTTCTATACTCCCTCAACACATCACCTGCGGTGGTTTGCATGTCATCAAACCTCTTACCCTTGAATACCCACGCAAGTTGGTAGTCAGGACGTACAGCGATAAACATACACGCCGCAGGATGGCTTTTAAGCCCGCTACCGATATCTGTTCCCGAATAGATGTCCCATTCCGAAGGAATCATTTGAGGCTTAATATAATGGCGGGTAGGATCGAATGCCCAATATCTTCGACCTTCTTTAGAGCCGAATTTACCACGAATACGAACGTCGATATCGTATTGTGAAGAATAACTTGCTTCTTCCTTCTTGATCTTTTCTACTGTGTAAAGACCTTGACTACCATCATCGAATGTAAGGCAATCATATTTACTGATCTGTTGTTTATCTGCGTCAGGGAATTGTTCGTTTGCGTCCTTGCCTTCCATTGCCCTGAGCCACATATGGCCACCTCTTGTGGCTGTAAAAACACTAGAAAAATAGCCATCGCAACCCGCTATTCTCTGTGACAACTCCGGCCATAATTCTTCTGGTGTCTCCTCATCCGTAGGCATATAATGCACAGTCCCAGCTTGTAGGTGATGCACGTTTTGTGCGTATGTCATGAATTCCATTCGAATGCCTGAATTCCATTCGATTGCTCTTATATCTTTCTCGTCTTTTGTTGCGTCTAACTTCCAACCCCATTGATTAGAATTCTTTAGATCGCCTCTAGGCATCCATTCTTTCCACTTGGTTCGCCACTCTCGTTTAACAATGTCTTTCGTTGGATATAGATACCAAAATTGGTTTGGTGTGACGTTCCATAACTCTGGCCAAATACCTATATTAGTAGCCCATTCAGCAGTCTTCCAAATCTGTACTGTACTGTTGTGAGTAACGATGTAGTTCTCTGTGCAAAGATAGGTTCCGTCTTCGTTATCAACTGAAATACAAACGCATTCTATTTTGCCAACCGATTCTATTTTGTAGATTACTCGTTCGTTTCTTCTGCTGGTAATGCGATAGTATCGGTCAGATTTTCTAGGAAGGTGGAATGGGTTGAAATCGATCCAAACCATAATTTCATAGCAGGTTCTTGTATCGACTCTCTCACCTTCCTTATTGTTGTACCACCCAACTCGTTCTTTATGCTTACATCTTCCACCTAATGAGCAAACAAGATGAATAAAGTCATCCCGAAGCTGTTTTGATGTTGTAGCGTATGCGACTGTTCTTTTGCCGTAAATCGTACCATCAGTATCCATTAGGCCAGCTAACAGGGCTTTTCTTTCCTTGATTGAACCTTCTAAATACTCTTTAGGAATATGTTTTTCATAACTTCTCTTACCAAGAAGGTTTAATTCACGAAATGTTTGGTTTAAACCCCTTATCCGAACATGCTTTCTATCATCCAATACCGTTGCATCATATTTCGATAGAATATATTCATGAATGTAACTATCAGGTTTAGCAATAACTACCTGTCCACCTAAACAACCGTCACCTATAGCTAATCCAACTAAATAGGGATCGAATAAATTCTTTTCTTCATATTCGACAGGCAAACAGGAAGGTATAGAACATCTGCGACATGGTGAGGATGATTCAGGCGAATATCGCCCTTGTCCGATGATCTCATTAGTTGTTTTTACTACCCACTGGTCATAATCATGATTATCCCATGTCTTGCTCTTACTTTTATATGACTTGCGGAATCTTTGCTTTGGAGTTTTACACTTCCAAAGATGTTCGCCAGCAGCAATTGTTGAAGTGTTGTCGCAAAATGTTATTTCAAAGCATTCTGCTGTCTGTCTTTGGCTTAAACCCTTTACTAAGGTCGGCTTTCCATCCGATCCGAAGACATAATCACCAACTTTAATATCACCAAGTTCAACAAACCCTTTTGGAGTGGGTATTTGCGTATCCAACGGTTGAAGCTTCCCGATTTGGTTTCCACTATTTAATAGACACATTCGATTACGTGAATTAAAAAAGTTACGCTGCCAAAAATACCACTTGTGGCCGTATAGGTGAGGAAGACATGACCTGAATAGTTCTTGTTTCTTTTTTAGGTGTTCGTACTCTCTATCAATAAGCGTAATCTGTGGGTCAATCTGTCTCTGAATTGACTTCTTCTGCATCAAAAACCTCATCGTCCGATGGACCAAGTTCTAAGGCCATTGCTTTGACCCTTTTAAGCTTTTCGAGCTTTTCTTCTATCTCATCTATGTTTTCAAGCGATATTGTGTTGTCGGGTGCTGCTGCGGATATGTTCATATTCGCCTGCCTGTGCAATACTGATCCATATGCCCTGTCTTGAAGCATTTCGACAATACCACGAACTTCTTTAATCAAAGATACGTTTATTTTCTTTTGGACGATAAACTTTGGATCTCCATTCTTGTCACAACCGGCTCTAATGTGTTTTGTCTCAGTAAAATCTAGGCGCAAGGCTTCAGCTAGGCGTTTCATGCCTAGATCGATTAAATGGAGTTGTAGAAGGTATTCACTCTGTGGCGGGTGGATAAGCCACGCAACAAAATCAGGGTTGGTAAGCTTCTTACCCCAACCTTTTTGGGATAATATGTCTTGGTATATGTTTGGTACGATCATTTTACGCTTTTCAGATTGCGCTCTCTTGTATTCTTGCCAGAACGCAATCTTTAAGCATTGATCATTTTGGGTGGGACATGCAATCACTTCAAGTGATTCATTAGTGGCTTCAAGCTGTTGCGGTGTTAAGCTTTTGATTCGATTTAATAAGGTATCACTGTCTTGTAAAAACGCTAATAAACTGACCTGATTCTCACCTTGAGGTCTTGCCACTATCAATCACCCGTTGTTGTTTAATGATCTCTACACGCATGTCATCTAGTAATTTTTCTGTCTCTAACAACAATTTATACTGTATTTCGTGTGCGTCAATCAATTCTTTTGCAAATCTTCTCTCAATTTGGATAATTGTGTCGTCATTCTCGGCTTCTGCGATACATTCGATAAACTTTTTCCATACTAGGTTAAAGCTATTCGTTCTCTTTCCGATAAGTTCTTTAGTCATAGAATTCTCTCCTGTTTAGACATCGACCAACGGACCTCCTTCGGAATTACAATCTTCATTGGTCGATGTCACTTCCTGATCATATATTCTTGTCATAACTGTTTTACACCAAGGACAATGCAATACCATGCCCTTTTCTATATGGCCGCATTTTGGACATCTGCTGATTACGCAGGACATACTCTACCATTCCTCTCTCCCTAAACGTGCGTTAGGAGCTAAATTTGAGCCTTGAGTTTTGATGCTTCTTTCATTACATCGTAAATTTCGCCATTTGCTTCCAAAATTGCATCATAATCAGGTAATGGTACATCTAATAACCTAGTAACGTAATCGGCCAACTCCCTTGCCCTATGTTCTAACCATATGTACTTGGGAGTTACGTATAATAGTGGGTTTTCTTTTGATCCAACGGCAAAATCATTCCATTCTTCAACTGCATCTTCGTATTCATTCCAAATCTTCGTCTTGGCACCACAATTTTTGTTAGTACAAAGAATCTGATACCCTAATGGGTCAACAGTTCTGAATTCCTCTGCCTTGCTTTTGCAAAATGGGCATTTATTAAGCGGTTTATTCAATTCAGCCTACCTCCATCTCTCTGTTCAAGGTTAATGTGCTTACCAATAGCACTAAGTACAGCAGCACCTACGACATATAATGGATCAGATTCTATTCCATCATCCTCAAGATCAACCGGTGGGTCAAATACAACATCGCAATCCACTGTCTTAGTGTCTTGGGTCAGAACTATCGTTATTTTCTTCATGCTTGGCTTGTTCCCTCTACATTGCGCTTTTCTCGGTCCTTCGTGCGCTTTTCTAGCCACATTATCGATTCATCAAGCTTGGTTATGGCTACTGAATTCTCTCGGCATGGGAACTTCTTGTTCAAACCTTCAATAATAGTCTTTGCAGCATGAATGAGCGTATCAACCTGACAACCGTTAACGCCATGTTCTTTGATTGGTCCATTTTGTATCTCAAAGGCGATGCCATTGTGTGTATCATCAATTAAGATAAAATGATTATGAGCACAATCTGGATTAACCTCTACTTCATCTTGCCGTATAACCTTAAAACCACCAATCTCTTTAATGTCCTTCAGTGTCTCTAGTGCCATCTTGTTCTCCTTCTGTTCTATCCATTATCTCGTCAACGCACTGAGAACAGATAAAGGTATCTTCTCCGTTCAAAGTACACAAATACAAATCGTCTGAATAGCTGTTACAACGTGAGCATAAAACTGGTTTGGTCATTCCATACCCTTCTCAAAGTCTTTTTTGACTCCACTATAAGTCTTACCCAAACAATGCGCCAAACCTTTAGGACATTTGTCTTCAAGAATCTTAGTTGTACCAAGAACAAGCATCCAAGACATCGCAAGTACGATGACTAAGCATCCAATGAAGTAACAAAAAATGTATATAATATCCTTCATTTCCTTCTCAACTCCTTTGCCTTTGCTCTGCGATCCTTGCGGTTTAAATGGCTGAACCTACCATCCTTCTTTACTATGCGTATCTTGTTCTCGCTGCAATAATTGCACTTCATAATCACTGTGCGTTCTTCTTTGTTAATCGTTTGTGTCCCACCACAAAATATCTGCTTACCGCAGACATCGCATCTAGGATTAGTTGGTACGGGGTTCATTAGTTCTTCGCTCATTTCTTCACCTCATATCTCGCACAGTAAAAATCCTCGTTAACAATATCTGACAACAACATACACTTCATGTCATACGTCAAGCGCTTCATGTGGACGCAGGTTTGGCAGGTCTTCTCTTGTGGCTTTTCACTTGGCTGAAAATCACTAACGTTAGTCTTAACATTAAATAGACGAACGCAATCTTCTGTTAAATGCTTTTCGCTAAAAGACATAAACTCAGAGTATTTCTTTGGACTGAGAATGATCTGATCGTCAGGAATCATATCCGATATATATAAGTTTAGTTTCATTTCTTACTCCCAAAAGGAATCGATATAGTCGCACCTTGCCAATTGTCTTTAGGTACGTTCTTCAATAAATAGTCTTTCCTCATTAGTTCTTCTAAAAATATGCAATCCATGCAGTAAGCCCAATAACACTGGAATCGCCACATAGGATGCTTCTTGACCCTCTCAACCTGCCAACCGGTCATGAACGAAGCAAATACATTAGAACCAGATTCGCATGAAGGTAACGGCTGAACCGATCCGCAAACAGGACACTTGCTAGGTACATGGGATTTGCGGAAGTAGTAGGTCATTTCTTCTCCAACCTTCTACCATCAACGTGAGTTAATTCGCCAAATCCCGTATTTGGATCAACTTCAAACCTCATTGAGAATTCTGTCAGTATATGGGAAAAACAACGAAGGACTTCATCAGTAAATCCTTGCGATGATCCTTCTTCATAGGCAGTTTCCCTGCTCCCATGAACATACATTTCGATTGTAACTGTGCCCTTAGTCTTTCCACGCTTCTTTATAGCGGTGTATGCTGCGTCAATTGCTGATTGTATCTCGTTCTCGTTTGGCATTATTTCAACCCCATTAATCTTGTGAAGGCTTCATTCACATAACCCATATATAGATTTGCATGACGGTTTCATACCTTCTCCTATCTGTTACTTTTCGATGGCTTGGTGTCTTCCCATACTACTGTGCCCTGATCTTTGGCCTTTGGATGACCAAACAAAGCAAATATCTTGTCGCAGCTATTACAACGAACAGCACTCGAAGTCATGCCAGCAATCCTGAATACCTTCATCTTCTCACTACAATGGGGGCAGGTAGCTATGCCGTCTGTTTCGTCAAACATCTTCAATAACCTCAACCTGTGAAGCAAGTAGATTAATAGTGTTGTCCAACGCCTTACGCAATGTAGCGTCCGATATCGCACTAGGACGTACACAACCGCTTCTGCCCATACCAGCCATTACGCAATCTGCTACACATTCAAGGACATCTATAAGGTTTACATCATCTCGTATTCCATCTTCCGCTTCAAGGTGATGCCTTTCGGTAGCTTTGTGCATCGCATACCAATCCTGTGTCTTGAATCCGCAGGAAAAGTCTTTGTAAAACTCATCTATGTGAGATATCTTTGTGTGGTCATGGTCCTCAGCAGCACTAAGCATCATCTCATCAAAAAACGAAAATGCAGCCCTTACATCTCCAATATGCTGATTACTCTGCTGCAACAATTGCTCTTTTGTTACCTTTGACCAATCACAACTACGGGTATCTGCAAATGTACTCTTCTTAATCTTAATCATTCTAATCTCCTGTGATGAATGGGGGTTAAACTCTTTGTGGGGGGACTATTCCCTTGATTAACTCATAACCACTCTCTAATCGCTGACGAATCTTCTCAATGT
>Ga0180434_10005798_pt1 | contig 14414 bp, 11 predicted proteins | sample SS_ome_7_FD_132453 | JGI IMG/M metagenome (GOLD analysis project Ga0180434, IMG submission 132453) | Hypersaline lake sediment archaeal communities from the Salton Sea, California, USA - SS_1_D_2 metaG | ecosystem: Environmental > Aquatic > Non-marine Saline and Alkaline > Hypersaline >... | reverse complement strand
TCGGCATCAACTCGCTGCGGATCGCGTCGTTCGGCGCGTGCAGCGAAACGGCCAGGTGCACCTGGATCGGCTCGCCGGCCAGTCGCCGGATCTGCCGCGGCAGGCCGCAGGTCGAGAGCGCGATGTGCCGGGCCCCGATCCCCATCATGCCGGGCTGGTTGAGCAACCGCACGGCCTTCATCACATTGTCGTAGTTGGCGAGCGGCTCGCCCATGCCCATGAACACGACGTTGCTGACCCGCCGTCTAGTCTCGCGCTGCGCCGCCGCCACCTGCTCGACGATCTCGGCCGTGGAGAGGTTGCGCTCCAGACCCCGCGCGCCCGAGGCGCAGAACGCGCAGCCGAAGGCGCAGCCCGCCTGGCTCGACACGCACACCGTCGCCCGGCCCGCGCGCGGGATGAGCACCGCCTCAATCACCGGGCCGTCGTGCAGGCGGAGTGCGAACTTGACGGTGCGATCGGGCGCGCGCGTCTGCTTTTCCAGCCGCAGGCTCGAGATCGCCGCGCGGCGGGCCAGGTCCTGCCTGAACTCGAGCGGCAGGTCGGTCATCTCGTCAAACGACGACGCGCCGCGCGCGTAGAGCCATCGCGCCAGTTGATCGGCGCGATAGCCGGGCTGCCCCAACTCCTCGACCAGGGCCCGCAGTTCGGCCGCATCGAGTCCCAGCAGATTGACGGAGCGGCCGGGCACGGTCACGCCCCCAGTTCGGCGCCGTTGATGGTGCCGCCGACGGCGCGTTCCTGCACCAGCGCGGCCTCGGCGGCCCGGCCGTTGCGGAGCCGCACGATCCGTGCGTGTGCAGTGGTTGGGGCGTTCATCGTCAGTGCATCCAGGGGTACGGGCATTATGGCGCGGCGGGCCTGCCTTGTCAACGTGGCGCTGCAGCAGGACACCACTCGCGTCTGACAGAAGACCTGCTCTGCCGCACCCCGGCTGTGTGCCGCGTGCGGCGCGAGCGGCGGGTCCCTGAGTCTGGCGTGGGCGCCCCAGAGACCGCTCAGGTGTGAGCGTACGCACCAGGAGGCCATGATGCCCGAAGAGCGCACCCTCGACTGCCGGGGGCTGAACCCTCCCATGCCCGTGGTCAAGACGAAGCGCAGCCTCTCCGAGATGGAGCAGGGCGTGCTCACCGTGATCGTGGACGACGAGATCGTGAGCCGGAGCGTGGCTCGCGCGGCGGAGCGGGCCGGCTGCACCGCAACCGCTGAGCGCGACGGCACGGACTTCCACGTGCGCATCCAGAAAGGCGAAGTGGCCGAGCCGGCGGAGTCGCCGCAGGAAGCGGCCGCTCAGCCCGTGGTGCTGGTGAGCGGCGCGACCCTCGGGCGGGGCGACGATGCCCTGGGCGCCGTTCTGCTCAAAGCGCTCCTCTACGCGCTGACCCAGTCGCCCGCGCCGCCCAAGGCGCTCATCCTGGTCAACAGCGCCGTGCGGCTCGCGGTCGAGGGATCTGAGTGCCTTGAGTTCCTGCGCGGCCTCGCCGGGGCCGGCGCCGACGTCGCAGTCTGCGCCACCTCGCTGGACCACTTCGGGCTCGCCGACAGACTGGCCGTCGGTCGGGCCTCCAGCATGGACGAGATCGTCGAGATGCTGGGCTCGTCGCCCAGAACCATCAGCCTCTAGGAGTCCCCCATGCGCCGCGCGCCCCGCGACCTGTTGAGCGAGAGCGACCTGGACCGGCTCGACGAGTCCGTCCGCCACATCCTGACGCGCGTCGGCGTGTTGATCCAGAGCGAGCGACTCCTCGCCGCACTCGAGGCCCGCGGGGCGCAGGTGGACCACGCCGCCCAGCGCGCCGTGGTCCCCGCCGATCTGCTCGACGCCGTGATCGCCGAACGCAAGGCCCAGGCCGAGCGCTCGCCTGCCGAGGAGTCGGACCCCGCCGCCCGCCCCTATCGCGTCGGCGTCGGGCTGCACATCGCGCAGTTCTACCTCGACCCCGACACCGGGGAACGCCGCGAGGCGTGCCGCGACGACCTCCTCACCCTGATGCGGTTCGGCGACATGTGGGACGAGTCGCTGCCGGTGGACCAGGTGCTCCTGCTGCGCGAGGAGCCGGCGATGGTCGAGCCGCTGGAGGCGCTCCTCCTGCTCCTGGAACACACGCGCCGGCCGGGCACCGTGTACGCCCACTACGCGGAGCAGTTCCCCTATCTCGCCGAGATCGGCGAGATCGTGAGCGGCGATCCGAACCGCTTCCTCATCGGCGGGATCTTCATGGTCTCGCCGCTGCGGATGGACAAGCGCGCGGCCGACTTCATGGCCGCCCGCGCCGACCTAGGCCTCTCCTGCGGCGTGGGCACGCAGCCGGTGGCGGGAGCCAGCGCCCCCGTCACCACGGCCGGCGTGATCGCGCAGGCCGCGGCGGAGATCCTGGCCGCCTGGTGCGCGAACCACGCGCTCAAGCCCGGCCTCGCCCTCGGCGGCGGTATCGCCTCAGGGTCGCTCGACATGGCGACGGGAGACGTTACCTTCTGCTCGCCCGAGACGATGCTGCAGGACGTGGGCTGCGTCGAGTTGTTCCGGCGGCGCTACGGCGGGGGCGTGAACGTGGGCGGCGGCTCCGACTACACCAGCGCCAAGGCACCCGGCCTGCAGGCGGCGTTCGAGAAGACCGTAGAGGCGATGGGCATCGCGCTCTACACCGGCCGGCCCATGCGGATGGGCAGCGGGCTGCTGGAGTCGGGGAAGACCTTTTCGCCCCAGCAGTTGATCCTCGATCAGGAACTGGGTTCCTTCCTCTGGGCGATGGAGCGCGGCATTGAGGTGAGCGACGACACGCTGGCGCTCGACGCCATCGACTCCGTGGGGTGCGGCATCGGCTCGAGTCACCTGGAGACGGAGCACACCCTGCGCCACTTCCGCGCCATGTGGCAGCCGCAGTATCTCGACCGCACCGTCTGGCAGGAGAATGCCTGGGAGGCCCAGGCCGACCGCCGGATGCTGGAGTCGGCGGCCAGGCGCTTCCACGAGGCGGTCTCCCGCTACCAGGCCCCCGAGGTGGACCGCGAGATGCTGGGCCGCGCACGCGCCGTGGTGGACCGCGCCCGCCGCGAACTGCTGTCAGCGTAGCGCCAGGCGCGGCACGTTTGCTGCGCCGGCGAGTGGCGTTTGAAACTGCCAGCCGGTGTGAATGAGCGCGACGGCGGGCGGGCTTGTCGTCCGCCGCCGACAGGGGCTTGCCCGCTTGCACTGAACCCAGCGCGCGATGGGGCATGCCGCAGGAGGATCGCGCCGGCCCCGGAATCAAAGGCCAGGAGGCCGCCTCATGGGCAAGGGCTTTGGCATCGGGAGCATCCTAGGCATTCCCATCCGCATTGACTACAGCTGGCTGATCGTCTTCGCGATCCTGTCGGGCGTGCTCACGACCAACTTCCTCAGGGCGCTTCCCGGCACCGCCCTGCCCGTCGCCCTCGTTCTCGGCGTACTCACCGCCCTGCTCTTCTTCGGCTCCGTGCTGGTTCACGAACTCATGCACTCGGTCGTCGCCCGCGCCCGGGGCCTGCCGGTGAGCGGCATCACGCTCTTCATCTTCGGGGGCGCCGCTCAACTGGAGGAGGAGCCCCCCTCGCCTGGCATCGAGTTCGAGATGGCCGTGGTGGGGCCGCTCACCAGTTTCGCGCTGGCCGGCGTCTTCCTGGTGCTGTGGGTGGCCGTGGGCGGTCTGCGGCTGTCTGCGGGGCGCGGCGCCGCCGACTATCTCTGGATGCTCACCGGCGGCCGGGCCCACTCTCCCGCGGCTGCGATCACGCTCTACCTGGCCTACATCAACCTCTTCCTGGCGGTCTTCAACCTGGCTCCCGGGCTGCCGCTGGACGGCGGGCGCTTGCTGCGCGCCGTCATCTGGCGGCTCACGGGCGATCTGCAAGCCGCCACCCGCGTGGCGACCGTCACGGGCCAACTCCTCGGCTACGTGCTCATCGGCCTGGGCATCCTCTCCTTCCTGGCCGGCAACCTGGGTGGCGTCTGGCTCGCCTTCATCGGGCTGTTCCTGCTGAGCGCGGCGCAGCAGTCCTATCAGCAGATGGTCTTCCGCTCCATGCTGACCGGCGTGCCGGTGGGCGCGCTGGCGCGGCGCGACGTGCTGGCCGTCTCACCCGATCTGTCCGTGCAGGGCCTCGTGGACGACTACCTGCTGCGCCACAGCGCCAACGTCTTCCCCGTCGTCTCCGAGGGCCGCGTCCTGGGCACGGTCGGCCTGAACGAGGTGCAGAAGGTGCCGCCCGACGCCCGCGCCGTCACCCCCGTCGGCCAAGTGATGCAGCCTGTCGGGCCAGACGAGGTCGTCCCCGACACCCTCGACGCGTGGGAAGCCGTGCGACGGCTGGGAACGGCCGAGTGCGAGTGCCTGCTGCTCATGGACGAGGACCGGCTCGACGGCATCGTCACCCGCGACAGCCTGCTGCGCTGGGTCCACACCCAGCGCCAACTGCGCGGCTGAGCGGGGCTGCGCGCTGCGCGGTACGTTGGCCCCGCCGTCCCCCCGGGTCAGCCCCAACTCGTTCACCAGTGCAACGGGAAGGCCATGGTGCCTACGAATGAGAGCATCACGGCCATGACGCTTTTCCGGCCGGACCAAGCCGAGGGCCAGATCGAGGAGAGCACGAAGGCCGCAACACTCAGCGGCAAGGCTACCAGTTGCGGACACACCGCGACATCCAGCACGATCGCCGGCGCGACGATCACGACGGTGGCGACCTCCAGCGAGGCCACCGCGGCGCCCAGGAACGGGAGCGCAGCCAGCGCGAGCGCGACATTCGATGCGTAGTCGGCCAAGCCGTCCAGGTCCGGCTGTCGGGCCATACCCCACGCTTCGCGCCAGCCCCACCACCAGGCCCAGCGAGATCCCTCGTCCCGCATCAAGGCATGGGGATCTGTGTCGCAGAGTTGCATCAGGGCCAGCCGGCCCCGGGATCGCCAATCGCGCGACTCGAGCCAGTGCAGTACCACACCCGCCACGAGCAGCGCCTCGGCCAGCAGCGCCGCAAGGAAGGCGACATCGGCGTCAGGCGGCACGAGGATCTCTCGCAGAAGGGACAGCCGCGCCCCCGCCGCGATCCAGACCATGCCGATCCCGAGGGCCCATGCGCCCGCCAGCAGCCGGGAGAACTGCGGAGACGTCAGCCTGGCCAGGACGGTCCGAGGGCGGACCCCGCAGATCTCGCGCAGGAACCCATCCGTGCGCATGCGCGCCGATGCGTAGCCCGCCGGCGCCGCGGCGGCAGCCGCATAGGCGAGGGTGCACAGCCCTGCGAACGGCTCTCGATAGAGCCCGCCCAGCACCGTGAGCGTGAGCGGGATGAGCAGCCACACGACGCCCTGCCGCTCGCGCGACAACTGGGCCTCACGGGCACGGATGGCCGCGGCCTGCGCGCGCGAGGCGCCATCTCCCTGCTCCACCGTCGGTGTGTCGCCCATAGCCCCCGCCTCCTGCCGCAGCGCGCGGCGACTGCACGGCGTGCCCTCACGGGTACTCTACCGCAAGCATAGGCACAGAGGCGTGGCCGTTCCCGGAACTTACTGTGAACGAACCGCCTGCTTGTGCGACCTGCGCGCAGCCCGCGCCTTCGCGTGCGGCGACACGGAATCGGCCGCGCAGAGTCCTAGAACGAGAAGATCTCGTGGCCGCGCATGCGGGTGAAGAAGTCCACCGCCACCCACAGGCCGCCGGCGAAGAACTCGCCGAAGATCAAGCCCAGCGCCGCCGGCATGAACCGCCGGTAGATGCGCGCGCCGCCGTAGTGCAGCACGGCCGACTTGATCAGCCAGCCCACGAAGATCGAGAACCAGAAGTTGATCATCGGCCACGACGCCCCCATCAGGTAGCCCACCGGGTGAAAGGGCCACCAGATGTAGGTGCGGTGCATGTGCAGCAGCGCCAGCATGGTGAGCACGCCCACCCCCACCGTCAGGAACGCCGCGGGGTGCGCCTCCCGCCCTTGCAGCGTCAGCGAGGTCGTCCACGTGCAGTACAGCCTGTTCGTGTAGTAGGAGGTGAACCAGGAGTTGAGCGCCAGCCCCCCGTGCGCGTACATGAGCCGCATGTAGGACCAGATCGAGACCGGCACCGCCAGCGCCGCCCCCAGCGCCATGGCCCGCGTCAGGCGGCGCGGCGAGAGCCGCCCCGCCTCGCCCACCTTGTGCCCCTGCAGCACCGCCGACATGAGCGGGCTGCGGTTGTCCACCATCCACAGGTGGTCGAACATCACCAGGCTGGGTATGCGCGGGACGCCCAGTCCGCCCGTGCCCACGGCATCGAGCATCAGGTTCAGGGGCCGGTAGGGGTGCTGGATGTAGAGCATCCCCGCCTGCGCCACCAGCCGCACCGCCACGATCTGCAGCACGAAGAAGAGGACGAAGAGCAGCAGGGTCAGCAGATACCCCCCGCCCGCGGCCGCCCCCCACGCCGCGATCACGACCATCCCCGCGGCGATCCCCCAGACCGCAGCCCGGAACGACATCGGCTCCTTCTCGTCGTCGGACGCCCCCCGGCCGAGTCCGGCCGCCAGCGCGCGGCCGAGGTGCCGCCGCGCGTTCCAGATGAGGTACCCGCCGAAGAGCAGGATGCCGCCGATCATCTGGTGGGCGACGAACTCGCGCACCGGGTAGGCCTGCACGCTGGGCATGACGAAGCCCAGCCGCGACCCGGCGACTTGCTGCGCCAGGAAGAAGAAGTAGAAGAACCAGAGGCTGAACGACAGGTCGGAGGGCAGCAGGTAGGTGAGGCCGATGATGCTGAAAAGGGTCCGCAGCCACAACGGACTCACCGCGCTCCCCGCCGGCCCCGTGATGTGCTGGCCCAGGTCAATCAGGTGCACGTTGAACGAGACGGAGGCCGCCAGGTAGCGCTGCAGGCCGTTCACCGTGTGGATGGTGAAGGGAATGAGGAAGGCGACCCACATCACCGGGTCGCGCAGCAGGCGGGGCAGCGCCGCCTGCGGGCCGGGGTAGCGCGTCATCTCGAGCGGCAACTGCACCAGTGGGAAGACGAGTTTCTCGTCCTCCGCCCAGGGCCGCCGCAGCAGCGCGCAGAGACAGAAGAAGACGAGGTACACGGCCGCCACCAGGACGGACCAGATCCCAAGCGGCGCCAGCCACGCCGACCAGGGCACGCGCTGGCCCGCCGGCAGGCCCTCGTAGAGCGCGCGGGCGGCCTCGGCGCTGGGCGCCAGCATCCACTCCGGCAGGTAGCGCAGCACGCCCTCGGCGTAGTGGGTCTCCGGCTTGGCGAAGTAGAGCGGGCCCGCCAGATAGGGGATGAGGAGGCCGGTCAGTCCGAAGGAGGCGATCCCCGCCGCGACCAGCGTCATGCAGAAGATGGTGAGCAGTTCGCCGCCGGTGAGCCCCCGGCCCGCATGGCGCAGCGGGGCGTTGGCCAGCACCAGCACCGCCAGCAGGAACACGGCGCTGATGGGCAGCGCCGTGAGCCCCACCCAGGTGCCGCGCATCACCAGGTCGCTGTAGGGCGTGGCGATGCTGATGAAGACGACGCAGATCGCGCCCAGGATCAGCGCGCGACGGGTCACGGGCGCCTCCAACCGCTCGCGTCCGGGACGCGGCTATCCCTTGACGTGGGTGATGACGATGAAGAGGATGAGCCCGCCCAGCAGGATCTGGAAGCCCACGTGATAGAGCGCGATGGTCAGCGGCTGGCAGAGCGCCACGATCCCGAACAGGATCAGCCCGATCGCCAGCCACTCCACGGTCTTCTTGACGCGCGCCCGCATCGCCGCCCTCACGTGATCGCCTGGCCGCTCTCGCGGTCGAAGCAGTGCATCCGCTCGCGGTCGAACTCGATCCAGATCGCTTCGCCGATGGCCGCGCGGAAGGTCGGCAGTGTCCGCGCCCGCAGCATCGGCGCCCCGTCGCCGTCGCCCACGCGCAGGTCCACGATGGTCTCGGCGCCCAGGGGCTCGGTCACGTAGACCTCGGCGGCGATCCACCCGGGCCGGCTCTCGCGGCTCAGGTGCACGTCCTCGGGGCGGATGCCCAGCACCAGCCGCTCGCGCGCGGACTCGACGCGCTCCGCCACGTCGGAGGCGATGGTCACGCTGAGCGGCGAGCCGGGCACGACCAGCGCCGGCTGGTCGCCCTCGCTCCCCAGGCTGCAGTTGATCAGGTTCATGGCCGGGCTGCCGATGAACCCCGCTACGAACAGGTTCGCGGGGTGGTCGTAGACCTCCTCGGGGGAGCCCACCTGGAGCAGTTTGCCCTGGTCCATCACCGCGATCCGGTCGCCCATGGACATCGCCTCGACCTGGTCGTGGGTGACGTAGATCGTCGTCGCCCCCAGGTCGGTCTGGTCGCGCTTCAGTCGGGCGCGCATCTCGGCGCGCAACTTCGCGTCCAGGTTGGTGAGCGGCTCGTCCATCAGGAAGACCTTGGGCCGCCGCACCATCGCCCGACCCAGGGCCACGCGCTGCTGCTCGCCGCCGCTCAGTTTCGCCGGCTTGCGCTTCAGGGTCGGCTCGATGCGCAGCACCTGCGCCACCTCGCGCACGCGCTCGTCGATCTCCGCCCTGGCCATGTGCACCGCGCGCAGCGGAAAGGCCAGGTTGTCGTAGACCGTCATGTGCGGGTAGAGGGCATAGAACTGGAAGACGAAGGCGATGTCCCGGTCGGCGGGGGGCAAGGCGTTCACCCGCCGGTCGTCAATGTAGATGTCGCCGGCGTCGGGCTGCTCCAGACCCGCGATGGCGCGCAGGGTGGTCGTCTTGCCCGAGCCCGAGGGGCCCAGGAAGACCGTGAACTCGCGGTCGCGGGCCTCCAGGCTGATGCCGTCCACCGCGACGACCTCGTCGAAGCGCTTCGCCAGGTTTTCCACGCGTACGTTGGCCATGGTCCTACCGCTTCAGGGCGCCGAAGGTGGCGCCGCGCAGGAGATGTTTTCGCATCACGAAGGTGAACACCGCCACCGGCAGCAGGAACAGCACCGTCCCCGCGGCGATGCGGCCCCATTCCGTCGCCCCCGACCCCACCACGCTCGGGATGTAGGGCGGGGCGGTCTGGGCCGTGTTCTGGGTGAGCACCAGCGCGAAGGCGAACTCGTTCCACGCCGTGATCAGGCAGAAGACGCTCGTCGCGGCGATCCCGGCCACGGCCTGCGGCAGCACCACCCGCACGAACGCCTGCAGCCGGCTGTAGCCGTCCACCAGCGCGGCCTCTTCGTACTCCTTGGGGATCTCGTCCATGAAGCCCTTGAGCAGCCACACCGCGAACGAGACGTTGAACGCCGTGTAGAGCACGATGAGCCCCGCGTGCGTGTCGAACAGCCCCAGCGCCCGGTACATGAGGAAGATCGGGATCACCACCACCACCGGGGGCAGCATGCGCGTGGACAGGATGAAGAACTGCCAGTCCCCCTGGCCCCGCGTGCGGAAGCGGCTGAAGGCGTAGGCCGTCATGGTGCCCATCGCCACGGCGAAGATGGTGCTCAGCGAGGCGATGATGACGCTGTTGAGCAGCCTCGCCGCGAAGGGCGTGGCGTGCAGCCCCTCGCCCGGGACCAGCAACAGGCTCACGTAGTTGCGGAGCGTCGGTGCGAAGACGAACTTGGGCGGCCGCGCCAGGATGTCGCTGTACTCCTTGAGCGAGGTGGCGACGATCCAGTAGATGGGCAGCAGGTAGATCACCAGCACGAGGCCGATGGCCGCGAGGGCGAGACCGCTCTTGATCCGTCCGTTCACGCTACGCCTCTCCCCGGACCCGGTTCAGCCAGCGGATGTAGAGGTTGCTGAGCGCAATGATCACGACCAGCAGGATGTAGGCCAGCGCGCACGCCTCGCCCGTGTTCCAGTTCTGGAAGGCCTGCCGGTAGAGCGTCACCGAGACCATCTCCGTCACGTCCCCGGGGCCGCCCGCCGTCGCCACCCACACCATGTCGAACAACTTGAAGGCATCCATGGTGCGGAAGATGAGCGCCAGCAGCAGCAGCGGGCCGATGAGGGGCAGCGTGATGTGCCGGAACTTGAACCAGCCCGACGCCCGGTCCACGTCGGCCGCCTCGTAGAGGTACTTGGGCACGGCGTTGAGCCCCGCCAGGCAGATCAGCATCATGAAGGGCGACCACATCCACGTGTCTATCATCACCAGCGAGGGGAGCGCCGTGCGCGCGTCGGTGAGCCAGGCGGGCGCGGCCCCGGTCACGGGGCGGATCAGGAAGTTGAGCAGGCCCCAGTTCGGGTCCATGATCAACTTCCAGAAGAGGCCGACCACCGCCGGCGAGAGCATCATGGGCAGCAGGATGAGCGTGGTCACCAGCCCCTTGCCCTTGAACTCGCGGTTGAGCAGGAGCGCCACGCCGAAGCCGATCAGGAACTGCGCCCCCACCGCCAGCACCACGAACTCCGCCGTGATCTGGAAGTACCGCCACAGGTTCGGGTCGTGCAGCAGCGCCGTGTAGTTGGCCGTGCCCACGGCCTCCGGCGCCCGCCCCGGCATGTCGGCCGCGTAGCGGTGGAAACTCAGGTAGAGCGACCAGATGAGCGGGAACACGTTCATGCCCACGAGCAGCAGCAGCGTGGGCATGAGAAAGAGCATCTTCACCTGGTAGTCGCTCAGCGCCCGCCGGCGCCGCGCCACCGCGGTGGTCACGCCTACTTGTAGTACCCCGCTTTCTCGAAGATCTCGGTGTGCTGCTTAGCCACCGCGTCCATCGCCGCCTTCGCCGTCTTCTGGCCGTTCACGGCGGCGTTCCACTCGGTCTGCGTGACGGTCAGCAGTTCCCCGTACTCGGGCACCGCCCAGAAGTCGCGCAGGTGGGGGAAGCAGGCGGCGAACGCCTCGTTATACGGCGTCGCCTTCAGGAACTCCTCGGAGGCGAGCACGTTCCTGTTCGCCGTGAACCCGCCCAGGCCGGCCCACTTCACTTGCACCGGCTCCTGACAGAACCACTTGATGAACTCCTTGGCCGCCTCCTGCTGCTTCGAGTAGCGCGGGATCGAGAAACCCTGTCCCCCGATGCTGATGTAGTGGCGCTCCTCGCCGTCGGGGCCGATCGCGGCCGGCGACGGGAAGAAGCCCGTCTGCGTCGCGTGGGGGTTCTTCTCCGGGTCCACCAGCCCGGGGAAGAAGGCGAAGTAGTCCTCCGCCATCGCCACCAGGCCCTGGTTGAAGGCGTCCACGCACTCCTTGCCGATCCCGAAGCTCTCCGCCCCCTGGGGCGCGAACTTGCGCAGGCCGATGTAGAACTCCAGGGCCTTCACCCCGGCCTCGTCGTTGAGGATGCCCTCCACCCGGTAGGTCTCCGGGTCGCCGTAGGACCCGCCGAACGACCACATGACCTCCTGCGCGCCCATGGTCACGGTGTCGTACTGCTTGCCGAAGTAGAGCGCGGCGCCGTAGCGCTTCTCGTCGGGACGGGTGAAGAACTCGGCGATGTCGCGCAGTTCCTGCCAGGTCCTGGGCGGCGCCAGCGCGTAGCCGTAGCGGGCCTCGAAGGCGGCCATCTCCTCGGGGTCCTCGAACCAGTCCCTGCGGTAGGCGAACCCCACGGCGTCCGTCTCGGCCGGCACGGCCCAGTAGCGGCCGCTGTCCTTGGGGTACTCGCCGAGGTTGATCAGCGCCGCCTCGCTGAACGCATCCACGTCCAGGTTCTCGTTCATCCAGTCGGTGAGCTCGAGGTAGTGCTGGCTGTCGGGATCCGAGCAGCGCCCCAGCCACTGGCTGTCACCCACCACGATGTCGTAGGTGTCGTCGGCGGCGGCGAAGGCCGCGAAGATCTTGTCCTGGAACTGGGGCCAGGGGATCTGCTCGACCACCACCTTGGTCCCGGTCTCCTCGGTGTACTCCTTGGAGAGTTCCTGCAGGTAGTCGGCGGGGGCCCACTGCGCCCAGCCGATCACGATCTTCTCCGCCTTCGTCGTTCCCGCCGGCTTCCGCGTGCATCCGGCCAGCAGTGCGACCGCGATGAGCACGCCCGCCAGAGTCATCCAGCGATGGCGCATCGTACCCCTCCTTCTCGCGCGCCCTCTAGCCTGCGCGCGTCTCGAACTTGATGGTGCGGCTGTTGGGGTCGGTCATGCGCACGATCCCGGCCCAGTTGCCGCCGCCGTTCAGCACCTTGAGCAGGATGCGGTTCGCGCCCGCCTCCAGGTGAGCCTTGATCACATCCTGGTCCACGGTCAGCCCGCGCGCCCCCTTGGCGGCGAGGATGCGCTGGCCGTTCAGCCAGCAGAGCGCATCGTCGTTGCTGCCGATCTTGAGGAGCACATCCTGCGCTTGCTCCACGGTCACCTCCGCGTAGGCGTAGGCGCAGACATTGTCCTTCGGCTGGAACAGCCGGTCGAACCAGATGATGCCCGATCCGTCGGTGGTGAGATCCCGCCACTTCAGGGTCTTGCCGTCCTGCTCGTACTCCTTGTCCAGCGCGATCTCCTGCTCCGGCGGATAGGCCGTATCGAAGGCGGCGCCGTCGGCGTTGGGGAAGGGGCCGATGACCCACCAGCGACTCACGAAGCCCTGGACGGCCGCCATGTCCACCGGGACGCCCGAATCCTGCAACTGCTTGGCGATGGCAAGCGCCCGTCCCGGATCGTTCACGACCCCGAGGGCCTTGTTCAGCACGGCGACGGCGTCCTCGCGCCGGTCCGCTGCGGCCAGTTGCCGGCCCAGCGCAACGCAGGCGTCCAGAGCCGCCTCGGCCACGCGCTCGGGCTGCCCCTCCAGGAGCGCTGCGGCGCTGGGCACGGCCTCGGGGATGGGAATGCGGGCGATGCCGCGGAGCGCCGCGGTGCGCTGCCGCTCCGTCGTGGCCGCATCGAGTGCGGCCAGATACAGGGCTCCCACGCTCTCGTCTCGGCCGGGCTGCCGGTCGGCGATCCGAAGCGCCGCCTCCGCCGCGGCGGAGCGCACCCGCCGCGACTCGGCCCCCAGCGCCTCCGTCACCGTCGGCGCCGCCGCGGGATCGCCGATGGTGCCCAGCGCCAGCAGGGCCGCCAGGCGAACGCTCTCCTCCGGGTCCTGCGCCGCCTGCGTCACGACCGCCAGGGCGGCCCGGTCGCCGCGGTACGCCAGGGCGGTGAGCAGCGCCGACTTCGCCTCAGGCGGAGCGCCCTCGACCGCTTCCATCAACGCGCGTGTGGGCGCCGCGCCGGGGATGCGGCCCACGGCCGCGGCCGCGGTGGCCCGCACGCGCGCATCGCCCCGCGTGAGGAACGGCGTCAGCGCGTCGAGGGACTTCGGGTCGCCGATGCGGCCCAGCCCCACGATGGCGGCCATGCGCAGCGCGTCGGTCCCGGCCAGCCGCAGCGCCTGGTCGTACATGGCGCCGGCCTCGCTTGCCTTGTTGCGCTCAAGCAGCGCGTCGGCCACCCGCAGGTAGGCGTCCAGAGCGGCGCCCTTCACGGCCGACGGGCCGGTCTTCGCGGCGTCCAGCAGCACGGGCGCGGCCTTCGAGCCGCCGATCCGGCCCAGCGCCTTCAGCGCCTCGATCCGAACCGATTCGTCCGACTCCTTCGCCGCCTCGATGAGCGCCTGCACGGCCGCAGCGTCGCCCCGCGCGCCCAGGGCCTGCAGCAGCCAGAGCCGGGCCGGCCCCTGCAACTGCTTGAGCGCCGAGAGCAGCGCCGCCGTCGCCTTGGCGCCGGGCAACAGCACCAACGCCTGCCGCGCCGGCTCGCCCAGGTCTTCGTCGCCGAGGAGCCGCGCGACCACGGGCACCGCCCGGCTGTCGCCGGTCAGCCCCACCATCATCAGGGCGAGCCGCCGTATCTCAACGGGCTGGTCGGGATGGACGTACTGGGCCAGCGCCGTGGCGATCTCCTCGCCGCGCGACGGCGTCCCCGCCCAGCGCTGCACCACCCACAGCAGCGTGGCGCGCGCCACGTCGCTCACCGGCGAGCCGCCCACAACGTAGGCGTCGAAGAGCGCCGGCAGCGCCGACGCGCCCTGCTCGATGAGCCGGGTCTGGAGCGCGTACCGTTCCTCCACATCCTCGATGGCCAGTCCCGAGAGCGCCAGCGCGCCCTGATGGGCCGGCAGCGTCACCCGGCCGGTCGCCGCCCATTCGGTGCCGCGCTCCAGCATCACGCTGAAGCCCGCGCCCCACATGCTGCGGGTGTCGTGCCCCAGCACGGTGTGGAAGACCCGCCCCTTGCCGTAGGCCACCGTCCAGGCGGCGGGTTCGTCGCGGCCCGTGCCGCCCTTGTCGGGCGCCGAATAGGCCGTCGCCAGCAGGTGGGCGTTCGGCTGCATCGTTAGGCGGTGGTAGAGTTCGTCCCGGCCGTGCAGGAAATCCACCATCCCGCGGGTGATGGGATGCTCCGGATCGGCGATGGCGACCATGTAGCGGTGGAACTCGCCGTGCCCTGCCCCTCCGCGCCAGGCGCCGCCGATCAGCACGTCGTACTCCGGCCAGTCGGGGAAGGCGTTGTTGGCGGCGTGGATCACCACGAACCCGCCTCCCGCCTTCATG
>Ga0180434_10005796_pt1 | contig 14417 bp, 18 predicted proteins | sample SS_ome_7_FD_132453 | JGI IMG/M metagenome (GOLD analysis project Ga0180434, IMG submission 132453) | Hypersaline lake sediment archaeal communities from the Salton Sea, California, USA - SS_1_D_2 metaG | ecosystem: Environmental > Aquatic > Non-marine Saline and Alkaline > Hypersaline >... | reverse complement strand
CGCCAGGAGTGGCAGGAGGGCGCGGCCTCGTCGCAACAGATCACGAACGCGACGAGCGCCGACTTCTCGATCAACGCGACGGCCACCATGAAGGGCCTGTTCCTCTGCTCGGACTCCACGAAGGGCGGGACCTCCGGGACCCTCTGGACCTCGGTCCTCTTCTCCGGTGGCGACCAGTCCGTCGGGAACGGCGACGTCCTGAAGGTCACGTACACCGTGACCGCGGCCCGCGCGTAGCCGATGGCCCGGTCCCTCACGTCCTCAGCTCGAGCGAAGGCCGAGGCGCCCTCCGGCGTCGAGGCCTTCGTCGTCCTCGAGATCCAGTGGGGCGCGAACGGGACCCGCTACTTCGGCGACAAGGTCGCCACGATCGGGACGATCGTCACCGAGGCCCGGATCCTCCGCCTCTCGCCGATCCGGTCCCAGGTCGGCGTCGAGGACCAGGGGAGCGCCTCGGTCCTGTCCGTCGAGCTCTCGGACTCGGACCTGGTCCTTCGAGGCCTCACGGACCAGGCGCCGCTCGAGCACCGGCCGGTGCGGGTCCTTCACGCCTTCGAGGGCCTCGACGAGGACGACCTGGTCGAGCTCCTGAACGGCGTCGTCTCCTCCCCGGTCACGTGGTCCGAGAAGGACCGCGTCCTTCGCTTCGAGGTCGAGGGCCGCGCGAACAGTCAGTCCGTCGCGTACACGCCGGCGGCCGAGGACTTCGCGAACCTGCACGCCGACGGCGTCGGGAAGACCTGGCCGGTCGTCTTCGGGACCGCGGTCGACGTCCCGGCCGCGATCGTGAAGCGCGCGCCGCTCGGCCGCCTGGCCGAGGACATCGGCATGGACACGACCGCCTTCGACGTACTCGAGGCGGAGGACTTCCCGACCGGCGAGGCGCTCACCCTTCACGTCGGCGACGAGTACATCCTGGGCGAGTTCCGGACGGCCGACAACCCGGACGCCGACGCGGCCGTGAAGACCTTCACGATCACGACGCGCAACCGGAACAAGTTCGACCAGGTCATGTTCGCGAACCGGCCCCTCGGCCACGAGTACGAGGACTGCTCGGAGTACGCCTGGCTCGCCGACTCGACCCAGCGGGTCGTCGGGACGTTCCTCGTGATCGGCGCCGTCGACGTCCCCGGGAGCTCGCACGACAAGTACAACTTCGTGATTTCCCAGGAGGGCGACCTGGTCCGCTTTCAATGGGGCTGGGGAAACGGCGCGGCCGGCTCCTGGCTCCTGAACGCGACGACGCCGGCGAACGGCGCGGCCTCGCGCGGCTGGGTCGAGGCGGACGAGTTCCGAGTACTCGAGGCCGGCTCGCCCGTCGCCGTCCAGGGCGACGAGGAGGACGTGTTCGTCGCGAACGAGCTCGAGTCGACCGAGGTCCTCCGCGTGAGGGCCTTCCGGACCGTCCAGTACAACCGCCTCGGCGCGGAGCGCGAGGTCCTCGTCGACGTCCCGGAGGAGTACTACACGGTCGACCTGTCCGACGAGGACCTGGGCGCGCCGGACGGCCGGACGCCGACGACGATCACCTTCCCGATCCGCCTGTCCGAGCGGGGCCGGTGGAAGGACGACGTCGTGTACGTGTCCCTCGAGAGCTCTCAGGGCTCGAACACGGCCGACGTGATCGAGTTCCTCCTGGACGAGTACACGGACCTCGAGCCGGACGCGACCGCGTTCGCCGCGGTCCGGACGGCCCTCGCGAACTACCCGTCGCACTTCTACCTCGGATCCGACCTCGGCCAGGCGGACGCCCTCCAGGCCGCGGCCGAGATCGCCTGGCAAGCCCGGTGCGGCCTCTTCACCGTCGGCCAGGCCGCGTTCCTCCGGTACCTCTCGGCCGAGCCCTCGAGCACGGACGCGGCCGTGACGCTCGACGACGCGGCGGACAACGTCCAGGAGGCCTCGGTCTCGTTCGAGAACACGGATCTCGAGGACGTCGTGACGGTCCTCAAGGCGGAGTGGCGGCCGGAGGGCTCGGCCGACTGGCGGGACATTCCGTACGAGGCGAACGTGTCCACGTACGGCCGGCGGGAGCGCCGGTACCGGTTCTTCATCTATCAGAACGAGGACCTCGTTCAGAAGTCCGCGGCCTTCTGGTCCGCGCGGTACGCGCGAGTCTGGCGCCGGCTCCGCCTGGTCGCGTTCCTGGACGCCCTCGGCGTCGACCTCCTCGACTCGATCGGCCTCGGCCTCTCGGGCCTGGGAATCCCCTCGACGATCGGGCGCGTCGTCGAGCTCGCGCACGACACGAGCTCGAACCTGATCGAGCTCCTCCTCTGGCTTCCGATCGAGGTCGGGACCGTCGTCGAGTCCTCGAGCGCGTACGACGACGACTCGGGGGACACGGCGCCGGCCGATCCTTCGGTGGACGTCTCGCCGGCGCCGCCGGAGCTCGAGGTCGTCAGTGCGACCCAGCGGAACACCTTCTCGATCGCGATCCAGCAAGCCTCGAGCGTCCCGGCGAAGATCACGGGCGACCTCGGGAGCGGTCAGTACCAGGCCGTCACGTACCCGGAGGGCCTCGACGGCTCGCCGTCCGACACGATCACCCTTACCCGGGTCGGCGAGACGGACCTGGAGGTCGACGACGAGATCCTGGCCGCGCAGTCCCCGGGCGGAGGCTGGTACGGGTCGAAGGGCGGAGGCGGTGGCGCCCTCGTCAAGCCGGCCGTCGTCCTCAGCGGTACCGGATCCGGGCCGTACACGCTGGGCGTCTACGACAACGGGATAGACGAGTCCATGACCGAAACGGTCCTGGCGTACCCGCTCCAGATCCGAAGCGGACACTCGTTCAAGGCCGGCCTCATGGTCTTCATCGTATGGTGCGCGGGCGCGGTCTCGGGCGCGGGGCGCTGGTACTTCTGGGGGCCGGTCTGGACGGCGAGCTCCTGACATGGCCGACGATTACGAGTACGCGCCGCTCGAGCTCCACGAGGACGACGGGATCGACGATCACGACTTCTGGCCCATCGACCCGGCGAACGCCGTCGTCGTCGCCGAGCGGTGGCGCCGCCAGGGCCGCGTCCTCTGGTTCCCCGGTGGCGCGAAGTGGTGGGGCCTCGAGTACGTCCCCGTCCGCCTGAGCCTCGACGACGCGGTCTCGATCAATCTCGCGGTCTGGTCCAGGTCCTCCGAGCCGCTCGACACGAGCGGCTTCACCCCGTACGCCTGGACGCCGCACGGCTTCTGGAAATGGCGGATCGTCGTCGAGCCGGCGAACCTCCCCGGGATGCTCTACTTCGTCCAGAACCCCTCCGCCCCGGTCGGCCAGGGCGGATCATGCATGGCCGAGGACCTCGTCGACGCGGACGGAACCCTGGTCAACCTCCCGAACCCCTTCTCGGCGCCGTACCCGCACTGGAATTTCAAGGGGAACCTGCAGCTCGGGTACACCGACGACGCGGGGACGACCGTCTACTGGCGCGATCTGATCTGGAACTGAGGCAAGGAGGCGACACGTGATCCGAGTCCGGCACCACGCGGACGGGACCCTCTGGATCCCGCGGGCCGATCCCGAGACCGAGGCGAGCCTGGACGCGAAGTACGACCGGTGGCGGCCAGGCGAGCTCCGCTGGATCCCTCGAGCGGCGGACCGTCGGGACTGGACGGACGTCCGGAACGGCCTCGACTTCGGCCGCCAGGCCGTCCTCGTCGGCAAGGGGCCGAGCCTCGACACGTGGGACCATCGCCGCGGCCGCGCGATCCTCGCCGGCCTGAACGAGGCCGCCCTGGTCGTCGACGCGCCGGACTTCGTCTTCTTCGTCGACGCGCGGGTCGGCGAGGCCCTGACCGGTTGCCTCGAGTACTCGACCGTCCCGGTCCGGCCGCCGGCGGTCGATCGCCTCCCGGAGCTCGAGCCCGGCGCCTGGTCCCTCGTCTGGCGGTGGACCGAAGGGTTCCGCGACCACGGCGTCCCGTCCCCGTTCGCGACGGCGCCGGCGGCCCTGACGATCCTCGCCCGGTGGGGCGTCCAGGAGCTCCTCCTGGTCGGCTTCGACGGGTTCGACGGCCCGCACGCCGGACGCGTGTACGCGGCCGCCCTGGACCCCGTGAAGGCCGTCGATCGCGAGACGTCCGAGTACGCCCTCATCAATCGCCAGATCCGCGAAGTGATCGACCGGTTCGGGCTGGCCGTCGCGTGGTGGCACCGGGGCGAGCGGCTCGAGGACCTCCCGAGCTCCTCCCGAGGCCGTGAGAGGCCCTAGAACGTCGCCACCGGCTCGGAGGCCTGACGAGCCGCACGGAGCGGGGATCGGCGCGCCTGGGCGATCCTGGGCCTGATCCTGGCGGAAATCGCGGGTCCTGGACCCTGCAACGGCAACGGGCCGGCCTCCCGGAGGGGAGAACCGGCCCGGAGGACCTCCCGGAACGGCTACACGAGGCCCACGACGGCGAGGGACAGGAGGACGCCGGCGCCGACGGCCCCGACGACCAGGAGGAGGAGACGCGCGCCCCAGGAGCTCACGAGGGCCTCCTTCCCAGGATCACGTCCCGCACGAGGCCCGCGGCGATCGTCCAGTCGTGCCCGAGGAACCAGGCGGCCAGGTCGCGGGAGGCCTTCACGTGGACCGCCTCGCCGAGGCCGGCGCGGAACGCCCGCTCGAGCACGTGGCCGGTCGGGAGGGCGCCGGCGGACATGGCCGCGTCGGCGGCCGGCGCCGGGACCCAGGCGCGGAAGGCTCCGCCGCACCGGGGACACTCGGTCGCGAGCTCCGGCGGGAAGGTGCGAGGGATGCAGGTGCAGGCCTGTTCCACGGCTCAGTCCTCCTTCGTGGCCACCGGCTCCGGCCGCGGCCGCTCGAAGATCCCGAAGCCCGCGGCGCACCGGAAACAGATCAGGGAACCGCCGACGGACACGCGGCGCTCGACGCGCCGATCGCACGTGTCCATTTCGCACGGGTACAGCTTGGCTCGAGTCTTCATCGGTCAGGCCTCCAGGGACGACCCCACGACCTCATCGGCCGCGAAGGATCGGGACTCAAGTCGAACCGTCAGGACGTACCAGTTCCCGCCGGCGTCGCGCGCGAGCAGCTCGGCGCGGACGAGCTCCGGGCCGTCGGCGGTCTCGATCCGGATCCAGAGGGCGCCCTCCTCCTCGCGGGTCCAGAGCTCCAGGCCGGCCTCGCCCTCGAGCTGGGCGCGGCGCTCGGCGATCGCGCGCCGGCGCCGCGGGTCCTCGTGCGAGCTCCCGGCCGCGACCTCGGCGCCGAGCTCGCCGTACAGCCTGGCCAAGCAAGGGGGACAGATCCCCGAGGAGGTCCGGCCGTCCTCGTCGAGTGAACCTGGCTCGAGGATCACGCCGCACGCGGCGCACGTGGTCCGGATCTGATCGGTCGTGGTCGTCATGACTCGAGCTCCCGCTTCCCCTCGATCCAGCGGAACAGGCGCGTCCGGACGGCGCCCGAGGGCCGGCGCTCGTCCCGTTCCCAGCGGGCGACCGTGTTCGGCGCGACTCCGAGCAGCTCGGCGAGGGCGGCCTGAGTCAGGTCGCGCGCGGTCCGGAGCGCCTTCAGGCCCTCACCGTGCGCGAAGGCCGTCGGCCGGCGGAGGGCGTTCCCCTGGGTCGGCCTCAGGCCCTCGAGCCGGCGGAGCTCCTGGCGGAGCTCGTGGACCAGGTCGGCGAGGCCGAGCTGGTTCGTGACGGTCTGAAGGGTGACGTCCTCACGGACCAGGAGGACCTCGCCGTCGTCGGTCGTGAGTGTCAGGCGCGCCACGGTCAGGCCTCCACCGGGACGAGCTCGACGTGGTGACGGTCGTCGTGCTTCCCGCACTTCGCCCAGGCGAGCTCGCACACGAGGACCTCCTGGCCCTCGACGGTGAACGAGAAGCGGTCGCCGATCTTCGCGTGGACCAGACGGCCCTCGGCCGCCAGGCGCTCCCGCTCGGCCCTCGATCCGCCGTGGTTGTCGATCACGCCCGCATGAGGGAAGCCGTACGCCCACGGCCCCGGGACCTTCGGGCCGCCCTGGACCTTCACGCCCTCATCGCCCGGCGGGACCAGGCGGAAGGAGAAGCCCGGGAACGACTTCGAGCCTTCGACGATGATCCGCGGCTCCGCGTCGGTCTTCACGGACTCGTGCACGATCGTGAAGGTCCTCGGCTCGCGGCCGGCCCGGAGGACGGACACGATCGACAGGATCTCGGCCTCGTTCAGCTCGACGGCTCCGGGAGGCGTCAGAACGAGGCGATCGGCGAGCTCGAGGCGCTCCGCCGGCGGGAGGACGGTCAGGACGTCGAGGGCGTTCACGGCGCGGACGATCCGGGCCGCGTCGTCCTCGTTCCCGCAGTCGATCCGCCGGCCCTCGTCGGTCTCGACGATCGTCTGGCGCGCGCCGTCTCGGATGCAGCTCGTGGTCTTCCAGGTCATCGGGCGTTCCTCCTCATGATGCGATCGCGGAGGGCCAGGATCTCGGCCTCGTCCGCCTCGCGATAGGTGACGGTCTCGACGGGCCGGCCGTTCACCGTCCAGGTCCCGGCCGGAACGGCGACGGTGACGATCACCGGGCCGCCCAGGTAGTACGCGCCGCGGCCCAGCTCGCGGCCGCCGTTGGCCAGGGTGCGCGCGGCCGCCTGGCGGATCCCGTCGTCGATCCGCCGGCCGGCCCGCTCGAGCTCCTTCTGGAAAGCGTTCATGTCCGACCTCCAATCCAGAGGAAGAATACCGCCCGCTATACCAAAAGCAAGCCGATTTCCCGGTTTTTGGTATTGCCTCCGGTATAGTTAGCGGTACTCTTCCGGCATGGAAACGAACACGACGACGCGCGCGCCCGAGTCCCTCCCGCTGACCGCCGACCTCGCCGACGCTCCGGACCTGAGCTCGTACGACCTGATCGTGGTCAACACGTCCGGCGGGAAGGACAGTCAGACGACCCTCCGCGTCGTCGTCCAGGCGGCCGAGGCCGCCGGCGTCCGCGACCGCCTGATCGCGGTTCATGCTGACCTCCCGCGGGCCGAGTGGGACGGCGCGAAGGAGACGGCCGAAGCCCAGGCCGCGTGCTACGGCGTCCCCTTCGTGACGATCCGCCGGGTGAAGGGCGACCTCCTGGACCAGGTCCTCGAGCGGTTCGAGAAGCGCCCGGACGCGCCGAGCTGGCCGAGCTCGACGGCGCGGTTCTGCACGTCGGATCACAAGCGGGACCCGATCGCGAAGGTGATCCGGCGCGCCGCGACGTCCGGCCGCGTCCTGAATTGCCTCGGCCTCCGGGCGGAGGAGTCGCCGGCCCGGGCGAAGAAGTCCCCCCCCTCACGGTGAACAAGCGCCTCTCGACGAAGACGCGCCACGTCGACGACTGGCTTCCGATCCTCTTCTGGACCGAGGGCGAGGTCTGGACGGACATCCGGGCGAGCCGAGTCCCTCATCACCACGCGTACGACGAAGGCATGCCGCGCCTCTCGTGCGTGTTCTGCGTCTTCGCGCCGAGGGACGCCCTCCTGATCGCGGGCCGGCTGAACCGCGAGCTCCTCGACGAGTACGTGGCCGTCGAGGACCGGGTCGGCTGGTCCTTCCGGAAGAACCTGAGCCTCCGCGAGATCCGGGACGCGGTCGACGCCGGCGAGATGCCGCGGAAGGTCTCATCCTGGACCGCTTGACCTGGTACTAACTCCGGCGGTAGGATGCGCGCATGGGTACTCTCTCTGGACGCCTTCGGACGTGGCGAGTCCGCGCGGGCCTGAAGCAAGACCAGGCCGCCCGCGCGTTCGGCGTGTCCCTCCAGGCGTACCGAAACTGGGAACAGGGCCGGCACGGGCCGCGCGCCCGCGCGGCCGAGGACGTGGACGCGGTCCTCCGAGGCTCCGAGCGGACCTGGTCGGGAAGGAGGTCGAGGGCGACGACGACCGCGTGAGGCCGACGGGCCGAAACGCAACGAGCCGGACCTCGGAGGCCCGGCTCGCGGACGTGGCCCCGACGGGGGCCGACGGCTGGCAAGGGGACAGTATCCCCGGAAGGGCCTGAGATGTCAAACCACCGGCGCGAGCCCTCGTGCTGGTCTTGCGGGCGACCCCTCACCGGTCGGGATCGGCACCGACTCACGACGTGCAGAGTCTGCTACCGCTCCCGCCGGCGAGCTCGTGCCCGCCTTCACCTGGTCGCCCTTCTCCGAATCGAGAGGACATCATGAGCCGAATTCAGGCTGGGCGGTACGCCCACAAGAGAGGCTTCGACCCCGAGGGAATCATCCGCCTGGGATCGAGCCGGAAACAAGGCGGGTTCGGGGCCGAGCTCCCGTACTTCCGCCTGGACGACGCGCCGAAGGTCGCGAAGGTTCACGGGGAGAAGCCGAATAGCCTTCCCGTCATGCTGCCGGACAACGATCCCGAGACGGTCTTCGAGGATAAGTACGAGCTCTGGCGGGGCTCGAAGAAGGAGGGCGTGAAGGGCGTCCTCCTCTGCTACGGGGACGGCCAGACGGCATACCGGATCACCGACGAGGACGACCCGTTCCGGCGCGAGGCGATCCCCTGCCCGACCCCGGACGGGTGCGCGTACGCCTGGGAACACACGTCCCAGAAGGCGCGCCGCGACGGGTGCAGCGCGTGCGGCGCCGTCGGCCGCCTCCGGGTGATCTGCTACCGGGTGAACATCCTCGAAGTGTACGAGGTCCGGACCGGCTCCTGGAACGCCCTCCAGGGCGTCGCGAACAAGCTCGAGGACCTCCTGGCTCACCCGATGTTCGGGCGCCTCGTCGGCGTTCCCCTCATCATGGAGCGGGTCCCGAAGCCGAACCGGTTCGGGAAGACGAACTACCCGGTCCGCGTCGTCATTCCGACGTGGACGGAGCTCGAGGCCGAGTGCACCTGGCTTCGCGGCGTGATCGGCAAGGTGAACGCCGTCACGTTCCAGCTCCCGCAACCCCAGGCGCGGCCGATGCTCCCGCACCAGGCCGGCGTCCCGGACGAGCTCGTCCACGAGGCCCAGCTCGCCGGCGCGCCGTCGACGCCGGCGCCGGCGGCCGCTCCCGCGCCGGCCGCGGTCGAGCCGACGATCGAGGACCCGCCCGAGGGCGAGGAGGAGCCGCGCGAGGTCGAGGCCGAGGTCCTGTGCGACACGTGTCACAAGCCCTGGCCGCCTCCGGAGTTCGTTCCCTCAGCTCACCCGGACGCCTGTCCCGACTGCGGCCGGCCGCCCGAGGATCTCGAGGAGGAGGAGCCGCCGGCGGAGGAGCCGGCGAAGGACATGCCCGCGAGCCGGCCCGGCGCGAACGCCGGGACGACGAAGGAGCGGACCCGCCAGGCCGGCGAAGGCATGGCGAACCTGATCGCCGAGAAGCGGCGGAAGGAAGCCGAACAGAAGGAGGCCGCGATCGCGGCCCGGAAGGACCGGGCCTCGCCCGGTGGCAAGCCGTCAACCCTGTTCCAGTTCTGAGGAGGTCTGACCGTGGGATTCGCAATCGCCAACCCCGAGACGTACGAACGATTCGCCCTCGTTCCTCGCCGTGAGCGGCCCGTGTCGAGCTGGCCGAGCCCTCCGGCGGATACCGAAGACGCGCCCTCGAGCGCCTGGGTCCTCGTCGGGTTCCTGACGGGAGGCGGCGACGAGGTCGCCGTGTACGGCCTCCTGGGCAAGAACCTCCGCCAGCGGGACGGCTGGGCGAGTCGCGTCGAGCGGCTCGCGAACGACGCCCTGACCCAGCACGCGGACAAGGCGCTCACGAAGGCTCAGATCCGCGACGTCCTCGAGTCGATCCTCGCGGAGATCGTCTGAGATGGCCGGCCCGCGAGCGTACTCCTTCTCGGCCCTCTCGGTCTTCGAGGAGTGTCCGGCGCAGTTCGGGTACAAGGTCCAGAAGAAGGCCGCCCTCACGACCGAGGCCCTCGCCTCGGGGATCGCCTCTCACACGGCGATCGCGCGGTACGTGGCGCATTGTCACCGTGAGGGGATCAAGGCGGACCCGGACGTCGTCGACCCGATCGCCGACGCCCTCGAGCTCGACAAGGGGCGGCCGCTCCCGGAGCCGCTCCGCGTCGACGCGCGCGAGGTCCTCCGGGACTTCGCGAGCTCGTACGTCCTCGAGCTCGTCCGTCCCCAGGTCGAGCTCGAGCTGGCCTTCGATGCGGCCTGGTCGACCGTCGGCTGGTTCGACAAGGCCGTCCGCTGGCGCGCGAAGCTGGACCTGATCGAGCGCGTCGAGAAGAACCGGATCCGGATCACCGACTGGAAAACCGGCCGGTACGTCCCGACCGCGACGGAGCTCGAGGCCTCGGACCAGCTCAAGTGCTACGCCTGGTCGGCCGCGAAGAAGTGGCCGAACGTGAAGGTCTTCGACGTCGCCCTGTACTACGCCCGCCAGCGGTGGGAACACGGGCCGTTCGAGTTCGAGCGCGACGAGATCGAGGAGTTCGGAGGCGACCTCGAGCGCCGCATGGCCCGCGCCGACGCCGAGAAGAAGTTCGCGCCCGTCCCCGGCGATCACTGTCAACGGTGCGACTGGCGCCTGCATTGCCCGGCGTACAAGGCGGCCGCCCTCCAGGAGGCGATCCCGGAGGACCCGACGGAGCTCGCCGAGCTGTTCCTCCTCCTGAAGGCGCGCCTGAAGGACGTCGAGGCCGCGGTGAAGTCGCGCGCGAAGGACGACCCGCTTCCCCTCCGGAACGGTCGCCTCCTCGGCTTCGTCCAGGCGCGGAAGTGGGGGATCGACGACGTCGAGGCGACGGTGAAGGACCTCCTCGAGGGGGGCGTGAAGGCCGAGGTCGTCTGGTCGAAGCTCTCTCTCTCGAAGACGGCCCTCGGACAGTGTCTCGCCACGATCGGCGAGAAGGACATGGTCGGCCAGTTCCTCGACACGTACGGCTCGGCCTCAATCTCGAACAACCTGAAGGAGCACGACCCGAGTCCGTCGGAGGACTGACCCGACCGACGGCTGGCAAGGAGGCATGACATGAAGGTTCGAACCCTCGACCTCCGCCGGTTCGTAGCGTGGCCTCGGCTGCAGCTCGAGCTGGCGGAGCCCGTTTCCGTCTTCGTGGGACCGAACGGCGCCGGGAAGTCGTCGATCCTGGACGCGGTCCGCGTCCTTCTCACGAAGACCGCGCGCGGCCTGGCGAAGGGCCAGGTCGCGCGCCTCACCACCTGGGGCGAGACGAAGTCCTGGCGGATTCAGTCCCTCGTCGGCCTGGTCGACGAGGACGGGGACTTCATCGGCTCGACGATCCGCCGGACGACCTCCCGCGTTTCCGTGATCGACGAGGAGGGGACGCCGATCGAGATCACCGAGGGCGCCCTGGTCGAGAAGCTCACGCGCCACCCGAAGGCGGTCGAGGCCGTCTTCGACGTGTGGAAGGCGCTCCGGATGTCGCCGGAGGACCGCCGCGCCCTGATCCTCGACCTCGCCGGCGATCACGCGCGCGAGGTCACGGACGAGCTCCTCCTCGAGCTCGGCCTGACGACGCCGGCGATCCGGAAGGAGGCCCTCGCCGGCCGGTGGAAGAAGGCCGTCACCGTGGCCACGACGGCGCGCCGCGCATCCCAGGGGACGCTCGACGGCCTCGACCTGTCCGACCCTCTCGACGAGGTCGTGGGCGACGACCTGTCCGTGTCGAAGGTCGACGACGCCCTCCTGGCGTCGCAACGCGAGGCGCTCGAGGGACTCCGCGAGAAGCGCCGCGCCCTCGACGAGCGGATCGGCGTCCTGAAGGCCGCGCCGGCGCCGGCGGAGGCGACGCCTTCGCGTCCGGAACGCGAAACCGTACAGGACCAGATTGACGAGCTCACGCGCCAGATCGACGACGTCGACGCCGAGGCCCTCGTGCGCGCCGCCTCGGACGCGACGAACCGGATCGGCGACCTCACCCCGAAGGCCTCCGCCGCGGCGACGCTCGCGGAGGGACTCGAGGCGGACGCGCGCGGCCTCGCGACGATCGCCGAGGAGGCCTCGAAGCGCCTCGGCCGCGCCGAGGCCATGAAGAAGCCGCACGAATGCCCGGACTGCGGTCTGATCCACGAGCACCCGAAGGCGCCGGACGACGAGACCATGGCGCGCCTCGAGACCGAGACGCACGACGCCGAGGACATGGCCAGCAAGAAGGCCGACGAGGCGAACCAGCGGAAGGCCGAGGCGGAGCGGCTCCAGAAGGAGCTCGAGGAGGCCGCCCAGGACCTCGAGCGCGCGAAGGAGGGCCTCGACCAGCTCGACACCTGGGGCGGGGAACGCAAGGCCCTGCGCGAGAAGCTCGAGCAGCTCCAGGACGACGACGAGGCGGAGCCGGCGCCGCCGGCCGAGGACGTCGGGACGCTCGAGCTGCAGCGCAAGGAGCTCGAGGCCCGGATCCAGCGCGGGAAGGACGTCGTCGGCAAGGTGGACGCGTACCGGTCGGCCCTCGCCGAGCTCGAGGAGCGGAAGGCGAAGGCGAAGCGGCTCCGCCAGAAGATCGAGGACCTCCAGGCGCAAGAGGACCTCTGCCGGCCGGACCGCGAGGGGAACATCCCGGCGAAGCTGCTCGAGCCGGTCCTCGGCCCGATCCGCGAGCGCCTGGCCCGGTGGACCGGGTCGGCCCTCTTCACGTCCGAGGGCGACCGGCCCGGCGTCCAGGTCGCCGGCGTCGACCTCGACGACTCGTTCGCGCCGGTCGTCGTCGGGACCGACGGCGAGCGGTACCCGGTCGAGACCGTGAACGCCTCGGCCGAGTGGCGCGTCGGCTTCGCCCTGGCGGCCGCCCTGGCGGACCTGAGCGGCCTCCGGTTCCTCGCCCTGGACGAGGTCACGTACCTGGACCAGGCGAACCGCGCCGGCCTCCTGGCCGCCCTCCTCGAGACGCGCGAGGACTTCGATCAGGTCCTCGTGTGCGCGGTCCAGTCCGGCCAGGTCGTGCAGCCTCCCGTCGAGGACGTCCGGTTCTACGCGGTCGAGGCCTCCGGCGTGACCCAGCTCGCCGACGGCGAGTGCTGGCCGGTGTCCGATGAGTGATCGCGCGACGCTTCACCGTGGGAAGCTCGAGGAGTTCCTGACCTGGGCGGAGTCCCAGGGATACGAGCGCCTCGATCCTCTCGGGCCGTGTGAGGTCGCGCGCCTCCGCGGCGCCGGCGGCCTCGCGCACGTGTACGCCCGCGATCGCGGGGATCACCTGACCGTCTTCGCCCTGTCCGAGCAGCTCGTCGTCCGTTGGCTCCGCTCGCGCCGGAGGTCCTCATGACCCGGAAGGCGAAGGGACCGAGAACCGTCCGCGCCCGGTGGGGCGGGACGTACGTCGACGCGATCCAGTCCGGCACGAACGAGAAAGGCGAGGACTGGCCCGGGGACGGCGGATACCAGGTCGCGTGCGTCCGCCGGAAGAGGGACAAGAAGTCGACCGTCGGCCGCCTGTCCTGGCTCGGCGGTGAGTGGGTATTCACGCCCACGGGAGGGAAGTCATGACGACCACGTTCGAGTCCGAGAAGCTCGACGTCTCGATCGAGGCCCTCGTTCCAGGCCCGAACGCTCGCGAGGGCGTCGGGGACCAGGAGGCCTTCGCCGAGCTCGTCGAGTCCGTGCGGGAGAACGGCGTCCTCGTCCCGCCGATCGTCCGGCCGCTCGTCACGAAGACGGGGAAGCGGTCGACGCGGAAGGGCCAGGAGGCCTTCGAGATCGTCGCCGGCTTCCGCCGGTACCGGGCCGCCCAGGAGGTCGGCCTCGAGACCGTCCCCGTCCTGAACGCGATCCTCGACGACGAGGAGGCGCGCGCGATCGCGGCGATCGACAACCTGCAGCGCGAGGGCCTGACGCCGCTCGAGGAGGCCGAGGCCTTCCGCCAGCTCCGCGACGAGGCCGGCCTGAACGCGAAGACGATCGCGGCCCGGACGGGGATCCCCGTCGGCCGCGTCGGGAACGTCCTCCGGATCCTCGAGCTCCCGGAGGACCTCCAGGCCCAGGTCGACGACCGGACGCCGCTCGAGGGCCTGAAGTGGGTCCTGAAGGTCCCGGCCGCGGCCACCGACGGCCGCGCGGCCGTCCTGGCGCGCGTGAAGCGCGGCGAGGACGGGAAGCGCGCGTACTTCGGCGTCGGTCAGATCGTCGACCCCGACCGGACGGACTTCATCGCCCGGGCGCCGACGTGCGTCGGGTGCGACCGGGCGAAGGAGATGCAGGTTCCGCCCGACGAGATGAACCGCTGGCAATGGACCGGCGAGACGCACGAGGGCTGGCCGTTCGCGCCCGTGTGCTTCGACGCCGGCTGCAGGTCGAAGAAGGACCAGGCGCCGAAGTCCTCGAGCTCGCGGCGCGCCGCGTCGAGGCGCCTCCCGAAGCTCGTCCAGGAGGCCCTCGCCGCGGCCGTCGAGACGTACGGCGAGGCGGTCGTGGTGAACGCCTTCGAGGAGCTCAAGGAGTGGCGCCGCGGCCGCGTCGAGTCGTGGATGCACGAGGCGCCGTGTCCCATGTACCCGAAGGACCGCGGCGAGAAGAAGCTGGCGAAGCTCACGGCCTGGCCGGTGAACGGCGTCGTCG
>Ga0180434_10005795_pt1 | contig 14418 bp, 23 predicted proteins | sample SS_ome_7_FD_132453 | JGI IMG/M metagenome (GOLD analysis project Ga0180434, IMG submission 132453) | Hypersaline lake sediment archaeal communities from the Salton Sea, California, USA - SS_1_D_2 metaG | ecosystem: Environmental > Aquatic > Non-marine Saline and Alkaline > Hypersaline >... | reverse complement strand
CTATATTTACGTTCATCTATATCTTTTTTATTCTTTTCAGGTAGAACATCAAAACGAGACATAAAATATGAGTCACCGAAATATCTTGTTTCGCAGTGAGGAATTCCTCTTGGAGGGCCATTATATCCACATCCGATTATTGTTTTATCTCTAACAAGAACTGCTCCAATTTGTCTAGATAAACATTTGGAATTTTTTGAAACTGCAACACATACATCATAAAACATCCGATCCCATTTACTCGGCATTGTTTTCCTCCCTTATTCGAAGTTTTCCAAGATAGGTATTGTTTATGGCTACACCTTCTCCATCATATTTTGCATATTCTTCCTCGGTTAATTCCCGAGTCGTGTCTTTCGGAAATTTCACATCGATGAGGCCGAGCCCAAATACCCAATTTCCAACATAATCGGTTTCGGTTTCCTTATCCTCATTGACGATACATAGATCTGGTTCATCTCGGCTTATATCACCCAACATGTGCATCGCTTTGGTTGCCATCATATACCGTGACGTTGTTTGACCCTTTCTGTTTGGTTAGAATATTCTTTGTTTTCCGAATTTCCGTTTAGTTTTTTTTATAAGGTTATATTCGTATTTATTTGCAAGTTTTGCAAGGAGTTTCATCTCTTCATCTCGTTTTTCCCATTCTTTACTAGACTCCATTCTCACAAGATACATTTGTTCCTTTTTAATTCTTTGAGTAAGTTCTTCATCAGTTTCTTCCCTGGTTCCCATCAATTTGAGGGAAAAAGATTTTCCTCCGAGTTCTGTTATTCTTAATTCAGTGTATCCTTTAGCTTGAGCTTCATCAAATATTTTATTCAAGTTTTCCATGACCTGTTTTATAGGTCCTATCAACATCGTAGATGAAAGATTTTTAACACCCTCTGTGATCGTTTTGCGGTTAACTTCTTTGAGATTATCTTTTGAGATCATTGAGAGCCCTCCTAAACAATAATGAGATTTTCCGCAGATTTATTTTTAAGAAACTTTTTGATCGTATCTTCTGTACCTCCTTTTCTGTCCTCTGAAACACATGCAATCAGATAATCCGCATCTTTTGCAATTTCAGTGTTTCGGATGAATCCAGCAATTTTACCATGTTCTTTCCATTGAGCATAATGAATCTTAATTGTGACGTTATATTCAACAGCTAATCTCTCGGCAAATTTATCACCACCTTTGGGGCACCCACCAGAGACAATCTTATCACCTTTTTCGTAGAGATTGAGAAATGCGACTTTGATTGCCCGATAATCTATCTCCGAGTCTCTTCGTCTTGTCCCAATTATCCCGATCCACCTCATTCTCTTTTTCCTCCAAATATTCTATAAGAAAATCATCGTTTATTTCTAGAACTCCAACTCTATATTCAAGTTTTCTTATTCTATCGTTAAACTCTCTTTCAATTGCTTTTATATTATCATTATTCATTAAACTTTCAGTTGTAAAATCCCATATTTGATATGCACTCCATATAATTATTAAAGAAAAAACCCAAAACAATGTAGAATTCATAAATGTTACGGTTTTAACTCTTTTTTTCATGATAATATTTCCTTTTATAATTAATTATTTCGATTTTAATTTCAAAACATAAAACGGTGGTGAGACTGCCGCTGAAAAATATGAAGATGTTTCTAGGGATTTTAGAATTTTATTTTTAGCTGATAACTTTTTATTATTTTCGAGAACATAAAAAGCACCTTTTGCAAAATTTGCCCCAGCTCCACACGCACAAAATGGAATTTGAAGTTGTGAAATTTGGAAATCTTCTTGAATTTCATAAAGAAATCCTTTGTAACCAATCAATATACTCAAATCAGATATTTCACCGTTTTTAATAGTCTTCCCTTTTCCTTTGAGGGTGCCAATCATCTTTGGGATCAAAACTGAATGTAGATATTCATCATTTGTTAAATTATGATTATGGTCGGGTATTTTGAAATCGTATTTTAATATTTGTCCTACGCGATATGATGCAGAAAACCCAAAAATCATATCTCTTTTTATAAAAACTTTTCTGTCTTGTCTAATATCTATTTCGTGATAAGAATTTACAGCAGCAGAATCACCACCCATATAAATCGTATCGTTTTTAGAATAACCAATGATGCAAGTCATACCCACTCTCTCCTATGAAATACTACCATACCCACTAAATAGGTCTTCTTCTGAAATCCCCTTCTGCGACAGAATTTTGAGAATCAACTCTTTAGACATCCCGAGAAGAGGGGCCTCAAATATAACTCTTCTTGTTCTGATGGTTGCCTGTTCATACATTTCATCGACCTTGACAACATAATCCTGAAAACAATCAGGAAATTGATTTAATCGATCAGAGAAATCTGCCCCAAGCCATACACAGTCTGCTCCCACATTTTCGGCCACACTCAGAGCAATTCCTGCAAACATCGTATTTCGTCCCGGGACATGAAATCTTGAAACCTCATTCTCTGGTCCGAATCTTCCCATATCTCCTCCGGTCAATCCACTGTTCAGATCGAGTCCGGATATTTTCACGACCTGAAAATCAACTCCCCTTTTGGTTAACTGTTTCATTGCAACCTCTAATTCTTTGATATGAGACTGCCCATAATTGATCAAAAGGCAATATGGATTCATATTGGCTTCAATTACGAGTTCGACCATAAGTCGTGAATCTGCACCACCAGAATACAAAATTAGAACTTTTTTCATATAATATCCTTTCTTTTTCTATTTTGTTCCAGATACAAAAATGAATGACCTATTCATTATAAGACCGGAATTCTTATATATATTAATATATGATAAACATTATTACTTTTCGACTTAGCAGGGAGGGAGGTGATGAATGAATTATTATGGGGCTGGGTGTGTTGCGATGTGTCTGATGATCGCAATTGGCATTAAACATTCGATGAGGACTAGGAGAAAGGAGGTAAGTAAAATCCTAGCGATGCAAATTATAACCTCACAGAAAAAGTACCGGAGGGGAAATGTTAGGGTTAATCGAATTCATAGCCGGGGTAAGTCTAGTCTTCATTCCTTGGATTGTAATTAGAAATCCGAAGGCCATTTCAAAACTTGTTGGAGATGCCGTTCTTTCAAGAGCGGAGAAGTCGCAGATTCATAGGGAGAACAGGTCATGACCCTATGTTTCTGGAGACCGATGTATTTCTATGTAGGAACTCCGGAGGAGGATCTAAAGGAGGACCTGAAATTATTCGGAGTGGCCCTTGCAAAGGCCATCTTTCTGATTGCAAAAGTGAGTTTAATGGCACTTATTATGTTGATCTCCCTCATAACCGGAGGAGGACTCCAAGGTCTGGATGAAATCTTTGGGGGAGATAGTGGTAGCGATGAGAATATTGACGAGCTTTGACGCTTACGAGAACTGTTTTTGAAAAAGAAAGAGCCCCCAAGTACCACTCGGAGGCTCTTTTTTCGATTATAAATTCCAAATTTCTAGATTCTTTTTGCAAATTGACTCGTATGTCAATTTTTCTTGTACGTTTTTTAGAGCACCCAGACAGAGATGTCCATAGTTTGAATTTGCAATTTCAAATCCCATCTCTACTGAGTTCTCATTAAATTGAAAGACCCCAAACTCCTTATAATATGGGAATAATCTTGTTTCTTCTCTGATAAGAAGTGGAGTTCCTGAGCACATAATTTCTGTTGAAATTCTAGGACACCCGTCTATTTTGTTGGATGTCACAAGTCCGAATTTACTTCTATTAAGATATGTATTTAATGTCGTGCGATCAACTAAGCCTTTGAATTTGATATTATTTACCTTATATTTTTTTGCCAAATTTTCTCCGACATTTGGTTTATTCCCGAAATGTATGATGGAGAGTTTTCTCAGGACCTTTGATTTTGATACCTGAGATATGAAATATTCCTGACCTTTGTGTCTGATTTGTGTGAAATTACAAGGCCAACAAATATCGTAAATCTTTTCTAAATCTCTAGGGTAAAACGTGTTTGGATTTGCGGTCTTATAAAATGGAAAACAATTTGGGTGAGTCAGGTCAATTTCTGACTCGACTAAAATTTTGTCATATTTCCCACCATAGGCAGGGTAGATTCTCTTAGAGGCTCCAAGGTATAATTTTAATCCAAAGAATTTAGGGTGGGCTTTTACGAGTTGGCAATATTCCTCGAACCCACCCCTGAAAAATGTGATATCCGGTTTCGGATGATTTAGGCACTTATTAAAATTGGATATGAAAATTTGTCTGAATTTCTTTCCACTTACATCGAATTCAATTTCAAAATCTTTCTGTCCTTTCGGGGTGAGCCTCAACACACTCACTTCATCAAATTTATCATTTTCAAGAAACCAGATTCCCTGTTTCAGATAGAAATCATGACATCCTGAAATAAATGAATCAAGATCTTTGTATTGGTGATAATATTCCAAAGGTCTGAGATTACTTCGGAACAACCAGAACCTTCTCATTTCATCTTCCTTATTTTGTATTTTGTTCCAAATGCGAAATTAAACGACTAGAATAATTCATATACAAATCTCAAGATCTCCTTGTTGTATATGACAGCGAGAGCGTTATATACAGAATGGAATACAACGGCCATCAGATATCCAGCCTGGGATGAGGAACTCTTGGGATCACCTTCACCTCTCTCATGCATCTTCTTTTGAATGAATGTCGTTACGAAGTGCATGATTACAGGTGGAATTCGGAAAGCGAAAATAACGGGCATAGTCATACCCATGGCCAAAAATCTGGATATGTACAGAATAAATTCAAATCCCGCAAAAATACCTGTATATTTATACGGGATCTTCATCTGGACAGCGATTCGTTTCATAAATTCTTCGACTAATGGAGCTACAACAATAGTTCCAACCATTGATCCGATCATGGGACCAAACAACGATATTGCTGCAATAACCAGGAAAGAATTTATATATAACAATATGATACAACCAACGATAGAGACTAAAACAGCTTTCCAAGTTTCCATATTTTCTTCTTTGATATCACCACCTTGCTTTTCTTTTTCCTTTCGAATTTCATCCGCAACTTTCGATCTTCCCAACAACAGCTGTATCAATTCGTTTATCTTCGAGATGATTTCCTTCGCAATAACCTTTGGGTCTTTCTCCTGTTTTGCCGCAGTCACAAGTTTCTTTGATGCCGCTTTTCCCATCTTATCGATTTTGCTCACATCGATTCCGTGAGATTTCAGATATTTTCTCATACTCTTGATGTTATAGTCGTGCGTCTTCTTTATCTTCTTCTCTTGGAGTGCGGTTTTCTCTGCCAAAGTCTCCATTTCGAGGAGAAGTTTCGGTTCTATCAATTTGAATTCTTGTTCGGTGAGGGTGGTGAATTGAACCTCGGATAGATAATTTTCAACCAATTGCATAACTTTATACTCTCATTAAATTTTTGCATTTTGAGGAAAGAACGTCCCCACTCTATTCAGGGGAAGTTCCATACATCTTAATCCTTCAATTGAAAGTGCGTGAAGAGTGATAAATCCTCCTCTGAATTTATTTGGTGCCAAATCAAGATTTGGAATCCCTCTTCTCTTTTTTGGTAGATCAACGGTATAACTCTTCGCTAGATCACTCTCCGAGAGAAGTTTCTTGAATAGAAATCTAGTCGCATCAATATTGGATTGTCTCCCAAGATGACAATAAATATGAAATCCTGTTTTACCAGTGAACCTGATATCTGCCTTTTTCACAAACATCATCTTCGTATTTATCATCTCAAATGTGTCAATTGTTGCCGCTCTTGCCCATTTAAAGTCGTCACAGTCAACGTCAATTATCCCTATATCCTCGGACCTTCTCATCGTAGAATGGATCGAGATGGTGCGTCCTGTGATGATCTCGTCGTAATTTGAAGGGTTCAATCTTATAAATCTTGTTGACTTCCCCTTCCTCTGAATAACCGGACCTTTATCTGTCATTATATAGATCATGAGATCTCTAAATCGGACTTCTTTGAGAAGCTTATTCTTCACCTTCTGATAATAATTCCAGACATCTATCTCTTTGAGTCCTTGAGGGTAATATTTATTTTTCAGAATGACGGTATTCGGGTTTGCTGGGTATCCCATCTTGATCCTCACTCTCAACAATTTTATCGAGTTGTTGGAAGACCCATTCTCGATCTTCCTCTTTTAATCTCTTCCACGGAGCCTTACAGGTTCCAACATCAACTCCCTTTCGATGAAGGATATCATACGCTGTGATGGCTCTTCCACCTTTGGCTCCGATAATATCCCGGACCTGCATGATTTTCATGAAATAATATGCAGATGTGGGATAATTTCCATGTCTTATATGTTCATAGAATCTCTGAATTAAATGAGGAACTGATAATGCAATTCCAGAAATACAGGCATCTGCCCCCAATAAAAATCCATCAAGAAGAAATTTTGTGGATGATGGATAATATTCAAATTCATATGTGTAAGGACTTTTTCTTACAGCGTCAAGCATCCCGAGAAGATATGGACCACCATCCTTGATTCCACGAACACCAACATCAATCAATTTCCCCAAAAATTCAGGGGTTACACTGAATCCAGTCGTTTTAAGATTGTTATAACAGTGAACATCGATTGAAACGCTATCGATAATTGCCTTGTAATAATCAAGGATTATATCTTCGCTATAAAATGTTGAAGAGTAATAAAACGGAACAACCGAAGAAATCATATCGGCTCCAACATCTTCTGCATATTTGGCCAACTCGATAGAGATTTCCGTCGAGGGGGAACCAATGTGAACGATGGATTTCATCTCATATTTTTTACACAATTTGACAACAAGTTCAGTTGCTATTTTTCTCTGTTGAATTGTCATGACCGGAAATGAACCATATGAACCGAGAGCAAAAATACATTTAAATCCGTATTTTTTCAGATATTTCAATTGGTTTAAAAAGCCCTTGAAATATAGATTTCCACTATAATCAAACGGTGTAATAATTGCTGGAATGATTCCCTTAATCTTTCCCATCAGATTCTCCTGTTTTCGGTGTTAGACAGTACGCTAACATATGTGTCTCTATAAGGACCACCATAATACTGAACGCTGAATTGATATATTTTACATCCAAAATATAATGATCGTTTTGCATAACATCTCTGATTGTTTTGTCTATAATATCTCTACCCTCTTCAAGAGTTCTATCAGGATTGTCCTTATATATATTTAAATTTAAATCCTGAAGCCTTTCTGATATTTGTTCGTTTAGCTCTTCTTTGGTCATTTTATTCTCCTTTACGAATGTTCGTTGTTGAGCATGTGCAATGCTCTGGCCAAATCCAACTGATATTGATAATCAATCGCTACCGATCTCTCATATGGCATCGGATAAGGGATCGGGTATTTCCCAAACAAATCTCTATCTGGCTTCAAGAAATTTGCCATTGTGTCGAAGATGATCGCATCATTGAAATGGTATGTATCACAATGATCCTGCTTCCGTGTACTTGTGAACATCTCTGTCATTACAGGTTCAAGAAGCCCAATCGTATTCACCTTCCAGGCCATTTGAGCTGGAGTGGAATATTTTGCAACACTCACAACTGGACGTAAACGCTCCGCTTCATCGAATAGAGCGCTTGCAATTCGGATATCCTCAAGCGTTCTCAAAGGACACGTGACCAGAAGAATTCCGAGGGTGTCATTATCCTCTTCCGTCATGACATATTCATCTCTGGCTTCTTGTGTATTTATATCACAATATATCCAAGGAATGACATCTCTAATTACATCAATTAATTGTTCATGATCTCGATGCCGCTTATGTATTTCAACAGAAGGTATTTTCGTCGAAATATCTAAAATTTTATCGTCATCTGAAGACACAATTACCCGATCAAATATATCACAACCAAGAGCCTGATTGATCGTATGTGTCAACAAATTTTCACCATTCCCGAAAAATGCCAGATTCTTCCCTTTCAATCTGGTCGATGTTCCTCTAGCCGGGATTAGGCACACTCTTTCCATACAATCCCTCCTCATAAAGATCCTGTGAATACATTCTTGTATCAATCTTTTTCCAAAATTCAATAGCTTTCAAAATATTTTCCGTATGATATACGGAATCTGTAGAGTATACTCTAGTTCCTTGAATAACATTTTGAATATATATTGGATGAATATTATATTCGGCAGCAATATAATACAGGAGAGATGGTCCCCAATTATATTCTTCCTTCATCATCTCAAAGTCTGATAAAATCAATTTATTAATTTGTTCCAAATCGAAATACATATTATCTCGCTTATTTAACTCATATAGGAGATATTCGATCTCTGTGTTTCCTGGTCCACGACCCATTCCGAGAACAGTTCCGTCAATCCAGTCAACTCCAATGTTGATGGCTTCCAAGCTGTTCGAAAGAGCGTTACTTTTATTATTATGCCCATGAAATCCAGTTAAACCAGTCCATGATTCTCTGATAGCTCGAAATGCATAATTTACGGTGTCATGGTCCATTCCCCCCAATGAATCGGCCAAATATAATACATCAACCGATTTCCATTTTTCTATTTTTTTAGCACATTCTTGAATTTCCGAGTAACTTTTATCTGCTGCTTGCATGAGATTACAAGTTGTGAAATATCCTAAATCTTTCAAAGTTTTGAGGAGAGATTCCGAATGATCAACACCATCGAAATATGTTGCGACTCTTACAAAATTGATGGGAGATTCTTCCTCACGAACAAATGTATTTTTAATTGATTCTGGTGTACTACTTTTTGCATCAATCATAACTCCGAAGTATTTTATATTTGGAATATATAATTGAGATTTAATAAATTTATCGGTCACATTTGCAAATGTAAGTTCTGGTTTATTTGGATTTCGAAATCCGACTTCAATTGCCTCAACTCCAGCTTTTTCGATTGCTTTAAGATATCGCAAAACTAAATCTATCCTAAAATCCCATTTATTATAATACCCACCATCTCTCAGGGTTGCATCCAGAATAATCATGAGAACCTCACTTTCGAAAACTGCTCATAAACAGTGGGTGTCAAAATATTGAATCTTATGCCAAAATCTTGTAAACTCGTGAGAATCTTGACAATCAATTCATCCTTCGCAACACATACATCATTCGGAAATGGGACATAATCCTCATCATAACAGTGATGGTTGATTTCCCCTGATTTGATTTTATCATAATCATGCAAAGTGTGTCCATCCATTCCGACGATATTTAGATCGGTTATTCCCATCATGTGAAGAATCATAATAGCCAGACATCCAGCTGTTCGATAATGACCATATATCTTCCCATTCTTATATCCGATAGGAATTCCGTCCTGATCTGTGTAATTGACCAGGGTATATTCCTTGGTGTATCTTGCCATCTTGAGGACTTCCCGGACCAACTTGATGGAAATGTTTTGACCAATCATGAGATTCGTCGTATATTTGATCTTATCTCCGTAATCCCTGAACCTCTTTGTATTGGTCCACAGATGATATTCGGGAGAATACAGATCAACGACATTGTTGATTCCGATTGTCACAGTGTTATTTCTTCTCATGAAATCATAAATTCGATCCTTATAATCTCGAACCGAAGATCCCGCACATATTACGAGACCTGATCTTCCCTTGTGATTTCCTATGATGTCTTTGATTGTTTTCATTCGTATCGCACTCCTGACACTCTTTGGTTTATGAGATTGATCACATCCGATATATCATATTTCAGTTTGAATTTCTCTTTTTTATATGCAAATGCCCTTTCTGGACTGAATTGTTGATATCTCTTATTGGGCATTCTTTGCATTCCCTTATGAAAATCGAACTCAGGATCAAGACCACAATGATGATATATTTTTGGAAGTAGTACACCCGGATCAGTGATCAGATCCTCATATTTTATGCTCACAAGGCCATGAATCCTTACGATTTTTGGTACGGTCCTCAACATACACTTCTGATATTTAAGAATTGGAGCTTCTATGGTCTTGATGTTTTTATATTTTCTGACACATGAAAACCCTACATCGATTGGATGTCTCACAATATGGATAATCCGACTCTCTGGATAAAACAATTCATTCCACATATTACAATATTTTACGGCTGATATATTATTCCGAATATTCCCATAAAACGGAACCTTCTCTCCCCAAACATCCTTATCGATATCTATCTTTTTGAAGTGTCTCCGGATAGCTTCTTTGTTTGTCCCGTATTTGATCAGATAGAATTTCTCATGAGAAATCCTCTTCACTTCAGGATGAATTTGAATGAGTCTTCGAAGTAGAGTTGTTCCACTTCTTTGAAATCCGATAACGAGTATTTTCATATTCTCACCACCTTACAAGGAATTTTTATCATACCACAAACAAGACATGCTGTTAATCTGTGATGTCCTTCAAATATCTCAAATCCAGAATTATACGGGTTCTCAACTAGAGGTTTAGATAGAACAGTTATTTCCCCCTGAAATCCATTATCATCAATTGAGTGAAGAAGTCTATTAAATTCGATAATCTTCTGCACAATCCAGTGGTCATTTCTCCCATACATCTTCTGAAGTTTATAATATGATGTATGTCTGTCATATGGTTGTCTATCGCTATAATACCACCCCGATAAATATCTATAATGCGGAGAATACCTCATATTCAGGACTTCCTCAGGAGGTCCCAAATGAAGGGATTTCCAATATTTGAATCTGTCTGGGTTGTATTGGGCTTTAATGTTGTCGATTTTGATTTTTCTTTTGTAATAATTTGTTAGGCTGACACACTTAATCCGCTCAGAAAATTTCATCCTTGTACCTCTCCAACTCCGGTAGTTTTTTAATGAATCGGTTGACTTTTGTGATTTCCTTTCCTTCCCAATAATACGGATTGAATACACGATGAGGCTCATCGAATACGAATTTATCGCACAGATTCAAATACTGTTTTGAACATTTCACACCAAGGAAATCGGTAAGTTTTTTCAGCTCTGGTTTTGTATTTGTTATGAAGTCTTCGATTGGAAGAATATACGTCGATCTGTAATTATTCTCACAGATGTCTCGACTGATATCCATCGATTGTTTGAAGAACTTCACGTTTTTGGGCATTGGTTTTCCATTTATCAAGAATGATGAATGAATGAGATCAAAGGGATTTCTCAAAACCCATATGAAAACCATGGGTATCCCGATATATTCCATGTAATTTTTGAGTCCACGACTCTTAAGAAGGTGGAGATATTTATGTCCTGTGATGCTGTCTCCGATAATCTGAACGTCTTTATTCCTCACCTTCAGATTGTATTTGTATCCACCCATCTCTCTTTCTGTATCTCGTTTGCAATATCTCTGTATGTCACTAAATACATGGTTTACATCATCTTTTGCAACAAATCGTTTGAGTGGATTCACTTCGAGGGAAATTTGAATATTCGGATGAGCATTCAGGATAGATGCGACAAGGCTATGTCCTGATCTCATAGGACCGATGAATGAAACGAATGTTTTATATTTAGACACTTCTAAATCTCCTATATGTGTCTTTGAAATCCATCAGACTGAGAGTTAAGGGTTGATTCCACAAGACGTACGGAAAGCTGATGATGTCTCGATAACTGTGATTGTTGATCTCGTTAACCCATGAATTCATAAAAGTATTTGTCTTATATGAGTTTCTTTTTATCATTATTCCTGGTGCGTAGAGTCCATAATTTCTTGGAAATCCTTGTGATTTATAGAAATTTATTTGACTTCTAATAACCTCTTCTTTATCCTTCCCAATTTTTATACAGAATTCTGCCTCATCATATGCACATTTTCTTTTTGGATGTTCCATCACTGCCAGATCTGCTTTGGGGTGAAGATTCTTTTTCACAAAATGATCAAGACAACATCTGACTCTGAATTTGGCATCAATATATACAGCCATATCATAATATATAAAATTGTGACTCAAAATCTTGAGATGTCTTGAAGTTTTTCGAGGATCAATATGATGAGCATAATTTGTCCATACGGTCCAAGTCTTGCTATTCCTTGGCCTATCACTGAAACAGATAAATTCCCAACCATTATTCTTGAATGTGGGTTCTTTTAATTCGTAATCCCCCAACATCACGGTATAAATTACTTTTTTCAAAATGGGCTCCTTTTCTTGTTCTCTTCATAATTCCAGGTGTACACATATACCCGTTGTCTCAATTCATTGATCAGATTGTAATGTCTTGATTCTGGAAATCCAGTCAGTTTCTTGTAATGCCATGCCACATAGAGAACATCAATCGCATCGATAGAGTTCTCGTCCAACATCTTTTCAAGAATATCATATTCAGCTCCCTCGATATTCATTTTGCAAACCACATAATCACTTCGACTGAAGTTTTTTGATACCCATTTGGAGAAATCTAAAGCCTTGACGGGAGTGGGTTTTCTCCTGATAAATTTCCTTTTTGACGATAAAAGAGAACTCGATTGTGTGAGATTGTTGGCCCCAAGATACATATCGATCAATCCATCTCTAACCCATACAGCTTTATCTACAAAATTGAATTCGTAAGCCTTGCTCAATGTTGTCAGATCTTTCTTCAGACCAGGATGGCATTCGAATGCATAAATATCAAATGATTCGGATTTTGGAAAATATTTTTTGAACGCTAAAACGGAATCTCCAGTCCATGCTCCACAATCAAGAAATGCTTTTTTCATCATCCCTCCATAAAAGCTGTCTATCCAATTTACGAACAATTGAAATTCCGAAATAAAACGGGAGAGTGCAAATTTCGCATTGATCTGGATAGCTTCGTCGAATAAATTCAGCGGTTTTGTATGTATCTGAACAATATTTTGATGAGGTAAATTCCTCACTTGGTGGGTAGGTGTCGTGGAGAAGAATCAATCCATTATCTCGGACGAATGGAAAAACCAAATCAAAATCTTTCATACTCGCGCTATGTGAATGATCTGCGTCAATGAATACGAGGTCAAATTTCTTTTCTGGTGGATGCGACCTTAGAAAGTCTTCGCTTTTACCGTGGAACCATCGTAAATTTTCGTTATGTTTTATATACTTATAACATTCTTTATTTATATCGACAGCGAAGGCCTCTTTTTTGACTAGAGGAGCAACAGCGTTAAATGCAGGACCTCTACGAATCCCAAGTTCTAAATATATAGAAAGAGCATTCGCTGAGTGGAGTCCGTGGGCCATTGTTTTGACTATCCTCACATGGTCGTTCTTCCCGAACGGCATTTTATTCATTTCTTACCCTTTCTTCTCTTTAAAGATTCTCCATAATTTTTGTTTTCTTCCCACCAGGATTCATCATAATTATATTTATACATTCTTAAACGGTTGTTCATCTTCTTGCCCATACCATATGCTTCTTCCAGTAAAACAATAAGTCGTTTTAAAACTTGCTTATCTTTGATATGTTTGTTAAGGATATCGTATATCTCTCTATGGACTTCACATATGGTCCTGATAGAAGACACTCTTTTGTCTTTTACGCTTACCATTGTATATCCTCACAAGGGTCTTGTAATATACTAAATCGTTTATATCTAAACTTATCTGTTATCAAGATATCTATGATCTTATCAATACTTCTGAATTTTCTATATCCTTCTAGAAAATAACATATTCTTGTTAATGTTCTTAGTCCCATAACCAGAGTCTTAACAACAAATCTATCAACATCATTAGTTGGATAAACAGACAAATCAATAAAATAAACTTCATTGTCTGCTGTCCATATCTCATTAATCTTGTTGAAGTCTGATAAATATAAAAAGTTGTTTGTTTTTAGATCTTTCACTAGATTTAATTTTGCCATTTGTTCACCGCTTTTGATGAACACTTCTGGTTTGTCCCATACATTCTCAACTCTAACACCTTCAATCCATTCACTAACTCTCCATTGTCTTCCGTTGACTACAGGTAAAGCTATAAGTTTAGCTACATTAACACCTGCTCTATGAAGATAATTCTGATATCTGAACATTCTGTGTGGTATTTTATTTTTATATATATCGAGTCTAATATGTTTTTGATCATCTATTTCAACCATATATACATTTCTATCTTTTCTGATTTGATATATCTTTTGAACATTAAACCCATAATTCTTAAATTTGTTTTTGACAAGATCGAATTGTTGACCAAATATCTCAAAATTATGTATTGCTCGTCTGTATCCCATTATTCTTTCTCATATAAGATAAAACTTCTGTTTCCCTTAGTTTCGATTATGGTTTTCATGTTCTTAAATCCAAACTTTTTGAAAACTCGATTGTAATAAGTTGGGTTGTAATATTCTCCTTTGCGTCTGAATCTTTCTCTAGCTCGGACTATGAACTTATCAGACAACTTAGTAAGTTCTGTCATGACTCTATCTTGTTCTTTGAAAGATTCTTTAGATCCTTTGCCATATTTGAATG
>Ga0180434_10005791_pt1 | contig 14425 bp, 12 predicted proteins | sample SS_ome_7_FD_132453 | JGI IMG/M metagenome (GOLD analysis project Ga0180434, IMG submission 132453) | Hypersaline lake sediment archaeal communities from the Salton Sea, California, USA - SS_1_D_2 metaG | ecosystem: Environmental > Aquatic > Non-marine Saline and Alkaline > Hypersaline >... | reverse complement strand
GGCTACGGGATTATTTCCTGGTTTTCTGATGATCGATATCAGAGTTTTGTTGGCAAAGGAGGGCTTGAGCAGTTTAGCTTTCTTACGATTCTTGCCCTTGTTGTCTTCTACTTTGTGATCTCAAATAATATCAGGACCTTAAAATTTCTTCGCAACGCCCTGTACGCGTTTATTGCCTCGGGCGCGATTGCCGCTCTCATGGCAATAATTCAGGTCCTTGGCGGCCATATATTTCCATGGGACTTTGCTACTGTTATCACCTTTAATGTTACCGGCACAATCTATGCTTTTGGAGTTTTCGTCTCAATTGTGCTGATTCTTGTAAATGCCATGATTTTGGTGATGTCCGGCGGCGGCGAATCATTCTGCCCAAAAGGAAAATGCGGGCTTGCAACAAAAATATTACTAGTCATAGCCGGTGTTATTCAGCTCATTTATGTCATACTTATTGATTTTTGGGCGATTTGGGTGCTTCTCATCATCGGATCAGTGTTACTCCTAGCCTTTGCAATTGTGAGAGCCGGTGAATTTAAGCCGGGATTGCCGTTTATCATGCCGATGCTCACACTTGTTATCGCGATTCTCCTGCTTATCGTTAACTTGCCTCTTACGCTCGGCCTTCCGGCAGAAATCAGCCCGAGCGCCGGCGCAAGCTTTGAAATTGCAAAATATTCTCTTCAGGAATCACCGCTTGTTGGCTCGGGCCCGGGTACATTCAATTATGATTACGCCAAATATCATTCCGATTCCGTGAATGCAACTGTTTTCTGGAATGTGACATTTGACCGCGCCAATGCCGATGTTTTAACAACGCTCACAACAACCGGCCTTATCGGCCTTGTTCTGTGGCTTATGCTTGCGATTCTGGTTGCTACTCGCGGGACAATTAATCTCTTTAAAGACAAGCGTCCGGAAATCTGGCGATATATCCTGGCGATTGATACTGTATTTATTGTTTCAGTAATTGCCCGGTTCTTATATTCATCAAACCTTACTCTTGAATTTACTTTCTGGCTGTTTCTTGGCATTTTGGGCGCATTACTTTCACGAGAATGGTTTAAAACCGAATTTAAAGTTTCGCCTCGTGCCGCGCTTATCATGACTCTTGTCTTTGTGCTTGTTATTGTCGGCGCGGTTTCAATGCTATATCTCATTGGCCAGCGCTATGCCGCTGATGTTGTCTTTGCCAAAGCCGTGCGGCTTGATCAGGAACAGGGAAGCATTGACGATGTCCTTGATAAACTTTCAACCGCTACGCGTCTCAATCGATATGACGATTCATATCTAAGAAATCTTTCTATGGCTCTTCTTGTTAAGTTTAACCAAGAAGTTGGTGCCGAGGTAAATCAAGAAAAGGCCGGGCTTATCCAGGGGCTTATCAATGATATGATTGCCGTTACTCGCGCCGCCACAGAAGTAAATCCGGCAAATTACCAAAATTGGGCAAACCTTGGATATATTTATCATCAGTTAATTCCATATGTACAAGGTGCCGGCGACTTTGCTGTTGAGGGCTATGAGAAAGCAATTGAACTTTCACCGAACAACCCAAGCAATTACACTGAACTTGGAAAAGTATATATCGCCAAAGCTGATCTTGAGGCCCCGCTCATGCAGTCCGAAGATCAAAATGCCGCGGCCGAAGCAAAGACGCGAGTTGAGGGCTATCTTTCAAAGGCAGAAGAAAATCTTAATAAGGCAATTGAGCTAAAGCTTGATTACGCACCAGCCCATTTCCAACTTGGTCTTGTGTATGATCGTCAGGGACGCATTGGCGACGCAATCACCAAAATGGAGCAGGTTGCTCTAGCGGATCAGCGCGATGTTGGCGTTGCTCTTCAGCTCGGCATCCTTTATCTTAGAAATGAAGAACCGGAAAAAGCCAAGAACGCTCTTGAATGGGCTGTTAATCTTGCGCCAAGCTTTGCCAATGCCCGCTGGTTTTTGGCAACCGTGTATGAAGATCTCGGTGATATGGAATCAGCGATTGCTGAAGTTAAAAAAGTGCTTGAGCTCAATCCTGATAACCAGACAGTCCAGCAGCGCTTAGACAACCTTATGGAATTCGGCACATCACAGCCTCCGGCAATCCCAGAACCGGTCGAAGGAGGCCTTGATACAGCTGAAGTTAGTCCTGAGCGGCCGGCAGTTGAACTACCGGAAGAAAATCCCGAACCGGCGCCAGCTCAGTAAGAAATATAAATAAAATAGCCCCGAAATACCGGGGCTATTTTTATATTTTATCTGGTGGACCCGAGGAGGCTCGAACTCCTGACCTCCTCCATGCCATGGAGGCGCTCTACCAACTGAGCTACGGGCCCAAACTATTAGTATGTTGAATATTTTAGATTAAAAAGGGAGCGCTGTCAATTATTTACCAATTCAATATTATCTGTTACTATGTTTTCATTATGTCACTAAAAATCGGTATCGTTGGTTTGCCCAACGTTGGAAAATCTACACTATTTCGCGCGCTTACCCGCAATGATATTGATATTGCAAATTATCCTTTTTGTACAATCGAGCCGAATGTCGGCATTGTTGAGGTTCCGGATGATCGTCTTGCCAAGCTCGCCGCGGTTTCAAAGTCAAAATCAGTTATTTCTACGGTAATTGAATTTGTTGATATTGCCGGTCTTGTTAGCGGCGCGCATAAGGGCGAGGGTTTGGGGAATAAATTTCTTTCCCATATACGCGAGGTTGATGCTGTTTGTCAGGTTGTGAGAAATTTCAAGGATGAAAATGTTACTCATGTTCAAAACCGAATCAATCCCGAAGAAGACATTGAAATAATTAATGCCGAGCTTATTATGGCTGATCTTGAAACAGTTGCCCGCCGATTAACCAATCTTCAAAATAAGGCCAAGGCCGGATTAACGCGTGACTTGGAAAAAGAGATTAATACAATCCAAAAAATTAAAGACAATCTTGAAAAAGGTGTTTTAACTAATAATATTGATTTAAATAAAGATGAACTGGAATTTATCAAAGACATGAACCTTATTACGGCCAAGCCATTTGTATATGCGGTAAATTCCGATGAAAATCAGATAAAAGATGGGACCTGGCAGGATGGCCTTGGGAGCGGCCGAGAATATATTCCGTTTTGTGCAAAAATTGAAGCCGAGTTAATTGATCTTAGCGACGTGGAGGTAAAAACATATTTAAAAGATCTTGGCTGGCAAGACTCCGGGCTTGAGCGTATTATTAATGCAAGCTATCGCATTCTTGGTTTAATAACTTTTTTTACTTCCGGCCCCGAGGAAACGCGCGCCTGGACAATAAAAAGAGGCGCACATGCGCCCCAGGCAGCCGGAGTTATTCATACAGATTTTGAAAAAGGTTTTATTCGCGCCGAAATTTGCGAGTGGGACAAATTTGTGTCCGCCGGCGGTGAAGCGGCCGCAAAAACAAAGGGCTGGGTTCGTACCGAAGGCAAGGACTACGTCGTCCAAGACGGGGATGTCTGTTATTTTCTAACGAATAAATAAAAATATCTCTCGTCCCACTTTTTGTCCGGCTCGTGAATATAAAATACTGCCGCGTTCAGTTGTTTCAGAAAATTTATAATCAATATGTTGAAGTGGGTTTTTAATTTTAAATCCCATTTTTTTAATTTGTGGCAAAATATCTAAAAAAATTTTTTCTTTCATCAGGAAACTGGGAAAAATAATCACGATAATCCCGGATTTTTTTAATAATTTTTCAAAAACTCTAAATGCATCCAGATACAGGTCCTCTAAATCAAGTTTAATCTCATTCACTTCATCAAGCGTGCTGGATTTTTTTAGCGGCGGCCCCAAAAAAGGTTCAGTAACGATTACATCAGTTGAATCGGGCGCGACCCGACCCTCTATGTTCCTGACATCAAGATGATAAAGTATGGGATTAATAGTTTTTTTAACAAATTCATTATCCTTAAGCCATGAGAAATTCTTTTTAGTGTCTTCTATCGCTTTCTCGCTAATATCAGATCCGGTTAATTTGTCATACCCCATTATTGCCGCTTCTGTGAGCACGGTACCTGATCCGCAAAAAGGATCGAGCAGTGTTCCCGAAACATCCGAACCCGCAAGATTAATCATTATTTTTGCCAGTTGAGGGGGCAGCATTCCCGAGAGCCTGTCTTTACCCGGCCGCTCCCAATCCCTGAGGGACATTTCTTCAAAAAATTGCACAACGTGAGTCTCGCCGATATAAACTTCTTTATTAATTTTAAAAATATTTATTTCCACCCCATCTTTATCCAGTATTTCTTTTTTAGAAATTACACTGGATAAGTTTTTTTCTTTTGAAGTGACTAGTCTGACAGATTTACCTTCATTTTTAAGTATTCGTTTGATACCAAGCGCATCAATCTTTTGGCCGTATTCATTAATGCCAAAATTTAATTTTTTATCTTTTATTCCGCAAACAGGATCCCGCCTTGTGGTGATTTTTTTTAAAATAATTTCAAATATTTCTTTTTCTGGATCTGTTTCAGATTCTTTAATAATATTACCAACCTTAATTGTACCGCCGAGCCTTTTTTGGAGGCTATAAAGATCTATCTCACTCTTTGTTTTAATAATAAAAAAATCCGGCCCAATAAGCCTCTCTAAAATATTCTTATCCAGCAATGCTTCAATCTCGGCGATTGCAAGCGCCGGATTCCGGCCCAGAATAAAAAAGTAGTTATTTTTCATATACTGTATTGTATCACCTGTAATAAAAAATTGACACCGTACGATCATGGTCAGAATATTTTGCTCAAATCCTGCCTGTTCTTAGTAAAATTTGTGTTATAAATATGCTTCAACAAGTGAAATTTGACGCTTATTTTAGCAAAATTTATAATATAAGTAGGATTTGGCCAAAATCTTAAATAGCACCTTAGAAAATAATATTTGGGTTATTCGCACCGTCTCTTGACGTAAATCGTGTTTTAGGCTAAAATAAGGATACTTTTAATAATTAAGATGTCCAAAGGGTTAATTATTTAACTCTTTCCATGATATCTATACATGGAACGCTTATGCAATACGAATTACTATACATTATTCCGGCCCAACACACGGACGATGAAATTGGCACGATAAGTGACAAGGTCACCAAAGTTCTTGAAAAAGTCGGGGTAAATATAACCCGTAACGATAATTTGGGAAAGCTTAAGCTTGCTTACCCAATTAAGCATGTGCGTCACGGGTTTTATGTTTTGGTTGAGTTCGAGGCGGATGCCGAGAAAATTCGCACAATTGAGCGCGAGCTCAGACTCATGCCCGAAATTATCCGTCATCAGGTCATCAGACTTGAAAGTAAGGCGGAAGAAGGCGATGAGAAAAAAGAGATTAAAATGGTTTCTTACGAAGCACCGGAGCGGGAAGAAGAAAAATCCACTCCAAAGCCGCGTGAGAAAGCAAAAGTCGCTCCTCCAAAGAAAAAGGTTAATCTTGATGAGCTTGATAAAAAGCTTGATGAAATACTCGAGAGCGACGTTGAGGTCTAAAAAACTAAACCAAAGCTATGAATTTAAATAAAGCAATGATTATTGGCAATCTTACCCGGGACCCGGAGATGCGCAGCACTTCCGGCGGGCAATCGGTTTGTTCATTTGGCGTTGCCACCAATCAAGTCTGGACCGATCAGCAGGGCCAGCGCCAGGAACGCGCAGAATTTCATAATGTTGTTGCCTGGGGAAAGCTTGCTGAAATTTGTAATCAGTATTTAGGCAAAGGCCGCAAGGTCTATATCGAGGGCCGTCTTCAAACACGTGATTGGGAAGGTCAGGATGGCGTTAAGCGCTATCGCACCGAGATCGTCGCCGAAAATATGATTATGCTTGACCGTTCAGGCGAAAAGCCGTCCGATGTTCCGGCTGGCCAGGCTCCGGTTGAAACTCAAGGTGAAGAAGTAAAAAAGGAAGACATTCCATTCTAAAAAAATATTATGACTCCAGCACCACAAATTAAACAGCAAAAACATTGTTACTTTTGCGTCAACAATATTCAAGAAATTGATTATAAAGACACAGAAACTCTCCGACGTTTTATCTCGTCTTATGGAAAGATTGTACCGCGGCGCAAAAGCGGCGTCTGTGCCAAGCATCAGCGCAAGCTTTCAAATGCGATTAAGCGCGCCCGCATCATGGCACTTTTGCCGTTTGTCCCAAGATAATTGAATCGAAAGGCCCTCGCGATGCGGGGGCCTTTTTCAAATTCTGATAAATATGGCAAAAAAAGAAATCCTTAAAAAACGCGCGCAAATTATTTCCGACATCCGATCTTTTTTTATTGACCACGGATATCTTGAAGTTGAAACCCCAAAGCTTGTAAAATATTCCGGGCAGGATTTTAATATTGAATCTTTTAAGACAAGAGTTTTTAATGAGCGCGACGATGAATACACCGGATATTTAATTACTTCGCCGGAATTTTCATGTAAGAAACTTTTAAGCGAGGGGCATGATAAAATTTTCGAGTTAGGCAAATGCTTTCGCAATAATGAGCCTTTTGGCAAATTCCATAATCCAGAATTCACAATGCTTGAGTGGTATTCTGCGGGCAGCAATTATTTTGACCTTATGGATGAAACCGAATCTCTGGTTAAGCTACTCGGCAAAGAAACGCTTAACTATCAAGGTGAGATTTTTGATTTAACTTCTCCCTGGAAAAGAATGACAATGGCCGATGCCTTTAAAGAATATGCCGATATTGATCTTGCGGATTCTTTGGAGCGAGATAAACTTTACAAGGAAGCCAAAAGAATCAGGCTTAATATAAGCTCAGAAGATGATTTTGAAGAAATTTTTAATAATATTGTTGTTTCCAAAATTGAACCGAATTTACCAAAAGATCCGGTATTTATTTATGATTTTCCAGTTGAGCTCGGATCTCTTGCGCGCGCAAAAAAAGAAGACCCTCGTTTTGCCGAGCGGGCTGAGCTCTATATTGCCGGGCTTGAAATATCGAACGGGTTTTCAGAATTAAACGATTCCCATGAGCAGGAAGCAAGATTTTTAGAAGAACAGAAAAAGCGTGAGCGTTTGGGAAAAGAAGTTCATGCAATCGATCCTGATTTTATTAAAGCGCTTGCGAGCATGCCCCCGTCAGCCGGCAATGCTCTTGGCATTGACCGTCTGGTGATGCTTTTAACCGATTCGGCGGACATTTCTGATGTGATAAGTTTTAGCGCCAAAGACATTTTTTAAAAATAATATCTTCTTGATTAATAATACAAATTAATCTATAATTCATGAAAATAATAAAGAAATAATATGGCAACAACTTCTGATATTAAAAAAGGAATTATTATCAAATTTAAAGACAGCCTCTGGCTTGTTACTGAATTTCAGTTTGTAAATCCGGGAAAGGGAAGTGCTTTTTTTCGTACTAAATTAAAAAATATCAAGGACGGGAAAGTGGTTGAAAATACATTTAAGTCCGGAGAGAGTATCGAGATAGGAGATCTTACCCGTAAAAATATGCAGTTTCTTTATGCCGATGGCGATGGATTCAATTTTATGGACCCTCAGTCATATGATCAGATTCTTTTGAACAAAGATATTGTCGGCGATCGCGCGCCCTATCTTAAGGAAGATCTTGAAGTGATGGTGCTTTTTCATGAATCAAGCCCGGTAACTTTAGAAATTCCAATTAAAATTACTTATGAAGTTACTGATGCACCGCCGGCAGTAAAAGGTGATACCGCCTCCGGCAATCTCACCAAAGAAGTCACCTTAGAAAACGGGTTAAAGATTCAAGCGCCGATATTTATAAAGCAAGGCGATAAACTTGTTATTAACACAGAAAAAGGCGAATACGTTGAGCGCGCATAAACATGAACCATATTTAAACTCCGCCGATTATTGAGCGCGGAGTTTTTTAAATAAAAAAAACCCCGCAAGATGTCTGCCAAAGGCAGGTGCGGGGAAGTATTGACCAGGGGAAGGAGCTATTCGCCGCCGTTGCCGTCTCCTGCCGGTGTGCTCGGCAGAGTCGGTGTGCGCGAACCGTGGGTCTGGTCCTGGTCCGAATCGTCGTCCTCTTCCATGACCTCGGGCTCGTCGTCATCCGCAGGAGCCTCGTCTTCATCGACGAGCGCGTCGGTGAGCGCTTCCCACACCTTCTTGGAGAAGGATTGGACGAGCGCCTCCGGGCCGATGATGTTGTAAAGGCTCGTCACGGTGATGATCGGCTCATCGGACTCGTCATCCATGGCCGAGACGATTGTTTCGACGAAGAAGTTCATTGCCTCGGAGTCGTCGTCCGGGGCGTCATCCCAGTCCGTCGTTGTCTCGAAGACCGGAGCGACGTTGATGCCGTGCATGATCTCCTGAAGAGCCTGCCAGCACTCGCGCGGGAATTGCCGCGCGATGTTGTGTACCCCGATCTTTACGAAGAGGTCGTTGTAGGAAAGGGCTTCACTGGCGATCGCTCCGTTGAGAGAACTCATGATCAACTGCTGTTTGTTCGAGAGACTCATTGTGCACTCCTTTCTTTCAGCATTTACGTACTATTCCGTTAAGACTTTTTATCATATTGTGCGTATTTTGTCAATAATACAAAAATCAGCTCATTTTCGAGCTGATTTTTAATGATTCTTACTGTTCTTCCGGGGGGTTTGCTTTAGCTTGTTGCCAGATCTCTTTTTTAATCTTTTTCATCATTTTTGGATTCTCTTTTAAATATATTTTTGCATTTTCGCGGCCAACGCCCAGCTTTTCCTCGCCATATGAGTATGAATTGCCGCTTTTTTGAATAATACCGTAGCCAATGCCCGTATCCAAGAGGTCGCCTGCCAAGGAAATACCTTCATTATACATAATATCAAATTCCGTTGTTCGAAACGGTGCGGCAACTTTATTTTTTACAACTTTCGCCTTAACGCGATTACCGACAATTTTATCAGCCTGTTTAATCTGCGCGGCGCGCCTGACTTCAATCCGAAGCGAGCTGTAAAATTTTAAAGCGTTGCCGCCCGGCGTTGTTTCAGGATTACCGAACATTACGCCGATTTTGTGCCTGATTTGATTGATAAAGATAACGACAGTTTTACTCTTTGAAACAATTGCGGCAAGTTTTCTGAGTGCCTGGCTCATCAGCCTTGCCTGGAGGCCAATGTGACGATCGCCCATATCACCTTCAATTTCCGCGCGCGGTGTAAGCGCAGCGACTGAATCAACCACTACGACATCAACCGAGTTTGAGCGAACCAGCGTCTCAACAATTTCGAGCGCCTGTTCGCCGGTGTCGGGTTGCGAAATTAAAAGTTCATTTATTTTTACACCGATTTTTTTTGCGTAATCCGGATCAAGTGCGTGCTCGGCATCAACGAACGCGGCAATGCCGCCTAATTTTTGCACCTCGGCGACAATGTGTTGAGCGAGTGTTGTCTTACCGGATGATTCCGGACCGTAGATTTCTATAATTCGGCCCCGCGGTACGCCGCCGACACCAAGCGCGATATCAAGCGACAAGCACCCGGTAGGCACTGCTTCAACGGTCATGCTCTTGGCTTCACCAAGCCGCATGATCGAGCCCTCCCCAAAACGGCTTTTAATCTGGTTTACTGCCTCTTCGGCTGAACCAATTTTTTCTTCCCCCTCCGTAGCTTTTCCTTTAGCCATATTGGTAATTAAATTGTTATTACTCTTGTTCTAAAATTATTTTTCTATAAAGTACAGTCTCGCGGCTGTGCCGCTTCCAGGCTTTTATCGTAACAATATTCAAACCTCTTTGCAAATCAAGCGCATGGTCAAAATTCCCAATACTATCCGTTACCACTTCCTGGTTATTTATTTCAAGAAGTGCCTCGGGATCAACAAGCCCGGTGATGTCGATCTGGGCTTCGGCAGTTGTAATATCATCCGGCGGTTCATAAATCATAAGTTCCGGTGGCCGAAGCAAAAGATCAATCTGCCAAATTAAGTATATAATAATCGCAAGTCCTACCAGGCTCACTAAAAAAATCTTTAAAACCCGCGGGGCGACAATTAAGTGAATTTTTGAAAGTTGATTAACTTGCTTTTTTCCCGAAACCCCGGCATTACTCTGGTTGGCGAGTTTCCACTCTTCTTCAAATATTTTTAAGAACTTTGACTCTTTAAGTCCAAGCGTCCTAAGATATGCTTTTAAAAAATTTTTTGAATAAAGCGGTTCAGGCAAATTATTAAATTCATTCTTTTCAAGAGCGCGGATATATTTTTCCTGAACATTTGCTGTTTCTGCAGCTTCCTCGATTGATAAGCCACGTTTTTCACGCCAAGATTTTAGTTCGTCGCCAAGCGTTGGCTCATTTTCGAGTTGTTTAACGCGAAATGCCATAATATTTCTCTTGTATTCAAATTACTATTTGCGTCCCCAGTCTTCTTCTTCCTCTTCTTCGTCCTCCTCCTCGTCTTCTTCATCCTCTTCGATTTCCTCCTCTTCCTCTTCTTCGTCCTCCTCCTCGTCGTCATCTTCATCATCTAAAAGGCCCTGAACCGGTTCATCATCTTCATTATCTGATTCGCTAAACTCGTTTGGGTCAGGAAGTTCGGGGAGTTCAGGTGTTTCTTCTTCAAAGGATTCGCCATTTACTAATGATTCGTATTCTTCGTAAGAACCAATAATAAGTTCGCGTGGTTTTGCGCCTTCAGCCGGCCCAATCACACCCTGGTCTTCTAATAAATCAAGCAGCCGCGCCGCGCGGGCATAGCCGACTTTGAGCCGGCGCTGCAGAAGAGAGGCAGAGGCTTTTTTCGCCTCAAATATCACCTTCACAGCTTCTCCAAGAAGCGGGTCACTGTCTTCACCGCCTGAATCAAGTACCGCGCCGCCAAGTCCGGTTTTTTCTGTAACGGTTTCATCATAATCAGCTGGTTCATATTTATCTTTTATAAAATCAGTAACGCGTTTAATCTCATCTTCGGTAACAAAGGCGCCCTGAAGCCTGACCGGCGAAGAAAGTTCTGCTGAAGTATAAAGCATGTCGCCGCGTCCCAATAATTTTTCCGCGCCCGAGCTGTCCAGGATTGTACGCGAATCCATTTGCGAGGCAACGGCAAAAGCAATCCTTGCCGGAATGTTCGCTTTGATAAGCCCGGTGATAACATTTACTGACGGCCGCTGGGTCGCAACAACTAAGTGAATTCCAACGGCGCGCGACATTTGCGCGAGCCTGATTATCGCGGTTTCAACATCTGATGCGGCCGCAACCATAAGATCAGCGAGCTCATCAATCATAATTACAATATAAGGAAGTTTTTCCTGATTCTTTTTATTATAAGAGGCAATGTCGCGAACGCCAACCTTAGAAAGAATATCAAATCTTTTGTCCATCTCGCGAAGCGCCCATTTGAGCGAGTTCACGGTTTTATTTACATCAGTAATTACCGGTGTTAAAAGATGCGGCAAGCCGTTATAAACCGGGAGTTCGACGCGTTTTGGATCAACTAAAATAAATTTTACTTCATCCGGACTATTCTGGTAGAGCAAACTCATGATAATTGAATTCAAGCAAACACTTTTGCCCGAACCGGTTGAACCGGCAACAAGCATGTGCGGCATTTTTGTAAGATCAGAAAGATGCGGTTCGCCGGACACGTCCTTGCCTAGCGAGATAAACATGTTATTGCGTCGGTTTTTAAATTGTTTTGAATCAAGAATCTGGCGCAAGCGCACGGTTGCTACGTTTTGGTTTGGAACTTCAATGCCAACAAGTGATTTACCCGGAATTGGCGCTTCAATTCTGATCGGGTGTGCGGCAAGCGCGAGCGCCAGGTCATTGTTGAGGCTCGTAATCCGAGTTAGCTTAACGCCCTCAGCCGGTTTCAGCGTATACTGCGCCACGGTCGGACCGACCGAAACGCCACCCATTGTGACTTCAATGCCAAAATTTTCTAAAGTTCGTTTAATAATGTCCTGATTTCCTTTAATATCGCCGGCCGTTGGCTTGCCGGTAGCTGATTCCAAAAGATCAAGCGGAATATCAATTTTTGCACGTACCCGGCGCGGTCGTGGAGATTCAATATCATTTTTCTTCTTTTCTTTCTTCTGAATTCGGGATCGGATAACTTTTTGCGCAAAACCAGGATCGCCCTCCTCTTCCTCCTCATCCTCCTCTTCTTCCTCCTCGTCGTCCTCTTCTTCTTCATCCTCATCATAATCTTCGTCATCTTCCTCATCCTCATCATCACGGCTAAACAGATTAACAAATGGACTGAATATTTTTAAAATTAATTCTTTTAACCATTCCCCGGCACTAATAAAATAACTTAGGTGTGAATTTAGAACAAATAAAATTGAAGTAATGGTGAGCGCTAAAAGTACGACCACGGCGCCCCAAAAATTCAATAAATCTAAAAACGGTTTTGCCACTAAAAATCCAATCAGTCCGCCGGCTCCGGCCAAATCTTCTGAAGCAAAATTACCTGTTCCAAGGGCCAGCGTATGAATAAAGGCATTAAAACATAAAAAGAAGAGCGCAATACCGACATAGTTGATTGCCCTAAATTGGATTCTGTCCGGATCATAAATTACAAATGCAATCACAAGCGACACAACCGGCAGAAAAATTCGTGACCAGCCAAATGCCGAGGCAAGAAAAGCATTAATTTTTTCTCCAAGGCTTCCGGCTAAGCCGAAAATACTTAAAATTAGTACGATCGCAAGGGCAGCAAAAAAAATAATGGCGATCCATTGCTTTGTTTCAGGCTCAAGATGCCAGTCAATTTTTTTAGATGATTTTTTCTTTTTTCTCGCCATTTTATATTAGATTTAGCTGATTTTACTTCAATATTATACCATTTTTACCTCCAAGGGTCAATCAAAGAAAAACAAAAAATAGGCCGAAATGGCCTATTCTCGTATCCAGGCTTGAGGCTGCGTCACGGGGCCAGCAAGAACGTCGAGTCGAAGACTGAAAACGCAGAGGAGAGAGATTTTCTTTGCCGAAGCAAAGACACGCTTTTAGCACTCCGATCTGACTGGTGCTACCCCGCTTCGCAGCCTAAAACCTGAATAATTCCTCCTTATAAAATATATGTAAAATTAATCTTTGTCAATTATTTAAAGGTAAATGTGAGTTCTTCTCTCACGACAAGCTGAACTGAATATTTGATATTTTTCAAAAACTCGGTTCAGCGCCTGATGAAGATTCATCAGGCAGCATGAGTAAAAGGAGCGAGGCACTGCCCCCGTGTTGCTCACGCCGAATGGAGCGGAGCAAGGCCCTTCCCGCAAAGCGGGGAGGTAGGAGGAGACACGGAGGCAGGCTCGCTCGGGCGCCCCTCTCGGCGGAAGCGGTACACCGAGGGCAGATGTCTGGGCACCCTTGTCTATTGATCCAACCCGTGAGCACCACTGGCTTCGGGAGATTCATCAAGGTTCGGACGGTACGTGGCAAGCGTTGTTGTATCGGACATGCGCCGACGTTTTGCGCGATAACGCGCTTCTTCGCTTGCGCTTGCATGGAACGAACAGAGTCCGCATACTTCCGCGTGTCGGTAAGTAATGCGAAGTATCTTTTTATCGCAATCACGGAAACTGCACGTGTTCGTATCATTGACTGCAAGCGGTGATTCGCCGCCGCCAAGTTCCCGCAGAAAGTCGCGAACCGCGTTTTCAAATTCAGAAAAGTCAGGCATTGCCTTTCGCGGTTTTGATACCTCTTTGCGGGGCTTGGCATTGTCGCGAATGCGCTCAGCCTCATCAATCGGCATCAGGCGTTCGCTCACAAACTCTTCGCAGAGTTCGCAAACACCCATCACCGAATAGCGGGTCCCTTTATTGAAAAACTTCTTAAGCCAGGCTTTCTTCACCTTCGGCTCTCTGAAGTTCGGGTTTGACTTCTTCTCCTCAGCAAGAAGTTCATCGTGCAATTCGCATCTGCATACTCTATTTTCAATGCACATGGCGGGCCTCCGTAAAATATGTTGGAATGTTCTAACAAAATAAATGTTCCTCGTTGACAAGTCGACATTGCGTCAACTTTTCAATTGGGAAGGGAATTATCAAGGTGGGTTGATGCGATAATTCCCAAGAGAGTTGGAAGGGTTCAGGGGCGGGTTCTAGGCGGCGTGGCTGAAGTCCTCGGGCGCCATCTTCATGAGGGCGCGCTCGGCGCTCTGGAAGATGGCGACGGGGATGCGGGTGGTCTTGTAGATGTCGGTCGTGACGATCTCGGACTCGTCCAGGACGAGCTTGTCCTGAACCTCGGCCTCGGTCATCTCGTCGGCGTCCATCACCACGTCCATGTCGCCGGGCTCGACCGGGTCGACGGCCTCGGTGAGGAAGAACCTCACCACGGCCTCGGTCTCGACCGCGTCGGTGTCGACGACCTCGTACTTGGCCACCGAATCGATGGCCTGGTCCGGATCGCAGGTGGTGCAGCCAGGGCCGCGGAGCTTGTTCTTGTCCGATCCGACCACGGACTGGCACTTGGGGCAGATGGTCTCGCCCTTGTAGAG
>Ga0180434_10005789_pt1 | contig 14429 bp, 6 predicted proteins | sample SS_ome_7_FD_132453 | JGI IMG/M metagenome (GOLD analysis project Ga0180434, IMG submission 132453) | Hypersaline lake sediment archaeal communities from the Salton Sea, California, USA - SS_1_D_2 metaG | ecosystem: Environmental > Aquatic > Non-marine Saline and Alkaline > Hypersaline > Sediment... | reverse complement strand
TTTTACATACACAAAAAGGGCCATCTCGACGTCGGCGGCAAACCACTTTCCGCCATCTCTGTCCAGCGGGTTACGCACGCCAAGCCGTTGGAGTAGAGCGGCGACCTTTTGGCAATCGTCGGAAAAGCGCTGATAACCGCGACTATCGAGAGGATAGCCCAACTTTTCTGACAACGTACTGTCAAGGACGGGGCACACGTCGGGGCGCAACAGGCGTAGGTGCTTCGAGGCAAACGATAGCCCCAGGTGCCTCACTCGCCGCACGGCGCGCAGTGCGCTTTGAACGTCGGGCGGGTCCAGAGACAGGGCCGCTATCGCGCTGCCAAACTGGCGTTGGATGTCCGACCAGGCGTTCTGTCCGAGAACCCGTGCCGCGGTCCCTGGATAGCCGCCCCATGCGCATACACCCCGTATGAAATCGCTCAACTGCTGCCGCGAAAAGTCGGTCGTCAACAGCCGCCTTGCCTCGACCTCTAGCGACACTGTCTTTTCTACCTGCGGGTGACGTTCGGCAAGCCCTGTGAAAGCTCCGGGTTGCACAGGGCTTCCTGCAACGACGATGGCTTGGTCTGCAATTTGTAGCATACGTGCAACTCTTTGGCTACGGACTACGGCGTCCGACCAGCCGTCGGATCCCCCGGCACTGCCACACCGTCCCAGTGTCCCTGTGGGAGGGCAAGTGTGACAATCCGGTGGGAGCCTGAAATGTGCACTCGTGAAAACAAACGCATCCCCTTCGGGTGTCACGATCTGAATACCACTCATCGGGGAACGGGGTTGGGCGGATTTCCGAGAACACCGAGAGCGTTTACGTTTCTTGCGTCGTTTTTTCTTCACGTCGCTCTCCGCTTGACACGGTTGCGTGAGTGCGATTGCTAATCAGGTCGGTCTGGGTAAAAGTCTACGAGCCTTTCCTCTACCGTGGCAATTGCTGCCGCTCGGCCTTTTGCAGCTTCGGGTACGACCGTGACACCGGCAATCTGCGCGGCTGATTGGACAAGTGTGTCCAACGACAGAGCTAGCCCAACGAGCGTGCGTGATTCGCTGATGATAAAGTGCGTGTTCGCAGGTTCGTCCACCCAGCTTCCCTGAGCAGGGTCCCAGATCAAAAAGTAGGTCTCGTAGTCTTCGTTGTCAGGATCATAATAGACGCCGACGGCGGCTTCAACTCCCAGATCGGGGTTAATGCGGAGGGAACCGACTGGTCGACCGGTTCCGACGTCACCGTCCAGGTCGAGGGCAAAGAGCCACTCGGCATAGAGCGTTGGTGGATCGGAGATTGGATCGTAGAGGGAGATCCAGAGTCGTACCTGGTCCTCGGCCCAGCCGGACAGTTCGAGTGGTACGCTCTCAGCGGTCTGAAGCACAACTCGTAAATCGGGGGCAACACTGGCAGCACGGATGTCGACGCCGGCAGGCACGTTTTGAACTGGGACGAGACTCGCGTAGGAAACGACGTCGGCTTGGGGGTCAGATGGAGGAATGGGTGAAGGCGCTGTTTCACTCATAGGCAACGGGGTGGAAGGGGAGAGTGGTGTTTGGGTTGGCGCTGGGGCATTGGTGGAAATCGGTGTAGGCGTGTTCGTCGGGAGCGGCGCAAGCACTGCTGTGAGCGTGACCGGAGCAACGGTGATGGATAAAGTGGCGGTTGGCGTAGACTCTGATTCAAGCGAGGACAACATTTGTGTAGCCAGTGCTACACCAATACACAGGACGAGGATAGCGATCACGAATGCCATCACTCGAAGCTCTTTGGCCCGTTGTTGGGTTTGCAGTTCGCGGTATTCGCGCATACGAATTCTTTGTTCAGATAATGCAGGTGAAAAACCTGCCCTACGAGTTAAATACTGCCCCCTTCACATTGGCCACTTTTTGCCTGTCACGATGAGCCCCACTGAAATGACAGCCAACCTATTATTCCAGGGCCAGAGCTTTTCCAGTGTCACCGGTCGCAGTCGTTCACGGATGATTGCAACTTTAACCTCATTGGGTACAATCGCAGTCTCCCAATCCTGCTCTGAGGTAACTGTTGTACTTCCTCCAACAAATTGTACATGCTCTCTTCCAGACTGTCAAACGGCGACTATGCCAATGGGCAAAGCCAGATAGCCATACGCCGGTTCTGAACACGACCTTGGACCTCACCTGCTCCAGGTCAGAACTGGTGTTGGGAAAACACGCTGCTGCGCCAACAGCTAATCATACTCGATCAACAGATCGAGGCCGACTTTGAAAAATCGAGCAGCTTGACTGCGAGCACCCCGCCCAATACCCGTTGGGTGGTCCCTTTCTGTAATCTACACACCTGGAATCATCATATAGAAAAATGGGGTGAGTGGGGATGGTTCCCTATGTTGTGGTGTGGTACGAGATATTCGCAAGCCTACAGGGAAACGTAGCAATCGAGCAGCTTGACTGCGAGCACCCTGCCCAATACCCATCGTGTGGTCTCCAACAGGATCTACAGACCTGGAGAAATATAGGTAGGGATGGTTCCTTATGTTGTGACGTGATGCGAGATACCTGATGGTCAAGAAGATGACCATCACCTTCAAATCCAGAGTCGTGCTCTAACTGCTCAAAAGACGACGCGAGTGGACGTAAATGAGTGAATAATGTGTCCTTACTGTCAACACCTGGAAAGTGAGTTGTTGCCGATTTGCTTCACCATTCTGCCTCGTTTCCTTCTCGACCGCTTGACAGCCTGACAAAGAGAATCTATACTTTATCACACGAGGAAAAAGTCCCAAGTTCATAGCTTGGAGACTGTACCACATAATTGGGCAATTGGTCACAATTGTGGGACGGATGGACTTTTCGGCCAGGACAGGTATAATGGAAGTCGGAACGTTGATGGAGGCATTTGACCATCAATGGAGTAGTACGATGGATATGGCACAAAAAAATGGGCTCCTGCGACTTGCCCTCGCAGAAGCCCAAGTAAAAGGTACAAAGCTAACCACTGTCAGGCCAACTTTACCTTTCTACCCCTTGGTGGGGCTTGTTTGTCGGAGCGGGAGCGACGGAATTCGCCCCCTTATGTGACATCGTACAGGCTCAGAGAATATCTCCGGGTCTGTTATTTTGGGTCAGCCGATTAGTCTGGGGCTGCTCGGAATTGTCGATGATGATAGCTGCTCGATTGAGTAGCAGCACCCACGAATTCGTGCTATTCCGCCAATTGTCACGGCTGATTATCGAACGGATATGCTTTTCGGCCAGCGCAGGTCTAGCATTACAGCGCAAGGTGCGTTCACTTGTTCCAAATCAGGTACTACAACTCCTAAAATACCCCAAAACCGGTAATCCTGAACGTAAATCTGACGTTAATAGTTCGAAGCTTCTGCGTTGCCAAAAATAGATAGAAATCCATAACTTTTATGGGGGATTAGTGTTTTAATATGTGATCCACATCACCATCTTTAGGATGGTTCGTATAAAGGTTTATTTGCTATTTCTTTGTCAAAGGAGACTAAAATGGATCGTGAAACAATTGGGAAATGGGCTTTTATCGTCGGTCTGGTTCTTGCCGTGCTCGCCGGGCTTTTCTTTCAACCTGGATGGGCTATCTGGGTGCTAGCGATCCTTGGAGTGGTCGTTGGTTTTCTCAATGTCACTGCGGAAGAAACGCGAGGCTTTTTGTTGGCTTCGATTGCGTTAACTCTTTCCGCAACGGCGCTAAACACCCTACCCGTTATCGGGACTGCGTTATCATACATCCTGCCGTTTGTGGTAGCCTTCGTCGCTGGAGGTATGATCGTGGTCGCATTGAAAGAACTGTTCCAGACCGCCCGGCAATAATCCTCGCAAACTGCCGAAATATCTATCCATCCGGTCGATGGAGAGAAGATATCCGAACCGGGTTATTTTCCCCTGTGTCAAAGGGAGCAAACTGAAAAGTCTGCTCTCAGAGCCAGTGAAGGTAGCCTGGGGCTGGTGTGTTCCCTTGCCAACGCTTTCTGCACCCTGCCAAAAGTAGTCGTGAAAGTCCACCGAGCACCGAGCGGGATGTAATTTTTCCAGTAGTTGGTAGGGCTTCTGACCGCGTCGGCCGGTACAGTATACGCTGCTTGTGCCCTGATGAGGTCGAGCTTACAGTATTTCTTTATTAGAATGGATGAGCTTTTCGACCAGCACACCCCATCTTCAGGATGGACAGACGCCTCACGCCGGGTTTTCCGGCTTCCCCATGTGTACAAGGATCCGATGTTTCACCAAGTCCCGATGCAACGGTATCACGCCGTCGGGCATGCGCTGACCATCCATCTCCACCCATGACACGCCTCGTTCGCAGCCTTCTGGGTTCTCGACCTGAATCTCATAGATCGCTTCACCGTGACGATAGCTCAGATAAAAGCCCTCCCACCACCCGGGAATGACCGGATTCAACTGCATGCGATCCCCACGTACCTTCAAGCCCAGAACCTCTTCAACCCAGGCTCGGTACATCCACGCCCCTGAGCCCGTATACCAGGGCCAACCACCGTGACCAATTCGCTCGGTCAATTGGTATACGTCAGCTGCAACCACGTAAGGCTCTAGGCCGTAGCGCAAGACTGCTTCCGCATCACGCGTGTGCTCGATCGGATTGAGCATACGTAGTATTTTCGCCGCACGCTCACCGTCCCCTTGGCGCGCCAAGGCCATAGCAAACCACAGGGCGGCGTGGGTATACTGGCCCCCGTTTTCCCGCACACCCGGAGGGTACCCCTTGATGTATCCGGGTGATGACTCTGACGTGTCAAAGGGAGGTGTGAAGAGCAGCACCAGACCTTCATCCTCGCGAACGAGATGTTTCCACACTGATTCAAGAGCAATCGTTGCTCGGTCTGTGTCGGCGGCGCCGCTCAGCCCGGCCCAAGACTGAGGCAATGAACCAATCATCGCTTCCTCGTTCGTCGATGAACCGAGAGGTTTGCCATCGTCAAAGATCGCGCGAATATACCATTCCCCATCCCAGGCTTCTCCCTCGACACGCTGGATCAACCCATCCCTCTCTTGTTGATAAGTTTGGAGCAGCTCTGTCCGGTTCAGCAATTCAGACAGCTCGATCATGCCCTGAAGCACATCCACCAGAAACCACGCTAGCCAAACGCTCTCCCCCTTGCCCTCAGCGCCCACGAGATTCATCCCGTCGTTCCAGTCGCCCGTCCCTATCAGGGGCAGTCCATGGGGTCCAACAGTCAGCCCGCGCGTGACCGCGCGCTGGCAGTGCTCAAACAGCGTGGCGCGTTCACAGGTAACCTCGGGTGTAGAAAAGATCTCGTGCTGATCCTCTTCCAGCGGGGGAGCGCTTAGAAAGGGAATCTCCTCATGTAGGATGTCCACGTCGGCGGTGGTCCGGACATAGTGAGCGACAACGTATGGCAGCCACAAAAGGTCATCGGAAATGCGCGAGCGGATACCCGCGCCGCTGGGTGGATGCCACCAGTGCTGGACATCGCCTTCCTTGAACTGACGGCTCGCCGCCCGCAAGATGTGCTCGCGCGCCAGCGCGGGATATGCGTGCAGAAAGGCTAGAACGTCCTGCAATTGATCGCGAAAGCCGAATGCGCCACCGGACTGGTAAAAGGCGGAGCGTCCCCAGATACGACAGCTCAAGCTTTGGTACAGGAGCCAACGGTTGATCATAAAGTCGGCGGCAAGCTCGGGCGTGTGCACTGTAATCGTGCCCAACAGATCATCCCACCACGTTTTCGTTTGGCTCAGCGCCATCTCGAGCGCCATGCTTCCTCGATAACTCAAAACCCGTTTATGGACCTCGTCCAACGACTCGGCTTGCCCTAACATACACGTGAGATCGGCGCTCTCGCCAGGGGCTAGCTCAAGCGTAACCTGCACTGCCGCGCACGGGTCGAATCCTGCACCTGTCCGACGTGACAGACTGGTGCGGCCCATCGCCGCCGGGCTACCCAGCGAGCCGTTGCGCCCGACAAAGGACACACGGTCGCCGCTGTAGGACTCCGCAGGCAGGTTGATGGCTGCGAATGCGACCCGATCACCATACTCAGGGTGATAGCGATTCCGGGCGAGCAAGGCCTGGGCTGTGTCATCCCAGTGGGTCACGATGTGCATCTGGGATGATTCACGGCTCTCGCCCAGCGTCCATGCCACATAATAGGTCACCGAGAGCCTGCGATGTCTGGAAGAGTCATTTCTCAACCGCAGCCTCTGCAGCTTGATCGGTTCTCCCCCGTTTTCATCCAACGGGACAAAGACCGTCAGTTCCTGTTCGATCCCGTGGCTGTTATGCTCAAAGACCGTGTACCCCGCCCCGTGCCGCGCCCGATAGGCAGTCTCCTCGCGGACCGGCGACGGTGTTGGCGTCCAGTAGACGCCAGTCTCTTCATCCCGTATGTATAATGCCTCAGAAGATGGATCCATCACGGGGTCGTTCGACCATTGTGTCAGGCGGTTGCGTTGGCTGTTGCCATACCAAGTAAAGCCGGATCCTGTTTCGCTGAGCAACGTTCCAAAGGTCGGGTTAGCGATGACGTTCACCCAGGGCGCGGGTGTATGGGTGTTGGGACCCAAATTGATCGCGTATTCACGTCCATCCGGGGTGAAACCACCCAGGCTATTAAAAAAGTAGGGCAACTCCATAAAGGGCAGCGCAGGCGAAGGCTCCCGGGGTGCATCTTTCTTGTCTATGGGTTCCGGCAGCCCGGAAACCGGCACAGGCATGCCCAATTGCTGGGGCAATGTGCCGCGAGCCGCCACCATCACCACACTCGCCGCGGCCCTGAGCAGTGTCAGGTCTTCCTCTGGGATTTGAGCTGCGCTGCGCAGGAAAACTCCACCAGGCCGATCCATCCCCGTATACACCGAATGCGTTTGGATCAGGCGCTCGAGTCGTTCGCGCACTGGTTGCTCATAGCCGCTTGGCTCCTCGTTGAGGATCACCAGGTCTGCCATCAACCCGTGTCTTCGCCAATAGGCATGCGCATCGAGCATCTGACGGACCAGGCTGATATCCCGCGCCTCGCCAATGGTGACCAGGGCAATAGGTAAGTCGCCCGAGATACCGTAGGGCCACAATCCGGCTTGACCCTTGCGATTCTCTTCGATACGTTCGGTGGGAGGGCGCAAAAGGTGATTAGGAAAAAGTAGGTGGCTTGCCACCTGCTGAAAGCGGCGCGCTTCGTCGGGCTGGATGCGAAGCAAGCGCAACTCGATCTGGGCAGAGGCCCAGGTGAGCTCCATTGCTCGCTCGATCGCGTGGGGATCGCGGTACTTGTCCATCAAACTCAAGACATCCTGGCGCGTTTCACCAGCCGCAAGAACAAAAAAAAGCTGGACACGCTGGCCCGGGCCCAATGTCACGCTCTGACGCAGGCTGAGGATCGGGTCCAGGACAAAACCCTGGCTGTTGCTCAACTCTTCAGAGATGCCCATCGGATTCGCGAGCGTCCGTCCGCGTCCGATGAATCGACGCCGGTCCGTCTCAAACTGCAAGGGTTGGTCCTCAGCCTGTTCAAGCGTAAAGCGGTGCGCAACATAGATGGGCGGGTCGTCTTCTTGGCGAGAACGGCGGTACGCGAGAAGCGCTTGATGTTCAGGAACTGCCTCGGTTTGGATGAAAAGCTTGTTAAAGGCTGGATGTTGCCGGTCTGCGTTGTGTGGTGCCATCGCGAGTTCGACGTAGCTCGTGAGGTTAAAGTGGCGGGTGCGAACGGACCGGTTGATCAGAGTGATCCGCCGAATCTCAACGTCATCTTCGGGCGAGACGATGACGGCAGTTTCGGTACGGACACTGCGATCATCGCGCTGGAATATGGCACGGCCGAGGGCAAAGTCGACGGAATACGTCTCAACCTTCCCGCCGGTGGGGTGATAGGTACTAGACCAGAATCGATCTGAATCGACATCGTGGATATAGCAGAAGGTGCCCCACGAATCCTGGGTGCGATCCGCTCTCCAGCGTGTGATCTCAAACTCGCCCCACCGACTGTATCCACCGCCAGCATTCGTGAGCATCAAACCATAACGACCATTACTAAAAAGTTGGGTTCTGGGCATAGTTGTATGGGGGGTATTGAATTTGCTCACCGAAGGCGCGATTTCGCCGACGCTCGTCACCGAAGGCGCCCCTTCCCGCGTAGAGATGTGGTGCAGCGGAGGAAGGATGGGGATACGTTCTTGGAGCAGTGGCTCAACGGTACGCACGCGCGCGTCGGCATGAAATCGGCGCTGGATAGGATTACCATGCAGAAAGTTGTTCAGCGATAGGAACCCCATGCCCTGATGATGCGCCATGTAGGTTCGCACGATCACCCCACGCTGGCCCTCACGATTCGGTTGGCGGCTATAGTCCATTGCTTCGTAATAGCCATAATCATTCAACAGCCCCAGACTGGCCAGGCGTTTCAGATTCTGCAGGGTCTCTCTCGGCGCAACACTCACCGCCAATAGGGTGGCGTATGGCGCCACGACGAGATCCTCCTCCAAGCCACGCCGAAGTCCCAGCTCCGGTACGCCAAACGCTTTGTATTGATAGGTCTTGTTGAGGTCCAGATCTCCATAGGCAGACTCGGAGATACCCCACGGCACACGGCGCTTGCGGCCGTAGGCGATGTGGGCCGTTACAGCTTCTCGAGTCGCTTTATCCAGAAGCGAGTTTCCATACGAGCACTGAAAAATCAAAGGCATCAGATATTCGAACATGGTCCCGGTCCAACTGACCAGTACGCGACGCCGACCGATCGCGTTGTAAGGTCGACTCATCGAAAACCAATGCTCAATTGGAACGTCCCCGCGAGCGATGGCGACAAAGCTGCCAAGCCGCGCCTCACTCGCCAAGAGATCATAGTAGACGTCATCCAGGCGACCAGCGGAAACGTTGTAGCCGATCGAAAACAGCCGTCGTTCAGCGTTATACAGAAAGCGCATATTGATCGATTTGGACAGCTCGCGTCCATCCTGGATGAGCTGCTCGGCCAAAGCCAGCATTTCACCAGCGAGCCATTGCGACTTGGCCAAGGCCTGCACGAGGCGGTCAAACCATTCGCAGAGCGGATCCGCTTCTGATGGAGCCCCCTCTCGGACCGACTCGAGGAACTGAATGCCGCCGATGCGCCCCTTGGCGATATCCAGAAGCGAAGGCGCGTGTTGCAGAGTCTGGCGCAAAGCGAGCAGGTCATCCAGACCCAGTTGGGCGATCTCCTCTTCTGTCTTTTCATCGAGGATCTCGATCCAGGTGAGATAACGATCCGCAATCATTAGCCAGGCTGATAGCTGCCCCTGCATCTGCTTGGCCCAATAGGCCGCACCCGCTTCAACGCCGGCGGACTCGCGCGCCTTGTCAGCCAGAGCCTTCACGTTACCATCCACCCGCCGCAGCAGGCGAAGCGCGTCGGCGATTCGCTCCGGCGGGTCTTTCCACCCGATCAGCAGTTGGTCGAAGGTATGACCATCCAGATCGGGAATACCTTCCTTTTCGATAGCCTGTTTCAGGGCTTTTCCGGTGTCCTGCAGGCCTGCAAAGGATTTCACATCCAGGACAGGTGTCTGAATCAGCTCGTCAAGCCCGTGTTCCAGCGTCCATAAGGCGCCAAGCAGGTTTCCGCTGTCCACGGAGGAAACGTAGCGCGGTTCCAACGGGGCCAGCGTTTGAATATCGTACCAGTTCAACAGATGACCCTCATAACGCTCCAGTTTGCCGATCGTTTCCATGGAATGCGTCAGCTTTTCGACGACCTGATCCACCGTCAGATACCCGAAATCATGTGAAGCCAGCGCGCTGAGCATCCAGAGGCCGATATTGGTTGGGCTGGTACGCATTGCTAGCTGGTCTTGATGAGAAACCTGGTAATTGTCGGGTGGAAGCCAAGAGGTCTCTTCGTTGACCAAGTCCGAGAAATAGCGCCAGGTGTGTCGTGCAATTTTCCTCAGGAATTGCAGCTCCTCTTGGGTAAGCAATCTTGGCTTTTGTTCCGCACGCCGTCGCAGGTTCAAGAGCCATCCAAACAAAGGAGACAAGAACCACAAGATAAGCCAGGGGCTCGCCAGCGCAAGGTTCGATGGCATCCAGCGATACACCGCCCAACCAATCAGCACACTGAAGATGCTCGCCAAGCTCAAAGAGGCTACAAACAATGGCTGCCGACGCGGGGCGTTCCACTGGCTCACCTGGGCCGAAGCCCACTCGAGCAATCTACGGTGAGAGATGAGGCGGCGGTGCAGGACCCGCAGAATGGCATCGAGAGCCAGCCAGGCCTGGTGCGGAAGCAGCGCGGCATCCGCAACCGCCCGCCGCAGGTCGTGCGCCACCTTTGAGAAGGAAAAGCTCTTTAGTCCCTTGCGAGTGGTCGCCATCGTGAAGGGCTGTGCCAACGGGTGGAAGAGCAACTGAATGCCGATCACAAGCGTAGCAATCCACCCCATCTGAGTGGAGATCAGCCAGGAGGCCACAAGCAACCCCAGGCTAGTCGCGGGTACCAGGCTCCGGCGCAAGTTGTCCAGAATCTTCCAGCGATTGAACCAGGAAAGCTGGTTTGGCCGTCGCCCTCCTCCAGCCTGGGGGACGCGCGGCAAGATCCAATCCGCGATTTGCCAATCACCACGAATCCAACGATGCTGCCGGCCGGTGTAGCTCACGTAACCCTGCGGGAACTCATCATAGAGCTCAATATCGCTGGCTAAACCGACTCGGACGTGAGCCCCTTCGATCAAGTCGTGGCTCAGCAACCACTCTTCAGGAAACCGTCCTGACAACACTCGACTGAAGGCGCGCACATCATAGATACCCTTTCCATGGTAGGAGCCCTCACCGGTGAGGTCCTGATGGACATCGGAAACAGCCTTGGTGTATGGGTCAATTCCGACCGCGTCTGCAAAGAGCCGACTGAAAAGCGAGGCGCTCGTGCTCGGCAGGGAAGGGCTCACGCGCGGCTGGATGATTGTATAGGAGCCGGCCAGGATTCTACCTTCGGCGTCGAAGCGCGGCTGGTTCAGTGGATGTGCCAATGTCTCGATCATCCTGCGGGCAGCGCCGTGAGGCATCTGGGTGTCGCTGTCCACGGTGATGATGAACCTCACGTTCGAAAGATGATCCGGGTCGCCGACGTATACCAAAGGAGCGGCATCTTCAGGCCGTGTTCCATCGATCAGGCAGTTGAGTTCCTCCAACTTTCCGCGTTTGCGCTCCCAACCGATGTACTTTTGCTCGGATTCACTCCATTTGCGGTCCCGATGGAAAAGGAAGAAACGCTCACCATCATACCGGCGATTGAGATGTTCGAGGCTTTCGATGGCAGTTTGGAGCAACTGTTCGTCGCCCTCACGGTGCGCCTGGTCCGAATCGGTATAGTCCGTAAAGAGGCTGAAGAGCACATTGGCTTCTTTGTTAGCCAGGTATCTGATCTCTAGCTTCTCCACCTCGGCCTGGATCGTTTCCTCGTCCACCAGCATCACGGGCACGACGGTCAACGTTCGAAATGCATCTGGGATTCCCAAAGCCTCGAAATCCATCTTTGGAAGCGTGCGGGGTGGAAGTAGCCGCGTGATCAGGTAATTGACTACTTCAAGCGCAAGTTGGCTGGCGGGGATCAGCAAGAGGAAAGCCATTAAGCATTGGATCCCGGGCGACTGTCCGCGCAGGCCAAATCCGACGATCAGGGAGATGAATACCGTGGAGAGAAAGCCGAGCCCGAAAAAGTACACGGCAGAATGATGGCGGCCTACCCAGCGCAGGGCGCGGAAACGTAGCGTTTCACGGCGCCCTATGAGCCGCGCAAAATCGCCTCTTCCTTCCCCGATGAGATAGGTCCCAACGTGGCTCCACCGCTCATTCTCCGCAGCTCCACGCACGGGCTGCGTTGCCATCTCGATGGCGCGTTGGGCGACTTGTTCCTCTGCCCGACCGGAGCCACGAGCGAGCTCTTCAATCACCCGGCGATACCGATCACGCGTGTCGAAATCCATCGCGGGATACACGCCGGACGGATCAGACCGTAGCACTTGCTCCACGCGGCTGAGGTGCTCAAAGACCTGTCGCCAATCCAACAGAGCGAGCTGCTGCAAGCTGGTAAACGCATTCCCAATCGATATCTGCTCCTTCGCCTGGCGGTTTTGCTCACGCAGGTTGAGATCGGTCAAAGGCTGCCGGAGTGTGTGCTCAAGCCAACTCTGGACCGGTACCGATGCGGCCGCCTCGTCATAGAGACGACCGACAAGCTGAGAACCAAAATAGGGACTCGGGCTCGGTTGGGTTTTTGCAAGTTCTGCCAGGATCAAGAAGAGCTGGTTAGGATCTCGCCGATTGGCTGTGATAAGCCTGTTCGCCCAGAGGTCGGCGATCTCACCCTCTTGCAGCTCTGTTAGGACTCTTGCGGCGAGATCCTGGATGCTCTCAATCAAGGCGGTGCGCAGCATCTGGGGCACAGCCCAGAGCTCGCCAATCGTCAGCGTGCTCACGGATTGATACGCTTCAAGAAACGCAAGGATGTTCTCCCGGTCCAGACACAGATCCGTATGGGAGATGAGTTCCTTCGCCAGACCATAGATGCGCGGCAGACCCTGATAGGGTTCGTTGGCAAGTGCCGGCAGCTCCTGGCAATAACGCTGGGGAAGATTCCGTTGCACATCGCGAGCGTTTCCCTCGATGACGTACTCATTATCAAGGATCCACTCGGCGGCCAGAGTCGCACTATGTTCTAGCCGACTCGCCTCGGAAAGATCCGAGCAAACTCGATGGATCCATCGACGGGCCTGTTCGAGACGCTCGAGCAGATTCCTGTTTTGCTGTGGCTTGGGGTCGACCCGGTGGTCCTTGGCCAGCCGCTGGGCATGCTCCCGGATCTGCGTCAGCGAGAGCGAAACCCCAAGGCTCCCCAAATCCCCTACCGGACTCTCACGCTTCGGATGCAGGACGAAAACCGCGAGTGGGATCTCTCCTCTTTCCCGAAGCGCCGCCACTGGAAGCCGCAAGGTTTCGATCGGCGCTTGGAGAATCAGGGCGGTCTCCTCAGACACCAGCCAACGTGCGTGATCCTCAAGCAGCCTCAGTTCGATACCGTACTTTGATCTTTGTGTCCACACCCCACCGACAAGAGCGCCAATTAAAGCACTCGCCAGGATCAAAATGAAAGGAGAAAGGGTTCCGCCCAGAATCGGCGCCGACCAATCGAAAGCCAGGGAGGCGCTTCCAGCCAGGACGCCGAACAGGATGGCGACCAGAGTCGCTGCAAGGCCACGGCGCCAAAGGAAGGGATCCCGTATGTGTACATCCCCGTCCGCCGTCTTGTGCACTAATGCGGCGCGGAGGAAACGCCTCCTCACCAGCGCCCAAAGGGCTCTATCGGCGTCCTTTCGATTGGAAAAGTAACTTATGAGAATACCTGCTCCCTCTGTTTGTCCCTTTGTCAACACTTTCCCCTTGATCATAGTAACATTCGCGAGTTTGGTCGAACCCTGAAAGGCACACAGCGTTATCAATGCAAGACTTGTGAGCAGACATTCGTTGAGTGCGTGTCAGATATAGGTTGTCTGGCGCCAGTTTCGGTTCCCCTATCACCTGCAAACTCACCTCAATTGGTCTGTCTTGGGCTGTTTGAGCGAGGGGGATAATCACTCGGTGGAGTGGCAATACCCACCAATTTTCACTTGCAACACGATCCGAGACGGGCGGGTAGCTCCACACTTACTCGTGGTGCGCTCCAGCCGATGATTGATGAAGATTAAAAAATCTAATTCGGTAATCCCGCTCGGCCGGGACCGGGACAGGCGAGGACGATCTCGTCGCCGCGCTGCAGCGCCGCAGCCTTGCCCTAACCCTGGCCCTTGAAGATTCCACGAAACCAGTTCGATATTCTCCTGCCGAGCTTTTTCTGGTCTCTCAGTTGGGCTGTAGCTGCCCAAAATGTGATTCTTTCGCCACATTCGCAAACGTAAAAGTCTGTGCTTTGACCTTCTCCAGTTTCCGCAGAGTCAACGAACGGGTCGTCAGATATCGTTTTCCCACAACGAGGACATGTGATTTGGTTTTCCATATTCTTTTCCTTTATCCGTTATTCCCAATCTACGTCCGCCGATCTCCTGGACCGGCGCGACCTGGCCGGCTCTGCTGAACACTCGCCGAGACGGATCTCGCACACCTTGCGAAAATGGTACCCATAGATGGCGAATGCCACCGCGTCAGGGAACAAGCGCGGACGGCGGAAAAGCGTCCATAGCAAAAGCCCCCAGTACTGAAACCGCTCCTTGCCCAGGATGCCCAGGCGCAAGATCGAACGGAAAAACGCCAGGAATAGCTGCATGTCCAGTGGAGGCCTGATCTTGGGCGGCTTGTACTCCCGCAAGAAGGTCTTGACGCGCTGATAGTAATGCCTGGGCGAGTAGATATGTTCCATAATGCGCTTGTACCCATCGCGCAGCGCATCCAGGTTCATCCGAGGGACAATGTTCGTCGTGCCATCTACGTTATCTCCCGT
>Ga0180434_10005782_pt1 | contig 14433 bp, 11 predicted proteins | sample SS_ome_7_FD_132453 | JGI IMG/M metagenome (GOLD analysis project Ga0180434, IMG submission 132453) | Hypersaline lake sediment archaeal communities from the Salton Sea, California, USA - SS_1_D_2 metaG | ecosystem: Environmental > Aquatic > Non-marine Saline and Alkaline > Hypersaline >... | reverse complement strand
GGGTTTCGGCGATTCGCTCTCCGGTCGCAACGGCGGCGCATCCGACAGGCTGCCGATGAACCGTTCCATGAGCCGTTCGAGCTTCGTCGGTGTCAGGTAGTCGGGAGTAAGCTCCGCTTCCTGATAATGCGCCTTGAACGAGTCGGCGTTCTGGTCGAAACTGTACCGGAGATGCGAGCTTTTCGGTGTCGGTTTGCCCTCGTCGAATATCGTAATCGACCACCGTTTGCTCACGTCGTACGGGCGGTCTACCGGCGGGCCTGACGCTTTCTCCTGTTTCCCGCCCAGTGCCGCCGCCGGGTCAATTTCCGGGAAGTCGTCAGGGACCTTGTGCACGTATACTGCGCGAATTCCGTCCGGCAGAATCTCGAGGAACGGCCGTCTTGTCCCGCGCGCCCGTGCGAGAACGTTGAGCCGCATCTCGAACCCGTCCGGAAACGTGCCCGCATCCGGCGGTGTGAAATGCGCCGTGCTCAGCTGGGGCATCGGGACGAGCACGTCCGCCGTGGACAACGTGAGGGATACCGGACACGTTATGCGCTCGAAGTAGTGGATCGGGCTCAAATCGCGGTACGCAGGAGCGGACAGATCCTTTCCAAAAAGCTCCTCGAGCGGTGCCGCGAGTTGTCCGACCGCCGCGAGAAACGGTACCGGCGCTTTGAGCAGGCTCAGCGGGTCGCCCGCCTCGATATCGCCGCGTGCACGTGCCAGGTTCTTATCGAAATACGCCAGGTTGTACGACCAGTTGAGCACCGGCGCGTCAGCGACCGTCGCAATTACCGGGAATATCTCGGCTGCCATGGCGAGCGCCATGTACCCGCCGGCGCTGCCGCCCTCGATCATAAGATGTGTGCGGTCGATGAACGGCAGACGGCGCGCCCACTCGAGCAGTGCCAGGTCAAGGTTGAAACTGTTGCCGAGCGGAAGCTCCGGGTTGAGATGCGGTGTGAGCGCCGCCCAACCGTCCCTGCACCGCGACGCACCCGCCGACGGCTGAAACTCGTAATGGGCTGAGAACGCCAGCGGGATTTTGTCGCCGCTCTCGAGCATGTCGCGTCGTACAAACAGCCGCGCTTTCGCCTCTTTCGGCTCCCCGTCAACATCGAGATAGCCGAACGTAAGCGTTGCCTGCCCTATCTCGTGCCCCTTGGACTCGATGAGTTCCGTGGCCTCCAACCGGAAAAGGCCCGATTTCACCGTCGGTTCGGCAGCGAGCGCCTCCGCAAGCCATGACGCTTCTTCCTTCGCCGCCTCACCTTCCGCGGCGAAAGCTAAAGTCGGCGCCGCCAGGACGAGCAGCGTCAGACACATCAATCCGACAAGTCGTACCGCACGCGTTGTTAGTTCTTTCACGGTTTGACACTCCTCTCCGATCGGCAGCCTCGTCCCTGCGGTAGTCAGTGACACCTAAGAATATGACTGACGCGGGGGCAGAAGTCAAGGCGTTAAGAGCTCATTTCCCGATGCGGGAGCCCTAGAGCGGCGAGGGAACATAGCCCAGGGCGATGCGTAGAGGGGTACCGCGCTCCCGCGGCAAAAAAAGTGCTTGACAAAAGCGAGCCGAGCTGTTATACTGTACTACGACGATAGAACAGGAGCGGCCGCGAGCCGACGCGAGGTAACGGCATGTACCTGCAGATTGACCCCGCAATCAGCGTTCCCATATTCACGCAGATTACCAACCAGATCAAATACTCTATAGCCATGGGCGCGTATCGTGCCGACGACAAGCTTCCCTCCGTCCGCGAGCTCGCCGTGCACCTGCGCGTCAACCCGAACACGGTCGTGAAAGCGTACCGTGAGCTCGAACGGGAGGCCGTCGTTTATACCCAGCGTGGATTAGGAGTTTTCGTGAGCAAAGATGCCCCGGGCATATCCCGGAAGGAGCGGAAACGGATTATCGATGAACGGCTGGGCGCGGCAGTGGAAGAAGCGCTCCACTCCGACCTCAGCCCGGACGAAGTGCGCAAGATCGTGGAGAACAAACTCAACGAAAAGGGAACAGCACGCAGATCGCGCTGACACTGTCAGGAGGATGCGTTATGGCGGATACGGTGATTGAGACGAGAGGGCTCGCGCGGCGGTTCGGGAAGCTTATGGCAGTTGACAACCTCGACCTCGACGTGCCCAGAGGCAGCGTGTTCGGTTTTATCGGCAGGAACGGTGCCGGTAAGACCACCACGGTACGGATGTTGCTCGGTCTGCTGCCGATGACAGCGGGCTCGGCGACGGTGCTCGGGCTGGACGCGCGCAAGCGCAGTTTCGACATCAAGAGACGCGTCGGATACGTTCCCGAGACGCACCATTTCTACCGATGGATGACCGTCGGCGAGCTGACCAGGTTCACTTCCTCATTCTACCCGACATGGCAGCACGAGAAATGTTCCGAGTTGGTCGACAGGTTCGAGCTCGACCGCACGAAGAAGATCAAGGAGCTGTCAAAAGGGATGGTGGCGAAGCTGGCGCTCGCACTCGCGCTCGCGCACGATCCGGAACTGCTCGTGCTCGACGAGCCGACCGGCGGCCTCGACGTGATGGTTCGCCGCGATTTTCTCGAGAGCATCGTCCGGATGATCCAGGAGGAGGGAAAGACGGTGTTCCTGTCGTCGCACGTGCTCACTGACATGGAACGTGTCGCGGACGAGATAGCGATCATCGAGGAAGGGCGCCTCGTGAAACGGGCGCCGCTGCAGGAACTGAAGGACACGGTGAAAAAGGTCCGCCTGACGTTCCGGGATGAGCCGCCGGCGGACGTGCAGATCGAGGGCGCACGAAACGTCGCACGCGACGGCAGAGAGTGGCTCGTCACGTACGACGATTTCACCAAACAGAAACTCGAGGGATTGCGGAAACTGCCGGTTTCCAATGTGCAGGTTCTCGACCTCGATCTTGAGGAGATATTCGTCGTCCTCGTCGGAAGAAGGAGCGAACCGTGACGAAGAAAATCGGGACTGACACAAGCCCGGCCTTCGTAGCCAAACGCTACTTTGGCGGAGTAGGCCGGGGCGAGGTACGAGCGGAGACGTGTCTGTACCCGTTTTCTCTGACGTAGGGGCGCGGCGTGCCGCGCCCTGCGCCCTGGGCAGAGCAAGCCCTGCCCCTACGCGCTGGCAAATGCAGGGAAACATTGCCGATATAGGTAAGGTACGGTTGAGATGACATCGTTACTCTGGAAAGAATGGAAGCAGAACCGGCTGATATTCGCCCTGGGTCTGCTCGTACCGGTCATGTTCTGCATCCTGTACGCGACCCATCCCCGCCATCTCGGTATCAAGGCGGTGGATGTGCCGGCTACCCTTTACGCCATCGGGGTGCTGTACGCGCTGCTTATCGGGTCGGTACTCATCTCGCAGGAGATAGGGTCGGGAGCCATCAGCGAGCTGTTCGCGCGGCCGGTCAATCCCTGGAAAGTCTGGCTGAGCAAGTTTCTGTTCGGGCTGATCACCACGGCAGCGGTTGTCGCGTTCGCGGTGGTCCTCGGGCTTATTGTCGCCAGCCGCGTTGACGGAATAGCTCTTCCCGACATGTGGTCACGTGCGGTAGGGAAGGTGGCCGTGACGCTGCTCATCCTCATCCCGGCGGCGGTCCTTGCCGCCGCGTTGTTCTACTCCACCATGACCGAGCAACCAATCCTGGCGATCCTTGGAGCCGCGTTCGTTGCGGGAGCCTTCACCGCGTACTGGTTCAGATGGGCGTTTCTCATGGCCATTATAGGCGGTCATGCTGAAGCCGTCCGCCGGTTCATCGCTGTGCTGGGAGTCTCAACCAGTCTGCTCCTGTCACTCGCTCTTTCGGCCCTGATTTTCGTCAAAGGTCAGCTCCACACCGGTTTGCGCGCGCCCAGATGGCGCCTTGCGAGCACCTGCGTCGGGTTCCTGGTTCTGATATGCCTTATTTCGCTGCTCTGGGGTTCTAGCGACCTGCTCCATCTCGGTCCGTATGAGGAGTTCAGAGTAAGGACGTTCTGGGTATCGCCGAACGCAAAGAAGGTTGCCGTCAACGCGCACGCGCGCAATGCAGGACTTGTGGGAACAGCCTGGATCCTCGACCTGGAATCCGGAGAACGGCTTTTTCGCGACCACTACCTCGATGCACCCGCACACTGGTACTATCCCGGTTGGGGTGCGGCATGGTCGCCGGACAGCAGCCGGTTCGCCATGCTGGTCGAACCGTCGTATCCGCGAGTCGCGCTGCGTTTCGGGTCAGACGTTCAGCGGTTGCAGGTGCTGAACCTGAAAGAGCAGACCGTAAGAACACTGAAAGGCTTCGGGCCGGACAGAAGTTGGCCGTCTCCTCTGCTCGCATGGGCCCGTTCGGCTGACCTGCTCTATTACCACGTGCGCGGAGATGGCATCGAGCACCTATCCCCGGACGGCACCGTCGTGACACGCGTCCCTATCGAGGCACCGCCTGCGGTATCGAACGTCTGGCCGAGACGGCTTGTAAGAACCGATCCGCCTCTGTTCTTCTGCGACTGTGACATCTTTTATCTGCCCGAGTATGGCGACCGTCCCTATCGCCTCCAGCATGGCGGCAGCCGCAACGCGTACGTGCTCCTTAATCCGGTCACCGGTGAGACCAACGTCATCGATCTGGGACGCAAGGACGAGGTGAGCCTCCTGGATATCTCGCCGGATGGGCGATACATCCTCTACGAGAAATACGACCGCCCGCTAAAATTGGGCGAGAAGGCGGGCTCGCTAAAAGGACCTCCATCACGGCTCTTCCTCAGGGATCTGTCCACCGGGACGGACAAACCGCTCCTCGAAGACAGGGCCTGGCGGCATATTGCTGCGTCCCCTTGGAGAATGCCGCTTTTTTCACCGGATGGCAGGCGGTTTGTGATTCAAGAAAGATACGCGCGTGAGACAGAAGATGTACGTATCGGCATGCACGTCATGGATATCGCGCAGAACAGCATGGCTCAGCTTATCGAGATTGACGAACGGACGGAGGTGTTCGGTCGGACGAGCTGGTCACCAAGCGGGACACGGTTGGCCATCGCGGTGGACCACCAACCGTTTCTTCCCAATCTCCGCTCGCGGTATGAGCGCACGACACCGACCGACATGCACGTCTTCACGTTCAGCCACGACGGATTCACGAAGACGAGCTTCACGAAGCATGCAGTAGACGATTTTGCCTGGCTGAGCGACGACGAGTTCCTCTACGCCAGCGCCAGCACAGTGTACCGCGTGAAGGCCGACGGGACGGAACGGAGAAAAGTGTTTCCCAAGAAAATGGGGACTGACACAAGCGAAGCGAGGCACGAGCGGAGACGTGTCTGTACCCGTTTTCTCGTAGGGGCGGTCGCCGCGGCGACCCGCGCCCATGCTTGGAAACGTTCGGAGATGCTGTTCTGGCAAAAGGCGAGATTGCCGCGCTCCCACCCCCGGGCGTGGTCGCTCGTAATGACGACGGGAGGAGCCCTTCGTAGGCTTCCGACTGGCGGTAGGCCGGGCGTCTCGCCCGGCGCGCGAATCGTGGTTAAGGACGTGAGATTGCGTTGACATGAAATCGCTTATCTGGAAAGAGTGGCGCGAAACACGATGGATAGCCATCGGTTTCCTTCTCATCTGCATTCTGATCTCCTTCTATTGGAAGACGTGTTTGCTCGGAGAAGAGCTTGGCTGGCACACCGCCATAGTGGTCATCCTCACGATCCTTATAGGCGGCCGGACGTTCGCCGGAGAAAAAGAAACACGGACGATGGAGTTCCTTGCGGCGCAGCCGGTCCGCAAAACGCATCTCTGGGCGTTCAAAGCGGCGTGGGGACTCGGCGTCGTTCTGGTTGTGTTCGCCGTGAGCGCCCTCTTCGACTACGTGCTCATGCTCGGCGACCCGTTCTACGAGGCGGCGTATCTTCTGGAACTGCCCTTGACCTGGATTGTGCTGGCGCTGATCGCGATCTACGCCGTGGCACTCTTCTCCTCAAGCGTGTGCGACAAGACGCTCATCGCAGCGGGCCTCGCGGTGATACTGTGGTTCGGTGTTGCGTGTATCGTCGCGCTTATCGACCGTTTCAACCGCCATTTCTTCCAGTTCGCGAACGAATGGTGGGGAGTCCCGTTAGCGCTTTCGTGGTTTATACTCGTCGTTCTTGCCGGCTCGTTTCTTATCGTGACACGGCGCGAGGTATGGCCCAACGAGCCGCGAGCCGTGAAGGGTGCGGCAGTGGGCGCCGGCATCGGCTGGCTTATCGTGCTCGTAATCCTGTCCTCTGCGAACATTCCACCCGACAAAATCACCCGTATCGCCACCCTCGGCGTCGGCGGGCGAGGCGGCCTCCCGGCGGACATCGTCTTCTCGGTGTCAGTCGATGGGAAGGAACTGCACGGATGGCGGATCGATCTCGACGGCGAAAACTTCGTGAAAGCGACCGATGTACCGTTTCGCGAACGCGCGCATCCCTCGTTATCGAGAAAGAATATCGTGAAGCGGTGGGATTCGTTCTATGTAGCGAAGGCGATCTCCCCGCAAGGTAAGGTCGGGTATCTCGTGGAGAAAATCGATCGACCATATGGACGCCTCACCGTGCCCCGACGCGTCAGCACGCATGTATGGCCGGATGAGGGTACGGTGACCTTCGTCGGAGGCGGCGACCAGCGACGGCACCCAACCACCCCGCTGTTTTTCGCGGAGAATACACAGGACGGGCAGACGGTGCTCTGGACAGTCGACCCTCAGACACTGGAGAGAACCAATCACGCAAAACTCGGCGATCTGGTAGCCGTGTCGCCAGATGCCGAGCACTTCATCTTCAAGAAGCCAGTTCAGGACGAAACCGAAGACAAAGTCACACTTACCGTTGTAGAATGGGATAGCTGGCAGTATGACGTGCACCTCGATGAAGAAGTTGCTGATAGCTTGAGCTTCGTCACGGACTTATTTGTGCAGTATAAACGGGACGGGAACACATATCTGTGCGATTTCGATTACTTGGCACTCCCGCATGAGGAGGTTCCGCCTCCGTTCAGCGATCTTCCACTCCGCAGCCCGGCTCGACATCGGGAACGTATGCGGTACGCTACGGTGCCGTTCCCGCCCGGGCTTACACTAGCGAGATCAACACACGTCAAGGTGCCGGAGCGGATCCTGTCGCGCGGACCGGAAGCCGTGCGGCAACTTGCTCAGAGGCTGGAAGAGTGGAATCGCCAGTTCCCGGTGAACATGGAAGACGCTTCCGAGTATGCCGGTATCGAGGAGTTCGAGGCTGATCTTGTCAAGCACGGTGTACCGCAGGATGCAATCCCGGCGGCGGTCGGCTATGCCAAGTCACAGGAGCTGCTTGAATCCGTTGCGGCGGGATGGGGTGCGGACATGCCGGAGCAACTGCTCGGCGATGCTATCTTCCCCGCACGCACGGGCCAAGCGATGTACCTCCGGCAAGCGATCTACGTTAAGAAAGGGAACGAACAGCAGAGCAGTCTATGGTTACTGGTCTTGCATTCATGCGAAACGACGAAGATTCTCGACGATATCGACGTGACTTCGCCCGCCGCGCCAAAAGCTCTCGTCGTGCCAATCATGGAGGACTACTTCGCGTTCGTTCGCGACGCCAAGACCATCTGGACCTACCGCGACGGCGTGCTCAAACAGATCTTCCCACCGCAACCGTAACCCATGCAGCGGCGTCTCTGTCGCCCCATCAGGGCTCGTGGGGGGAGGGACGCGCTCCCGCGCGTCCGCAACGGCGCCGTCCACTGGCGGCGTGTGACCAAAACCAGCGGTCGAGGTGGAACTCGACCCTCCCGCGCGTCCGCAACGGCGTCGTCCACTGGCGGCGTGTGACCAAAACCAGCGGTCGAGGTGGAACTCGACCCTCCCGCGCGTCCGCAAGGAGGTCCCCCACTGGCGGCGTGTGACCAAAACCAGCCGTCGAGGTGGAACTCGACCCTCCCGCACCGTGGGCATTGGGAGGGCCGGCTCCTGGCGGGCCGCGGATTCCCCCAAAGGCGCGGAGATCCCAGAGCATTTCACCGTAGCCCGGCAACTCATTTGCCGGGACTCCCTGGATTCCCGCCTGCGAGGGAATGACGTCAAGGCGGGGTCTCACTTTTCCCTTGACAAGCGACATCATGGATGGCATACTATGTGATGAAATAGTAAGGGAGCCCCCCAAACTCGCGGAGGTAAGGGTAGTGGACGAGATTTGCCGCATGAAAGCGGAGATGTTCAAGGCGCTCGGTCACCCGATTCGCTTGCGTATTGTGGAACTGGTGGCTGACGGTGAGAAGAGCGTGACCGAGCTTGTCGAGGCGATGAGCGCCGAACCGTCGAACACCTCCCGTCACCTTGCGGTGCTGAAGCGTGCCGGCATCGTCAGCGACCGTAAAGAAGGGCTGAACGTGTACTATCGCCTCGAGCTGCCGTGCGTCGCGCACTTCTTCGCCTGCGTGACGGACGCCGTGAAGGAGAAGCTCGAGAAGAGCGAGAGCCTGCTCAGACAGCTCGCGTAGGAACCATATATTTTTTCACGACTAGTTGACTATTTTGTAATATTGTCAGCTAAACGCCGGGAACATGCCGATTTTGTGGCCCGGCTTCAGAGGTGATTGAATATGAAAGAGTGGAAAATACTTGCCAGCCTCGTGGCGATTTTCCTGCTGGCATACTTCCTGCCGCTGGAAAGCCCGAAGGTCAAACAGGCGATACTTGAGGCGTTCAGGTTATTGCAGTGGTACGCGCGGATGCACACGCTGACGTGCGTCGTCCCGGCGCTGTTCATCGCGGGCGGTATCGCGACGTTCCTGTCGCAATCGTCGGTGATGCGGTATCTCGGCCCGACGGCGAACCGGTGGCTCGCGCTGAGCGTGGCGTCGGTATCGGGCTGCGTACTTGCGGTCTGTTCGTGCAGCGTGCTGCCGATGTTCGCGGGGATTTATCACCTTGGTGCCGGGCTCGGTCCGGCGACCGCGTTCCTGTACTCGGGTCCCGCAATCAACGTTCTCGCAATATTCCTGAGCGCACGGGTACTCGGGCTCCAGCTCGGGCTGGGTCGAGCTGTGGGCGCGATCCTTTTCGCGTTCGTTCTCGGGCTGTTGATGGCGCGCGTGTTCCGCAAGGATGAGACGAAACGCGCCGAAGCGACGCTCCAGATGCCCGAGCCGGAGAGAGGACGTCGGTCGCTCTGGCAGACCGTCCTATTCTTCGCGTGTATGGTGCTGTTTCTCGTGTTCAGCGACTGGTACAACCCGGGCGACGCAACGGTCACCCTACGTGACGGGACCGTACTCAACGCGAACGTTCGCTACCAGACGCGCGAAACCGTGACCCTCCAGATCTACGATGACGAATGGAACTCCACCGGCGAAGCGAGAACATACGATCGGTCGGAAGTTGCGAAGGTCGAGCCGGTGCCGAGTCTCACATTACGTATCTACACCATCCGCTGGTATCTCGCGGGTGTCATGTTCGTCGCGGTGGCGGCGATGACGCTCGCGTGGTTCTCGCGGGGAGAGTTCAAGGAGTGGATGAGCGCGACGTGGGGTTTCGCAAAACTGCTCGTCCCGCTGCTTTTCGGCGGCGTATTCATCGTCGGATTCCTATCGGTGCTCATCCCCGAAAAACAGGTAGCCGGTCTCGTCGGCGACAACACCTTACCATCAAACTTTCTTGCGTCGATAGTCGGCGCGCTTTTCTATTTCGCAACGTTAACGGAGGTCCCGGTGACTCAAGCGCTCATGAAGCTCGGGATGGCAAAAGGTCCTGCCCTGGCGCTGCTTCTCGCCGGACCTGCGTTATCGTTACCGAACATGCTCGTGATACGCAGCGTGCTCGGCAACCGTAAGACGCTGGCTTTCATCGCGCTTGTTGTCGTAATGGCAACAGTTACGGGAATGGTGTTTGGAGTTATCACTTGAAGACGATGGACCGCTATACGGTGAAGGAGGCGTGAAATGAGAATCGAGATTCTCGGTACGGGTTGTCCGAAGTGCACGCAGCTCGCGGCGAATGCCGAGGCGGCCGTCAAGGAACTCGGTGTGGACGCCGAGATCGTGAAAGTGACGGACATTCAGGAGATGATCAAACGCGGTGCCATGATGACGCCGGCGCTGGCTATAGATGGCGAAGTGAAATCGGTCGGCAAGGTGCTCAGTCCGCAGGAGATTAAGGCACGCTTGCGTACCTGAGCAGCAGCGGTTTCGCAGAAACCGCGCTGTTACTTCGGAGTAACAGAAAGGAAGTTGCTGGAATGGCCAGGGTTAGCGACGAACGAGGACTATCTGTTTTCGAGAAGTATTTGAGCATCTGGGTGATCGTGTGCATCGGTGCGGGGATTCTTCTCGGCCGTATCGCGCCGGGCACAGCGAAGTTCCTGGATGGACTGGCGATATACGTCGGCGATGCCCCGGTTGTCTCGATCCCGATCGCGATATGTCTGTTTTTCATGATGTACCCGATCATGGTCAAAATAGATTTCGCTGAAGTCGTCAGTGCCGGGAAGACGCCGAAACCCGTCGCGTTGACGCTGTTCGCGAACTGGGCGGTCAAACCGTTCACGATGTACGCGATCGCAATCTTCTTTCTCGGAACCCTGTTCCTGAAGTTTATCGGACCCGAGGCGATTGATCATGTCAAGCTACCGCCGGGAGCCGATTGGCCGGTGGGGGCAATTCACGGTGCGGGCACGGTCGTCATGCACGAGGGACGGAGGATGCTCGAGGTACCGCTGTGGCGGAGCTACCTCGCGGGGTGCATCCTGCTGGGTATCGCGCCGTGTACCGCGATGGTGCTCGTGTGGGGCTATCTCGCCAGAGGCAACGACGGTCATACGCTTGTGATGGTAGCTATCAACTCGCTCACCATGCTGTTCCTTTACGGGCCGCTCGGCGGGTTCCTTCTCGGTGTGGGTCGGCTGCCGGTACCGTGGCAGGCGCTGCTGCTCTCGATCAGCATTTACGTGGCGTTGCCGCTTGTGGCAGGCTATCTCTCGCGCAGGTGGATAATCCGCGCGAAAGGTGAAAAATGGTTCACGGAGAAGTTTCTCCACGTTCTGACACCTGTAGCCATCTGCGCGCTGCTGATCACGCTTGTGCTTCTGTTCTCGTTCAAAGGGGAGATAATCCTCACACAACCGCTCACCATCTTGTGGATAGCCATCCCGCTCTTCATCCAGACGAACCTCATATTCTGGATCACCTACGGGCTGGCGAGAATATTGAAACTCACGTACGAGGACGCCGCTCCGTCCGCGATGATAGGTGCGTCGAACCATTTTGAGGTGGCTATAGCGACCGCGACGTTACTGTTCGGTCTTTCTTCCGGCGCGGCGCTCGCCACAGTTGTCGGTGTCTTGATAGAGGTACCTGTTATGCTCATGTTGGTGAAGATCTGTCTACGCACAACCGGCTGGTTCGGCAAAGCACACGTCTGATTGGTAAAACGAGCAAGGCTCCTCCAGTATCTGAGTTTCCCCTTACACGTTTGCGCCGATTCACCCACTCTGGTACTATTGAGCGCGCGGTCTGGAGAAGAATCACCATGGAATGGCTGAAATCACGGTTAAGAAAACGGAAATTCTACCCGAAACTGCTCCACCTCAAAAAGATACCGTTCTATGCGAAGGACAGGCTCCCGTCGCGCGACCGTCGCGACAAGCGCTTCTGCGTCATGCCGTGGACCGAGTCGGCGGTGGTCTCGGACGGGACGGTGCTGTGCAGTTGTATAGACGCGTTCAAGATGATGCCGTTGGGCAATGTGGAGCGGTCGTCGTTCAAGGATATCTGGTGGGGAAAACCGTACAGGCGGTTGCGGAAAGCTGTGCGTGCCGGTGCTGAACACGTCTACCTGTGCAGCTCGTGCTGTTTTCAATGCGATCCGCCGTCTGCCGAGCAACTCGAGACGGCGTTCCCTATTGAACCACGTGCTTTTCCGACACGGCTTCACGTTGAGCCGACCGTCCGGTGCAACCTGAGATGTCCGGCGTGCGGGAACGACCTTGCGCGGTTGTCGCGCAGGCACCCGGACATGAAATTCGAGACGTTCCGCCGCGTGCTCGACGAGCTTGGCCCACACCTCACCTACCTGAACTTTTACGATTTTGGCGAGAGTTTCATCCACCGGCAAGCGAACGATATGCTCCGGTACGCGAAATCGGTCAATCCGAACCTGGTGATCATTTGCAGTACGAACGGCCATTTCTTTCGCACGCCGGAGCAGCAACGAGCGGTGATGGAGACCGGTGTTGACGAGATCATCTTCTCGGTCGACGGCGCCTCGCAAGAGGTGTACGAGAAGTACCGAGTCGGCGGTCGGTTCGATATAGTGGTGGACGCTATGGCAGGGCTTGTCAGGACGAAACGTGAGATGGGCCGCGATAAACCCTCCATCATGTGGCGGTACATTCTGTTCGACTGGAACGATAGCGACGAGGAGATGGCTCGCGCAAGAGAGCTTGCCCGCGAGATCGGTGTGGACCAGTTCCGATGGCTGCTGACCGACAGGCCGTCCGACGGCATCTCGAAACGGTTTGTGCCCGGCAGCCCTGAACTGGAAAGGATTAGAGACGAGCTGTTTTGATAACCAGCACGAGAACGACGAGGTACCGGCGTGGCATGGGCATCTTGCCCATGAAATCACGGGCTCGCCGCGGCGAGTGCCACCTCGTGTGTGTTCGCGCTCCTGAAAAAGCGAACGCGGTCGACGCGCTACCTAAATGAGCGGTCTTGGATCTTGAGGAAGGGGAAACCATGAGAGTCGTATACGCGTGTGTTATGCTGGGACTTGTGTGTGCCGGCGCGTTCGCCGATGAGGAGGCTACCGTGATCGAGCATGTGATCGTATACAAAGAGCCGGGTCGGTTCGGCGGCTGGCCTGCCAACCACGGGATTTGGTCGTGGGGCGACGAGATACTTGTCGGGTTCAGCGCCGGCTACTACAAATACCAGGGCCCGTACCGGCACGCGATCGATCACGACAAACCGGAGGAACATCTGCTGGCTCGCAGTTTGGACGGTGGGAGGAGCTGGACGATTGAGAACCTCGCCGAGCAGGGCGTTCTGGTACCTCAGGGCGACGCGCTCCATGGCATTGCTCCGCCGGACGTGACGGAGAACCCGGCCACGGACTGCCCGGGCGGTATCGATTTCACGCACCCCGATTTCGCGATGACGGTGCGCATGTCGAGCACCGACACGGGCCCGTCGCGGTTCTACTACTCGTACGACCGGGGCAGAACGTGGAAAGGACCGTTCAAGGTACCGATGTTCGGTCAGCTCGGGATCGCCGCCAGGACCGATTATATCGTCAACGGGAAGCACGATTGTATGCTGTTCCTGACGGCGGCGAAACCGAACGGTCGTGAAGGCAGACCGTTCTGCGTGCGCACAACCGACGGCGGTAAGACCTGGCAGTTTGTGTCCTGGATCGGGGACGAACCGAAAGGGTTTTCCATCATGCCGTCATCCGTCCGGCTGTCGGAGACCAATATCCTGACGGCGGTACGAAGGCGCGAAGGGCCGAAACGGTGGATCGAGGCGTATCTCTCTGAAGACAACGGCGCATCCTGGCGGTTTCTGAATACGCCGGTTCCGGATGCCGGCGAGGGCAACCCGCCGAGCATGATCAGGTTGAAAGACGGCCGTATATGTATCACGTACGGGTACCGTGCCGAACCGTACAGCATCTGCGCCAAACTGAGCACCGACAACGGCAGGACGTGGGGCGAGGAGATCGTCCTGCGCGACGACGGTGGGTGCCGCGATCTGGGGTATCCTCGGACGGTTCAGAGACCGGATGGGAAGATCGTGACGGTCTACTATTTCAACAAAGGCAGCCACGAAGACCGGTATATCGCAGCCACCATATGGGATGCTGGTGAGATAGGTAAATAGAGAGCGGGGACGGTTCCAGCTATCGGGCGAGCTCAGCACCATCCCAGCAGTAGGTGCACACCTTCTCTTTCGGCAAGCCGATCGCATTCACGAGATCGCCGAGCTCCTGGTACCGTAACGTGGTGAGCGCCAACCGCTGCCGTATCCTGTCGATCATCGCGTGGTGCTTGTCCGTGCCGGGGGTGGCGTACTCGTCCAGGGACGTGTCCCCCTCCCCTTCCAGCTCCTTTATCGCCCGTCGTGCGGCCAGGTCGAGTTCGGAGCCCGACCGCGAGAAGTTCAGGAACTTGCATGCGTACACCAGCGGCGGACATGCCGGCCGCATATGCACCTCGAGCGCCCCGTAATCGTAGAGCCGCTGAATTGTCTCCTTGAGCTGTGTGCCTCTGACAATGGAATCTTCGCAGAAAAGCAGCCGCAACCCCTGTATCAGCTCGCGAATGGGTATCAGCTTCATTTTCGCGACGAGATCCCTCGTCTCCTGCACCTGCGGCATGTAACTTCGCGGCCACGTCGGCGTGTACTTCACAAACGGCCGACGGTACGGTACCTGCGCCTCGTTCGCGTACCCTATCGCGTGCGCGATTCCCGAATCGAG
>Ga0180434_10005781_pt1 | contig 14434 bp, 12 predicted proteins | sample SS_ome_7_FD_132453 | JGI IMG/M metagenome (GOLD analysis project Ga0180434, IMG submission 132453) | Hypersaline lake sediment archaeal communities from the Salton Sea, California, USA - SS_1_D_2 metaG | ecosystem: Environmental > Aquatic > Non-marine Saline and Alkaline > Hypersaline >... | reverse complement strand
GTATCCGTAATATCGAGGGCCTTCAGGACAGACAGCTGGATGAATTCGGTTCTGAACCCTGCTTTATGGTATTTTTTTTCAATATGACTGATTATGCCGTCAAGGGTGACGTCATCGCCGGCTGCAGCCTGATCGGCGCCACGGCAAAGAAAGATGACGGCTGCCATCACCATCAGATGTCTTCTGTAAGTGTATAATGCGTTGATTGCCTTATGCAACATATCAGCCCCGGTATACTCACTTTCATTAAGGTTTATCAGCCCATTCATGTACAGCACGGGTAATATTTTGTAAATAGTTAATAATATCTATCTTTTCCTGGAGATCAACAATGTTTATACACTGATTGCGGCGTCCCTGCATCATCATTGTCTCCATGTTGCTCTTTTTTAACTGCTCTTCGTATCTCAGCGCCTCCTGGATTTTTTCTTTATAATACCGCTGCCGCTTAAACAGCTCATGCCCTATGGATGAATCGCAGGTCATCTCCTCGAAAAACAGAAGAAGGAAATCAAGAGAGGCCGGAAAGGCGGGGTCCCCTTCCCTCGCCGACCTGAAGAACATAGAGAGAAAATCAATGCAATTCCGGCCGTCATTGAACTTGCTGTTCCTGATCCTTACTTTTATTTTTTGTCGAACGGTTTCCGCGAGGTGCCCATCAATGGCATCACCTATTCTCCGGTCAATTGTTTTGGTCACCCTTAAGCGTGATATAAACATATGTGCGCAGGCAGCGGGCATTTTTAAGGAAACAGGGCGCTTATAGCCTGAAATAAAGATGGTGGCCGCCGGCTCTTTTGCAGCCAGACAGGCTGCCAGATCTGTTTCGTCTTTTTCCGTGAACGCGTCCCCGGATAAAAGGGTCTCAATCCTCATCTGCAGGGCTTCATCCGGGGAAAAAATAAGCTCCATCAAGGAATCCCGATCCGGGTTTGACGGATCGTTGATGACGGACACCAGCTCTGACGGCGTAGGGTCGGAAAACGTTGAGCGGATGAAATGGCAATTATCATCGCTCAAAACAATGCCCTCTCTGAAGCAGGTTTCGATCTCGGCAATAAGGCGATCACATCTTTCGTTCATAACGGAATAAACTCTTTTTGTATTTACATCAGGTCAACCCGATGATAGTTTAATGAAGAAAAATACCCTGTGTCAAGCTGCCGGTTCACATTATGAAAGGAAAAAACCAATGGCATCCGAAATCATTCAAACCGACACCGCCCCCGCGGCGATAGGACCCTATTCCCAGGGTATCGTATCCGGCAACTATCTTTTCATAAGCGGACAGATTGGGCTCGATCCTGCCACCGGAGAGATGAAAACCGCCGGCTTTGAAGTTGAAGCCGATCAGGCGCTTCGGAACATGGGCCGGATTCTGTCGGAGGCGAGACTGGGGGTGGACAATATCGTGTCCGTGGATGTCTTTTTAACGGATATGGGTAATTTTGCCATCTTCAACGACATATACGCATCGTTCATGGGAAATGCCCGACCTGCCCGGGCGGTTGTGGAGGTCAGCGCCCTTCCAAAGGAAGCATCGGTGGAGGTAAAGTGCATTGCCTGCCTGGATTAGTGTGTTTTGTATCTTTTCGGTTTTACCTGTTTTTGTCAAAGGCCCCCTCGATGGCTTTTTTAAGTATATCCACGGTGGCCGGCTTTCGTAGAAAACCGTCAAATCCAATGGCTTCGAGGCTATCGGACTGATAACTCCCGATATACCCCGAAAGGGCGTAGATAATCGACCGTGTATTGGTCTTGCGAACGGCTTTGCAAAACAAGGCGCCATCCATTCCCGGCATGTTTAAATCCGTAATGATAAGGGGAAAGCTCTCCGTCTTCAAGAGTTCAAGGGCCTGTTCCGAGCTGTAGCAAACGGTTACCGTATACCCCATCCTGCCCAACACCCGCTTTATCACATCACGCTGCGCCTCTTCGTCGTCAACAAAAAGAATTTTTTTCTCATTCGTCCTGATCTGACTTTTTGAAATCATAACCATAACCCAATGTCGTATATCCCGCTGCCAACGACCATTGCCCGGGCCCTTCTCGGGTTGGTTTCCCATGTATAATAAGCTTGGAAGACAAGCGGCAAATACGATTATATAAAAATAAGGAGAATTTTAGATAATTATACTATAACCGGGTGGGTCAAGCAAGCCTTTACCCGCCGCAGCATTTTTTATACTTCTTGCCGCTGCCGCAGGTGCAGGGGTCATTTCTTCCCACTTTAGGCTCGGCTCTAACGAATTGTTCTGCAACAACGGCCTGGCCATCATAGAAATACCATGTGTCGCCCTCTTTTTTAAATTCCGCACGTTCATGGTGGTTTTCACGACGACCCTTTTGCCTGTATTTTGCTATAAATTCAACTTTTCCCTCGGTATCTTCGGGCATGCCTTTTTCGGTTTCAATAATCTCCAGGCCGATCCACTCCGATTTCAATGCCCAGTTCCTGATGGTTCTTTCCTCATGCTGATCCCGTTTATCAGGGTGAAGCGACTGCAGGAGATAATCGATTTTTCCCTTTGTAAAAGCGGTATATCGTGCGCGCATAAGATCTTCGGCTGTTTGGGCCGAAAATGCGCCGGTCAGAACAGGTTCGCAGCAATCATTATACTGTTTATTTGATCCACAGGGGCATGTTTCCATAGTTCCGGTTTTACTCCTTCTTCTCAGCCGTATTAACACCGCTTTGTCATCATGTCATCCCACCATCAACAACCGTATGTATTTTATCAATGTGCTGCGGGAAAGTAAAGCGGGAATAAATTTAACGGCAGCAGGCCGGAGGTTCCCCCCTCCCGCTCCAGCCGCGTTCATGATAATAATCGGTCATAAGCCGCTCCATTTGTTTTTCCGTAATGACTTTTCCGGTTTCAGGCAGGGCTTCACGAAAAAACCGCCCGGGGATACGGTCGTCTTCAGGCGTCAGACCTTCCCTTAAATTAAACCTCCGGGTATTATCAGTCGTTTCAGCGGCAACAGACCTCATTTGATCTTTATCGAAATTCATGCCCGTCGCTGCTTTGAGTATGGCCGACAGCTCTTCCCACTGGTAGAGGTCACGGTAGAAGCGACAAAGAATCAATGTATCAAATATGGTGAGCCGATCCTCCCATTCGGTGAACGTCCTCGCCTTCCCTGCGACCTCGTCCGGATCGACAATTCCGCTCAACTCCGGCTTGTAAAAGGTGGCACGCAAATGGCAGGCTCCCCGGGCTGACGATCCGTACGCAAGCCCCATTCCTTTAAGAACACGGGGGTCGTAACCTGCCGGCTCCAGACCCTTTACATGTATCGCCTGATCTTCCATGTTCCATTCCCTCGCCGTATATTTGATGCCCTGTGCCAACGTATCCCCGATCCCGCTGCGTCCGGCAATATCGTTCAGCAGCCGTGCAATGGAATCCACCCGGCCGTAGTCAATTTTATATTCGATTTTGTCCTGCCGTGAGGCTTCGATGGTGAGGGCACAAAGGTTGCCGGCGCTGATGGTATCCATGCCGAGACGGTCGCAGATATCGTTTAAATACACTATTTCTTCTATGCTGTCGATTTCACAAAGACCGCCAAAAGAATAAATCGTCTCGTACTCCGGCCCCTCAATTTTCAGCCCTTTGTGGCGTCCTTTTTTAACGGTAGACAGCCTGCCGCAGGCCATAAAACATTTCAGGCAGGCATGGGGGGTGACGTCGCAACGATCGTGAAGGGCGGCGGCATTGATATTGTCGGCATGTTCGTATCTTCCCTTTTGCCAGTAGCGGGTGGGAAACCCGCCCGCCTTGTTCATAATATCAACCAGCATCGGTGTGCCCATGCGTTTGTAGGCCATGACGCCCTTATCATCTTTTGAACGCCGGGCCATGGATGTTGCAATGGTTTTGATTCCACGTGTATCCGCAAATTCCTTCTTTTGTTTTCCATGGAATGCAATGGCCTTGACTTTTTTGGAACCCATCACTGCGCCGGCCCCGGTTCGACCGGCGCTGCGCCAGTGGTCGTTCTCTATTACCGCGAAACTTACCTGGTTTTCTCCGGCCGGGCCGATGCATACCACACCGCATTTTTGACCATCCGGGTGATTCTTGGCCATCTGATCTTTGACGCGGTCTTCGGTTGTATAGGTGTCCTCCCCCCAAAGATCTTCTGCGGAATGGAAATTTACGCCGTTTTCGCTGATCTCCAGCCAAACCGGTTTCACGGCAGAACCGTATATCATGACCAGGTCGAATCCGGCACCGCTAATATATTCAGCGACGGTGCCCCCCGAGTAGGACTCCGAAAAATAGCCGGTTTGAGGGGATTTGGTGAACACCCCGTATCGGCAGGAGCCCCATATCCTGCTGCCGGTGACCGGACCCGTAGCCAGTATCAGGTGGTTTTCAGGGCTCAATGGCTCAACAAGCGGCGGGTTGCAGCCGAGAAGCAGATGCGAAGCAAGTCCTTTACCTCCCAGGCTGGTCATCAACAATTGATCATCGATCGGCTCGATGGTGAATGCGTCGTTACTCAAATCGATTTTCAGAAGTTTTCCAAAAAATCCATGCATGGTTCATTTTTCCGGAAAATAATACCCGTGTTCACCCGGGCCATAACGGGGACCTCCCGGGAAGCAGTTGCTACAACATGGCGGCCAGCCCCTCTTCGATGATGGACAAACCTTTATCGAGCTGTTCATCGGTAATGATAAGAGGCATCAATGTGCGAATAATGTTGCCCATGCTGCCGCAGGACAGGACAATCAACCCCCGGTCATGGCAAAACCTTACCAGCGCCTTTGCTTCGTCCGCTGCAGGCTCTTTGGTTTCACGGTCTTTGACCAGCTCCAATGCCGCCATAGCTCCCATGCCTCGGACGTCTCCGATAAGCTCATGGTCTCTTTTAAAGGCCTCGAAACGTTCTCTTATCTTTTTCCCCAGAACCTCGGAGGCCCGCACCAGGTTTTCTTCTTCAAGTATTTCCATCACGGCAAGCCCCGCCCGGCAGGCAATTGGATTGCCGCCATACGTGCCCCCCAACCCGAAGGGATGGACGACCTCCATTATGTCTTTTCTCCCCACCACGGCACTCAGCGGCATCCCGGCTGCAATACTCTTGGCAACGGTCATCAAATCAGGCTCAACCCCCCAGTGCTCCATGGCAAACATCTTTCCGGTTCGTCCCATACCGGTTTGAATTTCATCACTTATAAACAGGATCCCGTTGTCACGACAGATGCCGGCCAGTTTTGGGAAATACTCCGGAGGGGGAGTTATAAAGCCCCCTTCACCTGCAATGGGTTCGGCAATGACGGCAGCGGTTTTTTCAGCCGCCACATGGTTGATAAAAAACTCCTTCAAGTAATCCGCACAAAAAACATCACAGCCCGGATAACTTAAACCAAAGGCGCATCGATAGCAGTATGCATACGGCATTCGGTAGATTTCAGGAGCAAAGGGGCCGAAGCCATACTTGTAAGGCTTGACCTTGCCGGTAAGGCTCATGGTCAAGAGCGTGCGGCCGTGGTAGCCATTTTCAAACGCAATGACGGCCGGCCTCTTGGTATAATACCGGGCAATCTTCACCGCATTCTCCACCGCCTCGGCACCGCTGTTAATAAACAGCGCCGTTTTAGGGAAAGCGCCCGGCGCCGCATTGCAAAGCTTCTCCGCCAATGCTACGGCCGGCTCGTATGGCAGCACCATGAAGCACGTATGGGTGAACTTTTCCGCCTGGTCTTTGATGGCCGCAACGACTTTGGGGTGGGAGTGCCCCACATTCATTGTGCCGATCCCGCCGGCAAAGTCGATAAACTCCCTGCCCTCCACATCCCGAATCAATGCACCCTTTTCTGATGCCACATAACTGCTTGTTATGCTGCCATGTCCGGGTGGAATAAATTTGTTTCGCAAAGCTGTAAGGGCGGTATTGGTTGGATGCTCCATCGGGAACTCCTTTTCACATGCGAATGGATATTGCACCATTTGAACACATTGACGGGTTTATCTGGGCTGAATATGGCAAAAAGGCTAGTGTGTGTCAATAACCCCGCTGATACAGCACAATAAATGTTCCTCCGCACTCGGGACCATTCCAAGTCCGAAGCGGGCATAGTTCTTGACCTGTCAGACCATATGTAATATAATCAACCCATAGTTTCCACCTTATTTCTCAACCACCCAAAGGTCTCACACCACAATTCGTGCAGTATATACCAGGAGGCATTATGCATGGTGATGAAAAAGAGTTACATACGCAGCAGCACCTCTCACCCCAATTAGGCAATCTTCTTGAGTTTATTTCAGTGCAGCAAAAACGGATTGCCGATGCCCAGGAAAGAAAAGCGGACGCAGAACTACAAAAAGCGGATGCGCTTCAGAAGCGGGCCGAGGCCCAGAAGCTCATGGCGGATGCGTTGAATAGAATTGCGGAAGCGTTGTGCGGGAATGAAGAAACTGAACCGGCGGAGGCAGACATATTGTCCGGTGATGAAGAATATGATGCCATTGAATCGGTTTCACCTGAAAGTGATGGGGATGCAAATACGGAAGACGTCGATTCTGCGGAGGAAACCGAACCACCTGAAATCCACAACGTCGGTGGCGGTGAGGAAGATATTCCCGCCGACGGTTTGCCGCCTGAGCCGGTGGCTTCCGAGGCAGCGGAACAGGAAACCCTACCGGACGACTATAAGTCAAAAATAATCAGCCGGATTATTACACTCAAGGAAAAAAAAGGCTTCAGCATTGACGCCACCGTCTCCTATCTTAATGAAAAGGGGTTTAAACCGATCTCGAGTGAAGGGTTGTGGGACAGGGACATGGTCTCCAAGATATTCAGCCACATCAACACGGTGAGAAAAAACCGCGACAGCTAGCCGAGGGACGGAATATAATCGGCCAGTTTCCTTGAGGTTTCCCTTAGGTTCTCACTCAGCATTTTTGAAATGCCTTTCAAAAGTTTGATTCCGATCCTGGGGTGCCGGTCCAGGATCATATCAAAGGCGCTTTTCGACAAGATGTAAAGGTGTGCCGTCTTCCTTGCCTTTACGGTTGCCGATCTCGGGCTGTCATCAATGATTGACATCTCTCCAATGGACTGCCCTTTTGTCAGTGTCGCCAGTAAAACGCCCTCCTCACTTGCCCCGGATGTTTTAATTACGTCCAGTTCGCCTTCTGAAATAAAGCAGACAAAACGGCCTTTTTCCGATTCACTGAAAAGGATGTCGCCCTCATTCAACTCCATGACGCTCATCTGTCTTGCCACAACCTTAAGCTCCTCAGCATTGATTCGGCCGAACACCGGCATCTGCATGAAAAATTCAATTATCTCGCTTGACAGCACGCTTCCAATCATTCAAAAGGCTCCATTCACGTCATGGCAACTCCATAGAGGGTATATCCCAGCCTATTTATATCCATGGTTTTTGTCAAGTTGTTAAAAATACATGGATAATATAGGGATAATCGTACTTTCCGCATAGAGGGAAAGGGTAAAAAGCGACAGGTTGCCGAGGATATGGATCATGATGGGTACCATCAGATATCCTTCTTTTTCATAGGACACAGCGAAAATGATGCCGCCTGTAATTTGCACAAAATGAACCGCCTGATGCGCCAGCACAAAAAAAAGTGTGCTCATGACCAGTGCGACGCCGATTCCCCACCGCCGAAAAAATCCATACAAGATCCCCCTGAACAGCACCTCTTCAACAACCGGCGCAACCAGCCCCCCCACCAGAAAAAAGATCAGGATGTCATTCCCATGGGCGGGCAGACGGGTATGCAGCAGTCTTAACACGTCAATACCCGTAAGCAAAACAACCGCCAAAACGATGCAGGCAGACAGTCCAAACAGGATCGACCATGCCAGCCCTTTCATAATCCCCGGAATGATGTGATCCTTTGCCAGCCCGATATCGGACATCCCCCGCCCGAAAAAAAAGACGGCAACCAGAAAAGACGCAAGCTGAAGCGCTCTGATGCCGCCAAGAACCAGCATGTGGTGATCGCCAAAGACAGAGAAGAGATATACGCTTCCGGCCTCACTCAAAAAAAGGATAAGAATCGATACACCGAACAGTTTTATCCCGACTTTCCCTGCTTCCATCCAAGTCTCCTCAAGGCCTTATAGCCGTACCACTGCTCATACCAGTTGTCTGATTGTCTTATCTTTTCCATTATTAATGAAACATCTTTTCCGCTGCCGACATACCCCAGTGCATGAAATGCCATGCAGACCACATTGAAGTGCGGGTCATTTAAGAGTGTCCGCAACGTGGCCTCTGCCTCTCCCTCCCTGCTGTATCGCAGATTTTTTGCGAACCAGTATCTTTCGGCGACATTTTCCTTTCCGGTGATATCGGAATAAAACGGCAGCACGTTGTAATCAATCCTGTTTCTGTATATATATTTCAGTGCTGCAATCCGGTTATTCACCAGAGGGGAAGACAGAGCGTCGTTCAACTTATCGTTGCTCAACGGATCCGACACGTCAAGCATGGAAAAGAACAAAAAACTCCCGGATAAACAGAACACGCCGGCAACGATGGACGCCTTCATGGGATGGGTGTATCGTTTCAACGGCATATAGAGCGGTAAATACATCACAAGGAACAGGATCAGCACACCATTGAACAAAATGGACATCATGGTAAATTTCCTGAAAAACCCATGCCGGTCCGTTTGTGCCTCAAACTCCCTGAGAACCGTTTTATATTCATTGATAAAGTCGTTCAGGGGCAGGGTCATCACCACATGGTCCTTTTTCATCAGCTCAAGATCATCGCCTTTCATGTTGATATAGAGGTCATGGTGAAACGCGGTATCTGCGACGGGAAGATAATCCCGGTGGATCAGCCGGGCCGCTATCCTTCTTGAAACGGCGTCATCCAGCTCGGGAGACAGGGCACAGGTTTTTAACAAACGCTGCCCTGTTGATTTAAAGACCCTTGCCGAATAAAGACTGTTGTCATAGTAAAAGGCATTGATTCGTCTTCCAATCCGGCTGTTCAACAGCAGGGTGTCACGGACATCCAAAAAAATATTCATGTCGGAAACGGATGCTGAAAAGATAACGAAGGCCGTGAAGACGGTTATGTGAAAGACAGCGGGAGTGCCTCTTTTCCCCGGTTTGTCACTTGCCGACGTCGCTGTTGTCAAATAAAAAATAACCGGCGGGATGAGCATAAAATGAAAAAACGCCGGCGAACTAAACCCGTTAAGGTTGGCTTTGATTACAACAAACAGCCATAGGGATACCGGCAGAAGAAGTGCAAGGTTTCGTTTTACCGGGAGTTTACGGAATATATGTGCAAATAAACATGAAAGAAACGTTAAACACAAACCAATGGTAAAGGTAAAGAAAAGCCCGCCGTTCCAGGCGGCTTGGTAGGTCGGCAAGCCGTCCGCAGCCTTTTGATTCGGAACGGCAAGATAGCCGGCGGCGGTGATGGCATCAAGCGCATCCCGGTAGGCGATATTCGATTGGTGCACGTGGATGAAGGATAGGATCTGGGAAATGAGAAGCCCGAGGAGAAAAACGGCCGCCAGTTTACACCGGGTTGTTCCACAAAAGGTCAATGTTTAAAATGCCGTCATACCTTAAATTTGTTAACGAGATCATTCAGCTCAAGGGCAAGCTTTGCCAATTTCTCGGCGCTCATATTCAGCATGGAACTGCTGTTGGACATTTCCCCGGCGGCCTGGTTGACTTCATCAATGTCATTGGCAATCTGGTCGGCGACCGCCGAGCTCTGGGCGACATTCTGATTGACATCACTGATTCCCGAAGACACTTGAACCACGTTGCTGGCGATCTCTTTTGTCGTCACCGACTGTTCTTCCACCGCTGTTGCAATCGTGGAGACAATTTCATTCACATCATCAATAATTTTAGAAATCTGACCGATATCCGACACCGTTGCAGCGGTGGTGCTTTGTATCCCCGCTATTTTTTCCTTGATGTCATGGGTTGCTTCCGCAGTTTGCCTGGCAAGCTCTTTGATTTCATTGGCAACCACTGCAAACCCCTTGCCGGCCTCCCCGGCTCGTGCAGCTTCTATGGTTGCGTTAAGGGCTAAAAGATTGGTCTGCTCCGATATCTCCGTAATGGCTTCCGTAACTTTACCGACTTCCTGTGCAGCCACACCCAGTTCTTCCACCCGGTTGGATGCATTCTGGGCCTGGGTGACAGCTTCCGTAGAAATGGTTGCCGCTTTCTCCGAATTCTGCGCAATCTCGTTTATGGTGGCGGTCATCTGCTCTGCCGCCGTCGCCACCATACCGGTGTTGCTGGACGCCTCTTCCATGGCTGCGGCAACAGAATCCATGTTGGTATTCATTTCATTGGCAGCCGTGGCAACGCCGTTTGATTTCTTGGACATTTGATTGGCGCCTTCGGTCATGAGGCTTGACAGATCGGTCAGCTCTTTTGATGATGAACCCAGTAAATCCGCATACCCCATAATTTTTTTAATCATGCCCTGCAGATTGTCAATGAAGTTGTTAAACCACATGGAAAGGTCTCCCACTTCATCGGTACTGAATACCTCAAGCCGCTTGGTTAAATCGCCCTCACCTTCCGCGACATCTTTAATCATTGATACGGTATTGCTGAGCGGCAGGCTGATGGATCGCTGGATAATAAAGTAAATCAACACAGTGGACACGATGAAAACGACGAAAAAGAGCACAAGGTTCCAAAAGCGAAGCTGTTTTGTGTCCGTTCGGACGGTCAGGATATTGGATTTAAGACTGCCCGAGAAGTCTTCGGTGAGAACCGTCAACAGGCCGCGGATGGTCAAGGTCTTTTCTGCCAGAACAGCGGCCTTTCTCGACATCTCTTCGCCTCCGGCAGCCTCCAGGGCATCCGAGCTCATGGATGTATAAACAACGCTGGCCGCAGATGTGAACTCATTCAACTGCATTAGTATTTTTTGTATATCCGCAACTTTCTTTTGGCTGGTCCCCTTGTTGTTTTTTATGGCATTCAAATTATCGACGGTGTCATTGTAGCTGGCCTTGGCCAGTTCCACTTGAGAAGAGTCGCCAAGCAGCACCGCGTCCTTGTATAGTTTAATCTGTTTTTCAAACGACGTTAATGCGGCCTGGCTTTTTTGAGACGCGGGGAAAAGGGATTCGGACACGTAATACAGGCTTTCTTCAGTCTGTTCTCCCTTTATATAGCCGAAAAACATTGAAATGAAGTATCCCAGAATGAGGACGATTATGCTTAGCCATATTTTTTTTGCGATTTTAAGGGATTGCCACATAGATATGATCCTCTTTATGTTGTAATATTCCCTGCAGATCCGATATCAGGATCTGGATTTATCCAAAAAATACAATATGTTCGCAAAAACAGCGTGAGTTTGACTGGGAATATAGTACAGAATAAATAGTGTGTCAAGCAAAGAAATGGCACAAGATGTAGTGGTGGCTTCGGTGGAACTATTGGGAGCTTAAAATAATCCCGTTGTTAAAACCGAACCAGTGCGCTCATGGTCAGCGCATCTTCATCACCCAGCCTTCCTTCTATGCCCAGACTGCATTTATCAAAAAAATAATAGGTAAAACCGACGATATACCCCTTGTTGCGCTCGGCTAAAATTCTGTTGTCATAGTTCTCGTATTCAGGCGGATTGATCACTTCATTTCCCCGGCCCTCAGATACCCTGAACCCCAGGTACGGGACGGCATCATCAATCTGGTATGACACTTCCAGCGCCACATGGTATTCGTCAAATTCCAGCTCATAATTTGTGTTTGGGATTGCTCTGTCTTCTCTTTGGGTGGGAATTGCCGGATTAAACCTCGTGAGAAAGAGATCCGCATCGTCCGTTTCGAACTCACTTCTTCTGTACTGCGCGTTCATGCCCACCCTAAGGAAAACGCCGTCTTCCACTTTTTGTTCATACATTATCGCCGTAATACCGGCACCGTATACAATACCCGGGTCTGTTTTGAATTGCAGGTAATCGATGCCGTCACGCGTTTTGTACTTGTTCGGATCTTTCTTGTCGCTGTACTGGCCCTGCCCGAACAGTCCATAGAGGAATATGGACTTCCTTATAATGGCACCCAGTTTAATCTCAGCGATATTCAGCTCATAGTCCTTGTTTTGCTGATTCTTAAACGCCCGCGTTGTGTTCCAGTCATATTCAAACCCCAGAACAAGTCCATAGGGCCTTTCGTCGGAAAGGACGCCCCGGTAGAGCATCGCCGGATCCGCAATATTGCCGACGGGCGCGCCATGGGCGACGGCAACTGAAAAAACCATAAGTGCCGTAAACAAAACGATTCGTTTTAGCATAAGCCCCCTTTCCCGGCACCGCCCTTCTCTAAAATCATCCATCTCATGGTATTCTTATCCCGTGTATTCGCATCATTTCATGTTATAGCAAAATGACTATTGAAGTCAAAGAGTAAAGTGGCTGTCATATATCAAGCCGCCTCCTTGCGACAATCTCGTCCTTTACAGAATCGGGAAGGTCGTCAAAATACGCACAGTAGCCCGCCACCCTCACCACCAGCCCCGGATATTTGCCGGGGTGCTGCCGTGCATCATCAAGCATGTCGGGATCAATAACATTAAACTGGACCTCCATCCCCCTTTTCTCGAAAAATCCGGTGATCAGGGATGACATAACAGTCAATCCCTTGTCTCCGGCAACAGCGGCGGGATCAAACCGAAGGTTCAGGGCATACCCGTTGGGGGCGAGCGCTCCATCAATCTTTGCCACGGAATTTAATATGGCAGTGGGTCCATTTCGGTCCAACCCGTTTGATGTGCCAAGGCCGGCTGCGAAAGGCGTACCTTTTTTCCGTCCGCTGGGCAGTGCGCCGGTCCTCATGCCGAAGGCGACATGGGTGGTGGAAGAATAAAAACCGGGCACATATGCCCCTCCCCTTGTATTTTCGTATGTCGATAATGCAGCATGGAATATGTTCACCACCTCGGCGGCATATCTGTCAGGCAGTTCCAGATCATTTCCAAATTTAGGTGCACTGATAAGCTCGGCTCTCAGTTTGGGGGCGGATGCGAAGTCATCCTTCATGGCCTTTTTTAGTTCCCTCATGGTGCAGTATTTTTTCTGCATCACCACGAAATCAACCGCCGCAAGGCTGTCCGCCGTATCAGCAACACCCACGCCCTGAATCCCGCTTCCGTTAAACAGCGCGCCGCCTTCAGTGACATCCAGCCCGGATTCAAGGCATCCGTCAACCAGCAGTGAGGAAAAAGGGGTCGGATGATAATCCCTGTTTCCTTTTTCTATCATCTGAATATCCTTTATGAGCCGGCTCACCATATACTCAACCTGCTCCTTGAATGCGGCCATAACCTCTGCCATGCTTTGAAACGAGTCGGCCTTTTTTGTCGGAGCACCGATTCTTCTTCTGCTTCCCTGTCGCCTGCCGCTGTTCAATGCCAGCTCTACACATACGGGAAGGTTGAAAAGAGAGGCGTCCGTGGACAAAAAACTTTTTCCCGGTATGGAGGGTTCCACGCAGCCCACAATACCGTAGTCCCGGGCGTCTTCGGTGGGATACCCGTGGCGTTTGAGGGCGGAAATAATGATGTCATCGTTGAAAAACGCAGGCACCCCCGACCCCTTCATGGCCACCTCGACAGCCCTTGTGACAAAGGGCTCCGGTGTATCACTGCTGAGTCGCACCTGATAGTTCGGTTCCCTGAGGCCGGCCTCCTCCATCACTTCAAGCAAGAGGTAAGACAGATCATTAACCGCATCATGGCCCTCTCGGTCCACCCCCCCCACAATGGCGGCCTGCGCAACCAGGAACCCCCCGTGGTATTTGCTCGACCGTTCCGAAAGAAGAAAAACATGTTCCGTGGCCTTGGCTGAAAAGCATAAAAGAAGCTCCTTGGCCGTTTCGGGAGTTATCCTTCCATTTTTTAAGTCCCTTTCATAAAACGGATAGAGATACTGATCCATCCTGCTCAAAGAAACCGCTGAATTGATCCCCTCCAGGCAAACACCCATGTGAGACAGCCATAACGACTGAAGCGCCTCGTGGAAGGTCTCCGCAGGCTCGTCGGGCACCTTCCTGCATATCCTGGCAATCTCATTTAACTCTGCGGCGCGCAGGGCATTTTCGTTCACGGCCTGCTCCTCGGCCGTATCCGCGAGATGACGGGCATAAGCGACAACACCCTCACAGGCTATCCTCGCCGCTTTATGGAAATCATTGCCTTCTTGCCCGGCATCGTCGAGATAGCCCGTTATCCCGATGTTGACAACTTTTTCATAGTTCGGGAGAAAATGCCCTATGCCGCCGGCCTCGTTAATCAAATAATACGCGGCATTCAATTGCTCGAAAAGATAACGGGGCATATTCACGGGACTGGACATCAGGGCCCGTACGGGCATGTTCCTCAATAGCCAGAACGGGATGACCTTGAACAATATCCTTAAGCGGTCCCGCCATGACAT
>Ga0180434_10005780_pt1 | contig 14434 bp, 15 predicted proteins | sample SS_ome_7_FD_132453 | JGI IMG/M metagenome (GOLD analysis project Ga0180434, IMG submission 132453) | Hypersaline lake sediment archaeal communities from the Salton Sea, California, USA - SS_1_D_2 metaG | ecosystem: Environmental > Aquatic > Non-marine Saline and Alkaline > Hypersaline >... | reverse complement strand
GCGTTGCATCGTGGTTCAGCGCAAGGCGCGCGGTTGGCTGCAAGCGGAGCATACGCCGGTATGTGAGCATTGCGGGCGGCTGCGCAACACCGCGCTGGGCCGCGAGGTGACGCGTGCCATCAACTTCTAGCCGAAGTCGTCGAACGCAATCATTTCCCGCTCAACCCCCAATGCATCCAGCATGTTCATGACCGCGCTGATCATCATCGGCGGTCCGCAGAGGTAATACTCGATCTCGGTGGGGTCTTCGTGGTCTTTCAAATAGAGGTCGTGGGCCGCCTGGTGAATGAACCCCGTGGGGCCGTCCCAGTCGTCTTCCGGCTGGGGTTCCGAGAGGGCCACGTGGTAGCTGAAATTGGGGAATCGCGCCCGCAGGTCCTTGAAATCCTCGTCGTAGAACATCTCCTGACGCGAACGGGCGCCGTACCAGAAAGTCACCTTACGGGACGTTCCCAGATCCAGCAACTGATTGAAAATATGGCAGCGCATGGGGGCCATGCCGGCGCCGCCCCCGATGAAACACATCTCCCGGTCGGTGTCCTTCACAAAAAAATCCCCGTAGGGGCCGCTCAGGACCACCCGGTCACCGGGCTTCAGGTTGAACACATAGGAGGATCCCACGCCGGGCGGCAAATCCATCTGACCCGGGGGCGGTGTGGCAATTCGAATGGTAAACCGCAGAAGGCCCTTTTCCGAAGGCGGGTTGGCCAGCGAGTAGGCCCGGTTGACCGGGACGTCCGACCCGGCCTTCAGGGACAATAGATTGAAGCGCTCCCAGGCTTCCCGGTAGGCATTGGCCACCGCAAAATCGGAAAATTCGGCCTGGTATTCGGGCACATCGATCTGCATGTAAGCGCCCGCCGTGAAGTCCACCGCTTCCCCCTCGTCCAGCTTCAGCACCAGTTCCTTGATGAAGGTGGCCACGTTGTCGTTGGAGACAACGGTGGCATTGAATTTCTGAATATTGAAGATCTCTTCCGGAACACGGATCTTCATATCCTGCTTGACTTTCAGCTGGCAGGCCAGGCGCACGTGATCGAGGCGTTCCTTGCGGCTGACCAGCGACAATTCCGTCGGGAGAATGTCGCCGCCGCCTTCATCCACCTGGCACTTGCAGGTGCCGCAGGTGCCCTTGCCGCCGCAGGCGCAGGGAATCAGGATGTCGTTGTCGAGCAGGGAGGCCAGCAGGGTTTTGTTGGTGGGTGTGGATATGGATTTATCGTCATCGTCGTTGATGACGATGCGGCGGTCCCCCTTGATCACCACCCGGGCTTCCACGAGCAGGAGTGTTCCCACCAGGAGCAGGATCACCGCTAAAAATACCGCCGTACTGATAAAATAAATCACGATTCCAATTCCAAGGGCCGGGGTACCGGCATACGATTCTCAGGATGCGGCTAAAGCGTAATCCCGGAAAAGAGCATAAAGGCCATGGCCATCAGGCCGGTGGTAATCATGTTGATACCGAAACCCTGCAACCCTTCGGGCACATCGGCGTAGCGCAGCTTGATCTTGATCGTAGCCATGGACACGATGGCCAGCAGCCAGCCGATGCCGGACCCGACACCGTAGACGATCGTTTCGGCAAACGTATAGGAGCGCTCCACCATGAAGAGGGATACCCCCAGCACGGCGCAATTGACCGTAATCAGTGGCAGAAAAACCCCCAGGGCATTATAGAGGGCCTGGGAATAGCGGTCGATCACCATCTCCACCATCTGGACAATGCCGGCGATGATGGCGATGAACAGGATCAGCTTGAGAAAACTCAAATCCACGTCCGGCAGCCCGGCCCAGGCCAAGGCCCCCGGTGCGAGCAGGTAGCGATAGATCAGCCAGTTGACCGGCGTGGTGATGGTCAGCACGAACACCACCGCGATGCCGAGCCCCAATGAAGTTTGGAGATTCTTGGACACCGCCAGGAAGGAGCACATACCCAGGAAGTAGGCCAGCAGAATATTGCCGACAAAGACGGAATCGACAAAGATGCTGATGAGGTTTTCCATGCGGATGGTCCTCCGCCTAGCGGTTCAAAAGGGCGTGCTCGAGCCAGACAAACAGGCCGATCACGATAAAGGCGCCCGGTGCCAGCAGCATCAGGCCCATGTCCATATACCCCATGTCATACAATGCCTGGGGCACCACCGGGAACCCCAGGATTTTGCCCGACCCCAGCAACTCCCGGAAAAACGAGACGCCCACCAGAATCGAGCCATACCCGATGCCGTTGGCCATGCCGTCCACAAACGACTTGAAGGGTGGATTCGACATGGCAAATGTTTCGGCGCGCCCCATGACAATGCAGTTGGTGATGATCAGCCCCACGAAAACCGACAACTGTTTGCTGATATCGTACAAGAACGCTTTCAGCACCTCGTCCGCGATAATGACCAGGGTGGCGATCACGGCCACTTCCACGATGATGCGAATATTGCGCGGAATGCTCTTGCGCATCATCGAAATGATGAGGTTCGAGCAGGCCACCACGGCCGTGAGCGCCAGCGCCATGACAATGGCCGTGTTCATCTGCACGGTTACCGCCAGGGCGGAGCAGATGCCCAGGACCTGCTTGGAGATGGGGTTGTTCTGCCAGAGCGCATCGGAAACCGTGCGGTAGGTTTCGGTGCGCGTGATCTTTACGAGGGCGGTTGACATACGAGTGCGTTCTCCGGAAGCTTGAGCATGCCCTGGTTGCGGAAATGGACGGAAACCGGCTCATAGGTCTGCAGAATGTCTTCCAGCCCCTGGGTCAGAAACTTGCCGGTCATGGTGGCGCCGCTGATGCCGTCGACGTAGTTCGGTTTGAGATCCTGCCGAACCGCGTCCTCCACAGCACCCTTGGCAATTTTGATGGAAACGAAATTGCCTTCCTCATCCGTGATCTGTTTCCCCACGAAATTGCGCTGAAACCATTGATTTTCGATTTCGCCGCCCAGGCCCGGGGTTTCGGAATGCTGGTAAACGGAAAAACCGGTGATCGTGCTGCCATCCGTATCCAGGGCCAGATAGCCGTAAATGCGCCCCCACAAGCCGCGGCTGTCCACCGGGACGATATAGGCCGCCACCGTTTCATCCGGCCGATAGAGGTAAAGCGGCAGGACCTTTTGGGGCGCCGCCTTGGCGGACAAAACCTGCCCCTCGTCGTCGATGGAAATGCATTGAATCGAGGACTGATAGAGCGCTTTGATCGCGTCGGCCGGATAAGAACGACCCGATTCCACGGCCCCCACGGCCTGCAAGACGTTCTTCTGCCGGTCGACCAGGGCATTTTCCCGCTGAAACGCCTTGAGCCCGGTGGCCGCCAGCGTCAGCAACAGGCTGCAGACCAGGCAAAGGCCCGTGGCAAACAATATGGTTTTAACGCCGTCAGACATGATGTCCCCTGTTGATGGAAACGAGCCGACGAGGTTGTGAACCGTTCAAGGTCAAGGCGTGCAAGCGCCAAGAAGTGAGGCGTACACCAGGTACGCCGCAGCGACGCGAAGCGCCGCACAACGCCGAGATTGGACGGTTCACAACGTCGTCAGACATTCGGGATCCTTCGCCGCATGCGAAGCTGCACCTCGATGTGATCCAGCAACGGGTTAAAGAGGTTCATGAAAAGAATCGCCAAGCCCACCCCCTCGGGAAAAGCGGGGTTGAAGACCCGGATCAGAACGGTCAGCATGCCGCACATGAACCCGTAAATCCATTTGACGTGCTTCATGTGCGTGGCCGATACCGGGTCGGTGGTCATGTAAACGATACCGAATGCCGATCCCCCCATGATGAGATGATAAAACGGATTGAGGGAAAGAAAAGGGGCGGAATCCGGCCCGGCGATGAGATTCAGCAGCGCGCCGGTGCAGAGCACCCCCAAGACGCCCCCCAGAATAATGCGATAACTGGCAATGCCCAGCAGGATGAGGAACAGGCCGCCCAGGATGCACAGGAGGGCCGACGTACCGCCGACACTGCCCGGATAAAGACCGCCAAAAAGCTTGAGCGCACCGTAGCCCATCGAATGAAGGGTCTCTTCCACGCCTTGGCCGGCTGGGATTGAGGCGGAAACGGACAAGGGGGTTGCCGCCGTGAAGGTATCCACCACGGTGGTGCGCGCGCCGCTCAGGACGGTCCAGACCTGGTCGCCGGAAAGACTGACCGGGTAGGCGAAATAGAGGAAGGCACGGCCGGTCAGGGCCGGGTTCAAAAAGTTGCGCCCGGTGCCGCCAAAGACCTCCTTGCCGATCACGATGCCGAATGAAATCCCTAACGCCACCTGCCACAACGGGGTTCCGGGAGGCAGTGTCAACGGGAACAGCATGCAGGAGACGAAAAGACCCTCGCTGATTTCGTGCTTGCGGACAACGGCAAACAGAATTTCCCAGGCGAACCCCACCACGTAGGTAACGATCACCATGGGCAGCACGAGCCAGATACCGCTCCAGATCACCGGCAGCAAGTCGGTGGAGAGCCCCGAGGCCAGCCGCGACTGGAAACCCGAATTATAGATGCCGAAACACAGGTGCGGAATCAGCGCCACGATCACCAGCGCCATGAAGCGCTTCACGTCCAGGCTGTCCCGCACGTGGGGAAGCCCCTCGGACCGCTCGACAGGTCCGAAAAAAACGGTTTCGATGGACTCGTAGAAGGCATACAGCTTGTGGTAGGGTCCTCCCTCCTCAAACCGGGGCCTCAGATGATGGAATAGGGTGCGGATCGCTTTCATGGATCAGGCCTGCTCTTTGCGGTAGGCATGTTTGGCCGCCTGCAGGGTGGCCGCGAGTTCGATCTTGGACGGGCAGACATAGGTGCACAGGCCGCACTCGACACAGTCCAGAAGACCTTGTGCCAGATATTCCTCCACCTCTTCCGCCAGAATACTCTTGAGGGTCATCTGGGGCCAGATATCCACCGGGCACACATCGGCGCAGTAGCCGCAGGCGATGCACGCCCGGCGGCCGCCGTTCACATTGGTGGTCATCGGCAGGGGCGCCCGCCGCAAGGCGGACAGGAAGGTCCGCGAATAGGTGGGCTTGTTGGGGCCGGGGCGGAACAGGGTCAGGAAATCGACGTCACCCGGTTCCGGCAAAACCGCCAACGCTGTTTCGTACAGCCCCATGTGGCCCTCCGGATCGCCGGTATAGCCGCGTAAAACACCGCCCACCAGGTAGCGCGGATCCCGGCAGCCAATCTCCCCCGCCAGATCCTTGATCGGCGCCCCCAGCCGCGATGCGACATAGCGCGGCTCAGCCGCCCCGGTGCCGGCAACCGCAAACAACCGCGCGGTGGGGTACGCCCCGCTTTGCAGCAGGTGCGCCATCAAGAGCACATCCTGGCCGTCGATGAACCAGGCCGTGTTCTCCTCCGGCGACCGGCGGACATGGAAAAGCACCACCCCCGGATCGTCGGCCGGGTAGCGCCCCTGCACCGTGTGGGTGATGAGCCCCTGGTGCGCTTCGCAAAAAGCCCGATCAGCGGCATCCGCATGCACATGGACGGTGGGAGACAATCGCTTAAGGGCCCTGAGTCCCAGCTCGAAAAGCGCACGATTGTTTTCCAAATACCGCGCCGGCGGCACCTGAAACGGTTCGCGATGGTCGAGGCTGACGAAAATGGCCGGGGGCACCTGCTCCGGATCCGCAATGCCGCGATACGGCAGGGCCCGCAGCAACGGCCACACGCCGCCCGCCAGAAGGTGCGCCACCAGCTCCGCCCGGGGATACCGATCGATTGCCTCCCCGTCCAAAGGCCGGCCCAGGGATGTCACGGGTTCATTTTCGACGTCGCGCCGGATGACGATTTCGCGCAAAACGCGCCGTGGTCCGTAATGAATGGCGTCAATCCGTCCGCCACCCGGTGAGAGAAACCGAAATCGCAGATTGGTTTTGTCGGTAAAAAGCAGATCACCCACAGCGACACGGTCGCCTTCCGCGACCGCCAGACGCGGCCGAACAAATGGGATATGCTCGGGAAGCACCGCCACCGTCGCCGGTGATGCGATTGTCTGCGACGTTTCCAGCGGTGCCCCCTTAATGGGGAGGTCGTAACCCTTGGCGGTTCGAACGGATATCATTGGGCTCAGGATTCAGTAAGGAAGGTTGGCCGTATGGATCATATTCCGACAACAATGTCCGTTTTCCTACCATCTTTGCGGGGGCTTTTCAACTGTCGCCTGTGACATCCCAAAATCAATCCGCCGCCCTATCCCAGCCGGTCTCGGGATCCCTTTACCGGCAGCGTCCGGCCTTGCGCCGGAAGGAAATTCATGCTTGACTTTTCCCGTCACAAATCCCATTGTTATAGGCAATATATCAAAGATAATCGGTAAGATGTCGATAGCGCCCACCCATAAATGACCAATTTGCCCGATATCGGCGTTGCGCGAAAAATGGATTCCTCGGAATATCATCTATATGCCTGCGGTTAAATTTTCCGCGCGCCTTGATCTCAACCAAATTTGTCGATTTCTAGATGGGCGCTGATAGCAGCGCATCTGCCAGAGACAGGAGGGGAAGATGAGCGAAATCGAAAAACGCCAGGTCTGCAAATGTGAAAACTGTGGCAACGAAGCTGAAATGGTGGTGACGTGCACCCTCCCGGATGCGCCGGGAAGCACCCCGCCGGCGGCCCCTGTTGAAAAAGATGCGGCCGAAACGCACCCGCATAAGATCAAGGGACATGCCACATGCACCCATTGCGGCAATGAAGCCGATATGTGGATTGACTATTAACGGGCGCGCTGCCGCACATCCTATCGAGAACCCCGCAGCCCTCAAGGGAGAAAACGATCATGGAAGAATGCACCCCAACGGTCAACACCGGATTGCGCGGCGTTACGGTGGCGAGCACCAAAATCAGCCATGTGGATGGCGCTGCCGGCAAACTCATTTACCGGGGCTACCTGGTCAAAGATCTGGCCGAAAGCACCTCCTATGAGGAAGTCGCCCACCTGCTGCTTTATGAGCATCTGCCGAACGCCGAAGAGTTGAAGACGTTCAGGGACTTCCTGGCACAAAACCGCGCCTTGCCGGAATCGATCATTGCTATTCTCAAAAGCTGCGCCCGCAATGCCAACCCCATGGACATCCTGCAGGGCATCGTATCCTTGATGGCCAGCGACGACCCCGACCTGGATGACCGCAATCGTGAGGCCAGCATTCGCAAGGCCAGCCGCCTGATCGCCAAGTTCCCGACCATCATGGCCGCCTGGGATCGCATCCGCAACGGCAATGCCCCGGTGGCGCCCGACCCGGAACTCAGCCATGCCGCCAACTTTCTGTACATGCTGAACGGGGAAAAACCGGACGAGGAATTGGCCCGTTTTTTCGATGCCGGGCTGGTGCTGCATGCCGAGCACTCGTTTAACGCCTCGACCTTTTCCGCCCGTCAGGTTGCCTCGACACGGGCCCATATGTACAGCGCCGTTGCCGCGGCGGTCGGATCCCTGTCCGGTGAACTGCATGGCGGCGCCAATGTACGCGTCATGGAAATGCTGCTCAAAATCGGCGCCGTGGAAAATGTCGAAGCCTACGTCCATAGCGAGCTTGAAGCCGGGCGGCTCATTTTCGGGCTGGGACATGCCGTCTACCAGACGGACGACCCCCGGGCCCATATTCTGGCACCCATGTCCAAAAAAATGGGCGAACGCATCGGCCAGCCCCAATGGTATGACATCTCCCGCGTGCTGGAAAAACAGGGCAAAGCCATTTTCAAGGAAAGAAAAGGCGTCGACATTTATGTCAATGTAGATTTCTACAGTGCTTCGCTGTACTACGCGATGGGGATTCCGATCGATCTCTTCTCACCCCTTTTCGCGCTGTCGCGTGTGGCCGGCTGGGCCGCCCACGTCATCGAGGAACAATACGCCGACGCGGCCCCCAAACCGGCCCTGTACCGTCCCAAGTCCAATTACATTGGCGACTACTGCGGCCCCGATGAATGCAGTTTCGTTCCCATGGACGATCGTTGATCGCCCGCGCCCTCGGCGGCGGACCGGTAAGACGATGCACCAACGGGAGGAAAGAAAAACTTTTGCTGAAAGAACGCAACCTACGCATGACCCGCCAGCGCCAGGTGATTCTTGAAGAATTGCGCGCCACGGACCAGCACCCCAGCGCCGATGCCCTTCATGAACGGGTCAAAAAAAAGCTGCCCCGGATCAGCCTGGGAACCGTCTATCGCAACCTGGAGATTTTGACCGAACTGGGCGAGATACGGACCATCGCGCTGGCGGGGAGTTTGAAGCGGTTTGACGGCATCCCGCAAAACCACTACCACATGCGCTGCATGCGCTGTGACCGTCTCGTGGATGCGCCCATGGACGTCGTCGATTCACTTGAACGCGTATTGCAGGAAAAAACCGAGTTCCGCGTTTTGAGTCACCAACTGGAGTTCATCGGAATCTGTCCCGACTGCCAGGCCCTCCTGGACGAAAACGCCTAAGGGTTCGCACCATCACGGTTCACATGCCTACGGATCGCCCGACAGGCCAACATGCCGCCCCTTGTGGGCTTTATCAGGGATTGCGCGCCCGATTTCCATGTTTACGGTTAAGACGAGACGGCGGCGGGAGGTGTGACCATACCCGCCGGATGACATGACAAGGACGGCGTGCGGGAGCCTGTGAGCCGCTGCCGGACATCACCGATACCCTATCGATGGACGGAACGCGCCATGCATATTCTGATCACCGGCGGCACCGGATTCGTAGGACGCCCGCTCACCCGCTATTTTCTGGACCGGGGACACACGGTCACGACAGTGGGGCGATCCACGGCACACCCCTGCGACGGGCAACCCGGCTTTCACCATATTGCCGCCGACACCACCCGGGAGGGCGATTGGCAAAACGCCCTAGCGCGCTGTCAGGCGGTGATCAATCTGGCCGGAACGACGATTTTTCGACGCTGGAGCACCACCGCCAAGCAAGATATCCGCGACAGCCGGATTTTGACCACCCGCCATCTGGCAAAGGCTATTTCCGCCGACCCGGGCGTCTTTTTGTTCAGTGCGTCGGGGGTCGGATTTTACGGCGATGGCGGTGACCAGGCCCTCACGGAAGACACCGCCGCGGGTGACGATTTTCTGGCGCGCCTTTCCATCGACTGGGAAAAGGAAGCCCTTCAGGCTGAAGCGCGCGGGGTCCGGGTGGTCATCGGGCGGTTCGGCGTCATTCTCCACCAGACGGGGGGCGCCCTGTCAAAAATGTTGCCAGCCTTTCGGATGGGTGTTGGCGGACCGTTGGGGAATGGCCGCCAATGGTTTCCCTGGATTCATCTTGACGATCTGATGGCGGCCATCGAATTTCTGATCGGCGACACCAATACCCGGGGTCCGTATAACTTCTGCGCACCGGCGCCCGTCACCAACCGCCAGCTGGCCCGCGCGCTTGGGCGCCACTTAGGGCGGCCGTCTTTTTTCCCGGCCCCCGCCTCCCTTATGCGCCTTGTGCTGGGCGAGTTCAGCGAGGTCCTGCTGGGCAGTCAACGAACCCTGCCGCAGCGCTTGCAAGGCCACGGCTTTGTTTTTCGCTACCCCACGATCGACACCGCCCTGAAAGCCATCATTGATGCCCGTTAAACCGCCTGGCATGCTGACCCCCCAAACCCCATACGCATATGGAGGAACCGATTGACGACCCTACCTGATCTTGAAACCACGGCCCGGGACTTCCTTTTGGAACTGCATCGATCCACCGAAGGCAACCCCGACGCCCAGGTATCCATGTATATGATCGGTGAAGCCTTCGGGCTGGACCGAGACGCCAGTACCGCCGTCGCGGAGGACCTGATGGCACAGGGCCTGGTGGAAATCAGGACGCTGGCCGGCGCCATTGGGTTGAGTGATCAGGGGGCCGATCTGATGGCCGACGGCCCGGACAATAGTGGCGGCGACGGCCTGCGGTTGGGAACCACATCACCGTTAACCGCATCACAGTGCGAAGGGGTGGACGCCCTCCTGACGCAGCTTAAATCCGAACTGGGCCAGAGCGGCCTCGCGTTCGAGGCCCTGTCCGAAATGATCGCCGATATCCGCACCATCGAAACCCAGATGACCAGCCCGAGCCCCAAGACCATTATCGTCAGGGAATGTTTTACGTCGATGCTGCAGACGGCCATTGCAAACCGGCAAATGGAATGGCAGCATCTCATGGAAGGGCTGTTAGGCTAGAATGGGCTGCGGCGGCCAACGCACACGGTCAGGCGCAATGCGCCTTGATCAGGTTCAACTCGCTGGGGATGGCGGCGCGCCAGGCCACCTGGTAGAAGACATCGCGTCCCAGGCGGGCCACCGGCCGAAACACCGCCACGCGAAACCGCTCTTTGATTTCCGGACGCTCCTCGACCCACACCACCCGGTTCAAGTCAAGCGCGAAGTCTTCGCAGATCTGTTTGGCCAGGTCGGGCAGACAGTTGGTTACCGAAGCGCCTTGGCCCGTATCGGCAAACAGCACCACATGCGGCTTGAGGAAAACAATTCCCGGGGTTTCGCGGGAGACATCCACGATGCGCAGCCGGTAGGAACTTCGCCACCAGCTGATGGGGCGTTTTTTGGCGGTGCTGTTCCCTTTCCAGCTGTACTCACCGTCATAAATGATCACAACGCTACGCTCCTTGCCAATCATTGCCTGAACGGCGTCGGGGGAGAAACAACAACAGGGTCGAATGAGGCAAGATTGTCACCCGGCCGGCCGTTGTCAAACCGTCGCCCCCATGGTAAGGAGGCCTCCGGCTTGCCCTGCCCCGCATGCCCGGAATCTCCGAAAAAAGGAACACGCTCCCATTGAAACTGATATCATGGAATGTCAACGGCCTGCGCGCCGTCATGCAAAAAGACTTTGAGGCCTCGCTGCGCACCCTCGACGCAGACGTTGTGGCGATCCAGGAAACCAAGCTCCAGGCGCATCAACTGACCCCGGCCATGACGGACCTGGCAGACTACACGTCCTACTGGTCCCATGCCACGACCAAAAAGGGGTACAGCGGGGTGGGGGTTTATACCCGTGTCAAGCCAATGCATGTGCGCTACGGCATCGGTCAGCCCCGGTTCGACGACGAAGGCCGCATCCTGGAACTGGATTTCGGCACCTTCGTCTTTTTCAACGTCTATTTCCCCAACGGCCAGATGAGTCCCGAGCGCCTGCAGTACAAGCTGGATTTTTACGAGGCTTTCTTCACGTACACCGATCGATACAAGAACGAAGGGCGGCGGGTGGTGATCACCGGTGACTACAACACCGCCCACAACGAAATCGACCTGAAAAATCCCCAGGCCAATGCCAAAACCTCCGGTTTTCTCAGGATTGAACGGGACTGGCTGGACCGTATTACGGCCCAAGGCTATGTCGACACCTTTCGACACTGTCATCCCGATACGGTGAAATATTCGTGGTGGACGTATCGTTACAAAGCCCGGGACCGCAATGCCGGGTGGCGGATCGATTATTTTTTTACCACCCGCAACCTCATCGAAAACGGAGAGGTGGTCGAGGCCTTTATCGACAATGACATTTTCGGTTCCGACCACTGCCCGGTAGGGCTGCAACTGGCCATCGCTGAAGCATAGCCGGAAGAAAGGGTTATGGCACACATCACCGCTATCTACGGCAGTCCGCGGCGACAAGGCAACACGAGCCGCCTTCTCGGACAGGCCGTCGCCGGCGCCCGCGATCAGGGCGCCACCGTCACCGAAATTATTCTGCGGGATCTCAGGATATCCCCCTGTTTGGAAATCTACGGCTGCACGGCAGACGGCAACTGCGTCATCAATGACGATTTCAAACAGGTCCGTGAAAGCCTGTTGGCGTCCGACGGCATCATGCTGGCCTCACCCATTTTTTTCTACACGGTCAGTGCCCACACCAAAATTTTTATGGATCGATGCCAGTCCCTGTGGGTCAAAAAATACTGGATTGAAAACCTGGCCTTCGGTCAGTGGATATCGACGCGCAAGGGACTGTTCATATCCGCCGGCGCCACCAAGGGGAAAAAACTTTTCGAAGGCGCCCTGCTGACGGTCCGCTATTTTTTTGACGTCATCGACACCCGTCTTTGGAAATCACTCCTGTACCGCGGTCTGGACTTTGAAGACGATGTTCTCGAGCACCCGGACTACCTCCAGGAGGCCTACAATGCCGGACAATCGTTAGTGATGACACTTGACAGGGAGCGCTGAAACCCCAACCTTGCAGGCGGTGTCGATCCGTACCGCAAAAACCACGCGCTTGCAGAAAGGACACTTCCATTGGATTTCAAACCCATTCAGCTCGAACGGGCTGAATTCTACCATCAGCATTTAAAACAAACGCCCCAGGTGGCCTCCGATTACAGTTTTGCCAATATATGGGGGTGGGCTCGGGAATACGGGTTGGAATGGGCCTTCAGCCATGATCTGGTGTGGCTTCGGCAAAATTCACCAAAGCCCGTCTACTGGGCGCCGGTCGGACCCTGGGATCGAATCGACTGGCCCGGCGTGTTCCGGCAGCATGATTTCACGCCCGGTTTTACACGCGTCCCCGAGATGTTGGCCGATCTCTGGGGCCGGAAAACAGGCGACATCCTGCGTATCGAGGAAGATCGGGCCAATTGGGATTATATCTACGACGTGGAGGAACTCACCACCCTGAGCGGCAACCGCTTCCACAAGAAAAAAAACCTGCTCAACCAGTTCAAAAAGCAGAATGCCTACCGCTACGAACCGTTTTCAGCGGCCATGATCGACCAGGCGCTGGCGCTGCAGGATGACTGGTGTACCTGGCGGGATTGCGAAGATTCGGATGTGCTGTCGGCCGAAAACCGGGCCATCCAGCGCGTTTTCATCGCCTGGGACCGTTTTCCGGAGCTGCTGGGCGGCGCTATTATGGTGGAAGGCCTCATTGTGGCCTATACCATCGCCGAGCCCTTGGACCCGGATACGGTGGTGATCCATTTCGAGAAGGGCTGCCCGGCCCACAAAGGCATTTATCAAGCCATCAACCAGATGTTCCTGGCAAGCCTGGACGGGCGCTTTCAATACGTCAACCGCGAACAGGACCTGGGCAACGAGGGCCTGCGCAAGGCCAAACTGTCCTACCACCCGGTCGCCTTCAATCAGAAATACCGGGCATCGCTGATCGCATAGGCCGTCTTTCCATCCACGCCATCCACAACCCCACCCGATCCGCGCAGGCGGGGATCAAGTTATTTCAATGGGGTCGTAGACTCCCGCCTTCGCGGGAGTGACGGCTTCAGGACATTTTACGATTTCATCTTTTCTGTCGCGGGGCAGAAAATGAAGAAACCATTTCGGAAAAGCACCCCGGATCGATCGAACCTCCCCAGGCGTCCCCCAGGGGTTGGGGGGGGGCGAGATCGATCCTAATGCAGCGCCGCTTCGGCCGCCTGTTTCCAGAACGGCGACATGCTCCGCAGGCGTTCGATGATCGGCGGCATCTTATCCACGATAAAGTCAACCTCTTCCCTGGTGGTGTAATGGCTCAGGCTGTAGCGGATGGAACCGTGGGCCGCGGTAAAGGGCACCCCCATGGCACGCAGCACATGGGAGGGTTCCAGGGATCCGGAGGTGCAGGCCGACCCGGAAGAAGCGCAAATCCCGTATTCGTTCATCATCAGCAGGATCGCTTCGCCCTCCACGTATTCAAACGCGATGCTGGTGGTGTTCGGCAGGCGCTCCGCCTGGCCGCCGTTGACCATGGAACGGGGCACGACCTCCAGCAGGGCCTGCTCCAAGGTGTCGCGCAGCTGCCGCACACGAGTACCGACATCCCCCAGATTTTCGCCGGCCAGCGCGCAGGCGCGGCCCATCCCGACGATACCGGGCACATTTTCGGTACCGGCCCGGCGTCCGCCTTCCTGGTGCCCCCCCACCACCATGGGCTTGAACTTGGTGCCCTTGCGGATGTAGAGCGCTCCGATGCCTTTCGGCCCATGGAATTTATGAGCGGACATGGACAGCAGGTCGACCCCGTTGCGGGAGACGTCGACCGGGATTTTGCCCACCGTCTGCACCGCATCCGTGTGAAAAAGAATGCCGCGCGCGCGGACCTCCCGGGACAGGTCGTCGACAGGATTGATCACGCCGGTTTCGTTGTTGGCCCACATGAGGCTGACGATGGCCGTATCGTCACTGAGGCTGTCGTAAAAGGCCGCCTGGTCTAAACGGCCCTCGCCGTCAACCGGAACAAACGTCACCCGGTAGCCGTTTTTTTGATAGCGTTCGAACAGGGTTTTGATGGCCGGGTGCTCCACCCGGGAGGCAACGATGTGGCGTTTGTCCGGGTTGGATTGCAGCGCCGCGTGAATGGCCGTGGCATCGCTTTCGGTACCGCCGCTGGTGAAAAGGATCTCCTCAAATCGGGCACCGATCAGATCGGCCACCTGGGTGCGGGCCCGGCGAATATCGACCACCAGTCCCCCACCAAAACTGTGCATACTGGAGGCATTGCCGTAGCGCT
>Ga0180434_10005779_pt1 | contig 14436 bp, 14 predicted proteins | sample SS_ome_7_FD_132453 | JGI IMG/M metagenome (GOLD analysis project Ga0180434, IMG submission 132453) | Hypersaline lake sediment archaeal communities from the Salton Sea, California, USA - SS_1_D_2 metaG | ecosystem: Environmental > Aquatic > Non-marine Saline and Alkaline > Hypersaline >... | reverse complement strand
TGGACAGCGGGGCAAGAGTGGCCGGAAGCTGATAGGACCTCTTTCAGCCAACGCGTAGCTGAGCTGGTCAGAGAGAACAGTGAGGATGTAGTCAACGAAGCTCTCAGGGCAGCTTACGACCAGGGCGCCTATGCATTTGTCTGGGTCCGGAATCGAGTCAAGAACCCAAGTCGGTTTGCCGGCTGCCGCTCAAGAAGCGCTCCTGACACACCTGCTGCCTGGGGCTATGATCTCGGCGATGGGCTGCTCAGGTCCGCCGGCGACTTCATAGCTACTGCCGACGAGTTGAAGCGCAACGACGAATCCAAACTCAAGCGGACGAACCCGATCGACCTGCGAAATGGCTATGTAATTTATCCGGATGGCAGGATCGAAACGATGGACCACGTACGCTGTACGCTCGGCACTAGACGCCACGCGGAATCCACATACGGGGGTGGTGGCTGTCAGGGGGTGCCAGCCGGCGAACGGGACAACCCCACACGCGCGGCGCCCAACGATGAACCACAAGACGACCCGCGCGCCATGCTCAAGCTACTCTCCGACCAGTGGAAGATGCTGCGCGGAGCGCAAGGCAAACCTCAGAGTCTCGACATGCACGACAGACTCTCGGCTGCACAGAGTCGTGTTGAAGCGGGTTTAGTCCGTCTGGACCCTTCGGAGCTCAAGAAGTTGAAGGAGGAAGAACAGCGGAGGTGGGAACGGCTGCTGGAGAAACACAGGGCCAGCAAGCAGGCTGGCTGCCCGTAGTGGGGCGCGCCTGCAACCACGAGGCGGGCGCAGCAGGTGCAACGACGGCAACACTCGACACGCCATTGTCTCAGAGACGACCGCCGTGCTATACTGAGACCGGCAGAGGAAGGTACCCCTGATGAAACCGCGAAGTCTCGCCGATGACCGTCGCTAATTGAGACAAGTTCAGGGACGGCGAGCGTCTCTAATTGAGACAAACGCGGACAGCCTCGGTCGCTTGAAATGAGGGTCTGTGTAGTGGTCCGTGTAGCGCTCAGCCCAGTGGCAGTCTACCGCTGAACTACTCCTGCAAGCGGGCCTGAAATTATGCCGCCTGCGACGTACAGTGTCAAGGACGGCGCCGCGTGCGAGCCCTCCGCGGCTTGCTACAATACCGCGCATGCGGCTGCCCCTTTCCGCCACTTCGAACCGGTGTTGCGCGCGCCCCGTGACGCCGATGATCGCGCGGGGGCGCGCGCTGACGGTAGTGCTGCTCAGCGCGGCAGTCCTCAGCGTGGCCGGTTCGGCGCGGGCGGCGCAGTTCAGCTGGGAGATCGTCGGCGAGAAGACCCAGAGCGCGGCGGCGGGCGTGGCTTATCACAAGTACCATCTCGAGACGTCCCGCGGTGGCGTCAACCTGCACACCGTGCAGATCGATCCGCTGAGCAGCTACGCGTTGATGCCGGTGATCGCCAACAACCAGGTCGGCACCGTCGCGCCGGTCAGCACGCTGGCGGCCGAGGTCGGCGCCGTGGCGGCAATCAACGGCGGCTTCTTCGATACGGGCCGCACGCGTCTGCCGGTCGGGCTGGTCAAGATCAAGCGCCGCATCATCTTCGAGCAGTTCCTCAACCGCGCCGTGCTGGGCATCGACGAGCACGGCCAGCTGCACTTCGACCGCTTCCGCCTGCACAGCTACCTCTATATCCCGGCGATCGACTCGCTGACGCCGATCCACGGCTACAACCGCCAGCGCAAGGACAAGGAACTGATCGTCTTCACACCGGAGTTCGGGCCCTCGACCCGCACCAATGAATGGGGTGTCGAGATCCTGCTGCATCGCATTAGCCCCGACCGTGTCGCGGATCCGTTCATCCTGCTGGAACCCGATCGCTATATCATTACGGGCGTCAGCCGCCAGGATACGGCGATCCCGCCCGACGGCGTGGTCCTCAGTATCCACCGCCCGGCGCTGGAGGAGTTGGAGTGGCTCGACCGCGTCTACCTCGGGATGGAGATGCAGCTCAAGACCAACGTTCCCGCCGGCTGGGAGAGCTTCCCCTATCTGCTGGGCGGTGGACCGCTGCTGCTCAGCGGTGGGCGCGTGGTGCTCGACCCGCACGCCGAGCAGTTCGGCAGCTACTTCAGCGGTCCCAACGCCCGCACCGCGGTCGGCCGTACCCGGGCCGGTAAGAACCTGATCATCGTGGTGGACCGCAACGGTGGCGCCGGGGGCGTCAGCTGGGACGAGTTGGCCGTGCTGTGCCGCGACCTGCTGGAGTGCACGGAGGCGATGGGCTTTGACGGCGGTGGCTCCAGCACCATGTTCGTCGGCGACGAGGTAGTCAACTCGCCGGCGGGCGGCGCGCAGCGCAAAGTAGCCAACATTCTTGCCGTGGTGCCCTTTGAGTCGTTCATCTGAATTGCCGCCACGACGTATCCAGCCGCAATCAGCCTGCTTCAGCCTGCATGGGGAAGTTACTTATAGATTACATCCAGCAATGCGGATATCGGAGAGGGTATAATGGGGGGTGCAGCCGCGGGAGTGCACCGGCATGCTCTGGCGGCAGGTCATGCGAGCCCCATGAACTGCGGAGGCGTGCAGAAGGTCAAAGATGGGAGATAGCAGCAGCGCCAAGTGGTACGTCGATTGGTGCGAGCCGATCGTGGTCGCGCTCTATGAATGCGACCAAACGGTCATCCGCCAGCGAGTCACCGAAGCACATGCGGCACTTGATTCCGGAGCACTGAACCGCGAACCAGCGGCCTGCCTGAAGTACCAGCTGGCCTATCTGGAATTCCAGGCGCAGGGGGTGCTGGGCGATCCCGGATGCAAGGAGAAGCAGCTGAAGCTGGCGCGCCTGCTGGCCAAACCCAGCGAGGTGGCTGCTGCCGAGCGCCTGCGGGTCAGGCTTTATATCCAGGCGCGCACGTTCCTCGACCGCCTGGGAATCCTGGGGCTGCCTCCCGAGGAACTCGAGGGGCTGATCAACAGCCTGCCCGAACAGGAGCATACGACAGAACTGTGGCATCACGTCTCCGGATGGTCGTTCCTCCACGACCAGGCGGAGTATCTGGCGCGCGCATATGAGTTTGCCGTCACGCAGGCGCGGGGGTTCAACGTCGAGTGGACCTGGCATCGCGTCAACGTGATGTGGCGGCTGATCACGGGCAATGCGGAGAAGGCGGACCTGACCTGGCTGATCGACAAGATCGAATTGCAGCAGCAGGTCAGGTCGATCAAGAAAGACATCTGGCCGCGCGCCGAAGCCATGGGGTTGGTCGATCAGGAACTGGAGGAGAGCCTCCGCGAGCGGGAGTATGAACTCTCGGTGCGCCCGAGTGACACATTGGTCAACATGTTGGCGGCCGCTCGCGAGAACCGCGCCGGACAGCAGACCAGTGCCACCGGTGGATCAGCCGTGTAGCTACAACCACTGCCGGTTGGCGGCTGCCCGATCAGGCAACCGCCAACCTGAACTTGTCCTGTTAGTCGTCCCCCAGGCAGTCGTACCAGATGTAGTCCATGCCCGGCGTGCTTTTATCTTCTTTCATCATTGTCAGATCCTCACATTCAGTGGTCGATGTATCCGCTTCACTCATGATTGCGATTGTACTTGTATCCATGTCGCACCCGCCCCTAATCGATGTCGTCCCCATCGCCAGTGTTGTCATACCAGAGATACAGTGCTTCGATACCTGCACCGCTCAGTCCGGACGGCCTGCCGAGGTCGGTGCTGATCAGGATGTTCATCAACATGATGTCGCCACTGAAGTTGCTGCCGCCATACATGTCGCCCAGTGTCGTGGTCGAAACCACGCCCGCATTGGTGTCGAAATTGCAGGTCGCCGCGTGGGTGTTCCACGACGCGCCGAACGTAGTCTCTGACACCAGCTTGCCGCTGTCACTGAGAGGAGCAACGGTGCTGCCTGCACAGGACACGAGCAGAGCAATCAGGCCAACAGCTACACTACACACGATAAACCGCATATGGATTCCTCCGAAAAAAGTGATGATCTATTAATACCAGCCCATCCACCGGTCCACAACGTCGTTCCGGTTGATTTCCAGTATAGCGCAGGTAAAGCCTAAGTCAAATGCCCTGAGCGGAAAAACCGACAAAAAACCTTAAATAGCCTAGTTTGGTGATTCAGGCTTGGCCAGGCTACTGGACGTCAACCATCAGGTCGCCGGCCGCCTGCGCGTCATCACGCAGCCGGTTGAAGCCGAAGCCGGCCATCGTCTCCTGCAGCTCGGGACTGCCGAAGTCGGGCAGCGTGCGCCCCTGGAACGCATACTCAAGCGGCACATCCTGGTGCAGCGTGACGAGATCGCGGAACAGAAACACCTGCTCGCGGCTGTCACGCAGCTTGCGGCGCGTGCTCTCGGGCTTGACCGCGTCGATGTTGCCGTAGATCTGCTCGAGCTTGCCGTAGGTGCTGACCAGCTTGGTGGCACCTTTCTCGCCGATACCCCGCACCCCGGGGATGTTATCGCTGGGATCGCCCATCAGGGCCTTGAAGTCGACGAAACGGTCGATCGGGAAGCCGTATTTGGCCTCGAAGGTCTCGAGGTTGTGGCGCGTCAGTTCGCCGCGACGTCCGGGGATCAGCAGCTCGCAGTGGGGGCCGAGCAGCTGCAGGATGTCTCGATCGCCTGTCAGGATCGTGACTGAATGGTCGGCCTTAAGCGCCTGTCTGGCCAGCGTGGCGATGATGTCGTCGGCCTCGAAGCCCTCCTGGATGAACACCGGCGCCTGGGTGGCGCGCGCCAGCTCGACGGACAGGCCGAACTGCGGCCGCAGCTGCTCGGGCGGCTCCGGACGCTGGGCCTTGTACTCAGCGTAGAGGTCGTTGCGGAAGGTGCGACGGCCGGCGTCGAAGACGATCGCGCTGGCGGTGGCGGGCACGTCGCGGAAGACCTTGAGCATCATCCGCGCCAGGCCGAAGACGGCGTTGATCGGGGTGCCGTCGGGCGTGGTCATCTCCGGGCTGATGCTGTAGTAGGCGCGAAAGACCAGCCCCGTGGCGTCGATGAGCAGCATCCGGCGTTCCATGCTGAGATAATAGCCGACGCCCTCGGGTTATAATCTGCGAGATGGCGCTTACGATCGTCACTTATCCAGCCAAGGTTCTCAGTCGCCCGGCGCGGCGCCTGAGGCCCGGCGATATGGACCTCAAACAGCTGTTTCGGGAGATGTGCGACGCGATGACGGAGTACGTCGGCGTGGGGCTGGCGGCGCCGCAGGTGGACCTCGGCATCCGCTTCATTGTGGTCGAGGACCGCGAGACCGGCGAGCGCTTTCCGTTCGTCAACCCGCAGATCGTGGAGTCCTCCGGCGAGCGGCAGATCGGCCCCGAGGGCTGCCTCAGTTTCCCCGGCCTGTGGGGCGAGGTCATGCGGCACGAACGGGTCATGGTCCGCTACCAGGACCTGGACTTCGTCGAGCACGAGGAGGAGTTCGAGGGCTTCTTCGCGCGGGTGCTGCAGCACGAGATCGACCACCTGAACGGCGTGCTGCTGATCGACCGCGCCGAGGACGGGCTGCACGAGGCGGTCAGCGAGGACGAGGCAGCGGACGAGGAGGCCGGCGAGGATGAGACCAGGTCCCAGCCGGCCGAGGCGCCAATCTCACCCACCGAGGCCCCCTGAATGGACGGCGACAGCCCGGCGATGATGGACCTCAGCGCGCGGCGCGAGGACGGCGAGTTCGTCAGTCTCCGCCCTCGGGGCTTCAGTGAGTTCGCCGGCCAGCGGGAAGTGGTGACCAACCTCAGGATGATGATCGAGGCCGCCCGGCTGCGCTCCGAGCCGCTGGAGCACCTGCTGTTCAGCGGGCCGCCGGGCCTCGGCAAGACCACGCTGGCGCATCTGATCGCAGCCGAGATGAGCACCACCCTGACCGCCAGCAGCGGACCGCTGCTGGAGCGCCCCGGCGACTTGGTGGCGATCCTCAGCAACCTCAGCGAGGGCGAGGTGCTCTTCATCGATGAGGTCCACCGCCTGCCGCGCCCGGTCGAGGAGACGCTTTACGGCGCGATGGAGGACTTCAAGGTCGACATCGTGACCGGCACCGGTCCCGGCGCGCGCACCATCACCCTGCCGCTGGCGCGCTACACGCTGCTGGCGGCCACCACGCGCTCGGGGCTGCTCAGCGCGCCGCTCCGCGACCGCTTCGGGGCGCTGTTCCACCTCGAGTTCTACCAGCCCGCGGAGCTGGCGAGCATCGTCGAGCGCGCGGCCGCGGCGCTGGGGATCGCGATCGACGAGCCGGCCCGCATGCACCTGGCGGAGCACTCGCGGGGCACCCCGCGCATCGCGCTGAGGCTGCTCAGGCGAGTTCGTGACTACGCCCAGGTCGGCGGGGCGGACGGCGTGGACCAGCCGGTCTGCGAGGCGGCGCTCAAGCAGCTGGGCATCGGACCGCTGGGGCTGGACCGCATGGACCGCAGCATCATCGAGACGGTGATCGAGCGCTTCGCCGGCGGGCCCGTGGGCCTCGACACGCTGTCGGCGGTGTTCCACGAAGAGCGCGACGTGCTGGCGGAGGTCCACGAGCCCTACCTGCTGAAACTGGGCCTGTTGCAGAAGACGCCGCGCGGGCGGGTGGCGACGCTGCGGGCCTACGAGTACTGCGGCCTGAAGCCGCCGCCGGGCGGGGCCGCGCCGCTGTTCGAGGAGTAGGGCGGCAGAAGTCCGCCGGAGGCAGAGATGTGCGGCAGGTTCACCCAGACCCAGGATCTCAAGGTGCTGATCGAGCGCTTCGGCTTCACCGCGCCGGACGTGGACCTTGCGCCCCGCTACAACATCGCGCCGGGCCAGACCGCGGCGATCGTCACGGCGGACGCGGAGGGCGGGCGCGCGCTTGAGCTGCTGCGCTGGGGGCTGGTGCCCTTCTGGGCCAAAGACGAGAAGATCGGCTACAAGCTGATCAACGCCCGCGGCGAGACGCTCCACGAAAAGCCGAGCTTTCGCAACGCCCTGCAGAAGCGGCGCTGCCTGGTGCTGGCCGACGGATTCTATGAGTGGCAGAAGGTGCCCGGTGGTAAGCAGCCGCATTACTTCCGGCTGGCGGGCGGCCAGCCGTTCGCCTTCGCCGGTCTCTTTGAGCAGTGGGACAAGGGAGGCAGCGATGAACCGCTGAGGACGTTTACCATCGTTACCACCGCCCCCAACGAGTTGGTCGGCCCTGTCCACGACCGCATGCCTGCGATCCTGACTCCGGACGCCGAAGCGGGCTGGCTGGATCAGAGTGCCGATGTCGATGCAGTGCGCGCGCTGCTCCGGTCATACCCGGCGGCGGAGATGGATTCCTGGCCCGTCAGCAAAGCCGTCAACTCCCCGCGCACTGATACGCCGGAGTGCATCGAGCGGCTCTCCGGGTAGCGGCGACGTCTCTGTCGCCGGATTCAATCCGGCGGCACGGCGGCCGCCGCTACGAATCACAAGCGGGGACGCTTGCGCCACCAATCACAGGCGGGACGTCCGCGCTACCGGGGATGCGGACCGCAGAGATCACAGCGGCCAGAAGGATGGGATGCGTGTAGGGGTTAGGCTTGCCTGACCCAAATTAGAAAGAGACGCTCAAAGGTGGGCGAGGCAAGCCTCGCCCCTACGCCGGGACGGGCCGGCGCGGGGTCCGGGCCCTACCGGGGATGCGGACGAGTCGTCCGCGCTCCGACGGTCCGCCGGTAGGCCGGACTTCAGTCCGGCGATTCAAAGGTCGGCGGGTCTGGGACCCGCCGCCACCGAATCAAAAGCGGGACGCTTGCGCTCCGGATGCCGGCAGGGGTGCCGGCGCTCCCAGGTTCGCGCTACCGGGGACGGGCGACGCTTGCGTCACCAATCGCAGGCAGGTGCGCCTGCGCCACCCGGGATGGCAGGCTGGAAGCCCGCCCTACTCAGATGTCCTCGGCTTCGCCCATGTCGTGGGCAGGCGGGGCCTCATCCCAGCTGATCAGCAGCCAGCCGGCGGCCTCGCGTTCGAAGACCAGCCAGTCCCAGCCCGCAGCCGTATAATTCTCGGGCGGGACGCGGTCGACGCGCGAGCTGACGAACTCGTTGTGCACACGCGCGGTGGCGACGTCGCCGATCAGCTCCACGTCGCGCAGCGTCAGACTCTGGCCGATGTTGGCGTGCAGCTCGAACACGCTGGCGAAGAAGTCGCGGAAGCTGCCGATGCCCTCGCCGCTCCAGCCCTCGTCCCGATAGCGCACGGCGATGTTGCCGCCCATCACGAAGCGCTCGCTGACGGGCTGGCTGGCCAGCAGCGGGTCCTCGCGCTCGATCCCGGTCGCCAGGAGGCTGAGGCTGTTGGCCAGCGCGGCGCGGACCTCGCTGATATCGAGCGGCGCGGTGGCCGCGCCTCCGCAGGCCGCCAGCGCCAGACATGCAACTACTGCTATCGCTGCTCTCATCAGAATGTGTAGGTTACGATCGCCTGAATGCGATCCCTGGTGGAGTAATTGTAGCCCAGCGGACTGCTGGCGCTCGGATCGGCCTCGGCGCTGGTGTCCAGCTTGAGGGTGTAGCGCCAGCCCGCCGGCGTCGCGTAGGTCAGCGCGACGTTGATCGAGTCGTAGTCCTTCTTGCGATCGGACGGCTGCAGGCGCGTCAGCCGCTGCTGCCAGGTAGCCTCCAGCTTCAGCCCGTTGCCGCCGGTCTGATACTTGACGCCCGAAACGGTCTGGTCGTTGCCCGACGGGGGCCGCCACTGCCCGCGGTAGGTGTCGCTGTAAATCTGGTTGTAGAACATGTGCAGGTAGGTCGCGGGGCCCAGGTTCACCACCGTCCGCAGATTGTAGTGGTCGTTGGTGCTGCGGCGGTCCTCGTCCGGTTCGCGCTTGGTCTCCTCGCGCACGGTGGCGGAGTAGCTGGTCTTGCCGCCGGGGGTCTTGTAGCTCAGCGACGCCTGGACATCCTCGGTGTCCTCCGTGCGCTCGCGCGTCAGCAGGTTCGACTGCTCGCGGTGCAGATAGGTCAGACTGGTCCTCGTCCGCGGATTGGGATCGAATCCCCAGGTCAGCTTGAAGTGCGAGGTGCTGGTGTGGGCCGTGGCGGACTGGAAGTCGCCGTAGTACTGCTCGGCGCCCACCTCGGCGCGCTTGCCCGCGGATACGGAGGGACTGAACCCCAGATTGAACTTGCGGCGGACCTGTTCGTCGCCGGGCGACCCCGAGTAGCCGCGCTGGATGACGAAATACCTGAAGGCGTACGTCAGCGGCAGCGGCCCGTCCGTCGCGCCGTCGGTCAGCGCCAGGCTGTAGGTGGTGGCATGGTTGCGGGCGTAGTCGATCGGATCCTGCTGGTTGTGGTTGTTCTCCTCCAGCCTGAGTCCCAGCGCCAGCTTGCCGATCCGGCCCAGCTGCAGCTGCCGGCTGGTGTCGAAGACCAAGTTGTCGTGACTGGTGGAAGTGCCGACCAGCTGGTTGCTGGTGCGGATCATCTGGGTGGTCAGGTCGGCTCGCTGGTGGGCGCGCCCGCTGGTGTGCTGGAAGGCCGACTTGACCGTCGTCGTGGCCGTCTCGCTGCCGTGGGTCTGCTGCTCCCCCAGGTAGTCCACCGTGCCCTTCTCGACGTGGGAGACGCTCAGGGTGGGGAACCCCGCAGGCAGCCACTCTACCGTCGCCGCTCGCGTGGTGACGGGCTTGTAAGAGCGCGGCGAAGCGGCCGGCGTGCTGCCGGTGTAGACGTCCTCCTGCTCGAACTGGAAGTGAGCCTTGAGCTCCGGCCCGGCGATCAGCCGCAGCTTGACCCGCCAGTAGTCCCGCCGCGAGTTGGAGCTGGTCAGCGCGACGCGGTTCAGGTTGTCCGTCAGCTTGAGCTGATAGAACAGCTCCACCCGGGCCCGGCCGCCCGCCAGCTTCACCTCGGGCAGCGGCCAGTTGATGTCCCACTGCCCGGTGTAGCGGTCGTCGTAGGAACGGGAGCCGGGCTTGTCCTCGGCGACGACGACGAAATCGCTGGTGTGGCTGATCTGCGGCAGGTTCCTGACTGCGTCGCGCGGCGCGGCCGCATGGACCGCCACTGGCCAGAGCAGTATGACGCAGACCGCAGCGCCCGGTAGGACGCGGATCATGCCGGAATAACGTGCACCGCCAGCACGGGCTTCGCCCGCTTGATTGCCTCCGCCTCCGGCCAGCAGGGCCGGCCCCTTCTTCACATCCACATTCTATCACCGCACTGTCAACAAGGGGGGCGCGGGAAGGCGCGCTAGAATCAGGCGGTGCACTTCGGCGGCGTATACGTGCTGATTCTCGACGGCATGGGCGTCGGCCAGGCGCCCGACGCGGCGCGCTATGGCGACGAGGGCTCGGACACCCTGGCCCACGTGCTGACTGCCGCCCGCTGCGAGCTGCCGGTCCTGGCGCGGCTGGGGCTGGGCAACCTGTACGTGCAGCCGCTGCCCGGGCTGCCGCGCGCCGCGCGCCCGGAGGCGCTGTGCTGCCGGCTGACGGAGACCAGCGCGGGCAAGGACTCGACCACCGGGCACTGGGAACTGCTGGGCGTCGTCCGGACCGAGCCGGCGCCGGTGTTTCCGAGCGGCTTCCCCGCCGACTTCCTGAGTGAATTCAGCGAGCGGGTGGGCCGCGGAGTCCTGGGCAACAGACCCGCCAGCGGCACGGCGATCATCGCGGAACTGGGTGCCGAGCACCTGGCGACGGGCAGCCTGATCGTCTATACCAGCGCCGACTCCGTCTTCCAGATTGCGGCGCACGTTGACCGAGTGCCGCTCAGCGAGCTCTACCGGAGCTGCGAGACGGCGCGGGCGATGCTGACGGGCAGCCTGGCGGTGGACCGCGTGATCGCGCGTCCGTTCACCGGCAATGCTGAGTCGGGCTTCAGCCGCACCGCCGACCGCCGGGACTACTCGCTCGAACCGCCCGAGCCGACGGTGCTGGATGAACTGTGCGCGGCCGGCCTCGACGTGATCGGCGTGGGCAAGATCGAGGATCTCTTCGCCGGCCGGGGCCTCACGCGCAGCCTGCCCGTGCACGGGAACCGCGAGCTGATGCTCCAGGTCTCAGAACTGGCGCGGGCGCGGCGGGAGGGCTCCCATAGCGCTGAGCAACCCTGGCGCGGCCTGGTGATCTGCAATCTGGTTGATTTCGACATGCTCTACGGCCATCGCAACAATCCCGCCGGCTACGGCGAGGCGCTGACGGCCTTCGACCGTTGGCTGGGCGGCTTCCTGGGCGGGATGCGCGAGGACGAGCTGCTGCTGATCACCGCCGACCACGGCAACGACCCGACCACGCCCAGCACTGACCATTCCCGGGAGCAGGTGCCGCTGCTGCTGGCGGGGCCGGCGATCCGCGCGCGGGGTGGGGGGGGAGTGCTCGATCCGCCGCCGGGATTCCACCACGTCGGGGCCACGGTAGCCGCGGCGCTGGGCATCGCGACCCGCCGGCCGGGCCTCGACCTGCTCGACGCCGGCATGGAGGTGACTCAATGAGGATCGCACTACTACTGCTGGCGGCCGTCGCGCTGCTGGCGGCGTGCCCGCGGCAGGAGCCGCAGACCAGGACCGACGCCGGCCCTGACCCGCTGGCGAAGGCCGACGAGGGCCTGGCGCTGTTCGGGTCCGACGCGGAGCTGATCGCCGAGGCCCTGACCTGCGAGCTGCCGGACGAGCGGCGCTTCGCGATGCTGGCGATCAGCGGCTACGAGCTGCACGGCTTCGAGGAGCAGCTGCACGCGCTGGCGGCGGACGACGCGGTGGCCGCCGCCGTGCTGGGCGCGGTCTACCAGGAGACGCACCCGCTGCCGGACTTCTACGCGGGCCGCCCGCCCGGCCAGCGGATCGGCCCGGTGCTGGGCGCGGCCTACGGCCTGGGCTGCGCCGCGCGGATCCCGTCCGCCAGCTGGGCCTACATCCTCGACGATGCCGCCGAAACGGAGATGGGCGAGCTGCTCTGGGGGCTGGCGCAGCTGGACGTCGAGCCCGGCGGCCCGCTGGCGCGCTCGGCGGGGCTTGCTGAAGCTCTGGCCACCGAATACGCCCACGCCGTCGAACTGAATGACGTCGACCGGCTGGCGGCGCTGGACAGCCTGCTGGGCGGCGAAGACGGCCACGGGATCGACTGGGAGCGGTACGTCGCGCACCTGCCGGAGTCCCACTGGAACGCGGTGCAGTGGGCGGCGCTGCTGCGCTGGGCGGACCGCGAGCTGTGGATCCGCGTCCTGGGGCTGGAGGGCGTGCACGAGGCGATTCAGCTGGAGCTGGCCAAGGCGCTGGTGCTGGTCGGGCCGGCGGACGTGGCGCTCCCGGGCGGCGAGGCGCGACTGACCACCATCGGGATGGGCCGCGAATGGCGCGCCGTAGAGTTCATGAACGGCCGCACGGACACCATGCCGCTGCCCGAGCTTGAGGACCTGACCGCGGAGCCGGATACCGGTGCGCCGAACGTGGACGACGAGGCCGCCTACCGACAGCAGGCCTACAACCTGGCGCTGGGCGACGCGCTGCTGCTGCTGGACTACGCCCTGATCCGCGGCGACGAGCGGTTCGTGGACCGGCTGGTCGGCGCGATCCCGGAGCTGCCGGACAGCGCCCGCAACGGCGTGCTGGCCACCATCATGCGCCGCCGGCCCGCCGCGCTGAGCGACGAGCAGCTTGAGGCTCTGATCGCCCTCGAGGACCGCGGCGTGGGCTACTTCCTGCTGCTGGGCTGGCACGACCGCGAGGTGGTGCTCGACAGCCGCGTGTATGCGCTGGTGCGCAGTTCCCCCGGCCACGAGAACGCCCTGATCGCCGCCGGCTTCGACGTCTGGCGCGAGCAGCAGGGGCTATAGCCAGTCCGCATCACCGGCTCCCGGGGCTGTTGATAACTTGTGGACAAGCCGCCTGCGCTGTGTTATGCTTCTGCCATCCGACTCAGGTTGAGATGAAGGGGCGAACGATGAGACTGGCTGCGATCGGCGTATTCCTGCTTACGAGCGTTTCCATCGCCTGGGCGGTCGAGCCCTGTCAGGACAACGACTGCGAGGTGGTCTACACCGGCGGCACAAGCTGCTGCGAGGTGTATCAGTGCTACGAGCCGGCCTGCGGCTGCCCGCCCTGCGAGCGGCACTGCCAGCCGGCCTGCGGCAAGTGCCGGCCCGTCTGCGCGCCGGAGTGCGAGCCTGACTGCCGTTTCGGCATGGATGCGCTGATGAAGGGATCCACCGAGATCCCGCTTCCGGACGGCGGCACCGCGCTCGATGCAGACTGCTGCCCGCCAATGGAGTTCCGCCGCATCCCCTGCGAAGAGTGGTGCAACGAGTACACCACCTGCTGCTGGCCGCTTCAGTACGAGCTGCTGTGCCAGCCCGAATGTGAATGCCCGCCGCCGCCGGGGTGCCGCCAGGACACCTGCAACGCCCCGCGCGACTGCGCGTGCGGCAGCTGCGAGTGTGTCGACACCAGCTGCGGCATCGACGTGGGGTAGGGCCGGGCCCGGGATCAGGTTACAGGGGACAGGTCTGAGGGGGATGCGGACGAGCCGCCCGCGCTCCCGGCGAATCACAGGCGAGACGCTTGCGCCACAGGAGCAAATGGCAGGCAAGCTGCCTGCGCCACTGGCTGAGGCATCCCGATTGCTCTGTGTGCTCTGTGATCTCTGTGGTTAATCCCACCGGGGATGGGCGAAGCATGGCTTCGCCCCTACCGGGGATGCCGGCAGGATGCCGGCGCTCCCAGCTCAGTCCGCCTGCAGCTTTCGCTCGACGCTCCTGAGTTTGTCCAGCATCCGCTGCTGCTTGTCGCGCCGGTGGTCGACCTTGAGGCTGAGGCCGATGCGCGGGTAGTCCAGTTCCTCCAGCCGGGCATGGATGCGCGCCGCCAGCTTGTAGAGCTCCGCCGGCTCGCCCTCGACGCAGGTGCCCATCGGGTGCAGGATGAAGTCCAGCCCCGATTCCTCGATGATCCGTTGCGCGGCCGCCACCGCGTCGCTAACGGAGATGGTGCCCTCGCGGCGCGGCGTCACCTGGATGTCCATCACTGCCATGGCGTCATTGTAGCGCGCCCGATCGCTGCGTCGGCGCCGGTGGGGCCGGTCAGCCGCGTTTCCCGTGAGCAGCTGGCGGCCCGCCGAGGGGAATGAGCAGGAACGACAGCGCGCCGCCGGCGGCGAAGCCCGCCAGATGCGCCACGAAGGCCACGCTCGCCTCGCCCAGCCCGGCCCCCACCACGTTGTAGAGCAGCCACAATGCCGCGGCCAGCCAGGCCGGGATGGGGACGATGCCCCAGATGTAGAGCATCACCCGCGGATTGTGGCGCACGAAGGCCGCCATCACGCCCGCCAGCGCGCCGCTGGCCCCCAGCTGGTAACCCGCGGGCTCGACCGCCGCCTGGGCCAGGGAGGCGAACAGCGCCGAAACGAAGAACAACAGCGCATAGCGCGCCGGTCCGTAGCGTATCTCGACGATGGTGCCCAGCACGTACAGAATCACCATGTTGAAGAGCAGATGCAGAAAGTCGGCATGGGCGAAGATGCTGGTCA
>Ga0180434_10005778_pt1 | contig 14442 bp, 10 predicted proteins | sample SS_ome_7_FD_132453 | JGI IMG/M metagenome (GOLD analysis project Ga0180434, IMG submission 132453) | Hypersaline lake sediment archaeal communities from the Salton Sea, California, USA - SS_1_D_2 metaG | ecosystem: Environmental > Aquatic > Non-marine Saline and Alkaline > Hypersaline >... | reverse complement strand
GCCAACCCCGACGGCATCCTGGCCGGGTGCGGTGTGAGGTCGTGTTCTTTGCAGTATCTCAAGTATTCGTCGCTCGTGGTATTGGAAAACGTCAACACGTTGGAAGGAATGGCACCCCCGTTGTCGTTCAGAAAGGACACCTTACCGATGTGGTGCTGCGACGGTCGCTTACCCGCGTTATAGCGCTGCCGACGCAGTAGTCGGCGCATCGATTCGCTGTAGGCGTTCAAAACACGGGTGTTGTCGGCCGCAGGCTTCGGAGATGGCGACATCCACCAGACATGCGTGAACGAGTCCTTGACCCTGATGCGTTCCACGTTTACCCACTGAACGGGGCTTGGTAGGCGGGCGGGGTTATAGCACACGAACTGCTGACAGAGATAGAGATTCGCCTTGTGAAGAAACGCGAGCAACGCCTCAAGGGCAAGCGTGGACATCGTGGGCTCACCACGATTCCAAGAGTTTCCGATTTCGATGACGATTGAGCCGTCGTGGTGCAGTAGATCACGGAACATGGGCGCCAATTCGGCAATCCAGTCGACATACTTCTGCCCCTGCAGGTTGCCATACCGGTTCGTGCGGTTCAACGGATAAGGCGGGGACGTGAAGATGAGCTTGACGCGGCCCCGGTAACCGATACCGAGGTCGGATCGGAGGAACGCCTCGATGGTGCCGCGATACATCGCGCCGGCGGGCGTGCGATAGGCAACCGGCAAATTCGGGGCGCCGGGTGTGCGCGTATAGGCGCGACGGCGCTTGCCGGCACCCGCACCGAGCTTGGACTTCGCTACAGACACTTGGATGCCCTCCCTAAGCTGAAGGTCGCGGCGCATTTAGCATAGGACAGGCCTGCATGACTGGCAAGGCAAGCGCATCGGCCGAAAGCGGAATACGGCCGCCAGCCGCCATACCAACGGCCGTTCGCGTGGGCACGCTGCTCGACTGACTGCTGGCGCGTGGTGGCCGGCCGGAGGCCAGTCACCCAGTGTATCACTCACCGGCAGGGTGCCGATACCACATGGGTTCGGCCGGTACCGGGCCCGGCCGCTAGATCGCGGGTGGTGGGAGCCAGGTCCAGGTGGGGCCGGTTCTGCGGGAAGGGATTTGGAGGAGGCGTTTGGCGCGGAAGAGGGTGGAGCGGGGGATGCCGGCGGCGCGGGCGGCGGTGAGGACTTCGCGGGCGGGGCGCGGGCCGGCGGAGAGGAAATCGGTCAGCCAGTCGCAGGCTTCGGAGAGGGCGGAGAAGGACTCGGGCGAGAGGTCGAGGACGCCGGTGGCCAGACGCCAGTCGGGACGAGTGGGGTCGTCCCATTCGAGGCGGGGCGCGGCGATTGTCGCGATTTGCGCGACGTTGCTGGAATCGGGCAGTGGTGTGGAGCGCTCCGGGGCTGCGCAGCCGGCGCCGGAGGGGATTCCGGCCGTGCGCGGTGCGAGATTGGAATCTCGCACCAGCCGAGACGCCGCGTGCGGATCTGCGCTTTCGTGTGCGTTCTTGGTGGCAGTTGCGGGGGCGCATGCGGGACGCGCGACGATGCGGAACGCGAGCGGCGGGGCGAGCGGGCCGTAGGCGTTCTTGATCTGCGTGAGCACGCGGCGATCGGGGGTCTGGGGATCGGTGGTGACCAGGAGGATCGAGCGGGCGGCGGCGACGACGCTGAGCGAGCCGCGGATGCGGTAGAAGACGCGGCGGGCGGTGGTTTTGGCGAAGTGACCGACGGCGAGGACGGCGACGCCGGTGTGGCGCGCGACGGCGGCGAGCCGCGCGAGGAGGCCGGCTTGCAGGTCGGGGCTACAGTAGACGCCGTCGTCGAGGAGCAGGTGCAGCGGGTCGAGCACGACGAGGCGGGGATGGTCGTGGGCGCGGATGGCCTCTTCGAGCTGGGGGACGTGCGTCGGCAGGCGGAGCGCGAGCCGATCGTCCGTGAACGGCGGGCGAACGCCGTCGAGCGTGGAGATGCGCCCGGCGTCGGCGCCCGCGGCGGCGAGTCGGTCGGGGAGGGCGGCGCGGTCTTCGGGGGCGGCGAAGACGACGCCGGCGGGAGCCAGGCAACGGCCGGCGAAGCCGCGGATGGACGGGTGGACGGCGGATTCAGAGCAGAGCGCCGGGCCGTCGGCGGGGGCCGGACGTTCGGCGGCGGGGTCGTCAGGCCACGGGCGGGGCGTGGTGAGGCGTGCGGCGAGGTCGGCGGTGAGCAGGGACTTGCCAACGCCGGGGTCGCCGATGAGGAGCGAAAGGCAGCCGAGGGGGAGGCGTTCGGGCCAGAGCCAGTGGACGTGCGGGCGGGGCGCGTCCGTGAGGAAGGGCGCGATCGGGGCCGGGGGGCCGGCGCGGTCGTGTGGTAGTGCCGGGTCCATTTTCTATGGATCATAGGCATACTAGGAAAGGGTGGGCAAGGGCGACGCGGGGTGAGCATCCGCTTTCAAGTGGTGGTCCGCGACGCTCAGAGTGGGGAAAACACTGCTCAAAAGCAGTGGCACACGGCCTCAGAGTGGTAAGAACACTGCTCAAGAGCAGTGGCACATCGGCACGGCGATTGCTGCGGAAACGCAGGAGATCGCTTATAATCCGCCTGGTTCAGAATCGGGACCGAGCCGCCTCAGTCGGGGCGGGTCAACCCGTTGAGCACAATGCGAAACACGCCGCGCGGCGTGCCGTCGCGGCTGTGTTTCGATTTGCGGACATGAAACGAAAATGAGCGAAACTCAGACCCCCCAGGCGAACCTTCGTACGCCGATCACCCAGGAAATGCAGGAGTCGTACCTGACCTACGCCATGAGCGTGATCATGGCCCGGGCCCTGCCCGACGTGCGCGACGGACTCAAGCCCTCGCAACGCCGCATCCTGGTGGCAATGAACGATCTCAACCTGCGGCCGACCGGTAAACACCGCAAGTGTGCCAAGATCGCCGGCGACACCAGCGGCAACTACCACCCGCACGGCGAGGGCGTGATCTACCCCACGCTGGTCCGCATGGGCCAGGAGTGGAGCATGCGCCACGTGCTGGTCGATCCGCAGGGGAACTTCGGCAGCATCGACGCCGACCCCCCCGCCGCCATGCGATACACCGAGGCCCGCCTCGCCCGACCGGCCGAGGAAATGCTGACCGACCTCGACAAGGACACGGTTGACTTCGAGGACAACTACGACGGCACGCGCCAGGAGCCGGTCGTGCTTCCGAGCCGGTTTCCGAACCTGCTGGTCAATGGCTCGGAAGGCATCGCGGTCGGGATGGCTACACGGCTGCTCCCGCACAATCTGGGGGAGATCTGCGACGCCGTGATCGCGACCATCGACAATCCCGCGATCACCACCGACAAGTTGATCAAGATCGTTCCCGGACCGGACTTCCCCACCGGCGGCGTGATCTGCGGCACGCAGGGCGTCCGCGAGGCCTGCGAAACCGGCCGCGGCTCGATCACCGTCCGCGGCGTGATCCACACCGAGGAGTCCAAGACCGGCCGAACTCTGATCGTCGTAGACGAGATCCCTTACGGCGTGCTGCTGCCGACCATCAAGGACCGCATCGTCGACGCGATCCAGGGCGGGACGATCAAGGGCATCGACGACATGCGCGACGAGTCGGGCCGCAAGCAGATGGTCCGGCTGGTGATCACGCTGAAGAAAGACGCCAATGTGGACGTCATCATCAACCAGCTTTGGCAGTACACGCCGCTGCAAAGCAACCTCCACGCGATCAACGTTGTGCTGGTTAACCGCGTGCCGAAGACGCTCAGCTTCAAGCAGCTGATCGAGCACTTCATCAAGCACCGGGGCGACGTGGTGCGACGGCGGACCCAGTACCTGCTGCGCAAAGCGCGCCAGCGGGCGCACATCCTCGAAGGGCTGATCCTGGCGGTCGCCGACATCGACGAGATCATCCAGCTCATCAAGGAATCGCCGGATGTTGACACTGCCCGACAACGGCTGATGGACAAGCCCTTGCGGCTGGGCGAGCAGGCGACGGTCACCCGGCTGCTGCCGGAGGCGTTCGTGCAGCGGGCAACCAGCAGCGATCAACATCTGACCCGCACGCAGGCCGACGCGATTCTGGCGATGCAGCTCCGCCGCCTGACCGGGCTGGAGATCGAGCAGCTCGCCCAGGAATACTCGAAGCTGACGGGCGAGATCAGCGACTACGAACTCATTCTGAGCGACGAGCGGCGGGTGCTCGACATCATCGCCGAGGACCTGCGCGAGCTGAAAGCGAAATACGGCAACCCGCGGCGGACCCAGATCTCCGGCGCCGTCCGCGAGCTCGACATGGAGGAGCTAATCGAGCAGGAAGACGTGATCGTCACGATCTCGCACCAGGGCTACATCAAGCGCGTTCCGATCGCCACGTACCGCAGCCAGGGGCGCGGCGGGCGCGGCGTGCGCGGCACGGAGAACAAGGACAACGATTTCATCGAGCACATGCGGGGCGCCTCGACGCACGACTACCTGCTGTTCTTCACCAACCGCGGGCGCGTGTACTGGCTGCGCGTTTACGACATCCCCAGCATGCAGCGGACCAGCCGGGGCCGCTCCCTGGCGAATATCGTCACCATGCAGCCCAACGAGCGCCACATGGCCGTGCTGAAGGTCTCGGAGTTCGAGGAGAACTTCGCCTTCTTCGCGACCGAGAAGGGCGTGGTCAAGAAATCGCCGCTGGCGGCTTTCTCACGCCCACGCCCCAGCGGCATCCAAGCCATAAAACTCGACGCGAACGACTCGCTGATCAAGGTCGCGCTCTCCCACGGGAACGACGAAATTGTGCTCGGCACGCGAAACGGCATGGCCTGCCGATTCAACGAACAGGACGTCCGCGCCATGGGACGCAGCGCCCGCGGCGTGCGCGGCATCGACCTGCGCCCCGGAGATTTGGTCATCGACATGGCCGTCATCATCTCCGGCATGAGCCTGCTGACGGTCTGCGAACACGGCTACGGCAAACGCACCGAGATCGACGAATACCGCCTCACCCACCGCGGCAGCAAGGGCGTGATCAACATCAGGACGACCGCGCGCAACGGGCCCGTGGTGGCGTTGCGCGCCGTCACCGACGACGACGCGCTCATGCTCATCACCGCCAAGGGCATCCTCCTGAAGATGGCGGTCGACGAGTTGCGCGACATCGGCCGTGCCACGCAGGGCGTGAGGCTGATCCGCGTCGACCCGGACGACCGCGTCGTCGCCGTGGCGCGGGTACCCAGTAGTCGGGAGGAGCGGGAGGCGAACGGTGTTGAGGCCGAGCCACCGCCGGAACCCGAGAGTGTGGTCGATGAGGTACCCCAGGTTGAGGGAGATCAACCAGACCCCTCGCAGGCCGCAGAACCGACCGACGCCGCTGACGAAGCATCACAAAACGACTGAAGCGAGCCCAGGCCGGGTCACACCTGACAGCCCGACCTTGCCGTTAGTTGTACAAGTCCAGATTTGTCGATCCCGTACGCTCTCTGTATTGCGAACGGGCGAGATCTTTGCGGTGCGCGAAGAAATTATCCCAGCGAGGGTGGCACAGGCGTCCCGCCTGTGTGTCTTTCGAGCACAACCCTCTCCACAGGCGAGACGCCTGTGCCACCCTTTGGTTGCGGCCAGAGGCCGCGCGAAGGTGACCGTGCCGGATCAGAGATCCAGACCGACGTCCAGGGCGACCGCCGAGTGCGTCAGCGCGCCGACCGAAATGCGGTCGACGCCGGTGGCGGCGATGTCTGCGATGTTCTCCAGTGAAACCTTGCCGCTGGCCTCGAGCGCGAGCCGGTCGCGGAGCTCCTGCGAGTCGCGGTACTCGACCGCTTTGCGCATCTCGTGCAGCGAGAGATTGTCAAGCAGGACGATATCCACGCCGCTGACCTTGCACACTTCGATCAGCTGCTCAAGCCGATCGACCTCCACCTCAACGAACTTGGCCGAATCAGGCTTGCGCTCCAGCAAGCCGGACAACACGCTCGTGAGCCGTTCGGTCGGGATGCCCGCCAGGTGGTTGTCCTTGATCAGGACGGCGTCATGGAGCCCCATGCGGTGGTTGGTGCCGCCGCCCTTGCGAACGGCATACTTGTCGAGCTCACGCCAGCCGGGCAGCGTCTTGCGCGTATCGAGCACCTGCACGTCCGGATTGGCCTGGCGGGCCGTCTGAACGTAACGGTGCGTCAGCGTCGCCACACCGCTCATACGGCCGAGGAAGTTCAGCAGGGTGCGCTCGACGGCGAGCACCGCGGCTTTCGGGCCGCGCAGCAGCGCGACACTCTGGCCCGCCGCGATCGGCTGCCCGTCCTCAAAGCACCTGGTGCCGCGTTTGGCTGCCTCGAACTTCAGTTCCTGCTTGAGGCGCTGCGTAAAGACGGCACAGATCTCCGGCCCGAGTGCCAGCCCGCAGATCACACCGTCGGCCCGCGGCACGACGCGGGCCTCAACTATGACCTGCGGCTCGTCGAGCAGCATCGACGTAATGTCGCTGAGTTGACCGAGGTCTTCTTCACACGCGGCTTGAATGAGCTGGATGGTCTGCTCTGACCAGATGCGATCCGCCACGACGGGGTCCGCCTTGCCTATCTGCCCTCAAACTTGGGCGGGCGTTTCTCGATGAACGCCGCCACGCCCTCGCGGTGGTCGACGGTTTTGCCGGCGGTGTGTTGCAGGAACGCCTCGTATTCCAGTTGATCTTCGAGCGTCGCCGTCCAGGCCCGGTTCAGGGCCCGCTTGGTCAGCCCGATGGCGCGCGTCGGCGACTCGGCCAGGCGCGCGGCCATGTCACTGACCGTCGCTTCGAACTGCTCGTTGTCGGCCAGGCGATTGACCAGACCGTAAGCGAGCGCCTCTTCGGCCGAAACCTTTTCACTCAGGAAGCACAGCTCTGCGGCCCGGGCGTGACCGACGTGGCGCAGCAACGTAAGCGTCGCGCCCATGTCGGGCACCAGGCCGAGATCAACGAACGCCAGCTTGAACACGGCACTGCGGGCGCAGATACGCAGGTCGCAGGCGAGCGCCAGGCTGACGCCGGCGCCGGCGGCAACGCCGTTCACCCCCGCGATCACCGGCTTTTCGAGCGTACGGATGCGGCTGATGACCGGATTGTACTTTTGTCGCAGGAGCGTACCGAAGTCCATCGCCTGCGGATCGTCGCTGGCAACGTAGCGCTCGTGGACCACGCGCACGTCCTGCCCTGAGCAGAAGGCCCGTCCGGCACCGGTGATGACAACGCAACGCAGTTGCCGGTCGCGCTCGGCCATTCGCAGGGCGGCGGCCAGCTCGATGCTCATCTGCTCGTTCAAGGCGTTGAGCGAATCGGGTCGGTTGAGCGTGATTTTCAGAATTCCGCCGGCGGCGGCAACTTGAATCGTGCTGAAGCTAGTGGCCATCGAATCGGTTCCCAATGAGTCCTAATCGCCGGCGGCGATTCTTGAGAGCCCCGAAGGGGCGACGGTCAGCAGCCGGGGGCGTGAGCCCCCGGGTATTCGAGCCCCCTTACTGCCTCAAGCCCCGGAGCTTGTGGCTCTCGTACCTCCGGCAGGGGCTGAGCGCCGCCTATCGGCCAGCGAAAATCGCCTGGCGCTTCTCCTGGAAGGCGCGCATGCCTTCTTTCTGGTCGTCGGTCGCGAAGAGCATGTAGAACAGCTTCTTCTCGTACTCGACGCCTTCGGTCAGGGTCGTCTCGAAGGCCTTGGCCACGGTTTCCTTGCCGATTTGCAGCGCGATCGGCGCCTTCTGGCAAAGCTCCTGGCAGACCTTGAGGGCCTCCTCGAACCACTGCTCGGCGGGGACGACTCGGCTGACCAGCCCCATCGCGAGCGCCTCGACCGCGGTGATCATGCGCCCGGTGAGGATCAGGTCCATGGCCTGAGCCTTGCCGACGGCGCGGGTGAGGCGCTGCGTGCCGCCAGCCCCGGGGATCACCCCGAGGTTGATCTCGGGCTGCCCGAAGCGGGCGGTCTCGGACGCGATCACGATGTCGCAGCACATCATCAACTCGCAGCCGCCACCGAGCGCATAGCCGCTGACGGCGGCCACGATCGGTTTCTGGATCTGCTTGATGCGAATCCAGCGGCCGAACATGTTGCGGTGATGCATCTCGATCATGGAGGCATCGGCCATCTCGTTGATGTCGGCCCCAGCCGCAAAGGCCCGTTCGTCGCCCGCCAGCAGCATGCAGCGAATGTCCTGGTCCCCGTCGAATCGCTCCAATGCCTCGATCACCTGCGTCATCAGGTCGTAATTGAGGGCGTTCAGCTTGTCCGCCCGATTGAGCCGGACAATTCCAATGTGGTCGCGTGCTTCTGTAATCACTTCGTTTGCCATGGCCGAATCGTACGCGCTCGGAAGGGAATGCTCAATATGTCGGCAGGCAGTTCTGTCCAAACGGCGGTGAGGCACGCACCGTCAATGCGCCGACGGCACGGCGCTTGCCGAATGGTGCCGCCGGCTGGCCAAAGCCTGGATCACCAGCCGGGGGATGGCTTCCGGCGGTCCGGTTAGCTCAGCCGCGCCCAACTGCTGGGCAACTTTGGGCATCCCGAAGACGACGCACGACTCGGCGTCCTGGGCCACCGTCAGCGCCCCGGCCTGTCGCAGCCGCAGCAAGCCGCCGGCGCCATCGTGCCCCATGCCCGTCAGCAGGATGCCGACCGCGTTCTTGCCGACCGCCTTGATAGCCGAGTCGAAAAGCTCGTCGACGCTCGGGCAATGACGGTTTACGAGACGCTGATGCGTGTATTGTGCGACCCAACCGTGGGCGTTACGCCAGACCGCCAGGTGTGTGTCCCCCCGGGCAACCACGGCGCGCCCCGCGGTCAACCGATCACCGGCAACCGCCTCGCTGACTTGCAGTGGGCTGCTGAGATTCAGCCGCTCGGCAAACGCGCGCGTGAACAACGCCGGCATGTGCTGGACAATGGCGACGGTGGGCGAGTCGGGCGGCATGTGCATCAGCAGCGTGCGCAGCGCCTCGGTCCCCCCGGTGGACGCCCCGATGACGATCAAGTACCGGTGGGGACAGACCCCCGCGGCGCGGAACGACAGCCCCGCCGCCAGTGCCTTGCCGGACTGCGCCGGCGGCACCGGGCGGGCTTCCTCGACAGCGGTACGGATCTTCTGGGCCAGCTCCTGACCGAGTCTGTGGACCGGCTCCGGGCCGGAAGGCTTGACGACGATATCGAGGGCCCCCGGTTCGATCACGGCCAGGGCACGTTGCGTCTCGCGCTTGCTGGAACCACTGCACGCGATAATCGGAACGCGGCAGCATTCGCGCAGGCTACGCAGCAACTCCGCCGCGGCTGCCTCCGGCAACGCCAGATCGAAGAGGGCCACGTCGGGATGGTGGTCAAGAATCCGATCGTGCAGTTCGGCTACGTCTCCCGCGCCCGGCAGGACGTTGATGTCCCGGTAGCGGCGCAGCGCCCCGGATACCAGCCTGTGGAGGAGGGGTGAAGCTTGCACGAGCAGGACGCTGATGGGGCCGTCGCTTTTCAACTTATCCGTCCGGTGGTGTGGATCGTCGTTCTTACGGTTTCTTGTAGATCGCCGGCATCACGTAGATGAAGGGATGCATGATGTTATTGAGGCTCTCCGAGTGCCCGATCAACAGATAGCCCCCGGGGTTCATGACGTCGCAAAACTTGGCAACCAGCGCCTCCTGAGTGGGACGATCGAAGTAGATCATCACGTTGCGACAGAAGATCACGTCGAACCGGTTGCGGAACGGAAACCGCTCGTCCATCAGGTTGAAGCGGGCAAACTTGATCTGCCGGCCCAGCTCCGGCCGAATCTGCATGACGGTCTCGCCGCCCCGCTTGATACGCCGAAAATAGCGCCGCTTGAATTCCGGGGGCACACCGGCCAGCCGCTCGGCGGGGAAGATGCCCGTGCGGGCACGCTCGAGCACGCGGGTGGAGATATCGGTGGCGAGGATCTTGTATCGCAGCGCGGGATGGGTGCGCGCCGCGTTGTCCATCGTCATCGCGAGGGAATACGGTTCTTCACCACTGGAGCACCCCGCGCTCCAGACGCGGAGGAAAGTCCGCCGCCCCGACCCGCTCTCGCCGGCCCAGCCCTTGATGATCCCAGCGAGGAACTCGAAGTGCTGATTCTCGCGGAACAGATGCGTCGTATTGGTGGAAATCGCATCGATCAGCTGGGCCAGTTCCCGCCTGGTCCGATCCGCCTTGACGAACTCGTAATAGTCGCGATAGGACTTGAAACCCCCGGCGCGCAGCCGCTTGCCCAGCCGCGCCCGCACCAACTGCACCTTCTGATCGCCGAGATCGATCCCGCTCTGGGTGTATACCAGCTTGCGAAACAGCTCGTAATCTCTACGGGTCAGTTCCTTGACGGTGTCCACCAGCATGCCCAGTTAACCCGACATCACCGGCGCGGAGCGGCGCGTCAGCCGCGTTCGCGTTCGTACCTGCAATAGAATGGCTCGCCGGAGACCGTCAGCGCACACACGGTCTCGCTGTCGTCGCGGTCGAACTGTGGGGCTTGCGCGCACTGGCTGGCGGTGGGAATCGAGAGATTGAAGATGCGGTCCGTCCCATGACAGGCCGTGATGAACTGCCCGCAGACCACGTTCATGAATTCGCGCAGCGCATCGTCCACGCCGTTCACCACTGTCTCGTTCTCCGGGTCCAGTCCGAGCAGGTTGGCGGCCAATTGAACAGCGAATTTCCGCGTGCACCAACAGCGCAGCGTCCCGCCAGGCGGCCCCGAATATGAAATCTGGCCCTCGATCCAGACCGTGCCCGGTGTCGGCTCGCGCTGCTCGTCGTCGCCGACCAGGAAGGCCAGATCTCCCAGCACATCGCCCACGATTGTGCTCAGGTCAGGCCTCGCCGTCGTCGGATCGTTCTTGCTCGGCTCCATCAGAACCTCCGGGCTCCTGTTCGGCTTGCTCAAAACGCCTCACGTCAACCGCGGCGCTCGGCAACGGGACCACCGACGCGGTCAACTCGTTCACAACCGCGATTTCCGTCACCCCCTTGATCTGCCGCTCTTCCACCCGCACCGGCCCCTTGACCGGCTCCTTGATCCGGGCCTCGCGCAACTCGAACACCAGTACCACCCCCGGGTAAAGCATGCCTTCCACGTCGATGCCCGGCTTTCTCGCCGGCGCAGACTCTTCCAGCACCCGATCACGCTGGGTCCGCAGCTCAGCCACGCCCTGCTCGCAATCGGTCGCTTTGGCGAGCAGCTCGGTGGCTTGCTCGCGTTGCGTGGGTGTGAGGCGCTTCAGGTCGGCGATCAGCGGCTGCACCTGCGTGCGACTCTGCTCGGCCTGCTGCGTTTGCTTCGCCATTTGCGCATCCAGCTTCTGAACGCGATACACCACCGCCCCGTCCCTTCCAACCGCGATCCGCGTCGGCACGCCCAGGTCGCTGCCGGCGTACTTGAGCTTGGCACCGTTTTGCGCGAAGACTTCGCCGCCAATCAGAGAACCATGCTCGATCAGCAGCTCACCCGCGGTGCGCAGCTCACTGTTGATGATCTCTTTCGAAATGCGGATGTTGCCCCCGGCTTCCACCTTTACCCCGTCGCAGATTGCTGCGGTGACCTCCCCACCGGCCTTGACGTTACAGCCGGAGTCCTGCCCAAACAGGCCGCCGCGCACCTGGATATCTCCGTGAGCATCCAGTCTCGCGGCCTCGACCGACCCCTGGACGGTCAGCGATTTGGCGGTCTTGACCACGAAATTCGGCTTGATGTCTCCGCGAACGTGCACGTCAATGACGCTGTCAACATTGCCCGACCTGAAATCCACGTCGCCGGAGATCTCCAAAACCTCGTCCATCCGCAGCTTCTGGCCCTGGCGCATGAGTCGCCCCGGGGTAGTCGTCACGACTTGCAGCGGGTCGTCCGCCGCCAGCGCCAGCCCGTCGCCCAACTCCATCGGCAGGCCCTTGCTGCGCTTGGGTCTCACCTCCTTACCGAAGACGTCCCGCCCCTCACGACCAGGCGTCGGACGGATGATCCGTCCGACCACGGTGTCGGCCCCGACCGTCAGGATCGAATTCGCCGCATAGTGGTTCGCCCGCGCGTCGGCTTCCCAATCCTTTGCGCCCCGGACGAGTGCTCGATGCCACTCAAAGTCGCCGTGCTTGGCATCCACCGGCGGCTGCCCCTGCGCAATCAGGAAGCGCTCGGGGATTTCTGGCGGCCCATCCGCGCCCTGGCTCTCCGGGGGACCACCGATGATCCCGATGTACTCCTTCACGCGCTCGCGCACCAGGTCGGTGACCTCAATCGCCTTCTCCTCGAGGGCTGCCATGATGTCTTTCTCGGTGGGGGGCGAAAAACCGGGCAGAGCTTTCCCAGGCAACTCGATCCACGCCTGCAACCGATCGTCGGAAGCAACCACGCGAATCTGCTCTGTTTTCGCCTTGGCACCCGAGCCCATGGCGCGCTCCAAGCCCGCACGCGCGCCCAGCGCGCGCAGTCTCGCATGACCATCGATGCGTAGTCTTGTATCGGTGGAATCCAACCGGTGAGACAATACTGGCCGGACCGGGCCCTCAACGCCCGTAAAAGCTTTCACCACAAGCTATAAGAGCAATCCAACCCCCGGCTGCCGAAGGGTGAAAGTCCGATTTCGCAGGCGCTCGGAAAACGCCCGGCGGCGCGATATCGGAACATCCGTCCGTGTTGGGCAAGTGAGCTTGATCGAGAACGCTTACGCCAAGCCCGCCTCCAGCAAATCCATCAGCCGCAGCAATCCCACCGGCTTGTCCGATTCGTCCACCACCACCAAGCTGGTGATTTGGCTGCGGCGCATGATCTGGAGACACTCTACGGCCAGCTCGGATCCGCGCACCGTCGAAACCGGTACCGGCGGGGCCGACGACGACCGGCGACTCTGTGCGTGCGCCCCGCGCGCATCCAGCTCGCGTGGGTTCGCCACCCGAGAGAAGATTCGCCGCAGGTCCCCGTCCGTGAACATTCCCAGGAGCTTACCGTCCGCTTCGCGGATGAGCGTCAGCCCGAGCTGCTTGCGAGTCATCTCGACCAGCAGGTGCTCGAACGTATCATCGGCCCGGACCAGCGGCAGCTCGTCACCCGTATGCATCAAATCCTCGGCCCGGAGCAACAACCGGCGTCCAAGGGCCCCCTCGGGGTGATACTGGGCAAAGTCCTTGGCTTCGAAGCCACGAGCGTGAAGCAACGCCATCGCGAGCGCATCCCCCACCGCGAGCATCAGGACGCAACTGGTGGTCGGGGCCAGGTTGAGCGGCCCGGCTTCGGGCACTTCCGGCAGCAGGAGCACGTGCCGGCTCAGTTCCGCCAATCGCGATTCCCGCCCCTGCGTGATCCCGATCACCGGCCCTCCGAGCCGTCGAAAGTGCTCGACGAAACGCAGCATCTCCGCGGTGTTGCCGCTGCGCGACAGCGCGATCAGGCAATGGCGCTCGGTCACGATTCCCAGGTCGCCGTGCAACGCCTCGACCGGGTGCATGTACACGGCCGGCGTGCCGGTGCTGGTCAGCGAGGCGGCGATCTTCTGGGCGATGTTGCCACTCTTGCCCAGCCCGCTGACGATGAGCTGCGTGGCCGGAAGCATCGTCTCGAGCAGTGCGTCGAACCCGCCGTCAAGTGCCTCGGCAAGCCGGCAGAGCGCGTCCGCTTCATCGGCGACAACCTGTCTGGCAATATCGAGAGGCTTCCTTTTCACGACCCTATTCTTTGCTCTCGTCTTTATGCTGCTCCGCCGCGGTTGGTGCCACCGCCGGCGTCTCCGAGCGTTCCAACGCCGCCAACTTCGCCCGCACTTTCGCCAGCAGGTCCGTCAGCCGCGCCTCCTCGCGTTCCGACAACGCGGTCTCCAGCAGCGATACCGCCTGGTTCCAGTAGTCGCGCGCGGCCTCACGATCACCCAGGCGATAGCCCGCATCCGCCAAGTGATCGTAAACCACCGGGTCCTGCCCGTCATGCAGCCGCGTGGCCCGCGCGAGGTACTTCCGCGCGTTACTGAAGTCGCCCGCCTTGTAATACACCCAGCCGAGACTGTCCAGGAAGGCGGCGTTCCAGGGCTCGGCGGCAACGGCCAGGCGAATCAAGTCGCCGGCCCGCTCGAGATTCAGACCCAGATCCACCCAGACGTACCCGAGGTCATTAAACAAACCCGAGTTGTAGCCCTGATCTTCGAGCACGTCGGCGATGACCGGCACATAACCCAACAGAGCCTCCATTACCTCGGCACTCTCCTGGTCCCGTCCCGCCATCTGCAAGGCTTGGCGCTTCAAGTGCAAGGCGATCGGACGAAGAGCAGGGTTGAGTCCTTCGGCCTCCACCAGCCATTCCTCGCAGCGCGCCAGCAGATCGTCAAAGCGCCCCTCCCGCAGCAGGACGCGGGCGATCTGCTCCCAAACGTCGCGGCGCTGACTGTCCCGCAGAAGACGCTCACTCAGCAACGCGTCGAATTCCTCCAGGGCTTTGGCGATCTCACCCTTGCCGGCCTGGCAACGTCCCAGCCAGATCCG
>Ga0180434_10005777_pt1 | contig 14442 bp, 13 predicted proteins | sample SS_ome_7_FD_132453 | JGI IMG/M metagenome (GOLD analysis project Ga0180434, IMG submission 132453) | Hypersaline lake sediment archaeal communities from the Salton Sea, California, USA - SS_1_D_2 metaG | ecosystem: Environmental > Aquatic > Non-marine Saline and Alkaline > Hypersaline >... | reverse complement strand
TCTACGGCGGCGCGTACGGCGCCACGCAGGGCCTGCTGGAGGAGTTCGGCGAAGAACGGGTGCGCGATACGGCCATCAGCGAACTGGCCATCGCCGGCGCCGCCACCGGGGCCGCCATGTGCGGCATGCGGCCGGTCGCCGAAATCATGTACGTCGATTTCATGACCCTCGCCATGGACCAGTTCGTCAACCAGGCCGCCAAGAACCGGTACATGTTCGGCGGCAAGACCACGGTGCCGATGGTCCTTCGGACCGAGGGCGGGGCGGGCCGGTGCATCGCCGCCCACCACAGCCAGAGCCTGGAGGCGTGGTTCTGCCACGCCCCCGGCGTGTTCGTGGTCATGCCCTCCACGCCGTACGACGCCAAGGGACTTCTGAAGACGTGTATCCGCGACGACAACCCGATCCTCTTCATCGAGCACAAGATGCTCTACAAGGAAAAGGGCGAGGTGCCCGACGAGGAGTACCTCGTGCCGCTCGGCGAGGCCGCCCTCCGACGCGAGGGCGGCGACGTGACCCTGGTCGGGTACTCGCGGATGGCCCTTCGCGCCGAAGAGGCCGGGCAGGCCCTGGCCGGCGAGGGCATCGAGGCCGAGGTCATCGACCTGCGGTGCCTGAAGCCCCTCGACGTCGAGGCCATCCTGGCCTCGGTCCGAAAGACCGGGCGCCTGGTCGTCTGCTCCGAGGGGTACCAGGAGGCGAACTTCGTCTGCGAGATCGTCGCGAAGGTCCAGGCGTTCGCGTTCGACGACCTCGATGCGCCGGTCGAACGGGTCTGCGCGCTGAATTGCCCCGTGCCGATGAGCCCGGTGCTGGAGAACGAGGCGATCCCGACGACCGAGAGGATCGTGGCGGCGGCCAAACGGACGCTGGCCCGGCAGCGGTGAGGCCCCTGTCATGTCGACCGAGCCCCGCCGCAGGCGAGGGCGAGCGGAGATCTGTACTCCGAGGGCTCGCAGGAAATCTTGTTATCGAGCATGTACGAACGGCGAGATTCCCGTTCGACTCGGGCCTTCGGCCCTCGCTCAGGGCAGGCTCTCGGCTCGCTGCGCTCGCTCGGAATGACAGCCTCAACCATGTGCCTGTGAAGTGCATCCTGGGTGGTGGAAACGCTTATGATCCAGAAAGTCACACTGCCGGCCCTGGGCGAAACGGTCGACACGTCGACCATCGAGCGGTGGGTCCGCAAGGAGGGCGACGCGATTCGCCGCGGCGAGGTCCTCTGCGAAATCACCACCGACAAGGCGACGCTCGAGGTCGAAAGTTACCACGACGGGACGCTGCTGAAGATCCTCGCCCCCGAGGGCGCGGAACTGCCCGTCGGCGCGCTCATCGCCGTCATCGGCGAGCCGGACGACGAGATTCCCGCCGACCTCCTGGCCCAGGCAGGGAAGGCCCCGGCGGAGGCTCCCGCGCCGAAGGCCGAGGCGCCCGCATCCGCCGCAGCCAAGCCTGCCCCGGCGCCCGCCGCCGCACCCAAGGCCACGCCCGCGACCGCGGGCCAGGCCGGCGCCGAGGTGGAAGGCTTTCATCGCGTGACGATGCCGGCCCTGGGCGAGACGGTCGACACGTCGACGGTTGAGCGGTGGGTCCGTAAGGAGGGCGACAAGGTCCGCCGCGGGATGGTCTTGTGCGAGATCACGACCGACAAGGCCACGCTGGAGGTCGAGAGTTATTACGACGGGGCGCTGCTGAAGATCCTCGCGCCCGAGGGGATGGAACTGCCGGTGGGTGCGCCGCTGGCGATCATCGGCCAGGCCGGGGCCGAGGTGCCGGCGTCGATGCTGGCCGGCGCCGCGCCGCCCGCACCGACCGAAGCGGCCCCGCCCGCGCCGTCGCCCGCCAAGGCGCCGGCGCCGCAGGCGGCTGCGCCTCCTGCGCGGGTTCCGGCCGCGCCACCCGCGCCGGTTCAGGCGGCGCGTTCGCCGGGCGGCCGGATCATCGCGTCGCCGCGGGCCAGGCGGCGGGCGCGGGAACTGGGCGTGGCGATCGAGACCGTGCGCGGCACGGGTCCCGGCGGCCGCATCATCGAGGCCGACGTCGAGGAGGCGGCCGCGGCGGCGCCGGCGGCTCCGGGCGTCAAGGCCAGCCCGCTTGCCCGCAAGATGGCGGCGGCCGAAGGCGTGGACCTGGCGTCGGTGGCCGGCACAGGCCCCGGCGGGAAGGTGATGAAGGCCGACGTGCTGGCCGGCCCGCGCGCCCCGGCGGCGGCCGTGGCCGGCCGGCCCGGCGAGGTGGTGCCGCTGACGGCCATGCGGCGGATCGTCGCCGACCGGATGCTCCTCTCAAAGCAGACCATCCCGTGCTATTACCTGACCATGGATGTCGATATGACGGATTCGGCCTGCCTGCGGGCCAAGTTGAACCAGCGGGCGAACGGCGGGCCGAAGATCTCGTTCAACGATTTCGTCATCAAGGCGTGCGCGGGGGCGCTGGTGGCGTTCCCGGCGGTTAACAGCCGGTGGGTCGAGGGCGGCCTGGAGCGGCGGTCCGAGGTGAACGTCGGCCTGGCGGTCGCCCTGGAGGAAGGCCTCATGGTTCCGGTGGTCCGCAGCGCCGACGCGAAAACGCTCCGGCAGATCGCCGCTGAGACCTCCGACCTCGCGCAGCGGGCCCGCACGAAGCGTCTCACGCCCGACGAGTACCAGGACGGCTGCCTGACGGTGACGAACCTGGGCATGTTCGGCATCCGCAACTTCATCCCGGTCGTCAACCCCGGCGAGAGTTGCATCCTGGGCCTGGGCCTGATCCAGGAACGGGTGGTGTTCCGCCAGGGCGGTATCCAGGTGCGGCAGATCATGACGATGACGCTGTCGGTCGACCACCGCATCGTCGACGGGGCCGCGGGGGCGCAGTTCCTGGAGATGGTCCGCGACCTGCTGGAATCGCCGCAGAAACTGGCGGAGAAAGAGTGATCGCTGGACAAGCCTGGATGTCTTGAACGCGGCGGCCAGGATCGGCTACCGCGCATTGCATCAAGCGCACGCCCCGACCGTATACGTGGCCGGGGCGTTTTGGCGCGCGGCGTGCGGCGATCAGAGCGCGGTAAGGGCGAGATAGACGGCCAGGGCCACGCCGCCCAGCGCGACAGCCGACAAAATGGTCGCGAGGACGGCCAGCCGGCCCAGCCGGCGGTGCGAATCCAGCAGCAGCCGCTGGTACCGGCCGAGGATGTCGCGGTGCGACGCCTCGAGTTGGCCGATGGCTGCCAGGTTCCGGCGGCTGCTTTCCGCCATGCTCTCCATCGAGGCCCCGAGGCCGGTCAGGCCGTCGAGGATCGACGTCAGCAGCGTCGTCTGCCGCTCCAGCAGGCGGTTGGTCCGGACGATGTGATCGGTCTGGTCGGACGTCAGCTCCGGCAGTTGCCGGACGGTCCGCAGGAGGGCCTGGGCCGTGTCGCGATGGCCCTCGAGTTCCCGGCCGACGGTCTCCAGGGCGGCCAGGTTGCGGATCCACGGCGGGTCGAGCGGCTCGATGCGCGGGCGGTACGGGGCGTCGGCGACCGGAGCGACCGGAGCGGCCGGAGCGGCCGGAGCCGGGCGAGCCTGAAGCGCAATCGCCTGGGCCGCCTGAGTCGCGGCGTCGGGGTGACCGTCGCCGTTGTCCGGCGTGCGATAGCCGGAGCCGGCCGGGGGCGGGGCGGGGGCCGGGTGCTCGGGCGGTTCTTCCTCGGCGACGGCGGTGCCGGCGAGGGCGAGTTGCCCGCCGCCGGACCAGGCGGTCTCCGCGTGGAGGTCGGCGGGTGCGTCGGTCTTCCTGCCGAACCAGGCACGAACCCGGGTCATCCAGCCCGCTGTAGACATGCAGCCGCCCTTGCACTGAATCACCAGTGGGAGGCGCGGCGCAGAGACGCGCCGCACGGTTCCCTCGCTCACAGCACTTATCGGACTTTCGTCGGGCGGGCCTTAATGAAATTGGAAACCGGAAAGCGGAAATCGGAAGGCGGCTACACTTCCATGATCTCGTCGGTCTTGTGCTTGAGGGTTTCGTCGACCTGTTTCTCGTAAGTGTGGACGAGTTCGGTGGCCTGGTCGCGGGCCTTGTGGGCCTCGTCTTCGGAGAGGGTCTTGTCCTTTTCCTCGGCGTCGATGTGCTTGATGGCGTCGCGGCGGATATTGCGCAGGGCGACCTTGGTCTCCTCGGCCTGTTCCTTGATCTGCTGGACGATCTGCTGGCGGCGCTCCTCGGACAGCGGCGGCACCTGGAGGCGGATGACTTTGCCGTCCACGGCCGGCGTGATGCCCAGGTCGGAGGCCTGGATTCCTTTCGCGATGTCGTTCACGCTGCCGGGGTCGTACGGCTTGATGACCAGCAGCAGCGGGTCGGGCACGGTGATGGTAGCCAGTTGGCGCAGTTCGGTCGGGCTGCCGTAGTAGTCGACGCGCAGGTGTTCGACCAGGCCGGCGGAGGCCCGGCCGGTGCGGACCGTGCGAAGGCCCGTCCGCAGGTGCTCGACGGCTTTCTGCATTTTGTCTTCGGCTTCGAGAAGGATGTCGTCGGCAGGCACGGTCAGGGCTCCCCAATTCGGGTTCCGATGGACTCGCCGGCGATGACGCGGCGGATGTTGCCGTTCTCCCACATATTGAAGACGATGATGGGAATGCGGCCGTCCTTGCACAGGCTGATGGCGGCCACGTCGATGATCTTGAGGTTCTGGCGGACCACGTCGTCGTACGTCAGGCGGTGGTAGAGGGTGGCGTCGGGGTGGGTCTGGGGGTCCTCGGAGTAGACGCCGTCGACCTTGGTGGCCTTGAGGAGGACCTCGGCCTCGATCTCGCTGGCCCGCAGGGCCGAGCACGTGTCGGTCGTGAAGAACGGGTTGCCCGTGCCGCCGGTCAGGATGACGATGCGGCCTTTTTCCAGGTGGCGGATGCAGCGGCGGCGGATGAACGGCTCGGCCACGTCCTGCATCTCGATGGCGCACTGGACGCGGGTGTCGACGCCGAGGGCCTCCAGCGAGTCCTGCAGCGCCAGGCCGTTGAGGACGGTGGCGACCATGCCCATGTAATCGGCGGTGGCCCGGCGGACGTTGGCTTCGCGGGAGAAGAGGGCCCCCCGGAGGAAGTTCCCGCCGCCGACGACGACGGCGAGTTGGCAGCCGGTGTCGGCCACCTCCTGGATCTGCCGGGCGATCGTCCGGACTTCGTCGGGGTCGAGGCCGAAGCCGCCGGGTTTGCAGAAACCTTCACCGCTGATCTTCAGCAGCACCCGCTTGTAGGCGGTACCGGCCATCCGTGTCCCCCGGGGTCTCGGGACTGTCGTGTCGCGCGGCTCGACGCACCGGCGGTGACGAACGACGAGATTTCTCGACTCGGCCCTTGCGGGCCTCGCTCGAAATGACATCGCTCGGCACGGAGCGTGGTACGGCTCTACTCGTCGCCGCCTTCGCCGACCTCGAACCGGGCGAACCGCTTGACGACGATGTTCTCGCCGATCTGGGCGATCAGGTCGGTCAGCACGTCCTGGACGGTCCGGCTGTCGTCCTTGACGAACGGCTGTTCCAGGAGGACGCGGTCGGCGAACCACTTGTTCAGTTTGCCGTCGACGATCTTCTCGATGATGTTGTCGGGCTTCTTGCCCTCGACCTGCTCGCGTGCGATGCGGCGTTCGGTGTGGACCAGGTCTTCGGGCACCTCGTCGCGCGTGACCGCCAGCGGGGCCGTGGCGCAGATGTGCAGGCACACGTCGTTCAGGAAAGCCTGGAACTGGTCGGTCTTGGCGACGAAGTCGGTCTCGCAGTTGACCTCGACCAGCACACCCACCTTGCCGTTGTGGTGGATGTAGGCGTGGATGCGGCCCTCGGCGGCGGTGCGGGTGGACTTTTTCTCAGCGGTCGCCAGGCCTTTCTTGCGGAGGATCTCGACGGCCTTCTCGGCGTCGCCGTCGGCCTCTTCCAGGGCGCGTTTGCAGTCCATCATGCCCTGGCCGGTGCGTTCGCGGAGTTTTCGGACTTCATCGGCACTGATGGCCATCGATTCGGCTCCTCGTGCTGGCTGGTCGTGTTCTATCGCATTTCCTGAGCGGCACTGTGCGTGGGTGCCTGACCCGTGCGGGCGGTGCGATACGCCAAAGCCTGCTGCCCGGTGCGGCTACGACGTGCCGGCGGACGCGTCGGTCCCGGCCTCGCCGGCGGCGTCGGCCGGCTTTTCGCCGGCCTCGTCGGGCGGGGCAGGGGCGGCCTGTTCGGCCTGGGCATCGGCGGGCGGGGGCGTCTTGGTTTCGTCTTCGGCCGGAGCGGCCGCAGCCCCGCCCGGCTGGAGATCCGGATGTGGCTTGGGCAGCGGCATCTCGGGCGTCGGGCGTTCGGGCGCCTTCCGGCGGGCCTTGGGACGGCTGGGACCGCGCGTCAGCGCCTGGCCTTCGCCCTCGACGGCGGCGCGGGCGGCCCGGTTCGCGAGACCCTCGATGCAGGCGTCGGCCAGTTGCTTGACGACGATTTCGATGGCCCGCATGGCGTCGTCGTTGCCGGGGATGACGACGGCCAGGTCGTCGGGGTCGGCCTCGGTGTCGGCCAGCGCGACGACCGGGATGCCGAGTTTGGCGGCCTCGCGGACGGCGTTCTTTTCGCGGACCGGGTCGATGACCACCAAGGCCCCGGGCAGGCGGTCCATGTTGCGGATGCCGTCGAGGTTGCGTTTGATCTTGCGGAGTTCGCGCGTCAGCGACGCGATCATCTTCTTGGAGTAGCGGTTGATTTCGCCGGACGATTCCAGCGTTTCGAGTTCCTCCAGGCGGCCCAGGCGCGACCGGATGGTCCGGAAGTTCGTCAGCGTGCCGCCCAGCCAGCGGTAACTGACGAACGGCATGAGGCTGCGCCGGGCCTCCTGCTCGATCGAGGCGCGGGCCTGCCGCTTCGTGCCGACGAACAGGGCGTCCTTGCCCTCGGCCACGATGCGGCTGAGAAACTTCTTGGCCCGGACGATGCCGCGGACGGTCTCCTTGACGTCGATGATGTGGATGAAGTTGCGGCGTCCGTAAATGAACGGCTCCATCTTCGGGTTCCACCGGCTGGCCGGGTGCCCGAAATGGATGCCGGCGTCAATCAGATCTCTGACCTGCAACTGTGCCAAGTGCCACTCTCCTCACGCTGCGCGCACGCGCTCCTTGTTCGGGTTCGTAAAGACCATACCGTAGCCGGGCCTTCGAGTCATGTCAAGCGCTTTCCGAGGCCGGGAGAGCCGCGACGGCGTCGGCGACGACCGGGCCGAGGCCGTCCAGCACGCGGGCCTCCACGTCCTCGATGGTCCCTTCCAGCCTGGCGCCGGCGGCCCGGACGTGGCCCCCGCCGCCGAACCGTTCGGCGACCTGGAGGACGTTCACGCCCGGCACGGACCGCAGCGACACGCGAATCTCGCCCGGATCGGCCTCGACGAGCATCGTGCCGGCCAGCACACCGCGGACCTGGAGACAGACGTTGATGAGGTTTTCGGTGTCGCCCGGGCCGGCCCCGGCCTCGCGGAACATGGCCCGCGTCACGTGCATGACGGTCACCCGGCCCTCCAGGGCCGGCCGCAGCGTGGCCACCGCCAGGCCCCACAGGCGGACCTTCGACAGGCTGTCCGACAGGTTCATCCGGGCGTGGATGTCCCACGGGCAGGCGCCGGCGGCGACCAGGTCGCCGGCCAGGCGCAGCGTGTCGGCGTCGACGTTGGGCAGGCGGAACCAGTCGGTGTCGCCCGCCAGGCCGACGAACAGGTTCGTGGCGGTCTCGGCGTCGAGGGTCGCCCCGGCCCGCACCAGCAGCCGGTGGACCAGGACGGCCGCCGCCGGGGCGGCCGGGTCCACCAGTTCCACCGTGGCCAGGGCGTCGCGCGTCCGGTGGTGGTCGATGACCAGGACCTCGGCCCCGGCCTCGCCGACCAGCGGCTCCATGCCCTCCAGTTGCTGCCAGGTGCACGTGTCGAGGACCACGACGAGGTCCGGCTGGGGGACGGCGGGGACCTCGGCGTCGCGGCCGGCCACCTCGATACGGCCGGCGGGGTCCAGGAAGGCGTACTTCTCGGGCGGTGCGGTCGGCACGATGAGGCGGACGGTCTTGCCCTCGGCTTGCAGCCACCGCGCCAGCGCCAGGGCCGAGCCCAGGCCGTCGGCGTCGGGCTTGACGTGCGTGGTCAGGACGACCGATTCGGCCCGGCGAAGGCGGTCAATGGCGGTCTGGTAGGTGCGGTTGGGGATCACGGTCGGCTGCCGGGGATCAGGGCGCGCGGGGAGAGACGCGAGGCCGCCCGCCGCGGACCGCGGCGCGACGGCCTCCAACCTCCCGCTGCGCAGAGGCTACGACTGGACAATGGCATCGGCCGGGCACACCTCAACGCACGTGCCGCAGTCGGTGCACTTCGCCGGGTCGATGACGTACGTGTCGTCGCCCTCGCTGATGGCCTCGACGGGGCACTCCGGCTCGCACGAACCGCACGATACGCATTCGTCGGTGATCTTGTACGCCACGTCTTGCTCCTTTCTCGGATGACCTGGATACGGATGGCCGGGCTTACGCCGGCACGGGTTCCACGCGTTCGACTTCGGGCACGGCGGCTTTGAGCCGGCGTTCGACGGCCATTTTCAAAGTCATCTGGGCGCCGGGGCACCCGGCACACGCCCCGCGCAGACGGACCTTGACGACGCCGTCCTCGACGTCGACCAGTTCGATGTCGCCGCCGTCGGCCTGAAGCATCGGGCGGATATCGTTGATGACGGCTTCGACTTTCTCTCGCATGACGCCACTCCTGTCTCTCGGTACGGACCCCGCGTGAGACGGGGCCCCGTAAAGTTCGGTAATTATACCCAGGCCGGCCGGAATGTCCACCATCAAACGGGAGAGGGGCACAAGGCCCAATGACCAAGGCTCAAGGCCCAACCAAGGCACCGGTCGGGGCTCGAACGGCCTTCGTCGCTTCCCCAGTTTGCCTAGGGTCACATTTTGGGCCGAAAATTTGCCTTTAACGGGTTTTCGTGTATAGTTGCGTAGGCACCCATAGCGACACCTGTCATGGAAACAGACGCACTCATCCGCCGGCTCAAGATTCTGTTTCTCACGCTCGCGACCTACCTGGCCTTGTGCTGAGGAGGTAGGCGGTCAGGGGGTAAGGTCCGAGCATGAACTGGCCTCCCGGACTGGGACGATCCGGGAGGCCTTCTTTTTGCGCGTCTCGCTCAGGCAAACGCACAGATTCACCGCAGAGACCGCGGAGAACGCAGAGAAAAGCCAAACGGCAACCGCTTCAGTGCGCCGGAGGCGCAAGGCCGAGTCTTGTCACAATACTGTGTGGTGCTTCTGTTAGCGCTTCTGCCGTTGCCGTTACTCAGTCTCTTGCTGTTCTCTGCGTTCTCCGCGGTCTCTGCGGTGAAAAGCCGTGTTTATGCGGGCGAGGCGTTCAGGACGCCGCCGGCGAGCAGCGCCCGGCGCTGCCGAGGCGATGCCACCAGGCGGACCTCGAACGTCGTCCCGCGCGTCGCGTTCCGGACGGTGAGCATCTCGCCGTCGGCCACCATGGCCCGCAGGCCGTCCAGGCGCAGGTCGTCGCCCTGGTCGATGCGGTCGTAGTCGGCCGGGTCGGCGAAGACGAGCGGCAGGATGCCGAAGTTGACGAGGTTCGCCTGGTGGATGCGTTCGATGGCCTTGGCGATGACCGCCCGCACGCCCAGGAACCGCGGGCACAGGGCGGCGTGCTCGCGGCTCGACCCCTGGCCGTAACTGTCGCCGCCTACCACGACGTTGGCCCGGCCGGCGTCGCGGACGGCCGCGCAGCGGGCGGCGAACGTCTCGTCGACCCGGCTGAAGACGTACTCGGCGTACTTCGGCACGTTGCTGCGGTAGACGGCCAGGCGTCCGGCCGGCATGATGTGGTCGGTCGTGATCTTGTCGCCCACCTTCAGGGCCACGGGGCCCTCGAGCGCGTCGGGCAGGGCGTCGAACGGCGGCGGCGGGACGATGTTCGGACCGCGGACCACCTCGACCGACGCCGGGTCCTCGGCCGGCGCGAGCAGCATCGAATCGTCGATCGCCAGCCGCCGCGGCAGGCGGACCGCCGGCGGCTCCAGGCCCAGGTCGCGCGGGTCGGTCAGCCGGCCCGCGAGGGCACACGCGGCGGCGGTCTCGGGGCTCGTCAGGTAGACCCGGGCGGACCGCGTGCCGCTTCGGCCCTCGAAGTTGCGGTTGTTCGTGCGGACGCTGACGGCGTCGGTCTGCGGGGCCTGGGCCGCGCCGATGCAGAAACCGCAGGCGGCCTCGTCCAGGCGTGCTCCGGCGGCCAGCAGGTCCTCGAGCGCGTCGCCCCTGGATATCGTCTGGAGCACCTGCCGCGACCCCGGCGCCACCACCAGGTCGAGCGCCGGGTGAACGTGCCGGCCCTTGAGCATCGCCGCCACGGTCAGGAGGTCCCGCACGCTCGAGTTCGTGCAACTGCCGATGCACACCTGGTTGACGGGCAGGCCCTGGACGTCGCGGACCCGCGCGATATTGTCCGGCGAGTGCGGCTGGGCGACGCGCGGCTCCAGGGCCGCGAGGTCGATCGCGAGGGTCCGGTCGTACCGCGCCCCGCGGTCGGCGGCCAGGGGTCGCCACGCGTCCTCGCGTCCCTGCCAGCGGAGGAACCGGCGGGTGGCGGCGTCGGACGGAAACACGCTGGTCGTCACGCCCAGTTCGGCCCCCATGTTGGTGATGGTGGCCCGCTCCGGCACGTCCAGCGTCCGGACGCCGGGGCCCGTGTACTCGACCACCCAGCCGACGTTGCCCTTCGTGGAGAGGCGTTCCAGCAGGTACAGGATCACGTCCTTGGCGGTGACGAACGGGGCGAGCCGGCCGGTCAGGCGGACGTTCAGCACCTTCGGGCAGGCCAGGGTGAACGGCCGGCCGGCGATGGCGCAGGCCACGTCGAGGCCGCCCGCGCCGATGGCGATCATGCCCGCCCCGCCGCAGGTGGGCGTGTGGCTGTCGGCCCCGAGGAGCGTCTTGCCGGGCACGCTGAACCGCTCCAGGTGGACCTGGTGACAGATGCCGTTGCCCGGCTTCGAGAAGATCATGCCGTGTCTGGCCGAGAACGTGCGCAGGAAGGCGTGGTCGTCGGCGTTCTCGAACCCGAGTTGCATCATGTTGTGATCGACATAGTTGACCGAGAGGTCGGTGGCGGGCGGCGGGGCGCCCATGGCCTCGTACTCCATCATGGCCATGGTGCCGGTGATGTCCTGGGTGAGCGTCTGGTCGATGCGGATGCCGATGGTCGCGCCGGGTTCGAGCGTGCCCTCGGCGAGGTGGTCGGCCAGGATTTTGTACGCAAGCGTCTGGGGCATGGGAGCGTCTCCGGGGTTCCGGGGTGATTATAGTATGTAGGCCGGGACGAAGTCCCGGCGATCTGTAGATTGCCGTGGCTGCGCCACGGCCTACATGCTGACGACCGTGTGTGGCCCGGCCGGCTTGTCCGGCCGGGAAGAGGTTGCGCCAATCACCCCGGCCGGACAAGCCGGCCGGGCCACACGAGACGGAGAGCCGCCGCGCAGGACAGAGGGTTACTCCCCGACCTCGACGATCATCTCGAGTTCCACGGGCGCCCCGAGGGGCAGTTCGGCGGCGCCGAGGGCGGCCCGGCTGTGCCGGCCGGACTCGCCGAAGATCTGGGCCACCAGGTCGCTCGCGGCGTTCATGACCTTGGCCTGGTCGGTGAAGCCGGCCGCGCTGGCCACGTGGCCGGTCAGGCGGACGATGCGGGCGATGCCCGCCAGGCCGCCCGCCTCGGCGGCCGCGACCGCCAGGGCGTTGAGCGCCGCCTGCCGGGCGCACGCCTGGGCCTCGTCGAGCGTGACCTCGCCCCCGACCTTGCCGGTGGCCATCAGGCGGCCGTCCCGCATCGGCAATTGGCCGCTGACGAACACGAGGTTGCCCGTCCGGACGGCCGGGACGTACGAGCCGACGGGCGCCGGGGCAAGGGGGAGCGTGAGGCCGAGTTCTTTCAGGCGCTGGTCGGCGGTCATGGTCGGCCTCCTTGCGAGCGGCACGTATTCCGCGCGGCGGTTCTCCGTAACCGCCGCCCCGCTTGCATATCCCGGCCGGACAAGCCGGCCGGGCCACACGAAGCGGCCCGAGACCCGCGCGGAAATCACTGACCCGCCGCGCGGATGTCACTTCACTCCTTCGCCTTACGGGCCACAAGGATGAGGTCCGGGCTGGTGGCCGGGTCGAACGGTTTCAGTTCGTACCCGCCGTAGCGCTGGAGGCGTCCGAAGCCGGCCTCGGCGAGCATGGCCTCCAGTTCTTCCCGGCGGACGGCCCACAGGGTGTCGTGGGCCTCGACCTTGGTCCACTGGCTGCCGACCTTTTCCAGGACGACGATCGAAAGGTCGCACCGCCGGCGGATTTTTCTGAGGATCTTGAGGAACAGGATCTCGCGGTCGTCCACCTGGCGGACGCGCGGGTCCTGGACCAGCGTCCGGCCTTCGGGAATCCGCTCGAAGTTCAGGCACCCGAGGATGAGCAGGCCGTCGGGACGCAGCACGTCGCGCATGCTGGCGACGGCCTCGCGCAGGCCGTCGGGCGACGCCGCCAGGGGCAGGCTGTTGCCCGTGCAGACGACCGCGTCGAACGGCTGCGTGAACGTCTCGGGCAGGCGGCGGAAGTCGGCCACCTCGAAGCGGACCGCGGCGCCTTCCTCGCGGGCGAGGCGGCGGGCGGCCTCGATCATCGCCGGCGACAGGTCCGACCCGACGGCATCCAGCCCCCACCGCGCCATCTGCCGCACGTGGTGCCCCGTGCCGCAGGCGCAGTCCAGCACCCGCTGGGCCGACACGGCGGCGAGCGAGCGCTGGAAGAACGGGCCCTCGCGGGCGAGCCGGCGGTCCCAGTCGACCATGATGTCGTAGTACGGCTGGAAGGCGTCGAAGGCGGTGTCGGCGTCGGACATCGGGATCTCCTGGCCGTCCACAGAGCCTGTCCGCACGGGCTCGTGCCACGCCGCCGATTCTAGGGCCGCCCGGCCGGTCGTGCAAGCGTTTGCGGCGGCCGACCTTGCATGCCGGCCGGCAGACGCTATAATCCGTGCTCTTGGGGATGGCGCATTGGCCTGGCGAGCCGAGCGCGGAATGGTGCTGTCATTCCGAGCGAGCGAAGCGAGTCGAGGAATCTGCCTGTCCGAACGGCGAGATTCCTCCGCTCGGCCCTGAAGGGCCTCGGTCGGAATGACAGGCAGCGGCCGCAAGGCAAAGCGGGGGAGGGCACGTGACGCGGACCCTGGGCGAACTTGCCGACCTGGTCGGCGGCCGGCTGGCCGGCGCCCCGGCGTGTGCCGTCACCGGCGTGTCGGCCCTGGCCGACGCCGGCCCGGCCGACGTGGCCTTCCTGGCCGTCGGACGCTACCGCGAGGCGGCGGCCCGGTCGCGGGCGGGGTGCCTGGTGGTTCCGGACGACTGGCAGCCGCCCGCCGACGGGGGCCCCGCGAATGTCCTCTACGTGAGCGATGTGAACCGGGCGATGGCCCGCATCGCCGAGGTCCTGTGCCCGCGGTTGCCCGTGCCGCCGCCGGGCGTTCATCCGAAGGCGGCGTTGGCCGAGTCGGCACGCCTCGGCGCGGACGTCCATGTGGGCGCGTGCGCGGTCGTGGGCGAGGGGGCGCAGGTCGGTGACCGGACGCGCATCCGGGCCGGCGCGGTCGTCGGCGACGAGACCGTCGTCGGGGCCGACTGCGACATCCACGCGGGCGTCGTCGTCCGCGAACGCTGCCGGCTGGGCGACCGCGTGATCGTCCACGCCGGGGCCGTCATCGGCAGCGACGGGTTCGGTTACCTCGCGGGCGAGGCGGGGCCGGAGAAGATCCCGCAACTGGGCACCGTGGAGGTGGGCGACGACGTGAAAATCGGGGCCGGCACCACGGTGGACCGGGCCCGCTTCGGCGCCACGCGCATCGGCGCGAAGGTTAAGATCGACAATCTCGTCCAGATCGCCCATAATGTGCAGGTCGGCGAGGGGACCGTCATCGTGGCGCAGGTGGCGATCGCCGGGAGCACCCGCATCGGCCGGGGCTGCCAGATTGCCGGCCAGGCTGCTATCGACGGGCACCTGACGGTCGGCGACGGGGCCCGCATCGCCGCCAAGGCCGGCGTCACGAAGGACGTGCCGCCGGGCACCGACGTCAGCGGGTACCCGGCGGTCGAGCACCGCGAGCACCTGCGGCAGGAGGCGGCGCTGCGGCAAATGGAGGACGTGCCCCGGCGCCTCCGCCGCATCGAGCAGCGCCTGGACACGGACCAAGCGAAGGACGGCGCGTGAGCCGGCAGCAGCGGACCATCTCGCTCGAGGCCGAAATCGAAGGCAAGGGCCTCTTCACGGGCCAGTCGGTCCATCTGCACCTCAAGCCGGCCGGGCCCGACACCGGCCTGGTGTTCCACCGCGTGGACCTGGGCGAGGACGCCACCGTCACCGCCACCATCGAGTCGGTGGCGAAACGGTTCCAGCGGACC
>Ga0180434_10005776_pt1 | contig 14444 bp, 14 predicted proteins | sample SS_ome_7_FD_132453 | JGI IMG/M metagenome (GOLD analysis project Ga0180434, IMG submission 132453) | Hypersaline lake sediment archaeal communities from the Salton Sea, California, USA - SS_1_D_2 metaG | ecosystem: Environmental > Aquatic > Non-marine Saline and Alkaline > Hypersaline >... | reverse complement strand
TTGGACGCAGATGTATTGTCAGGCGGACCCGGTGATGGTAGCATTACCGGCGCGATTCGATTTGACAGGAGCCCCTATGCCCAAACGCAACTTATTGTGGATGCTGGCGGTCGTGGCCGTTGCGGTGGGCACCGCGTGGGTTATGAGGCGCACCCCTCAGGCCCGCCACGAGCGCAGCGTTCGTTCCGACGCGATGGTCGACGCATACAACAAGATCATTGAGAACCATTACCCTCCAGTCGACCCGCTGGAACTGAAGCGAAGCGCGGTGTCCGGAATGACCGAGGCCCTGGACCCCCAATCCATCTACGTTCCTTACGAAAAGGCCGAAGCCTTCAGGAAGCGAATAGGGGGACGCGCGCTGGGGACCGGTATTATCCTTGACCTGTCTGACAGGGGACCTGTCATCGGATGCGTTCATCCGGATTCACCTGCCGACAAGGCGGGTCTGGCGGCGGGGGATATCATAGTGTTAATCAACAACCAGGCGACATTCAACATGTCACTGGAGCAGGTCGGAGAGCATCTGTCCGGAGGCGAAGACGCCAAGGTCCGGTTACGCGTGATCTTTGCCCGGGATTCAGGCGCGCCGCGCGACGTGACGTTGACTCTCGACGAGTATCCCGTCGAGACGGTGACGGGGTTGTACCGCGATACCGATAGGCGATGGGTCTACACGGTCGATCGAGACGAGGGGTTGGCATACATAAAGGTTTCGGAGTTCGCCTCGGGCACGGTCGAGCGGTTCAAACGCGCGTTTCGCCGACCCTCGCTGGTGTGCGGTCTGGTGATGGACCTGCGAGGAAACCCCGGGGGGTATCTGCCTGAAGCCGTCGCCCTGGCAAATCTGTTCCTGCACGACGAGCCCATAGTTACGGTCCTGGGAAACGCCTCTGAGCCCGAGAGGTACGTCGCTCACGCCGAGGGAACGTATCCGGAGATACCCCTCGTGGTGCTGATCGATTCGAATACCGCATCGGCCGCGGAAATCGTCGCCGGATCGTTAAGCCATGCCGATCGGGCAATAATGATCGGTTCGCCCAGCCGCGGAAAACACAGCGTGCAAACCCCGTTTTCCCTGGGCGGTAAGCTTGGGCTGCTGCACCTGACGACGGCGAGATTCTTCTTTGCCCCCGATACGTTCGAAACGGATACCAGGCCTTCACCTGATACCCTGCCTCTATCCGCGGGCAAACCGATTGGACCGCACGTGTTGATTCGGTCCGATCCGGGCAAGCTCCGCCAACTCCAGTTGTTGCGATGGCGTGCGGCCAGCGCGCCGCGGGCGCCTGCGACCGCACCGGCGAGCCAACCGGCAAGCAGTCCCGGTGCGACGATCGGTCAAAAACTGATAAGGCACGATGCCCAACTGGCGGCGGCCGTTGAACTCCTCAAGAATCCCGCGCGGATACGAGAAACTCTCAAAGCCTGCGCCGAGGCCCGGAAACGCAAAAAGCGCCCCGGTCCCTTTCCGACAACTCGCCCGGCCTCCGGAGGCGCCCGCGTAAGGCCATGACAGAACCGACGTACATTCTGGGCGTCGAATCGAGCTGCGACGAGACCGCCTGTGCCGTGGTCGCCGACGGTAAAGACGTGCTGAGCAATTGCGTCGCCAGCCAGATCGAACTGCACCAGCGATTCGGAGGTGTCGTACCGGAGTTGGCGTCGCGCGCCCACATTGAAGCGATCAACAACATTATCGCCCGCGCGATCCGGAAGGCTCAGGTCGCCCCGGAAAGAATCTCCGCGGTCGCGCTGGCCAACGAACCGGGCCTGATCGGCTCGCTGCTGATTGGCTTGATGGCCGCAAAGACCATCGCATGGATATGGGACGTGCCCCTGATCGCGGTCAACCACGTGTATGCACACGCTTATGCGGCGGTGCTGGATGTCGGACCGATCGACTACCCCGCCGCCGCGCTGATCTGCAGCGGGGGGCACACCGCGCTGTATCTATGCGATTCACCGACGGATATGACCCTGCTGGGCAGCACGATCGACGATGCGGCAGGAGAGGCGTTCGACAAGGTCGCCAAGATACTCCAACTGGGCTATCCGGGAGGACCGGCGATCGATCGGGTGTCGCGCGACGGCGATCCGAAGCTGATAGACTTTCCCCGATCGCTCCTGGACAGAGATTCACTGGACTTTTCTTTCAGCGGGCTCAAGACGGCTGTGCTCTATCACGTCAACGGTCTGCCGAGCCTTCCGTCGAAGCGCACCGGGCGGAAACCCGGACCCGCAGCCAGGCGAGCGTCAATGCAGGCCAATGCGGGACGCGGGATCGAAAACTTCACGCCGCGGGAAATCGCCGACGTGGCTGCCGGTTTTCAGGCGGCGGTTGTAGACACGCTGCGGATAAAATTGCGCCGGGCGGCGGAGAAAACCGGCGTCAAGACGCTGGTCATCGGTGGTGGCGTGGCGGCCAATAGTGCGCTGCGGGCGGCGGCGGGCGAACTGGCTGGAAAACTCGGATGTGCGGTTCGCATGCCTGAAATGGAATATTGTGTGGACAATGCGGCAATGACTGCGGGTCTGGGGTATCATTATCTCAGGGCGGGCCTGACCGCCGACCTTACTCTGTCAGCCCGCGCCACGGTCAGGAGATAGCTACGGGAGAGTTGAATATGGACCAGGATGCACTGAAACAACTGCTTCAGCAGGTGCAGAGCGGCGAACTCGGTGTCGATGAGGCCGTCGAGGGCCTCAAGCACCTTCCGTTCGAATCGATGGACTTCGCCACGCTTGACCACCACCGGGCGCTGCGATGCGGATTTCCGGAAGTGATATATTGTCCGGGCAAGACCGTCGAGCAGGTTCGCGCGATTTTCGGACATCTCGCCGAAGCCGGTGGACCGGTGCTCGCCACGCGTGCCGACGAGGAGCAGTACGAGGCTGTCGTCGCAGACATTCCGGCGGTGGAGTATCATAGCCTGGCCCGTACGATAACGCTTCGCCAGGGCGACAGCGCCGAGGCGGTGGGGCACGTGGCGGTGGTTGCGGCCGGAACGAGCGACCTGCCTGTGGCTCACGAGGCCCGCGTGACCGCCGAGATAATGGGCGCCCGCGTCACCACGCATTTTGACGTTGGCGTCGCCGGTCTGCACCGCCTGCTGGCCTGCAAATCGGAACTCCAGAGCGCTAATGTCATAGTCGCCGTCGCGGGGATGGAAGGGGCGCTTGCCTCCGTGGTTGGCGGTCTGGTCTCGGCGCCTGTAATTGCCGTGCCCACCTCGGTGGGTTATGGCGCCAGTTTCGGTGGAGTGGCCGCTTTGCTGGCGATGCTCAACAGCTGCGCCTCGGGCGTGAGCGTGGTGAACATAGACAACGGTTTCGCCGGCGGATATATCGCCGCGGTGATAAACAAACAGACCGCGGGATTATAGAATGAGTGACACAGAACGCATAACTCAGGTTTCCGGATTACCTCAACGCGCCAGGGACGCTCACAAGGGGAGTTTCGGGCGCGTGTTGGTTGTGGGCGGATCGCGGGGGATGATCGGCGCACCCGCGTTGTCGGGCAATGCCGCCCTTCGCGGAGGAGCGGGGCTGGTTACGCTGGCCGTGCCCGAAACCGTTCAACTTACCGTCGCTTCGCTGTGCTGCTGCGCGACGTCGATTCCGCTGAAATGCGACGATAACGGCGGGCTTGATGCCCAGGCCGTATCGCAGGTCGCCCGGGCGGCGGGGGCGTGCGACGTGCTGGCCGTCGGTCCGGGAATGGGACTCGGGGTAGTCCAGGAAAATATCATCCGGGTCGTGCTGGACCAGGGGCGCCCGGTAGTCCTCGACGCCGATGGATTGAACAACCTCGCGGCGATATCCAACTGGGCGGAATTGAGGAACTGCCCGCTCGTGCTGACCCCGCACCCGGGCGAGTTCGCCCGCCTTACCGGTCTGGACGTTGCTGCAATCCAGGCCACGCGCGAATCGACCGCCATCGAAGCTTCCGGGCAGTGGGGCAGTGACAATCGCCCTCCGCCGGTCTGCCTGCTGAAAGGCGCCCGGACCGTTGTCACCGACGCGGTGAGGGTATACGTAAACGATACGGGCAATCCCGGGATGGGCACCGGGGGCAGCGGAGACGTGCTGACCGGTCTGGTGGCGGCGTTTATCGGGCAGGGACTGGCGCCTTTCGACGCGGCGTGCCTGGGCGCTCGAATCCACGGTCTTTCCGGTGACCTTGCCGCCGAAAAACTCGGAGAAGTGTCCCTGACGGCCACTGACCTTATCGACTGCTTGCCCGCGGCGATCGGGACGATGGGATGAACGATTTGGTGAACAAGGTGGTTTTTCTGGCGCTTCTGATGCTCTCTGGTTGTCGTGGCGACCTGCCCCGCTCCGAGGCGCCGCGCCCGCGCACAGTGTCGTTCTCTCCGGCGATCACCGACATTCTTTTCGAGATGGGGTTTGGCGATCACGTCGTGGGCGTGACGACGTACTGCAGGCCGCCCGGTCGGCTCGATATCCCCGTTGTGGGCAGCGATCTGAGTGTCACCACGGAACCGATCCTCGCGGTAGCCCCCGACGTGTTGATCACCCAGAGTAATCCGAAGCGGTTTGAGTCGCTAAGGAAACTCGGTCCGGACATTCGCGTCGAGTATATCAGGATCGAAACGCTCGAAGACATTGCAGATGCCATGGCCCGGATTGCGACCCTGCTGGGCGCCCCGGAAAAGGGCCCAATCGCTCGCGGCGCGTTCCTGTCCGGGCTCGACAAGGTCCGCCGCCGCGTCGCGGGACGCCCGCGTCCTCGCGTGGTTTTCGTTATGGGGCACCACGATCCGTCCACCGCCGGGCGGGCGACCTTCATAAACGAACTGATCGAAGTCGCCGGGGGTGTTAACGCATCGGCGGAGAAGTATGAAGGATGGAAGAAGATCGGTATCGAGTCGCTTCTTAAACTCGCGCCCGACGTGATCGTCTGCGAATCGGAGACTTCGGTTGCTGACGAGGCGAGGCGGTACTGGGTCGAACTGGTCGCCGCCTCACCGCACAAAGTGCGTGTCCACGTGGTCACCGATCGCCGGTGGACGATTCCCACGGGGCGGATGGCCGATCCTTTTGCGCCGATGCTTGCAGGTTTCATACATCCCGAAACTGTCCGAGAGGCCGCCAAATGACCCGGGCTCCGATGACATTACCTCATGCGGTAACCGGGCGTAAACTTCTGCTTTGGGTGGTGGGTCTGTCGCTTGCGGTGGTGGGTTTGGGCCTTTTGTGCAGTCTTGTCGGACAGCACCGTTTGACGGTGGGTATATGGCGTATTCGCTTGTACCGCGGCGCCGCGGCTGCTGTAGTCGGAGCGGCGCTGGCTGTTGCGGGCCTGGCGCTTCAGGCTCTGTTGCGAAATCCACTCGCCGAGCCGTACATTCTCGGTATCTCCAGCGGGTCCGGAGTGGGAGTCTTGTGCGGATTGGCGCTGGCGGCGCATCTGGACTTGCCCAGTTGGGCCACCACGCCGACGCTGGCGATGGTCGGAGGGTTGGCGACGTCCGTTGTCGTCTACGCAATCTCCCATCGCAGGGGGCGCATGGACCCGTACGTGCTGCTGCTGGCCGGCGTGATGATCAATGTGTTCAACGGGGCGCTTATCCTGGTGATTCTCCAGTTTACCCAACCGACGGAGATGATCCACTTCATCGGATGGGGTATGGGTAAAGTGCCCGAGTGGATATGGAGCGCCCCGATCCTGCTGATTGTCGGCGCCGCGATCGTGCTGGGCGCCTGGGGAATACTCTTGGCCAGGGGAGCGGCGTTCAACGCGCTGGGACTTGGCGACGAAGTAGCCTCGTCGACCGGCGTGTCGGTCCACTCGCTGCGAATCTGGACCTTTGTGCTGGTCTCGCTGATGACGGCGATGGCGGTTTCACTGGCCGGACCGATCGGCTTTCTCGGGCTGATCGTTCCGCACGTCTGCCGGATGCTTATTGGACCGGACCACCGACTCCTGGTTATCGTCAGCGGGTTCGGAGGGGCGGTTTTCCTGATGACCGCCGATACGCTCTGCCGCCTGATCGATATCTGGACCGGTATGGGCGAACTGCCCGTGGGGGTAATAACCGCGATGACCGGCGGACCGTTCTTCATATACCTGCTGAGAACGCGCAGAGGAGGAGGCGCCCTGTGAACCAGTCGCCGGGACATGTCCTGACCGCTTCGAAAGTGAAGTTCGCCTATCGTCCAGGCCAAAACGTGCTGGACGGAGTGGACCTCGCCGCGGCGGCCGGACGACTGGTCTGCGTACTCGGGGCAAACGGTTCGGGAAAGACCACGCTGCTGGGATGCCTTCTCGGACGGTTGCGACCGAGCGGCGGAAGGATCGAACTTGACGGAAGGGCGATCGACAGCTACTTGCCTCGAAGCCGCGCCAGGCTCATGGCGTACGTGCCTCAACAGCCCGCCGTCGCATTCGCCTTCACCGCCGCAGAGATCGTCCTTACCGGGCGACTGTCGCACATCGGGATACTGGGCCTGACCAGCAGCCGGGACCGGGAAATCGGACGGGCGGCGATGGAAATGACCGGAACGCTCGACTTCGCCGATCGCATGCTGGACGAACTTTCCGGTGGAGAGGCGCAGTGCGTGATGATCGCTCGCGCGCTGGCCCAGCAACCGTCGGTGCTGCTGCTCGACGAACCGACGAGCCACCTCGACATCGCCAACCAGTTGAAGATTTACCGTATGATGCGACGCCTTGCCGATGACTGGGCGATGGCCGTGGTTTGCGTTTCACACGATATAAATCTCGCCTCGCGTTTCGCCGACGAACTCGTGTTGATGCGCCGCGGGCGGGTAGTTGCCGGTGGCGCCGTCGCGCAGGTCATCGATCGGGAAATCCTCGCCGAGACCTACGGTGTCCAGATCGACCTGATAGAAGCGCCCGGCGGAAGCGGACCCATCGTGCAGGCCAGGTAAAGACAGTAATCAGTGATCGGTCACGACCCTAAAACCGAGGAAACTCAAGGACGGTGAACCGTTTCCGTTAACTGATTACTGATCGCCGACAGTTGTGGAGGTATTTCGGGCTCTTGAGAGATTCGCCCCGCGATGCTAAACTCAAGCGCTTGCATACCATTGCCCGGCGGTAACGATAATGACAATGAACCCGTGCTGCATAACAGGCCTGGATAACGTACCCCCCGAAGCCGGGGGAGGTGTGTTGACACTCGGGAATTTCGACGGTGTCCACTTGGGCCACCAGAGCATTCTGGCATCGGCAAGGGCAATTGGCGACGCCGAAAAGATGCCAGTTGTGGCCGTCACGTTCGACCCGCCGCCCGACCTGGTGCTCCGACCCGACGACCCGCCGCGGCGAATTACCCTCGCCGCTCGCAAAGCCGCCTTGTTGTGCGACTGCGGCGCCGACTATACCGTTACCGTCCGGACGGATATGGCGCTGCTGGCGCTGTCGCCCGAGAAGTTTGTCCGTGAGATTCTCGTCGGGCATTTTGCGCCGAAACACATTGTCGAAGGTGAAAATTTTTTCTACGGGCGCCGCAGGGAGGGCAATGTTCGGACGCTCCGCGATTCGGGCGCGGTTTGCGGTTTCGAGGTTCACCTGGCCGAACCGGTAATGGGTGATTTCGGCGACGGACCGGTGCAGATTTCCAGTACGCTTGTTCGCGGACTGCTGCTGGCCGGTCGGATAGAATCGGCCGCGGAGGCGCTGGGGCGACGATTCGAGATATGCGGAACCGTGGTGGAAGGAATGCAGAGGGGCAGGGAGATGAATTATCCCACCGCCAACATCGACCCCGGTCTCCAGATCACCCCGAACGACGGTGTATACGCCGGAATTGCGATCGTCGACGAATGCGAGTATATCGCGGCCATCAGTATTGGAGACCATCCGACCTTCGGTGACGCCGGCAGGACGATCGAGGCCTTTCTGCTCGATACCGACGGATGTTTCTACGGAAAAGCGATGACACTCAGGTTTGAGGCACGCTTGCGTGACCAGGTGAGGTTTGAATCTCCCGCGGTACTGGCCGATCAAATGAGAAAGGATGTAGAGCGTGTCAGAGAACTTTTCAGATAATCACCGATCGCGTGAATCGTTTGACGCGGTGGTGGGGCGGTTGGCCGATGCGGGCAGTATGCTGTTGGTTACCCATGGGCGTCCCGATGGCGACGGGTTGGGCTCGATGCTGGCCCTGGCGACCGCCGCTCGCGGTGTCGGTAAGGACGTTCGTATGCTCGTGCCCGATGAGATACCGGTCCGCCTGGGTTTCATGTTCGGTCCGCGGCGTCCGGCCGGAATCGACGAATTTGGCGCCCTGTCCGAGTCGAGCGACCTGGTGGTCATTCTCGACACGCACGCCCTGGCCCAGCTTGACGATCTCGGCGAGGCCCTCGGGCGATTGTCAGACAAGATCGTGATTATAGATCACCACTCGACCGGTGACGCAATCGGCGAAACCGCGTGGGTCGACACTTCTGCCGCCGCCACCGGGGTGATGGTGGGCGAGGTTATCGACGCGCTCAAATGGCCTATGGACGCCACGATAGCCGAATTTCTTCTTACCGCCGTTCTGACCGATACCGGATGGTTGAGATTCGCCAACACCGACGGGCGATGCCTGCGCGCCGTGGCGCATTGGACCGACATGGGCGTCAGGCCCGACATCCTATACCGCAAGATATATCAGAACGACAGGCCCCAGAGGTTTCTGCTCATGGTGAAGCTCCTGCAGAGCATGGAGTTCTACTTCGATTCGCAACTGGCCGTCATGGTGCTGCGGTCCGGAGATTTCGACGGGACAGGCGCCCTGAGAAGCGAGACCGAGAACATGGTCAACGAGGCTCTGCGGATAGGAACGGTTGAGTCGGCGATTCTGCTGGTGGAAGATGACGCTCAGGTTCGCGTGAGCCTTCGCAGCCGCGATCAGGTTGACGTGGCCTCTCTGGCAGGTCAGTTCGGCGGGGGCGGGCACCGCCGGGCCGCGGGGCTGCGAAGCGCCATGCGGATCGATGACCTCAAAGCCAAACTTATCGCCGCATGGGGCAGGGCGTTTAACGAAAGCGATTCCTGAAGACCCGTTGAATATTTGCTGCGGCGATGGAATATGCTTGACATTTCCCCGATTGTCTTTATACTCTCCTGCGTTACAGGTTTGCCCGGCGAGTGATCGGGCTCAGGGAAGGCCGTGAAAGTCGGCCGCGGACGCGCCGCTGTAACCGGTGACGACCGCTGCTAGAATGCCACTGTCGACGACTCGGTGTCGCGATGGGAAGGCGCAGCGGAAGGATGACCCGGAAGCCAGAAGACCTGCCTGTGATCGACCTGGACCCGCCTTCGCGAGTCATCGGCTTCCGGGATGAATTGATTTGGCGTGCTCTTGTCCCCGAGCCTGCGACTTGCAGGGCTTGGGGTTCTTTTTTGGAGTTCGCGCGCGGAACTCACGCCGAGATGTTTGCTTTTGAGGCGATGAACACCCTTCGCGATCCCCTCCAACGATCCCCCCAGGTTGCAGGCCGATAAGCCTTGCGCCCGGGCTTCCGACCATTTCATGTGGGCCTTGAGAAAGGAATGCGGGAGGTGAAAGGAAGATAACCCACACACGCACTTAACGATTGGAAATGCAGAATTCGCCTAACTTGCCGGGAAACCGGTACAAACGACAAGAGGAAAAGTGATGAGGATATTTGGATTTGTTGCACTCGTGATTGGGATAAGCGCACCAGTGCTGGCCGGGAGTTTTGGCGCCCAGGTGGTCTCTTACAACGCCGGTACAGAACCCGCGTCAAGGTGGTACGGTGATGACGCCTGGAATGAAGTGGAAACTGTCCTGCTGACGGATCCGTCGGCTGCTTTGGGCAAGCCCACTGGATTCATCGTCGAGCCCTATATGACTACTCCGGGTACGATCGTCAGCCCCTTCAGCCCGGCGGCCAATCCCGACCAGATCGTCTCGATCGGAGAGGGCGGGAGCCTTACGCTTCGCCTGGAAAACTACGCGATCGCCGGGGCCGGCGTTGAGATCGGTCTGTTCGCGAACGTCGGGGTGTATACTTACGGCGGCGCGTCCGGGACGCTCGGGGTCGATGGCGTCACCGTGGAGGTCAGCTACGATACTTCTGAGTGGACGTCCCTCGGGCCGATCACCGCGGACATACCGACAAACGTATGGGCAGACGCGTCTGACCCGTATCTCACGTCCACTGACGGGTTAACCGAGGCGGATTTCTCGAAACCCTTCACCGGAGAGATCGCCGACCTGCTCGGTAAGACGTATGCGGAAATCAAGACGTCGTTCGACGGTTCTGCGGGCGGTTACTGGATTGACCTGTCGCCTGCGGGCTTGACCGAGGTTGGGTACATCCGTTTCAGTGTCGCCGACGACGGTGATGCGGGCAAGAATATGAATTTTGAGCTGGATGCGGTTTCCGTGGCGTCGGGGCACATTGGCGCAGTGACTACTCCCGAACCGTGCTCGCTGGGCCTGCTGGCGATGGTGGGAACGTGCCTGCTGCGGCGCCGCGGGAAGTAACCTTTTTCGACGCAAAGGCCGGGACGGTCGAGGATAAGCCCTCGGCCGTCACGCTCGGCGCCGCGTCTGGAGAAACGAAATGCTCAACATTGTTCACAAGAGTAACCTGGCGATGAGAATGACATTGATGTTGCCAATCGCGATGTTGATGGCGATTATCCCTTCATCGGCCCGAGCGTATACGTTCGCAGATGTGGAGGTCGCCTGTTGGTCTGGGGTTGCTCCTGAAGAAGGCGTCAACGAGTCGTTGCTGGTGGTCGACTGGCAGGTCGAGGGCGCCGAGTCCATGGTGTTCGGATACCGCTGGATGGGCGAGGCCACCGGTTCGAACATGCTCAATGCAATCCATCAAGCCGACAATCGCTTCTACTTCGAATGGCACTGGATGTACAATATCGCCATCTATGGTATCGGTTGGGATGCGGACGGCGATGGTTTTGATAAGACGGATCCGGACGACTACTACGAAGAAGGATTTGAAAACGACGGTGACGGATACTGGAGTTACTATCTCGGTTCCGATGGCGAGAACTGGGCGTACTCTGGGCTTCCTGTAGTCGGAAGGACGCTGTCTGACGGTTCCTGGGACGGTTGGAGTTGGTCGCCGAACTTCGTTTCATCCGCGCCGGACAATATTCCGCTTGCGGCTGCGGGCGACAGTAATGGCGACGGTGTTGTCGACGAGCTGGACTACGAAAACCTCATGTCCCAGTTCGGAGGGGCGCCTGGCGCGGTGGACAGCTCCGACTTCAACGGCGACAACTTTGTCGATCTGGAAGATTTCGCCATCCTGCGCGGGAACTTCGGTTCCGGTCTCGTGTCGGCGCCGGACGCCGAGTTTGGCGCGCCGGCGCCGGAACCGGCATCAATGGTGATCGGGACCGCGGGAGGGGCGGTTCTGCTCGCGCGCCGTCGGCGAAGGCGGACTTGTGACTTGCCTTGACGCCAGGGTATGATTCGCGCTGACAGTAAACCCATGATGCGCATGAGAATACAATCCGGTTTCACTCTGGTCGAGTTGCTGGTGGTGATCGCTATCATAAGCCTGCTGACCATGATTATCGCGCCTTCCATGGGCAAGGCCCGGGATATGGCCAATAACGTCACCTGCATGAACAATCTCCGCAATCTCGGTAAGGGTATGGGCCTGTATCACAGCGAGAATCGCGATGAGTTCTGGCCATGCACGCTGTACAACACGCCAAAGCGTGGCGTCACGACCTATTTCTGGGGAACCAACACCGACCCGGTCGACACGTCGGAAAGCCCCTTGCTGAAAACGAGCAGCGCGCCCCTGAGCGCCTTGTGGTGCCCCGAGCAGCCGTGGGGCACTTACGTACCCCAGGGAGGCGTCAGCGAACCGACAACCAATTACGGTTACAACGCCTGGTGCCTCGACCCGCCCGCGTGGGGCAGAAAAAACCAAGCCGGCGAGCCCATGCGATGCAAGAAACGCAATGATATTGCCAACCCGAATGAACTGTTTGTCTTCGCCGATTCGGCGATGTACTGGGCGCCGGGCGGAGTGGGTATAATGCAGAACTCCACTCACCTCGAACCGGTCAGTGGTACGTGGATGCAGACGCCCACCACTCATTTCCGCCACAACGGGCGGGCCAACGCACTCTGCGCCGACGGAAGCGCAGATTCGTATGGACCCGAAGGTTGGGAGTTCAGCGGGCAATACAAGGATGTGAAGCTGGGATTCGTGGGAACGGAGAATTATCCGCATTATGACCAATAACAGGCTTGTTATCGCCGCGGTCGCGACGGTCCTTTGCGCCGGCTGCTCGAAAGAATACAGCCATCACCGCCTCGACAAGGATGGTCCCGAGGCCACGCGGGTCATATCGCTCGTATCGGACTTGCGACAGGGAGGAACGGGCGGTCTGGACAAGACGATGCCTCAACAGGCCCTGGAAGGCCTGACCGAAGACCAACTCAAAAGTCTCCGCTTTGCGCTGGAAAAAATCGTTACCGCCGACAGCGTTGAACTGCAGAAGATCGAGCAATTCGGTGAGCAGGTGTACCGGGTGGTGTTTGCTCTCGAAACGGCCGAGGGACCGGAGTCCTTGGCGATGCTTCTGGGCATGAGCGACGGGGACGAGTTGAGATGGATCGGGAAGAACTGACTTCTCAACTCGTCAACTCCAGCGAGTCGAGTTTCTTGTTGATTTCGGCCGTCTCGTCTTCGGTCAGATCGAAGTGGAGCGCCTTTGCGTTTTCTTCGGCCTGTTTGGGGTTTCTGGCGCCCACCAGCACCGCGGTGATCCCCGGGCGGTTGAGCGTCCAGTTTATCACCAGTTGGGCCAGCGTTGCTCCGTGAGCTTCGGATATCGGGCGGATCTCATCGAGGAAGGCGTTGATACGCTTGAGATTCTCGCCTTTGAACAGAGGGCTTGCGGCGCGGTGGTCGTCACCGTGGAATGCGTGACCGGGCGTGATCTTGCCCGTAAGCAGACCGCGCTGCAGGGGGGAGTAGACGATGACTGAAATATCATGTTCCACGCAGTAGGGCAGGACGTCGGTTTCGATATCGCGCTTTACCATCGAGTAGGGCGGTTGGTTCGAGGCGATCGGGACCTGCTGTGAAATCGCGTCGAGCAGTTCGACGGTGAAGTTGCTCTCGCCGACCGCCCGAATCTTGCCCTGCGCCAGCAGTTTCGTCAACGCTTCAGCCGATTCTTCCACCGGCGTTCCGGGGTCGGGCCAATGCTGCTGGAAGACGTCGATATAGTCGGTGTTGAGTCGCTTGAGGCTCTGTTCGCATTCGTAGATGATCCCGTCGGCCTTGGCCCAGTGGCTTACGGTTGCGGGCTTTCCGTCCCGCCCGGTTGTCTTCCATCGCTCCGGAGCCGGTTCGGTGATGTCCCATCGAAGACCGAACTTCGTCAGGATCTGCAGGTCTTCCCGCTTGTACGGTTCAATGGCACGGGCGACAATCTCCTCGCTACGCCCGAATCCGTACACGGCGGCCGTATCTATACTCGTGATGCCGAGTTCGATGGCCTTGCGAATCGCCGCGATGCTCTCGACCTCGTCCGTACCGCCCCACATCCATCCGCCGATCGCCCATGCCCCGAACGTAATCGCCGAAATTTCCACATCGCTTTTTCCAAGTTTTCGATAGATCATTGCATCGGTTCCTTGCATCCAGGTCGGTTAGCGGCGGATCATGTATTTCAATATCCGAGGAAGAACAGTTGAACGGGTGATCCGGAGACCGCGGGAGAATTGTGCGTCCGGGGGATGATTCCGGAATCCTGATTTTGGCGTTGTCGTATCACTTGTCACCTGTTCACCTTTTTCCTGCTCCGCGTGTAGCCGGTTTCCCGTGGAAAACCGGCTACACGCAACGGTAGGGGTGGGATTCGAACCCACGGTACCCTTTCGGGCACGCTGGTTTTCAAGACCAGTTCCTTCGACCACTCGGACACCCTACCTGCTTGCACATCCCGCCTGTCGCGGGCAATCAGGCAGTATCTATAAATCGCCCTCCAGTTTCAAGCTTCCCTTACCGCGATGCAGGCAAATCGTATCTGAAACCTCTTCTGTCAGGATTTCGAGCAGGGGAAAGGACCATGGAGTGCGGCGAGCTCTCGCCGCTTTGACACGTCGCGGCCGGTGCTTCGTAGCGAAACCATTTCGCAGAGTTGCAAGCGATGGTTACGCCGTTCGCCGTTCACTTCAATATCTTTAGACGACGAAGCTGAAAGTGAAGACGCTTGGGCGTTCCTGGTTGGCTGTTGATCCGTCGCCGTCCGTCGCCTGCCCTGTCGTAGATCCTGAGCAAGCGAAGCATGTCGAAAAGAGCCCCGTCACAAGGTGCGCCCGAGCAGATCGAAGACCTGCAGCCTCTGCACGCCGATCGGGTCGGGTGTCACTATTGGGTCACAGATGTCACAAATGTCACAGCCGAGCTCGGCAAACGGAAAAGCAGTACTGCTTATC
>Ga0180434_10005772_pt1 | contig 14448 bp, 8 predicted proteins | sample SS_ome_7_FD_132453 | JGI IMG/M metagenome (GOLD analysis project Ga0180434, IMG submission 132453) | Hypersaline lake sediment archaeal communities from the Salton Sea, California, USA - SS_1_D_2 metaG | ecosystem: Environmental > Aquatic > Non-marine Saline and Alkaline > Hypersaline > Sediment... | reverse complement strand
CCTGGAGATCATCGCCCGACGCAACCCAAGCACTGCCCTCGTCGCCCTGGTCTCCTCGGAGCTCGCCGCGCGCGGGCTTCAGGCCATGCGCCGCGGAGCGGATGACTGTTTGATCACGGAGGTCGCCGATCCCAGCACGGTGGAGAGTGTCGTCCACCAGGCCCTGGCGCGGCGGGCCGGCAAGACGCAGCTGCAGCCCTATGAGGAACCCCCGGTTGAGGCTGTCGACCAGCCCATCGCCAGGGCCGGCGCTTTCCTTGCTTGCCAGGAGACCCCCGGACACGCCATCTCTGAGAGCGAGACGCGTTTGCGGGCCATCGTGGACCACCTGCCTCAGTTCGTCTCCTACGTGGACAAGGACCTTGTCTATCGGTTCGTCAATCGCAGGTATCAAGAGGCTTTCGGCCTCTCAGAGGCAGAGGTCGTGGGAAAGAGACTCCCCGAGATCATCGGGGAGGATGCGTTCGCCGGCGCGCGCCACCACGTAGAGCGCGTCCTGCAGGGAGAACAGGTCCGGTATCACGAACGCTTCGACTACCGTTTCGGTGGAACTCGCGAGATCGACGGCATTCTGGTGCCCGACGCAGAGGACAACGGTGACGTGCGCGGCTACTTCGCGGTCCTCACGGATATCACACCCTACATTAAGACGCAGAACAGACTGACCGAGCGTGAATCTATGCTCTCCAGGGCGGAGAGCATGGCCGGTCTGGGCAGCTGGTCGTGCACCCTTCCCCTCGAGCGCGTCGTGGTCTCCGATGGCTGGGCGAGCCTCCACGGGTGGGACGGCCATGAGCTCACGTGGGATCAGTTCCTCTCTGTCGTCCATAGCCAGGACGTGCACCTCCTCCAGAGCGCGGTTGAACGGGTCCGGAAGGAGGGGCGCCAAGAGCAGGTGGAGTACCGCATCATGCGTAACGACGACGGTGCCGTCCGCCATATCCGGGCCCACATCGAGACTGAGACCGTCGACAGCAAGCAACCCCGAGCTCTGCTCGGCACGGTTCGTGACGTCACGGCCTGGCGGCACGTCGAGGAGGCACTGCGCGAGAGCGAGAACCGTTTCCAGATCATGGCCGACACCTCACCCGTGCTCCTCTGGATGTCCGGCACCGATGGTCTCTGCAACTTCTTCAACCAGCAGTGGCTCGACTTCCGCGGCCGGACTATGGAGGAAGAGGCAGGTAACGGCTGGGCTGAGGGCGTCCATCCCGACGACATGGACCACTGTATGACCACGTACCTGGAGGCCTTTGAGAGACGAGATCCATTCCGCATGGAGTACCGTCTCCGACGCGCAGATGGGGAGTACCGCTGGGTACTCGACACCGGAATCCCGCGCTTCGGCCCCGAGGGCCAGTGTGCCGGGTACATCGGGTCCGCCATCGACATCACGGAGAGGAAGGCTGCTGAGGAGGCGCTTCGCAAGCGCGCCTCCGAGCTCGACGCCCTCCAGGCGACGGTACTGGATATCACAGCGCAGCGGGACCTGGAGACGCTTCTCAAGACCATCGTCGGTCGGGCCGCCCGGCTCTTGGGTACCCCCGGCGGCCGGCTCTACGTGGCGGACCCCGAGCGACGGGAGGTCTACCTCAGGGTCAGCCATGGAGCGTCCGACGCGAGCCCAGCCGCGGGCTGCGCGCATGGGGAGGGCGCGGCAAGCATCGTCGCTGAGACCGGTCAACCGCTCATCGTCAGCCACCGGCAGGTCCAGCTCCACGACACTGGCTCGGGTGACCCGACGCCAGTTGCCGGGGCTGTGCTCTGCGCCCCCATGTTGTGGGAGAGCCACGTCAAGGGAGTCCTTCAGGTGGTTGACGATGCCGAGGACGCGGCGTTCGGACCCGACGACGTCGAGCTGCTCACGCTCTTCGCGAACCACGCCGCCATCGCGATGGAGAACGCCCGTCTGAGCGGCGAGCTCGAAGGGGAGAGGGAGCAGCTTGAGACTCTCTCACGGCGGCTTGTGGACGCCCAGGAGACAGAACGCCGCCGGATCGCCCATGAACTCCACGACGAGATTGGCCAGGCCCTCACCGCCGTGAAGCTCAGCGTCCAGACGGCCCAGGGCTTACCCACAGAAAGGCCTGACGACGCCCTAAGCGGCGCCATAGAGGCTGTGGAAGGGGCCCTCAAGCAGGTTCGCAACCTCTCGCTGGATCTCCGTCCATCCCTCCTCGACGATCTGGGACTGATCCCCGCGCTCCGCTGGTTCCTGGATCGCCAGGCTCAGCGGGCATCCTTCGCGGTCCTGTTTGACGGCGTGCCTCTGGAACGTCGACTCCCCGGGGACCTGGAGGTCATCTGCTTCCGCATCGTCCAGGAGGCACTCACCAACGTCACTCGTCACGCACGGGCCCAGGCCGTCATGGTCTCCGTTCGAGCCATCGACGACGCCATTCAGCTGACCATTGGAGATGACGGTGTTGGCTTCGACGTAGCCGAGGCCATGGACCTCGCTAGTCGCGGCAAGAGTATTGGCCTCCTCGGGATGCGGGAGCGGGCCGCCCTCGCTGGGGGCGAGCTGACCATCGAATCCGCGCCTGGGAAGGGAACCACCATCCAGGCCAGACTGCCCCTCTCGGCGCCGGATCCTGGGGCGGAAGCCAGGAAAGAAGTCTGAGGGTGAGCCGGATCCGCTGTCTATTGGCCGACGACCACGTCCTCGTCCGTGCCGGTTTCCGCAGTATGTTGGAAAAGATGCACGATGTCGACGTTGTGGCCGAGGCCGATAACGGTCGCGATGCACTAAGCCTCATCGAAAGGCATCGTCCCGATGTCGTCTTGATGGATATCGCCATGCCTGGCCTCAACGGGCTCGAGGCCGTCGAGCAAGCCAGCGCCCGGTTTCCCGAAGTTCGCATCATCATCCTCTCGATGCACGCCAACGAGGAGTACATCCTGCGCGCCCTCAACGCGGGCGCCGCCGGCTATCTCCTCAAGGATTCCGACCCGGCTGAGCTTTCGCTGGCCATCCGAGCCGCCCGCGGGAATCACACGTACCTCAGTCCGCCCGTCTCCAAACAGGTGACAGACTACGTGCGGCGCACCGGAGGACAGGGGAGCTTGTTCGACACTCTGACGCCCCGTCAAAGGGAGGTCCTTCAGCTCATCGCCGAGGGCCACACCAACCGGGAGATCGCACAGGAGCTGGACGTCAGCGTCAAGACCGTAGAAGGTCACCGCACCAGACTTATGAACCGCCTTGGCATCCACGACATCGCCGGGCTCGTCCGCTATGCCATCCACGTAGGCCTCGTTAGAATCGACGTCTAGCCGTCGCCGCGGCGTCAGGGTCTTCTTCCCCCTTCAAGTGGGGTATTCACCCCCTTCCATCAACCGCCGCCATACTGTATACTGTATGAGACGGGGGCCGTCAGTACCTCTCCTGTTGACCGTATCGTGGACCACTGCCAACTCCCAACTTGGTGTACACGTCGTGTTCGGACAGCGCTGGGGGCTGACGCCAGATCGTCTGCGACCGTCCCGTAGGTCTGCACCGGACATCCGAGGAAACATCACCCTTCGGACACCGGCGTAACTAGGCTGACCGTAAAGGCCCATTGTCAGTATTCACGCGTCGCAATGCAGCTGTTCGCCCCCTCCACGCGCCAACCAGCGCCTTCGGCTGAGCCGGCGGCAATCCCATTCCAAGCCGATTCGGGCATCGTGGCATGGCTCGATCCCCCTCTGTCGCCGCACAGGAGCCGTCCCTGGACCAAGCAGGAGGAGACGATGTGCCCTATACGTGTATTGCTGGTCGACGGGAGCCCGCACTTCGTCAATTCGGCCGCGCGATTCCTTTCTATGAACCGGAGTATTGAGATCATCGGACACTGCTCATCGGCGCAAGATGCGCTCGACCGGAGTCAGGAGCTGGCGCCAGACCTGATCCTCATGGACCTGGGCTTGCCCCGGACAAGTGCCTTCGACCTGACTCGCCAAATAAAGACCATCCGTCCAGCCATCCGCGTGGTGCTCCTCGGGTTCCACGACAACGAGCACTACCGAAAGGCTGCCACGGATGCCGGTGCCGACGCATTCTTGCCCAAGTGGGAGTTCGCGTCTCGCGTCTGGCCCATTCTTGCCCGCCTCTTCAACGGGCACCTTACGGGGGACGTCGATGAGCACGAATCCTCAGGCACCATTGCGGAGATGAACGACAGGGAATCCGATGAATCGCCGGGCTCTCAACACCCATGAGCACACCGTCCCGAATCTACTTCTGCCCGGAGCACGCCTTCAATCAGTGCGGGATCGAGCTACCGGGTACTAGACGATACCAAAGGATCACACGATGGAGAGACATCTAAGGGCTCTGATTGTCGAGGACAACCCGGCCGACGCTAACCTCATCCGCGAGATGCTCAGCCAGAGACGGGACCTCTCCCTCTCCCTGGAGCAAGCGTCGAGACTGTCCCAAGGACTTGAGTGCTTGAGGGGGAACAAGCTAGATCTGGTGCTCCTCGACCTCTCTCTGCCCGACAGCCGCGGCTTCGAGACCTTCTCCAGGACGCAGGCTGAGGCACCAGACATACCTATCATCGTTCTCACGGGGCTCGACGACCGCAACCTCGCCGTCAAGGCCGTTCGGGAGGGTGCCCAGGACTACCTTGTCAAGGGACACGTCAGCGGCGAGCTTCTCTCCCGATCCATACGATACGCCGTCGAGCGGAAGGGCGCCGAGGAGGCCCTCCGCGCGTCTGAAGAGCGCTACCGGCAGCTCGTTGAGAACGCGACGGACATCATCTACAGCCACGACCTGGTCGGCAACATCACCTCAGCCAACGCTGCCGGCGCCCGCGTCTTCGGCTACGAGGTCGCCGACCTGCCGAATCTGACCGTGTGGGATCTGGTAGATCCCGACCACGTGCCGCAGGCCGAGCAGATGATCCAGGACCAACTGGCAGGGGACCGGCACTCCGCTCCCTACGAGCTCCTCACGCGCAGCAAGGACGGCGCCCCCATCTGGATCGAGGTCAACCCGCGGCTCATTCAGCGACCTAATGCACCCCCCGAGATCCAAGGCGTTGCCCGTGACATCACCGAACGAAAGGAGATGGAGGAGCAGCTTCGGCGTCAAGAACGACTCGCCGCGCTCGGCCAGCTGGCCGCCGGGGTGGCCCACGATTTCCGGAACCTCCTGACCACCATCATCCTTTACGCTGAGCTCTCGAAGCGCCACGCTGGCCTTCCTCAGGACCTCGACCAGAACATGAACGTCATCATCGACGAATCCCACCGGGCCACCGACCTTGTCCAGCAGATTCTAGACTTCAGCAGCAACGCCATGATTGAACCCCGGGCCCTGGACCTCAAGGCGTTCACCCGCGAGACGCTCAAGGTGCTCCGCCGCGCAATTCCTGAGGATATAGAGCTGAATATGGAGACCGAGCCCGGGCCCCAGCGCGTCCGCGCCGATCCCGGCCGTCTGAAGCAAGCACTAACCAACCTGGCGCTCAATGCTCGGGATGCTATGCCGGACGGCGGCGAGCTGAAGGTCTCTCTATCCAGATGCACCATAGACCAGGACCTCGCCAATGAAGACCGGGCCCGCCGCCGACCCTGTGGCGCCTCACTCCCCACCGGAGAATGGGTCAGCATAGCTGTCTCCGACACCGGCATGGGCATGACGGAGAAGGTCCAAGAACGCCTCTTTGAGCCGTTTTTCACCACCAAGGAGATCGGAGAGGGTACCGGGCTGGGCTTGGCCCAGGTGTATGGCATCGTCCGGCAGCACGACGGATACGTCGACGTCGACACAGCACCTGGCAAGGGCAGCACGTTCCGGATTCACCTGCCCGTGTGTCACGAAGAGCCCGTCCTCAAGCCCCGCAGACGAGCAGAGGCTCCCCTTGGCCAAGGAGAAACGATCCTCCTGGTGGAGGACGAGCCTCGGCTGCGGGAGGCAGGTAAGAGCGTGCTCGAATCCCTGGGCTACCAGGTCCTCACCGCCGCAAACGGGCGCGAGGCCATGGCGGTCTGCGGACTAACAACAGGTCACCCATCTCACCCCGGGGTTCCCGGAACCCCTGGAGACAAAGGGGGTCCTGGCTCATCAACCGAGGCGTCCGCCTCGATCGACTTGGTCATCACGGACCTGGTCATGCCAGAGATGAGCGGCCGGGCCCTGGCCACTATGCTCCAGAGACAGGCACCCCACATCCGAAGAATCGCCATCACGGGCTATGCCCTGGACAAACACGACAAAGAGGCACTCAGGGAGGTTGGCTTTGACTCCCTGGTTCGAAAACCCTTCGAGCGATCCCAGCTCGCCCGCGCCATTCGACAGGCTCTGAGTGAGTGAAGGTAAGCCCGTGTATCTAGCCCCGTGCTCTTCATCCACCTGCCGAGACAAGCCGTTCACTTCCCTGGCGCGAAGCCACCCGCAGATTGCCCGTACCCGCGGTACCGCGCAGGGCCGCCCCAGAGTCCGAGTGTCAACTGACGGGGTTCCGACGTGAGCTCCTTGGGCCGCCTTCCAACGCTGCTGCTGATCGGGTGCCGACCGCGCGACCTGCTGCCGAGTCTGCCCGAGGGCGAGCCCGTGGCCTCGCCCTCGTTGGTAATCGAACACGCTCCCGATGTGGCCTCGGCAGTGGAGACTCTACGGACTCAGCACATTGACCTGGCTCTGGTGAGCGCTGCCGTCCAGCCTGGAGAGGGCCCGTTGAAACTCGCTCAGCTGTGCGCGGCGAGTCCGACCACGCTCGTCCTGCCCATCCACGTCCCCGGCGCAGAACGTACGGCGAACGAGCGACCGCCCTCCGACTTGAACCATCCCGAAGGAACAGACCCCATGCACACTAACTCCCCTGTGCTCGCCCAAGACACACATGGGGATGCGTGTAGGAACGACGCCGCCCTCTTCAGAGACACGCTTGAGGCTCTGACTTACCCATTCTATGTCGTCAACGTCGACGACTACACCTTGGCCGCCGCCAACCCCGCGGCTGTCGGAACCCATAGCCTCGTCCCGGGCGACGGGCTGACCTGTTACCGTGTGAGCCACCGGCGAGAGGCGCCCTGCAGCGGCAAGCACCACCCTTGCCCCCTCCAGGAGGTTACAGCCTCCGGGGAACCCGTCACCGTCGAACACGTCCACTACGCCGCCAACGGAGTGGCCCAGCGCGTCGAAGTCCACGGCTACCCTATTTTCGACGAGGATGGCACCCTCGTCCAGATGATCGAGTATACCTGGGACATCACCGACCGCCGGAAGGCCGAGGAGGCCCTTCGGCGAGAGCGAGATCTGGTGGCTCAACTCATGGAGACGAGCCCTGTGAGCATCACCATGGTGAACCGTGAAGGCGAGATCACGTTTGCCAACGCCAGGGCCGAGGACGTGCTGGGCCTATCCAAGGCCGAGATCACGACGCGAACCTACAACGCCCCGGACTGGCGCATCACCGACGTCGAAAGAGGCCCCATCGACGAGAGCGATCTCCCTTTCCGACGGGTGATGTCTACCAAGCAGCCTGTCTACGGTGTCCGTCACGCCATCGAATGGCCAGACGGACGGCAGCGCATCCTCGCCATCAACGGTGCACCCCTTCTCGATCCATCGGGAGAGGTCGAGCGCGTCGTGTTTGCCATCGATGACATCACCGATAGGGTCAGAGCAGAGCAGGAACGCATCGAGCAGATAGAGAATGAGCTGCGCCGCTTGGACGAACTGGCTGCCCTCCCGGGCACAGCCATTTCGGCACGCGCGTTCGGAATGCAGCCCCTGCACGAGGCGCTCCCCCACGTCTTCGAGACCCTGGTGGCCTCCTATGCCTTGCTCCTGGATGAGGCCCTTGACCGTCAGGCCTACCGGCTCACCGAAACGGATGTGGATAACGTACGCGGTCTCGCCGAGCGCCTGGGTGCGCTGGGCGCCACACCTCGCGATGTCGTCGATGTGCATGTCGCCGGACTGAGGGGGAGGAGCCAGCAGACGAACCCCATCAAGGCCAAGGCCTATGCGACCGAGGGACGCCTCGTTGCGCTCCGCCTGATGGGCGAACTCGTCTCCTACTACCGAAAGCGGTGCGTGACGCTGACTCCGCGAACCGGCGCCAGCCGTCGTGAGTCCGCTAGCGACGAAGGGCCTGTGCACTATGAATGAACTCAGACTGACCCTGTACGTCACGGGACGGACCTCGAGGTCGGAGCGCGCCATCTACAACCTCCAGCAGATTGCTCACGAGTCCAAGATAGCCGATCGTGAGCTTTCCGTCGTCGACGTCCTGGAGCAGCCCCACCGGGCCGAAGAGGAGAGAATCATCGCCACGCCCACGCTGGTCAAGTCGTCGCCCCCGCCAGTCCGGCGCATCATCGGCGATCTCTCGGACATCGAGGAAGTAGCCCTCCGGCTGGGCCTCAGCCAGAGCAGGGCAGCCGGGGGAGGCAGAGAGGTAGACCATGCCTGAACGTGAGAACACCACCGCAATTCGCAAAGTGGAGACCGGCATCAGCGGCTTCGATCAAATCTCCCGGGGAGGCCTCCCCCGGGGACGTACGACGCTCGTCTCGGGGACGGCCGGTAGCGGCAAGACCGTCCTCGCCTCCCAGTTCCTGGCCGAGGGTATCCGGAAGTTCGACCAACCGGGCGTCTTCGTCACCTTCGAGGAATCACCTGCCGACATCCGGCGCAACATTCACTCTCTCGGGTGGCACGTGGAGGCCTGGCAGCACGAGGGCAAGTGGCGCTTCGTCGACGCGTCCCCACATATGGAGCACGAGACCGTCGTCATCGGAAGCTACGACCTCGGGGGCCTGCTGGCCCGCATAGAGCACGCCGTCCGGCAGATCGACGCCAGGCGCGTCGCCCTGGACTCTCTGGGCGCCGTCTTCACCCGGTTCCCCGAGAACACCTTGGTGAGGTCCGAGCTCTTTCGTATCGCGTCGGCAATGAGGAAGATGGGCGTGACGACCGTGATGACCGCCGAGCGGACTAGCGAGTATGGTGAGATCACCCGCTACGGTGCCGAGGAGTTCGTGGCCGACAATGTCGTCATCCTCCGCAACGCCCTTGAGGCCGAGAAACGCCGGCGCACCATGGAGATCCTCAAGTTCCGAGGCACGGGGCACCACAAGGGGGAGTACCCATTCACCATCGTGCCGGACCAGGGTATCGTCGTCATTCCCCTCTCCTCCCTGGAGCTGGAGCAGAAATCTTCAAACGTTCGCATCACCTCCGGGAACCCTGAGATGGACGCCATGTGCGGCGGGGGTTTCTTCCGAGACTCGATCATCCTCGTCTCTGGTGCCACCGGAACCGGCAAGACCTTGGTCACCACCGAGTTCATCGCCGGGGGCGTCAACAACGACGAGCGCTGCCTGCTTTTCGCCTTCGAGGAGAGTCGCGAACAGCTCTTTCGGAACGCCACCGGCTGGGGCCGCGACTTCGCCCAGATGGAGGAACAGGGGAAGCTGCGGGTGGTCTGCAACTATCCGGAGGTAGCGGGGCTGGAGGACCATCTCTTGATGATGCGCTCGGAGATTGACGCCTTCAAACCAAACCGTGTCGCTGTGGACAGCCTATCCGCCCTTGAGCGAGTCTCCACGGTCAAGGGCTTCCGTGAGTTCGTCATTGGGCTCACCTCCTTCATCAAGCATCAGGAGGTCGCCGGGCTCTTCACCGCGACCACACCGACCCTGACCGGGGGCACTTCCGTCACCGAGGCCCACATCTCTACCATCACCGACTCGATTATCCTCTTGCGGTACGTGGAGATGTACGGCGAGATGCGGCGCGGTATAACCATCCTCAAGATGCGCGGCTCCATGCACGAGAAGGACATCCGAGAGTTCAGCATCGACGACAGCGGTATGCACATCGGAAGGCCCTTCCGAAACATCGCCGGCATTCTCTCGGGGACGCCCCGGCAGATTGGCGTCGAGCACGGTGAGGCGGACCGATTGCGCGGGCTGTTCGACAGCGGCGAGCCTCAATCGTAAGTCTCGGGTCGCCGGCAACCCTGACCTCGTGACCTCAATCAGGGGACCCGAGGCCGCGAGGACCATGCACCTCCAAGGAGAGGCGAAACAGCGCACAGCCCCGCCGTCGGGGCTGTAGATGTCGCGGAGCACATCCAACTGGGATCGCGCAAAATGAACGAGACAGCTCACAAGGAAGGGTGGATCCTTTCCGCCTATCGAAATCACCCGGCCCGGGAAGAAGCGGGGTTTCGCGCCCTCATAGACCGGAATGCCGACGGCATGCTCATCATCGATGAGGCTGGGGTCATCCGCTTTGCGAATCCCGCCGCCGCCGACGTCTTCCGGCGTCCGCCGGCCTCCCTCGTCGGCCAGGATTTCGGCTTCCCGCTGGCCACCGGGGACAAGACGGAGATCGATCTCCTGCTCCCAGAGGCAGATTCAGCAACCGCCGAAATGCGCGTGGCGGAAGTTCTCTGGGAAGGTGCCTCATGTCACCTCGTCTCCCTTCGGGATATCACGGAACGGAAGCAGGCCCAGGAACGGGTGGCGCACCTAAATGACGTTTTGCGCGCGATTCGCAACGTCAACCAGCTCATCGTTCGGGAACCGGATCGGGACGCCCTGATCCAGGAAGCGTGTCGCTTGTTGGTTGAGACCCGCGGCTACCACTACGCCTGGATCGCCTTGTTCCGTGAGGGCCGCTACGTCTCATCCGTCGTACAAGCGGGCCTTGGCGACACCTTCAGCGAGGTCGAGAATCTGCTTCGCGCTGTGGACCTTCGCGACGAAGTGGCTCCGCCGCCCAGCCTCCCTAGCTGCGTGCGCCGTGTTCTGAACACCCCGGGCGTCCTGGCTACTGAGTCCCCGCTGAAGGCCTGCCCCAAGTGTCCATTGTCGGACCGCTACACCGACCGCGGCGCGTTGAGTGTCAGGCTCCAACACAGGGAGGACTTGCTCGGCATCCTCACCGTCTCGACCCCTAGGCAATTCGTCGCGGACAAGGAGGAGCAAGCCCTCTTCACCGAGCTGGCCAACGACCTCTCGTTCGGCCTGCACACCATCGCTTCAGAGAATCAACGTCGCGTCCTGGAACGGGTCGTTAACCGCAGCCCGGCCGTCGCCTTCGTCTGGCGGGCACGGGAGGACTGGCCTGTCTCCTACGTCTCGGACAACATCGAGCAATTCGGTTACTCCCCCGACGAGTTCTACGCCAAAGCCGTCCGCTTTGCGGAGATCATCCATCCCGAAGACTTGGAACGCGTGGCTCACGAGGTTATGACCTACGTCCAGCAGGGCATCAACCGCTTCGAGCAAGAGTATCGCATCCTCACCTCCGACGGCGAGACCCGTTGGATCACCGACCATACCTGGGTCCGGCGTGATGAGGATGGGCGCGTCATCGAGTACGAGGGCATCATCCTGGACATCACCGAGCGGAAGACAGCTCTTGAGGCCCTCAGGCGGCAGACCGCCGTTGAGACCGCCGTCGCCGAGCTGTCCCGTGCCCTCCTCCGGTCAGCCCCCCTCGAGGACATCTCGCGCATCGTGCTCGAACGCGCCACGTCGCTGACCAACAGCACGCTGGGCTACGTGGGCTACATCGACCCGACTACGGGGCACCTCGTCTGCCCGACGATGACCGGAGAGGTCTGGGAGCGGTGCCGCGTGCAGGACAAGGACATCGTTTTCGGTGAGTTCGGCGGTCTTTGGGGCTGGGTCCTCAACCATCGTGAGCCGCTGCTCACCAATGCCCCGTCGGACGACCCACGCTCGTCTTCCGTGCCCGAAGGGCACCTCCCCATCCACCGCTTCCTCTCTGTGCCCGCCCTCGCGGGCGGCAAACTCGTGGGGCAGATCGCCCTGGCCAATGCCCCGAAGGATTATGGTCCGCGTGACCTGGCGCTGGTGCAGCGTCTCGCCGGCCTCTATGCGCTGGCCGTACAACGCCACGAGGCCCTACGTGCGCTGCGCGACTCGGAACGGCGTTACCGTGCGCTGTTCGAGCACGCCGGCGACGCCATCTTCGTCGCGTCGCCCGATGGAGAGCTCTTGGACGTCAACCAGGGCGCCTGCGAGCTCATAGGCTATGACCGGGAGGCCCTGCTGGCCAAGAAGCCGACGGAGATCCTCACGGACGAGGAGGCGGCTGAACGGACAGGCAGGTTCGTGGACCTCCAGGAAGACGGCTACAGCGTGTTCCCCGCTACAGCGCGCCGGCGGGACGGCACAACTGTACCGGTGGAGATCAGCGCCCGCCGGATCGATTACGACGGGCGCCCAGCCATACTAGGAATCGCGCGCGACGTCACAGAGCGCCGAGAGGCCCAAAGGCGGATTCAGCGCTACGCCGCCGACCTGAAGCGGAGCAATCAGGAGTTGGAGCAGTTCGCCTACGTCGCCTCCCACGACCTCCGAGAACCCCTGCGCACCATCAAGAGCTACCTGGAACTCCTTCAGCGGCGGTTCTCCACTGAGCTCGATGCCAAGGCCGAACAGTACATCAATTATGCCGTCGAGGGAGCGCAACGGATGCAGGACATGATCCAGGCCCTCCTTAACCTATCCCGGGTCGAGACCCAGGGGCAGCCCTTCGTCGCCACGGATTGCGATCTGCTCTTGAACCGCACCGTCTCGTCCCTCCGGCCCGCCATCGAGGAGGCCGGGGGCACCGTGACCAGCAACCCGCTGCCCACCGTGGGGGCGGATCCAGCTCAGCTCTCGCAGGTCTTCCAGAACCTCATCGCCAATGCGCTGAAGTTCCAGCGACCGGACGTGCCCCCCACCGTTCACGTCTCAGCGGATCTCCTGCCCGTGCCCGAAGACGACGGGGCTTCCGAGACGATCTGGCGATTCTCTGTGCGGGACAACGGGATCGGTATGCCGGCCGATCGGAACGGACGCATTTTCGAGGTGTTCCAGCGGCTTCACACAGAGGAGGAGTTCCCGGGGCTCGGGTTGGGGCTCGCCTTGTGCAAACGCATCGTCGAGCGGCACGGGGGGCACATCTGGGCAAAGTCGGAACTCGGTCACGGATCGATCTTCTACTTCACGCTCCCGGTACGCGAGTCCTCCCCCGCAGCGAGCTCCTCCCAGGCCGTCGATACCCCCGGGTCGGATCCGCATGGCTCAGAGGACGATCCTGGGACCCGCCCCGCAGCAGTGGTGGAGAACACATAGATGGACATCCATGGAAGGGAAGGCCTCCAGTGAACGGAAACGTAGTCCGCGTCCTCTGCATCGAGGACAGTCGCGTCCAGGCCAATCTCGTACGGGAGATGCTGGAAGAGGCCACCCTCCGAGCGAATGAGGAGACTCAGTTTCAGGTGTCCATGGCGAGCCGGCTGGAGGAGGGGTTGGCGTGCCTTGTGCCCCAGAGCATCGACGTCGTACTGACAGACCTCGATCTCCCGGACAGCCGATCGATGAACACGTATATGCGACTCCGCAACAGCGCCCCGCACGTGCCCATCGTCGTTTTGACCGGATGCGAAAGCGTGCACACGGCCCGCGATACCCTCCGCGCCGGAGCCGAGGATTACCTTTTCAAGGATGAGATGACCCCCGAGGTCTTGGCACGGGCCGTCGTCAGCGCTATCGAACGGAGTCGATATCGAGTGGTGCTCGATCGGGCCCGCGACGAGTTGCTGGAGCAGCTCGGGGACCAGGCATCTCAGCTTGGGACCGTGGGCACACGCTTACAGAAGCTCATCGCTGAGCACCGGCGCCTCGGCGACGAGATCCGACGCATGGCGGACCACCATCAATTGGTCCTGGACAGCTTCCCGCTCCCCGTGATCATTGTCGACCGCCAGCGTGTGATCCTCGCCGCTAATCGAGTGGCTCGGGAGGCCGGTGGAGAGGTGGAGGAGTACTGTTGGCGCAGCCTCTGCCACACGCGCTATCTCTCCCCATCCGACCGGCGCTACGTCAACGCGCATGGCGGCGAGCCTCCCCCAAATGGCGTGGCGTGCAGCTTCTGCAGGGCCAACGAGGTCCTCGAGAGCGGTAGGCCGAGCATCCTTCGCTCCGCGAGGATATTGGACCGCGACTGGGACATCTGGTGGTCCCGCGTCGAGGAGGATGTCTTCCTTCACTTCTTCATCGAGTCCTGAGGCCCCGAGGACAACGGCCCGGACGAATGACCCTATAGACGGGTACCCGCCCGTGGAGCTAACGCATAGCTCGAGACGCTCCCCTCCTGAGGCACGGGGCACCAACAAGTTGTCGCCCCCACGGGGGCGATGCACCATTCAGGTGCATTGCACCTCAACAGCGTATCCTTGCCCTGTGCCAGTCACAACGGATCCGTACACGGGCGCCAAGGGTCTCCAACCGTCCACCTCTCCGCGACAAGTCGTTAGCGCATCCCTGACCTATCCCCCTGATTGACAAACCCCTTGGACAGCCTATAATAGAACACATGTTCTATTCAACCGCTCGATGCGGTCGTGCCAAGGTCTCATACGCCGGCGCATCCGCACACCCGTGCTTACAAAAGTGAGACAGCCTTGAGCTCACCAT